>Ga0315543_1002369_pt1 | contig 18400 bp, 31 predicted proteins | sample SalMarSW160210MG_2_FD_203098 | JGI IMG/M metagenome (GOLD analysis project Ga0315543, IMG submission 203098) | Salt marsh sediment microbial communities from the Plum Island Ecosystem LTER, Massachusetts, United States - Salt Marsh Sediment SW1601-210 ...
CAAAAAGCTGTTGTGCTCGCTGTCCCATACCGCTGGCAATAATAATATTCACGTTATTTTCATTTAACCATTTCGGCAACGCTCCGGGAGCATGGGAGGGAGGACTTGCATCTTTTCTACGTGTAATCTTCTTAATGCTGTCATCGATATCAAAAATTGCAAATTGATCACAATGGCCAAAATGAAGGCTTAATTTACCTTGTGCTAATGGAACTGCTATGCGCCTTTTCTTATCTCCTGTTTGTAAAGATTGTGTCTCGTTTAATTCCTGCCCCGCTTCGGCTGGGGCCTTCGCTGAGACGAGAGTATTGGTGTCAAGCTCGAGAATGGGATTCAGTATTTTTTCGAAAGCCTTTGCCGTTTGACTTTGGTTGTAGTGATATACAAACGGTCTGCCGGAATCGCAAGCTTCTACAATTTGCGGGTCTATGGGGATTCGGCCCAGGAAAGGCACATCCATCTGGCCGGCCATAAGTTCACCGCCGCCGGACTTGAATACATCGGTTCTTTCCCCGCACTTGGGACAAACAAAACCGCTCATATTCTCCAGTACACCAATGACAGGTAGATTAAGATTGCGGCAGAAGGTAATGCACTTGCGAACGTCAGAAAGTGCCACTTCCTGAGGAGTGGTAACTATAATTGCGCCATCGGCATTTTCCAAAAGCTGGACGATTGAGAGCGGCTCATCGCCCGTTCCGGGAGGCGAATCAACAACCAGAAAATCTAAGCCACCCCAATCTACATCTTTTAAGAATTTCTTGATCATCTGATATTTCATTGGGCCTCTCCATATCACAGCATCGTTACTTGCCCGCAACAGAAAGCCTATGGACATCACCTTTAAGTTTTCTGCCATTTCAACAGGTAAAATCACATCTCCTACTGCCTGCAGACTCTTTCCTTCAAGATTTAGAATCTTCGGGATGCTTGGACCGTGTATATCTATGTCGAGAAGCCCCACTTTCTTGCCAGCAAGTGCGAGTGAAACCGCAAGATTTACCGCCACCGTACTTTTGCCAACACCTCCTTTGCCGCTCAGCACAAGTATCTGATGCTTTATCTGTTTTACTCTCTTACGAATTTGCTCCTGTTCAGCTTGAATTTGTTTTTGCTTATTTTCATCAATCTGAAAAGTTCCACTTTCTTTTGCCATAGTTTCTTTCCTATTCTTTGAAAAATCTATTTATCCCTATTAACTTCGGGACACGCATTGGAAATCTTTGCGGTTAATACAATCTCATATCTTTGAGCAAGTTTCTCAAAGGCCTTCTGCAGGCTTTCGAAAACCACCGGTTCCTCTCCTGTGACGAAGGTGCTCATTGGCCCCAGCTCAACCTTTATCTTGTTACTCTCTAAAGCCTGAATAAATTGCCGAATCGGTTTGGTCAATTCATTCTGGCGTAATGGATATAAACTTATTTCTGCCTGCACTTTCATAACTCAATCTTCGCCGCGATAAATGCTCCACGCCTGCTTAATATTAGATGGCCTATAAATTCACATAATGGTGACAACCACAATAACCAGCTTCTCTCCGGAACAAACCCTGCAATCAAAATCTGTGGTCTACCAAACGGTTCTAACAGCTCCTTAACCTGCTTCGGTGAAAATAGGTTTGCCGAAGAATACACACTACCCGATTTGTTTTTCCTTTTTTGGTTGTAGCTGTACAAAGCATTCAATACACCAGCTATGATCTTTCCTGATGGTTTCTTTACGCAACGTATCATTTCCGAGAGCATCTTTTGGGGATTTGCAGTAAATTCAAGCGTAGTAATTGCCGCTGCAACATCAAAACTCTCATCATCAAATTGCAAATTTTCCCCATTAGCTACTTGAAACCTGGCATTGGCTATGTTCCTGCCTCTTGCAGCTTCTATCATTTCTCTGGAGACATCAACACCTGTTACCTGAAATCCTCTACTGCTAAAGTACTCACTCCAGTGGCCGGTTCCACAACCAACTTCTAAAAGCTGGCTGCCGTTGTCGATGCTTGGCAGTAATCGACCAATCGCTTTTTTCTCCAATCGATCATATACAGAACCATGTGGGGTTGAATACCATTTATCGTAACGGTCAACTATTCTGCCGAAATCAAAATTTGACGCAGGCAAAGTACCTTTGCTTTCAGCCAAGGGCATATACGATCTCTCTCCATAATGTTTTTACTATCTCTGCTATATCACCGCCCGTGTACTCAATTAGCGTCGCTTGCATGATCTGGGCTTTCGTGAAGGCCTCATCGTAAGGGATTTTGCCAACTATTTTTAATCCCTTCTTGCGGATATCTTCACTAATCTTACCGGCCATTTCAGGATTTATGTCGGCTTTGTTGATACACACCAAAGTTTTGATGCTGAAACTTGCTGTAAGATCTGCCACTCTTTCCAAATCATGTATGCCCGACAATGTAGGCTCGGTCACTATAAGCACTAGACTGGATCCAGTTATTGAGGCAATAACCGGACAACCTATTCCCGGTGAGCCGTCAACAATAATTAAATCCTTCTTTTGCTCTTCAGCGATTCTCTTTGCCTCCTTGCGAATCAGGGTTACTAATTTCCCGCTGTTTTCCTCAGCAATTCCCAACCTGGCATGAACCATTGTCCCGAATCGTGTATCTGATATGAACCACTGTCCATTTATACAATCGTTAAATTCAATCGCATCCACCGGACAAAACTCCACACATACCTTACAGCCTTCACACGAAACAGGGTCAATGGTAAATGTCCTGTCAACCACGTCATTTGCTTGGCCATTGAAATGTATCGCGTCGAATCTGCACAAATCCTGGCACCTACCACAACCAATACATTTTTCAGTGATTATTGTTGCCCGTTTGCCACCTGAAAAATCGTTGGTTTGCTTAATCTTAGGCTCTAAAACCAGGTGCAGGTCCGCTGCATCGACGTCACAATCAGCAAACACTGCATTTCTCGCAAGTGCTGCAAACGATGCCACAATGCTCGTTTTACCTGTTCCGCCCTTGCCACTTATTACTACTAATTCTTTCATGAAATCAGCCTTTCGATAACAGCTGGACAAACTAATTACGAATCAGAGCTATCGGGGGATACTGATTTTCTGACATTAGCGAAATCAGCTTTCATGGCAGTTAGTTTGTCTATAGTAAGGCCAGCTACCTTTTCTTCCTTCTTGAAATACCGAACCATACGTTCGAGGAATGCCTGCTGCTCCTGGGGAGTTTCAAAATGTTTCAAAAGACTTTTGGTTTTTTCTACGTTTGCTTCAACCTCCTGCGGAATCCTTTCGCTATCGTGCCGGACAGCTTCCTGCGGGCAAACATCGTGACATCGACCACACCGAATACATTCGTCTTCGTTGATGACCGCTTTCTGGTCCTCTTTTAGTGTAATCGCGTCCACCGGACAATCATCGACACATACGCCACAGCCCACACACAAATCCTCATTAACCCACGGCATATTCTTTGCCTCCTTCTCTATTTGCACAAAGTTCAAACTCTACCATTATGATCCTTTCCTATTCAGATCAATTCTTACTGCGAAAACCGGTCACCCAAAGGATTTGTTTATGTTCAATTCGTTTAGTCCGGATATCTTTGAAACCGGCCTTACAGAGAGAACCTGTTAATTCCTTATTGGTATAGTAGTTCTCATTCCATAACTTTTGGGCCAATGAGTTGCGCGGGAATTCAACGACAATTACTTCGCCGCCCGGTCGCAAGACGCGATGGGCCTCACGCAAAACCGCTTGTGGATTTTTCATCTCATGCAAAGCCCACATTATTATTATCGCATCCAAAGTTCCGTAAAGAAACTCAAGGTTAGCTGCATCTTTATGAATGCATCTGACATTTTTGCCGGTTTTCGCAATCTCCTGATAGTCTGGAAAACTTTCGCCCGAAATGTCTATACCTGTCACTTGCTGGCCATAGGTGTCAGCCAGATATCGAACAAGCTCGCAATCGCCGCAGCCCAAATCGAGCACATGTTTGGCCCTGCGCAATTCCCGGCCGATGCGCTCGTGCAACCGCGGTTTAATCTTATCATAAAAATTTTCGCTTAGCTTTGCAGTTTCCATCTTCTCTTTTCAGATGCAAGAACGACCTCTGTTTTGCCCTTTCTTTTCTTCCGAGCCGAAGAATTTCTCACGCCACCACAGAAAATGTCCCCAGGGATTGTCAAGATTATATTTGCTATCCTCTGGTACACCTTTCCAGGATCTGATTTCCTTCAGTAGTTCCTGGCAGGGTTCATCTTCGGCTAATAGTTCGTAGGCACATTTGACCAGTGCGAATTTCTTATTCGCATCAGGATCACGTTGATTATGGTCAGGATGGCATTTCATTGATGCTCGCCTATATGCTTTCTTTAGCTGCTCTTTGCTTGCGTCCTCCTCGACTTGCAGAATCTTGCACGCGGCTTTACGGGCCTCTAAGTCACGTGTTATTCTATCCATGAATTCAAAATCATCTTTCATTTGGCCGCAACCCTCGCATCGATTTTTTCGTATAGCTGCAAGAACTTTTCTTCGTAACCGGGTAATGCATCAATTATTTTAATCCCCCGTGAGTAAGCTTCCGCTACCAGTCGGTCGTTCGGCATCTCAAGGAGAATTTCTATATCTTGTTGCTGGCAATAGCCTACAACTCGGTCGTCACCTATGTCACAACGGTTTATTACAACAGCAAACGGAAGCTTAAGCTCTCTTACCATCTCCACCGCGAGCCGGAGGTCATTTAAGCCGAACGGCGTAGGTTCGGTGACCAGTAGAACAAAATCTGCTCCCTTAACCGCTTCAATTACGGGACATGAGGTTCCCGGCGGAGCGTCTATTAAAACAGTTCCATTATTTGCTGCGTGCTCCTTCACTTTCTTTATCAAAGCAGGCGAACGTACGTCTCCTATCTTCAGCCGTCCCTGACCAAACTTCACATCACCGGCTGTGCCCAATTCAACAAGTCCAATTTCTACCTGCTTTTCTTTAATAGCGCCGTTTGGGCAAACAAGTATACAGCCGCCACAGGAATGACATAACTGCTCAAAGACAAGAGCCTTATCCTTCAGGCAAATTATGGCGCTGTACTGACAAAGCTGACCGCATTTGCCACAACCGTTACATAACTCGTTGTCAACCTCTGGTACGCCGATCGTAACTTTCTGTATTTCTTTTATATCAGGCTTTAAAAATATATGGCCGTTTGGTTCCTCAACATCGCAATCAAGATATTGAACGGCTTGGCCTGTCCGAGCAATCGAATAAGCCAGATTTGTAGCAATTGTTGTTTTGCCTGTTCCACCTTTGCCACTTGCAATTGCTATTTGCATTCTGTTTCCTAACTATTTCCAAATGATAGCCATGCGTTTATTACCATGAACAAAGCCGCCCCTAATGTCGTGTACGCGAATATCCTTTTGAGGTTTTTCGGCTTTGTTTTAAGCGAGAAGAGGCCGCCCAGGAGCCCTCCAATTACGGCGGTGATGCTCATGGGAATGGCCCATGATGCGTTGAAATCCCCGGCTGCCGAATGTCCAATCAGGCCCATAAGAGCTGTGGCGGCGACCATGGCGGATGATGTACCTACTGCCACGCGCATAGGTACGCCACAGCCAAGAACCATCAATGGAACCTTGAAAGAACCTCCAGAGATACCGACCATTCCCGCAACCAAGCCGGTCGCCGCGGTGATCGGCAGAGCCAACCACAAATTCACCTCATATTCGTGCTCACCGAACTTACGATGCCAGAAGCCCAAGCGATTCTTGTCGGAAGACGGTCTATTCCTTGCAGGTCTCAACATCAAGAAGCCAGATAATACAAGTAAGCCGGCAAAAACGAACATCAGAACTCCACCGGACAAGAGATGAGCATAGTATCCACCCACAAGAGCCATCGCATCTGTCGGAGGATCAATAACCATTGCGAGTTTCCAGTCGATTGTCTGGTTCTTCTGGAAAACCAGTGCAGACGCTACAGCCGTGCACAGCAGAATACATTGTGCAGACGTAGCTGCGGCAAGCATGGGCAATCCGCAAGCTATTAACACAGGGACGTAAAAGTTACCGCCGCCACGGCCGGTCATGCTCATCAAAACCGAAATGACAAAGATGGATAGAACGGCTATGCCAAGCATCAGCACAATCTTATGTTCCTTTCTCCCGTCATATCAATTTCATTCCAATCAAATTTGTCTTTCGCAAACCAGCCTTGCTGCGGTAGCGAATCGAAACAGACCGGTTTCGGATTGCACCAGTGATTACCTGACAAAATATCCCATTTTGTATATCTGTTCATTGGCGAAGCCGTTTTATCTATCCTGTAACCGGCCGGATGAAACCCAACGTTGATTTCTGTTGCTTTGAATGTCTGCTCCATTGTCTATCTCTGAAGAAGTTATTATAAAGTGCTCTTTCAACAGAACCTATTTAGATGCTTCAATTAATCTTATAATCCTTTGGCAACTCTCAGGAAGGCTCTGCTGAAATTCGTCGTCTTGTGGTAAAGCCTGCTTAATAAACTCATTAGTGAAAGGTAAATAATTTATAGTAGTTACCCCTTTCTCAGTATATGCTATTATTTGTCTAGGTTGCAATAACACAGCTGCTCTCTCTGTATTTTTTCTCATAGACTTATAAGATCTTTCATAATTACATACTATAATCTGATACAGCCGAAAATCATCATCCACATTAACATTTTGTTTCCTGTATTCTTCCCTCATATCAAAGACACTCCGAACACCAAAATTAAATCTCGGGGCGTTTTCTTTTACGCTTTCAATAAAGTTCTGTATAGATTTCTCGCTGGTGGTAGTAAAAAAATTTCTATTTTCCATTTCCTTGTTTAAGGACACCTTTATCCCCTTCCTTTATACTTTCTAATTAATTCGTTTGAATAATTACTCCATTCCCCATCTTCCTTCTTATAATGCAAGCGCAAAGTAACATCTCTAAACACATCTACATCTACATAGAAATTATCTAATGAATGTGGCTTTTCGAATGTTACAATATAGTGTTTGGTAGCATTAGAAGGAATTTCGAAAGTAATAGGAGTTTGATCTTCTGCTTTAAGTTTATTTTCTAAAGCATTCTCTATATACATGGAAATCTCCTCATTTGCTGAATAGCGCCTGTTGTGCGGAGAGGCAAACATGTAAGAAGGCATCACCTGTACATTGTATTCGTTGTCATTGCTATAATGGAACATAAACACTAAGTATTCCTCAGCATGGAAAAACAAAGGTTTATATTCCCAATCGGGACAAAAAGTCCAATCTACCTTTATCCCCTTATAAGTTATCCCCTTATTATTTTTTCTTGTATCCGAGATGAAATTTGCTTCCTCGTGAATCGCTCCACCACTTTTTACTAAAAACAAAGGTATGCCTATAATAAAGGGGGTTAAGACAATTGCTAAGGCTATAATTATAGAACGCGTTTTCATTTTTTTACTCCTTTTAATGCTGAGGTTTTAAAAACGCTCCGCTTTCAAGCCATTTAATGGTTCCAAATACAACGGTTATCCAGATTATTACTGCTAATGTATTTAAAATTATAAGCATTCCATACAAAAAGTGGCTCGCTACACATGCAGCCAAAAGTCCGGTGGCAACAGCAAAAGCTTCAAAGGGAAATGTATAAGCCCACCAACCAAACTCCAGAGGATGGTCTTTAATTTTGACATAATGGGTAAATAATAAAATTGTTACCAGGATTAACCACCAAAAAGAAAAACCCCATAGGATCGAAGCAATTATTTTAATTGGCGAAAACATAGACATAAAATTTATCCCAAACAGTGTTCCCTGAGAAGCTTCAATAGCTTGAATAAATTTTATCAGGAAAATAACGATAATCGCTGTTGGTGCTATCCCCACCATAACTGTTGGGGCTAACCTCCCTTGAGGAATAATATGATAGATATACCGGTGCCAGATAGCTGCACCGACGAACAAAAAATTAAAAAATCCTACCCCCAAAGCTATCATAGAAATTATAAATAAAACAGGAGCCAAACTCGTCTCTGCCCAATAGACATCCAGTGAGCAAACCCCAAGTACGGGAATTATAAGATGAGAAACCGGAGGAATAAACCAGGAAAAGTTCGCATGCTCCAAGCGAACATCCTTATGTAAAAATTGGATTCGGACTAATAAGTATCCAAAGGTAAAAATTCCTACGGCACCCAAAAAGAAAAACACAATACTCAAATGATAAGCAAACCAAGGACCAAAAAGCATTGGACCAAGTTTGTTGGTGCCAGTCCCAGCTAAAATAAAAGAAATAGGCATAGTTGGAAAGAAATTGCCTCTGATAGGATGATGCAAATCTTTCTTAATCTCTTCTGGATACATAAAAAATCTTAGGGTCCAAGGGATTAAAAATGTAACAAACATTACTGTGGCTAATAAATAAAAACCTAATCCTACATATAGAAGGAAAGAAAACGGTCTTGCAACTTCTGAAGAGAGCTGCATAGTGATACATATCGCCGCGGTTCCCATAACCGCAGCGCCCCATTCCGGACCAAAGTTTTTTACTATCTTCTTAAACATGGCCATTATTACTCCTTCCTTACAGTTCTTGATTCCAATCGAATCTTTGGGCCTTAAACCAGCCATCTTCCGGCAATGCATCAAAATCAACCGGTTCCGGACTGTGCCATCTGCCATCGTCGGATATTTGCCATTTGGTGTATAGATTCATTGGGGAAGCCGTTTTATCTATCCTGTAACCATCGGGATGAAATCCGACATTGATTTCTGCGGCTTTGAATGTCTGCTCCATCATACAACCCCGCTATATGTTTTCATCAAAGTGTTTTCGAATGTAGCGACTGTAAATAGCTCCAGCAGGATTGTGAGCCAATACACGATCCTTGGCAATAAGCGTTGTCACAGGAGCGTCTGAGACCTTTGAAAAAATCGCATCGTGACCAACACAAAGGCCGCATAGAACATTAAGCTGCGTCTCGGCCTCGTTTAGCAACTGTGCCTGACCTGCCGGGTTGCACATAACCTCATAGCTTTCTGATGAAATCTGTGGCAAATCAAAATCCTTCTTGTCAATCCCGCAAACTTTACAGCACACAGACACTACCTTGAAATGCTTCGAAAGAATCTCAGCGATAATCTTTGCTTCTTCGCTCAAACCGATACAAAATGCCAAACCAATTTTTTGATATCCCAACTGCTTACCCAACAGAATTACTTCACCCAGTCGTGTTTCCTTCCCGTAGTACTTTGCCTCAATCGCTGAAGCAGCCCTGTGCAACTCTGCTATATCGCTGTCTTGATATAATTGTTTATGATTACTATCCTTCGAAAAGCAATCCTTGCCATCACGGCATTCTTTACTCTCACATTGTGCACATCGTAGTGATATGGTTTTTTCCACTTATCTACTCCTTTGGTCTGTTTTCATCATCAACAAATACTGTTTTTGCGTGAAAATCTTTCGCCTTTTCAGCAGGAATCTGGCAATAGGATATAATTATGACTTTATCACCAGCCGTTCCTAATCTTGCTGCTGGGCCATTTAATAAGATGGTGCCGGATCCTAGCTGTCCTGCAATAGCATAAGTCACAAAACGCTGGCCATTATTGATATTCAGCACGTGAACCTGCTCACCCGGCAGTATGTCAGCTTTCCCAAGAAGCTCCTCATCGATGGTGATACTCCCTTGATAATCCAGATCTGTTCCGGTTAATGTTGCCCTATGGATCTTTGATTTCAGCATAAATCGTTCCATTTGCTTTCCCTGCGAGTTGAAAGCTTACTGAGTTTACAGATGGTACCACACAACTTGCCCGCCGGCCCCGTGGTTTTTACTTACCGGCCGTCTGCTGGGTAATCACAATAGCAGCGTTTGGGCATTCGTAAACACACGCGGCACAGCCTGTACAAACATCCGGATTTACCACGGCCTGTCCTTTTATCGTGATAGCGTTGACCGGGCAGACATCGGCACAAATACCGCAGGCGGTACATTTTTCGGAATCAACAACCGCTACAGCCCTACGGCCGCTTTCAAGCTGAGCTATTCTGTTGTTTAATTGTTGCTTTTGCTGTTCAAGCAGTTCTGCCTGCTGCTTTAGAGCAGCCAATTCCTGCTCAGGGCCCATCTGCCCCCCGGCGCCTTGTGGGAAATCTGCTGCCGAGCCGGTCGAAGGTATACCCATCGGGCCTGGCATACCGATACCGCGACCTATTCCGCCACCTCTGCCCATACCACGTCCCATTCCACCACCGCGACCCATACCCTGGCCCATACCTCTGCCTCTGCCCATGCCTCGGCCCATACCACGTCCGCCACCCATGCCCAAGCCCATTCCACCACCTTGACCGATTGGGCTATTCATTGGCTGTCCCGTTGGCGTCGGGTCCGCCGGTGCAGTGTTCACACCAAAGTGGCTGGCTACACTCGGCCCCGAAGCAGAAGAGAAAGCTCCTGCTTTGAATTGTTCTATAGCATTACGTACAGGTCCGCTGACGCCAACGATAACCTGTATACCTGCCTGACCGAAGACGTTAAATGCGTTAGGGCCGCAATTGCCGGTCAGTACCACTGTTACGCCTTTTTCCGACATTAACTGAGCGGACTGAATTCCTGCACCACCACCGATAGCAATATTAGGGTTCTCGATCGCCTCGAATTGCATTGTGTCGGTGTCAATAATCAAAAAATAGGGACACCGACCAAACCGAGCCTCGACATTGTCATCAAGAGTAGGCCCTGTTGATGTTACTGCAATTTTCATAAGAAGTCCTTTCTATGAGAGGGGACACGTCCCCGTGGGACAGGAGTCGCCAGCCTCAGAACCGGATTTAGTACCGGCCCCAACAGAAAAGCCTGAGAAAAGTTTTTGCACTTGATCGCTTCCACATTTTTCGCAGACGTGCTTGTTTTTGCCGCCGCTTTTTTCCAGAAATTCCATCTTGTGCCCGCACTTATTACATTTGTATTCAAATATTGGCATTGCTATACCTCCTTTACAGCATAGTAGTTACTGCTTTGTGGGTAGACATTACCCCTTTGCAAGCTCAAAAGCTGTAAGAACGCCGATCTTTAGCTGAGCGTTTCTTACTCTTTGCTGTTTTTTTGACTTTCGAGTTCTTCTATGCGTTTTTTGATGCCGTCAAGGCTATCTTCAAGATATTCTGCCTGACCTTTAAGGCCGTCCAGCTCCTGCTGAGGTGCAATCGCTGGAGCAAACGGCGCACCGCCATAAGCATATGGGCTCACAGCCCCGCCATAAGCATATGGGCTCACAGCCCCGCCATAAGCATATGGGCTCACGCCACCTCCCCAGGCAGGCATGCCGTATCCAGCTCCGGCCCGACCAAAACCTCGACCTCGACCAAAACCACCGCCTCGGAAACCTCGGCCCCAGCCCATACCCATACCACGTCCGCCAACAGGATTGGCATAACCCGGTATTGGGAAGCCGGCACAAAAACCCGCAGATCTACCTGTCATCGGCCCCATACCTCCAGGACCTGTTCCATCTCCACCTGGCATAATAAAACCTCCTTTCGGAAAAAACGTTAACTTCTTGTCATTTTTGTACCACATTTTGGACAGCTTTTCGCATTACAAGGCTGTCCGGCAACATGAGCGACCGTTGATCCACAGTTAGGGCATACACAATTTCCGCCCGGCCCTGCTGCAAATGGTCCGCCCATTCTGCCTCCACCCTGGCCCTGGCCCCGACCCATACCCCGGCCTGTACCGGGACCCTGGCCGGTAGGCCCTGTACCATCACCTCTTGGCATAATATCTATCCTTTCTGCAATTAAGTGCTAAATTGAATATGCTACCAATAACCAAATCTGCTTCTGCCGCGACCTCTACCCCAGCCCCGACCGAAGCCTCGACCAAAGCCAAAGCCTCTGCGAAGCCAAGGATTGGCCCAGCCAGCATAAGGCACACCATAGCCAGCACCATAACCATATAAACCTGCACCATATGGCGCAAATGCCGGCACACCGGGACCATAGAAGCCAGCTCTACCGACAGCAGAATTCATATAGCCCGGCACCGGATAACCTGCACAAAATCCGGCGGCTCTTCCTGTCATTGGTCCCATACCAACAGGACCTGTTCCATCTCCAAATGGCATATCAATCACCTCCTTTCCAGTAATCTTGAAATCTTCATTCGTCTTCATTTGTCCGACTGGCTTACCATCGATTCCAGCAATACCTTTCACCTGGCCTATATTTTCTTCGGAAGCTGTCAAAACACAAAAGCCGAGACCTCGCCCTGTCATTGGCCCTTGACCTAATGGTCCTGTACCATCAAAACCTGGCATTTATTCTGCCTCCTTAACCAAATCAACAATATCATTAATTGATTTGCTCTTTCTTAAAATCATCTCACCAACTTCACAGCCCAAGTCCCTGGCAATAACAGGGCATTTGGCCTTTAATACGAAGAATATGTCCTTATTTACGTCGCTGAGAGTTTCGTAGTTGCCTTGTCCCTTGGCTATAGCCAAATCCGCTATAGAAAAACGACTGCGAAAAGCGGAGGAGCAACTTTCCAGAATTGTTCCCGGCCCATCTGAGCCGTTATCAATCACTTCTATAATTCGAGGTAAGCCGGCAACCACGGCATCTTCCATCGTCGCGTCATTTATGACAGGCATTCCCTTGACAACCACTGTAACTTTTTCATAGGGCAACTGCTCAATCAACAAACGGTCAAAAACAATCTCACCGGCGTTATCAGCAAGATAAAGAATTTCTTCTGCTTGTTCTATAGCATCTTGGAATGACTGCATCTGTCTGCTGTCAAAGTCTGCTGCCAGGGAATCGCTTATAGCTTTGTTAAGATCTGATTCATTCACCGAAGCATTGACGCCAAAATCGATGATATTGCCAGCTATGGCTAAGCGGATAGCTGTTTCAAGCCGATCATCAGAACCTAAGATCTGCTTTCGCAGTTCGGGGTATAATTTCAAAGCCAGATTGTTGAACCGTCTCTTAATCTTGTGATACGGATCATCTTGGCCCACCAAGTTTCGGATTAACCGGTGTATCTGCTGGCCTATTACCGGCGGACTCTGGCTCATGTCTAAATCAGCTGCCAAGCTAAGAACCTCTCGCACTACCTGTTCGTGAATTTTCTCATCGTCAGTTACCAGTCTTGCTGCATCAAGTGCCTGACGAACAAAACAAGCAATACAATCCAAATAAATTTGCATAACTTTACTTACCTAACTGAAAACCAAAATTCTAAATCCAATGTCCTTCAACATTGGCCTGGCCTACCTCTTTTAATTTCCCTGCTTTGAATAAATCTATTGCCTCCTGGACAGTTTGTCTCTCAGCAAGAAAAATCTTTACTTTCGCGGCATTTAGCGTCTTAAAAGCATTAGGGCCCACGTTACCGGTTATTACTGCTTCGACACCCAGATTAGCTATATTTTGCCCTGTTTGAATGCCTGCTCCCTGGACAGCATTCAAATTCACAATGTTATCGTGAGCTTCGTAATCACCCGTTTCGGTATCAACAATAATAAGCCATTTGGCACGTCCGAATCTAAGATCAACTTCACTTGACAATTCATTTCCCTGTGCTGTTACTGCGATTTTCATATTGTTTTTCGTTCTTACGTTTAACTTAAAACTCCCCACAGGATGCCTTACGGCAAACACTCAAAACTTTCCACGTCCACCACGCCATCGACACCCTCGCCGCCAACCCCCAAAGCCTCTTCGCGCACCGGGCCAGTAACCCGGCATAGTAAACTGCGGATGTACCAATTGGCCGGTGAAATACGCCTGTAACACATCGTCAAACCGGCCAGTTACGTACGGCAGCACCTGAATTCCTGATGCTGTAACCATGTTTGCAAGTGCTTTTGAAATTGCTCCACATACTAATACATTAACTCCTAAGTCTCTCAGCCTACCTGCCCGCTCAGGCAGTGACTCAGCTTGTAGCGAGACTTCCGACCGGCTTATCTCTTTGCCGTTTTCGATATCAACCAGCAGAAGCCTGTGGGCAAAGTCAAATACACTAGAAACAAAACCATTCCATACTGGTATCGCTATCTTCATTTCATTAAGCCTCAGAAATAATCTGGAGCAAGCAATGTGCCAGAAAAAATAGTGATTGGATAAAATAAGCGTAAGGCACTATTTGACAAAGGTTTGCAAAAAGTGAGGTGCATCAATGGCCGAGGAGAAAAACTCAAATATGGTTGCAATTTGCAACTCAAAGATTTGGGCAGCAATTGCAATATGCAGCCATTGTTTTGTTGACTTGCTATTCAGAATTGGCCACAACAGTCACTTACCCAGAATACATTTCGGATTTGATATCGAACGCTTTCATCTTGCGAAATAGCGTGCTTTTGTCGATTCCGAGCTGCTTAGCTGCCGCTGTTTTATTGCCCTTATTTCGTCGAAGAGCCTGAGTTATCAAAATAATCTCCATTTGCTTAATAGTCGCAGGCGGACTTTCCTTCGTTTTGTCCATCTTGGAGCTTGGGTGAATCGACATGGGCAGGTGCTTTGCCTCTATTATCTCGCCCTCACATAAGACAAAGCAGTGTTCAATAATATTCTCAAGCTCACGCACATTGCCAGGATAATCATACGCCAAAAGAGTTGCTGTCACTTCATTTGTTACGCAGCAGATATTCTTGTTATGTAGCCGATTGAATCGGCTGATAAAGTGGTCTACCAACAGCGATATATCTTCCTTTCTGTATCTCAGTGGAGGCAATTCCAACTTCATTACGTTGACTCTGTAATACAAATCATCTCTGAATTTACCTTGTTGAACAAGCTGGTCAAGTTTCTTGTTGGTCGCTGTAATAATACGCACATCAGCCTTAACTGAAGAAACACCACCTACCGGCTCGTAAGTCTTGTCCTGCAAAACACGCAGCAACCGAACCTGTACAGCAGCAGATATATCACCAATCTCATCCAATAATATCGTGCCGCCTTGGGCTAAAGCAAACCGGCCGGGTTTATCCCTTTTAGCATCAGTAAACGCACCAGCTTTATAACCAAACAACTCTGATTCCAACAGAGTATCAGGCAAAGCCCCACAATTAACCGCAATAAAAGGCTTATCTTTGCGGAAACTAAGATTGTGAATCGCCCGGGCAAAAAGCTCCTTGCCAGTGCCACTTTCACCTTCGATTAAAACTGTGGTATTACTTTCAGCAATATTTGGTAGAACAGCAAAAAGACTTTGCATTTTATGACTTTGGCTGATTATATCTTCGCAGCGGTATCGTCCTTCGATTTCTTTGCGAAGCTGCTCAACCATGCTCATATCACGAAATATTTCAACTCCTCCAATTACCTTGCCAGTTTCATCTTTTAGCAGTGCTGTAGATATGGCTATTGCTCTTTTCTTGCCCTGGGCATCAATAATATGGACCGCTTTATTCATGATGGGCTTGCCAGTTTCCATTGTATGCCGGAGTGTACAGTCAGCTTCACAAACATCTGCTCGGAGAACGTCCCTGCACTGCTGGCCAATAGCCTTTTCTCGCTGGATACCGGTAATCTCCTCTGCCGCTCGATTAAAAGAGGTGATCCGCCAATCCAGGTCAACAGTGAAGACACCTTCACTTATCGAGTTCAGAATAACATTTTGTTCTTTAGACTGCGTTCTACTTGCCATAAATTACTTGTATCAGAAAGAAATAGTCTTCGCAACTATTGTAGTAAGTTGGCTTGGACAAGAAATTCTGCCGGAAGGGATTTGCATCATTGAGCCGATTCAGATATTCTGGTATAAAACAAGTTTAGCAGCACAATCGAGCAGAGATTATCCAGCAGATCCCTGCGAAGGCCATAAGGAGAGAATTAAGTTATGATTGCCAAGCTTTTATTAGGTGTTCTGATTGGTGGAATAATTGGTGCGGGTTTGGGATATTTTGGCAAGTGTTCTTCTGGGACCTGCCCGCTGATGGCAAATCCGTACCGCGGCGCAATCTACGGAGCGGTAGTGGGAGCACTATTGGCATCGGTGTTTTCGACACTACCGAAGGAGAAATCAAAAGGCTCGGGCGTTGTCCACATTGACAGCAAGTCTGATTTTAGCGCCAAGGTGCCTAAAGCAAATGGGAGTCCTTTTATGGAAACCTTAACGAAAGAGAGCTTTTTACAAAAAGTTTTTAACTATGAGCAAAATAAAGAATGGAAGTTTGAAGGCAACCTGCCCTGCATCATTGACTTTTATGCGGATTGGTGTGGGCCGTGCAAAATGGTAGAACCTATTTTACAAGAACTTGCTCAAGAATACCAAGGTAAGCTCAATATTTACAGAGTAGACACACAAGCTCAGCAGGAATTAGCGGCCGCTTTCGGCATTCAGAGCATCCCCAGCATGCTTTTTGTACCGCTAAATGATAAACCGCAAATGGCGATAGGCGCCTTACCGAAAAAAACACTTAAAAAAGCGATAAAGGAAGTATTGAAAGTTGAATAATGAGTACTTATTCTCTAATCACTGTCTTCCCTGTCGCATGCTGGCATCGACCATACCTTCACTTGCTAACAAATACGCGGGTAAGGTCACCGTGCGCAAAGTAGATGTTGACCTGGTTCCCGCGGTAGCACAACGATATGGAGTGAGGGCAATCCCAACAGTTTTGATTATCAAGAACGACAAAGAGATAAAGCGGTTCGTGGGGCTGCAACCTGAAACCGAGTATATTGCCGTTCTGGACAAGTTACTCAGCGAGCCCAGCGATTGATACCCAGAAAATCTACTTGTCTTCTTTAGCATTGTATAATTTCTATTGACAAAAAGAGCAGAATCTAAGAGATTCACAAGCATTTATGAAAGCAAGTGCGTCCGTTAAGGTATGATAAGGACTTATAAATGTCACAAATAGCATATTCAGTACGAGAAAAGGTAAAAGGATTTGTTTGGCTTTTGTTGGTCACTTTTGTTTTATGGTTGGCTTTGAGTTCAAAATTAGACCTGCCGGAACTGATTACCGGAGGTGTGGTTTGTCTGATTGTTTCTTTTTTCGGAGTTCATGTTTATTCCAAGCTGGGTTTGCCGTCGCTAAGTATAAAGGGGATTTTATTTTTCCTGATATATATAATTGTGCTTTTCTGGGAGATAATAAAGGCGAATTTTGACGTTGCCTATCGGATAATCCATCCAAGAATGCCTATAAAACCAGGTATTGTGGTCATTAAAACTTCCCTTAAATCGGACATTGCAAAGCTTATTTTAGCTAATTCGATTACCTTAACTCCGGGCACGTTTACACTGGATGTTATCGGTGATAAACTCCTTATCCACTGGATAAATGTGAAGGCCGAAGATATTGATAAGGCAACGAGTCTGATAGGTCATAGATTTGAGAAATATTTAAGGGTGATATTCACATAAATAATCAAAAAACGGAAGATCGAGGTCCAGTAGTGGCAGTAAATTACGAAAAAGTCAGTGAAGCATTGAAAGCCCTTGCTCATCCAGCGCGATTAAAGATGGTAGCCGGTCTTCTTAAGGACGAATGCAATGTTGCCCAGATCCAGAAGGTATTGGGACTACCTCAATCTACCGTTTCCCAGCATCTTCGGATATTGAAAAATGCGGATATCATTAAGGGCAGAAGAGAAGGAAACAAAACATGCTACAGAGTGATTGATGCGCGAGTAAGAAAAATCGTGGAAGTAATTAAAAGGAAATAGATTTTTTTCGGTATATCTATCATATTATTTGTATATACAAATAAGCTAATAGATGTGAGTATTTTATATGAGTGAAATTATCTTTCTTGTGATCATAGGGCTGGCGATTTCATTGTGCCTTTTACGTATGCTCAAAGGCCCTACCGCCCCGGACCGAGCAGTAGCGTTGGATACGGTGGCTACGATTACCACCGCTTTGCTTGTCCTTTTGGGTTCTATCTTTGAAAGATATGTTTATTTGGATGTCGCTTTGGTTTATGCGGTTCTAACCTTTATCGGTTCAGTGGCTATTGCAAGATTCTTAGAAAAGGGGATTTAAGTGCAGGTCATAGGGATTTCTATTACGACAATAGGGATAGTATTCCTCTTTTTAGGAAGTCTGGGTGTATTTAGATTTCCTGATGTCTACAACCGCCTCCAAGCAGGAACAAAATGCACAACGTTGGGCGCTTTCCTGACCATCATTGGCGTTGGGATAACCCAGCCTGACTGGTTGTCGAAAACGTTAGTTATTGCCCTGTTTATCCTTATCACCAACCCCATCTCTAACCATGCTCTGGGTAGGGCATCTCGCAAAAGTGGCGTTGCTCTGTGTGACAGAACTGTGGTAGATAAAACTAAGGAGTTTGAGGAGTGTAAACCCCTTAGCGATGAGTTGGAACAAGACGACGAGACACCATGATATTTGTTTTCTTTTTAATACTTTTGATGCTTATAGCAGCAAT
>Ga0315543_1002371_pt1 | contig 18396 bp, 16 predicted proteins | sample SalMarSW160210MG_2_FD_203098 | JGI IMG/M metagenome (GOLD analysis project Ga0315543, IMG submission 203098) | Salt marsh sediment microbial communities from the Plum Island Ecosystem LTER, Massachusetts, United States - Salt Marsh Sediment SW1601-210 ...
CTCAACGGGGGGGAAAGAGGGAGAGACAGGAAATATGACGCCATCCGCGTCAATCCACCACAACTGTCCATTCTCGTCCCACATCACCCTCGGCTGCCGCTCCATCACAGTGATGATACACGATGCCACCGGTAGTCCGGCGCTTAACGCTGGCGGTTGCAGACGACAGACGGCCCGCGCGCTCTCAAGCGTAGGCAGCGCGGCCAGGATACGGGCCTCGATCTCGGCGGGACGTGCCCACAGAATGTGGAGCCCCGGCAAACCGCTGGCCCGCAATACCTCATCGGGTGATACCCGGACCGCGCCCACCACGTTAGCGTCGTAGATGTAAAACCGGTCGTCAAGCGCCAGCCACAGCGCCCCAGCCGCCACCATAACCAGCGACAGTAACAACAAATTGCGAATTGCAAATTGCGAATTGCAAATTGCGAATTGCAAATTGCGAATTTTCGACGGTCGTCTGACCCGCGTCCGGCCCAGAACTATCGTACCCGCCGCCTCAAACCGTTTCTTCTTCCGCCGCCGCCTTTGGGATTCTGTCATTGGTCATTAGTCATTGGTCATTGTTCATTGGTCATTGATGGATGGCTGGTACGAAGTCTCCGAACGCTCTTTATCCCGGTACCGCTCCAGCGCTAACTCAATCAGCCGGTCAATCAACTCTGGATAGGGGATACCACTGGCTTCCCACAACTTGGGATACATACTGATCGCGGTGAAACCCGGGATGGTGTTCAGTTCGCTGACGTACAACTCTCCCGTCTCACCGGAGAGCAGGAAATCGGCCCGCGCCATCCCGGTGCAGTCAATCGCCACGTAAGCCCGCACCGCCAGGTCACGGACCCTCTCTGTCATCTCCGGTGGGAGAGGGGCAGGGATCAGCAATCTCGACGCCTTATCGCCATCGTCAATGTACTTGGCCTCGTAACTGTAGAACTCCCGGCTGGGGATGATCTCGCCCGGCAGCGAGGCAATGGGGTCATCGTTACCCAACACGCTGACCTCAATCTCCCGCGCCTGGGGCACCGCCGCCTCCACCAGCAACTTGCGGTCGTACCTGGCCGCCTCGGTCAGACCCCGGGCCAATCCTTCCCGGTCGTGGCACTTGCTGATGCCGACGCTGGAGCCCAGGTTGGCCGGCTTGGTGAAGACCGGACAGCCCAGCGCCGCCTCGACCCGATCCATCACCTCCTCCGGGTCCACTTCCCACTCCTTCCGCTTGACCAGCAGATAGTCGGTTATCGGCAGGCCGTGGGCCCGCATCACGTCCTTGAAGATGACCTTGTCCAGGCCCAAGGCCGAGCCTGTCACGCCTGCACCTACGTAGGGAATGTCAGCAAGTTCCAGCAGCCCCTGGACCGTGCCGTCCTCGCCATACGGGCCGTGCAGGACAGGGAAGACGACGTCGAGTTCCGCCAGCCGCGTCGCCTTGACCGCCTGCTCCGTGTCTTCGAGCCGCATCAGGCCACGCCGGGAGGGATCACCCAGCAGCGCAGCAGGCTGGCTTACGCCTGCGTCGCCCGCCTCCAGCGCCCTCAGCGGATCACCCGAGGCGATCCAGCGGCCTTCCTTGGTGATGCCGATGGGCACGATCTCGTACTTCTCTTTATCCACCGCGCTCATCACAGAGCGAGCGGAGGCCAGGCTAACCTCGTGCTCCCCCGACCGACCGCCGAAGATCACCCCGACGCGGATCTTGCGTGCCATCGCCCTCCTTTTTCCAAATCTACGAATTTACGAATCGTTACTACTCAGCCTGCCCGTGATGCGTCATTCCGAGGAGCGTAGCGACGAGGAATCTCGTTTTTCGAGTGTCGAATCATTGCCAATCCGAGATTCTTCGCTCCCTTCGGTCGCTCAGAATGACGATACCTGAGCAGTCACTACGAATCTACGAATTCACCAACCTACCAACTCGATCTCCAACTCCAGTTCCAGCCCGAACTGCCGCTTCACCTCCGCCCGCGCATGCTCGATAAGTGCCAGCACGTCCGCTGCGGCTGCATCGCCGGTGTTCATAAAGAAATTGCCGTGCAGTTCCGAAATTTGTGCCCCGCCGATGCGGTACCCCTGCAGCCCGGCCCGCTCAATGAGATACCCCGCGTGGCTGCCCGGCGGATTCTTGAAGGTCGAGCCCATCGTCGCCCCGCTAGGATGGCGCGTCCTGCGCCACTCCAGAATCTCGCCCGCCCGCGCCGCCAGCGATTCCGGATCGCCTTGCTGTAATCCAAACGTCGCTGCGAGAATCACGTATCCTTCGCCTCCTGCTTCCTGCTCCCTGCTCCCTTGATCCCCTGCTCCCTTGATCCGACTCCCCCGGTACTTGAACTCGAACCACTCTGCCGGCCTTTCCACGACCGCGCCATCCGGCTCCAGCATCGTCGCGCTACGCAGCACGCTGGCGATGTCGCCCTCGAAAGCGCCCGCGTTGCCCACCACCGCCCCGCCCACCGTTCCCGGCAGCCCTGCCGCCCATTCCAGTCCCGCCAGCCCATGCTCGACCGCCTCACGGGCCAGCACGGCCAGCAGCGCGCCTGCCTCGGCCCACACCATCTCACCATCGAACCCAATACGCGCCGCCCGATTGACGATTACCAGCCCGCGTACCCCGCTGTCTGCAACCAGGACGTTGCAGCCGCCGCCCATTAACCGCCAGGGTACGCCGTGCCGCCGCGCCAGTCCTACCGCCCTGACCACCTCGTCCACGCTCTCACAAACGATTAGCAGGTCGGCCGGGCCGCCGACGCGCATGGCGGTGTAGTGCGCCAGGGGCTCATCGCGCCGGACGCGCCGTCCCAGCGCCATAGCCAGAGTATCCATCAGGCCAGGGCTAACGGTCACTTTCCTCCTTGGCTCCTCACCAGGCGCAGTTTCATCGCCACCACCTTACACTCGAATCCGCGCCGGGCACGCTTCCGCTTCCGCACGCCCTTCAGCCGTCCTCCCAGCCGCCCACCCCCCTCATTTTCCTCTGTCCCTTTCACCTTCATCTTTCCCTACCTCCTGCCTCCCGCCCCCTCCCCCATTGTTCATTGTTCATTGATTCATTGTTCATTGCCCAGTACCTCGAGCAACCACTCACCAACCCGGTTCCCATCTCCCGCGCCCAGCGTCAGCACCACGTCGCCAGGCTGCACCCCGGTACCCAGCCACACCACCGCCTCATCCAGCGATCCCGCACAGCGGGCATCGGGGTGCTGCATCGCCGCCACTACGTTGGCGCTGCTGACGCCCAGCGTGTCCGTCTCGCGGGCGGCGTAGACGGGCAACACGATGACGTGATCGGCTGCGCTGAAGGCCTGCACGAAGTCCGCCATTAGCGTCTTAGTGCGGCTGTAGGTATGGGGCTGCCACACTGCCCACAGGGGCCGGCGGGGGAAACGCTGCCGCGCCGCCGCAAGCGTGGCCCGAATCTCCGTCGGATGATGCGCGTAGTCATCCACCACGACCACACCACCGGCCTCGCCCTTGACCTCGAAGCGCCGCCCCACCCCGCGAAACCCGGTCAGCGCAATCCTCGCTACACGAAAGGGGACGTCGAGAAAGTTCGCCACCGCCAGGGCCGCCATCGCGTTGGAACCGTTATGGGCACCAGGCACCCGCAGCCGCATCAACCCCAGCACCTCGCCCCCGTGCACAGCCAGAAAATCCACACCCCCGGCGAAGTTGGGCCGCACTTCCTCAGCCCGCCACTCCGCCCCCTCCCCCAGCCCGAAGAACGTCACTGGCGTTCCCGCAGCCCGCCGTCGCTCGCCGAGTTCCCGCGCCACCGGGTCATCCCAGCCAACCACCAGCAGCCCATCACGTGGCACCAGCGCTGCGAACTCCTCGAATGCGGCCCGGAAATCGGCAAAGGTCGGATAGCAGTCCGGGTGATCGTGCTCAATGATGCTCACCACCGCCACCCGGGGTGTCAGGCTGAGGAAGGTGCGATCGTACTCGTCCGCCTCGATGACGAAGAGCGGTCCCTTTCCAGCGCGGGCATTTGTCTCCAACCCTGCGATCACCCCACCGACGACAAAAGTCGGGTCGCGCCCGGCCTCCAGCAGGATGGAGGCGATCATTGCCGTCGTCGTCGTCTTGCCGTGCGTGCCGGCCACCGCCACTCCCAGATGCCCATCCATCATCTGACCGAGGAACTCCGGGCGCTTCAACACCCGGATACCCGCCGCCCGTGCCGTCTGCACCTCGACGTTCTCTGGCGGCACAGCCGATGAGACGATCACCACATCCGCGCCGGTCACGTTTTCCGCCCGATGTCCGGCGAAGACGTGGGCTCCATCTCGCGCCAGCGCCTCCGCAACTGGCGAAAGCACCAGATCGGAGCCGGAGACCTCCACTCCCTGCTCCATCAGCACCCGGGCGATGGCCGAGAGCCCCGCCCCGCCAATACCGACGAAATGGATATGCTGTGCCCGAGTCTTCATGCCCCCGCCGTCAGATGAAGACGATGATGACGAACACGAACGAGAATGCAACCGCCATGTAGAGTACCGCCTCCGACCGTTCAACCAATGCTGGCGGGAGGTAGGGGATGATCTTGGCCGACGTTGAGTCCGGATGGGGTGGCATAATGCCGCCAAGGCCCACCGCCCCAGGCTCGTATTCCACCACTACCACCGGCTGGCCTGTCCTCTCGTCAATGATAGGTTGCCCCTGCTCGTCCAACGCTGGTGCCATCCTCACCTGCGGCGGCAGCAGGCCATAGTGGGCCCCATCCAGGAGGTACCACAGGCTACCGATGACCAGAAAGCCGTTGAGCGCGCCGATGACGAAACCCAGCAAGAGGTCTTGCAACCGCTCCCGCACCACCTTAGCCCCCAGGCGCGACACAATGGCCGGGCTGGCATAGCCAGCGATGGTGATACCTATAATAATTGCGCTGCGCACGTAGAACTGGCCGCCGGGATCCATGCCCCGAATGAACTGTCCCAGGCCGGGCACATAGCGGATCAACACGTGGTCCACAAACAGCGCCAGGATCACACTAAAAGCCGCGATTAGTTCTTTCGCCCAGCCACGCAAACCGCCGATCAGCGCGAACAGAATCAACAAACTGCCGAAGACCGTATATATGGGTATCACCTATAGCCTCCTCTCGAGGCCCTGACGTGCCAGTACCAACAGATCGTTTGCCAGCCGTGCCGCTGCATCAGAGCGTGCCAGCGTCTGCATCCGCTCCGTCATCTTCTCCAACACCGCCCGGTCGCTGAGCAGACGACGCACTGCTAGCAACAACTCCTCGGCCAGCCGCCCATCCTCCAGCACGATCGCCGCCCCCCGCCCGGCCAGCCACTCGGCGTTGACTCGCTGGTAGCGCCAGGCGTGCGGATACGGCACCAGCACTGCGGGGAGCCCAAAGAAGGGCAACTCCCCCAGCGTCGAGGCCCCCGCCCGACAGACCACCAGGTCGGCCGCCGCCAGCGCAGGCCCTATCTCCTCGTGCAGGTAAGGGAAGGCGTGGTAGCGAGCCTTCAGCCCCGCCAGCAGCGTTTCGCGTCGCTCCGCCACCCACGGCCAATCCAGTTCCCCGCTCACATGCACCACCTGCACCAGTTCCAACATCTGCTCCAGCACCCCACTCAGCGCCTGGTTGATGCTGCGCGCCCCCCGGCTCCCCCCCAGCACCAGCAACACCGGTTCGTCGAGCGCCAACCTCAGCACTGCCCGCGCCTCGGCCCGGTCAAGTCCGCCCAAGCCAGCCCGCACCGGGTAGCCGGTCACCACCACCTTGCGGGCCGGGAAATAGGCCCGCGAATCCTCCACCGTCACCGCCACGCGCGTCGCCAGGCGGGCGATAAGGCGCACCGCCAGGCCCGGCTCAACGTCGGGCAGGTAAACCAGGATAGGCACCCGCAGCGTGCAGGCCGCCAGCGCCACCGGCACACTGGCGTATCCCCCGGTCGCGAACAGCGCCGCTGGTCGCTCCCGACGTCCCAACCGGTACGCGGCCCTCCATCCCTGCACTAACTTGATCAAGTTCCGCGCCGCCCGCCAGGGGGCCAGGCCGTGCACCCCACCCGCTGGCACCCCCGCGAAGCGCAGCCCGGCCCGCGTGACCAGCCGCTCCTCGACGCCTCCCTCTCCACCGACGTAGAGGATCTCTACCGGACTATCGGCGGCCAGTGCCTGTACGACGGCCAGGCTGGGATAGACGTGTCCCCCGGTTCCCCCACCTGCGATCCAGATTCGCATGCTGGTCGCTCCCTTTCCCTGTCCGCTTCTCGGTCCGCTTTCCAACCCTTCTACCCCGCGAAATGCTGAGCAACAGCCCCACGCCGACCAGCGAAACCACCATCGCAGACCCACCAGAACTGATGAACGGCAGTGCAATCCCTGTGAAGGGAATCAGCCCCGTTATCACCGCAATGTTGATCAACGCCTGGAAAGCCAGCCAACAGGTGACGCCGCACGCCAGGAGAGCGGCGAAGGCATCCGAGGCCTCCAGCGCGATTTTGAAGCCGCGATAGGCCAGGAGCACGAACAGCCCTATCACCACCAGGCAGCCCACGAAGCCCAACTCCTCACCCAGCACTGCGAAAATGCTGTCGGTGTGCCGGGCCGGCAGATAGCCCAACTTCTGCTGCCCCTGCCCCAGCCCCACGCCGAATAGACCGCCGCTGCCCAGTGCAATCAGCACCTGCCGCATGTGATACCCAACACACGTTGGGTCGCGCCAAACCAGCAGATACTCGTCAAGGCGCTGTCTAGCGTGAAGCAGGTGGTTGATCAACACGAGAAAGGTGATGCAACCGACCGCGCCGCCCACAGCCAGTTGGAGGATGTCGGCGCCGGCGAAGAAGAACATCGCCAGCGCGGTCAGCACGATCAATACTGCCGTACTCACGTCCGGCTGCACCACGACCAGGCCGGATACCACACCGATCAGCACAGCGAACGGGATCAACCCGTAGGTCACGTTGCGGATTTGCTCACCTTTGGAGGCCAACCAGGCCGCGACATAGATCACGGTCGCCAGCTTCGCCAGTTCACTAGGCTGAATCGAGCCCTTGAAAAAAGCACGCGTCGCACCGAAGGTCTCATCCCCCACAAAGAGCACCAGGACGAGCAGCAGCAGCGCCCCCCCCATGACCGGCACCGCCATCTGCTGCCACCAATCGTAAGGGATAGCAGCAGCCACCACCAGCGCGACCAGGCCCAGGCCAACCCAGAGGAACTGCCGTGACGCGATGTGAAAGGAACTCCCATGCTCCTGGTACGACCAGTCGAAGGTCGCGCTGTAGACCATCATCAACCCGATGATGACCAAACCGGCTACCGCCAGTACCAGTACGTAGTCGGGGCCACCGTGCGCACGCCTGGGCTGCGCCCTCTGCCGTGCTCTCGTTCCTGCTGCCATCCTTTCCTCTCCCTTTTCATTCCCGCTTCCTGCTTCTTGCTTCTCGCCTCCTGCTCCCCTACCCTCCTGCAATCTGCAATTTACAATCTACAATCCCCGCACCAGTTCCTTGAACCTGTCCCCCCGCTCGGCAAAATCGCGGAAGGCGTCGAAACTGGTGCCCCCGGGCGAAAGCAGCACCACCACACCAGGTTGGGCCAGCCGGACGGCCGCCTCCACCGCCTCCTCCAGCCCCCTCACCCGCGTGATCCCCTCCAACCTCGCTTCCTGCCTCCTGCTTCCTGCTTCCTGCCCCTTTACCCACCTCGCCTCCACGATCTCAGCAACCATCGGTCCCGCTTCTCCAAACGTCACCAAATGCCTCACCCGCCGCACCGTCTCGTCGGCGAACTCATCCCAGGGCAGTTTCTTATCACGCCCACCGGCCAGCAATACGATAGGTTCCTCGAACGAGCGCAACGCCGCCAGCGACCGCTCCGGGGCCGTGGCGATGGAATCGTCGTACCAGCGCACGCCGTTCAGTTCGCGTACCAGCTCCAGCCGGTGCTCGACCCCCGTGAAGGTAGTGGCGACCTGCCACATCGCCTCCACCGGCACGCCGGCCACCCCGGCCAACGCACACGCCGCCAGCACGTTCAGCAGGTTGTGGCGTCCCCGCAACCGCACCTCCGAGGCCCGGCAGATCACGCGATCTACCCCCCCCACCCCCTCCGAGGCGAGGGGGAGCAAATTGCCCAACCGCAGCGTCAATTCGCCGTTCGTCTTGAACGCCCCCTCGTCCACCTCGGCCCCACCGCTGAACCAGAGCAGGTGCGCCGCCGTCTCCAGTGCCAGTGCGCGGGCATTGGCGTCGTCGTAGCCCAGGAGCGCGAAGTCCTCCGACTTCTGATGAGCCACCGCGTTTCGCTTAGCGGCGATGTATGCCTCCATCGTCTTGTGCCGGTCCAGATGGTTGGGCGTGACATTGAGCACTGCCGCGACGTGCGGGCTCACCGTCATCACCTCTAACTGGAAACTGGAGAGTTCCATCACCACCCAATCGTCGGGCCGGATCTGATCCAGGTCGGCAATGAGCGGATTGCCGATGTTGCCCCCCACCCAGGTGCGCAACCCCGCAGCGTGGCACATCTCCCCCACCAGCGCCGTCGTCGTCGTCTTGCCGGCCGAGCCAGTGATGCCGATGACTGGGGCCGGGCAGCGCTCTAGGAAGAGTTGCGCATCGTTGCTCAGCGGGATAGAGCGCCGCTGTGCCTCCACGACGATGGGCACGTCCACCGGCACCCCTCCACTAAGGCATAGCAGGTCGGCCTCGTCCAGCAGATCGAACGGGTGCTCTCCCAGAACATAGCGGATGGGCAGGCCTGCCAACTCCGCCAACTGGTCGGCCAGCGCTGTCTCGCCCTGCAAGTCAGAGACGGTCACCTCGGCCCCGGCCTGCGCCAGGAAGCGTGCCAACGCCATCCCCTGCCGCGCCAGGCCGAGGATCACGACCCGTTTCCCGATCAGATCCGACTCTCGTGCCTGAGTACTGTCACTCACCGTTGTGATTTGAGATTCGAGACCTGAGATTTGTCTTCCGCCACACCCAGCCAGAAATGATCCGGCAGGATTGAGCGGCCGGGGCGGATTTCCACGCCACCAGCCTTCTTGACCGGGCGCTTCCCGTTGCCGTTGAAGGCGCTGGGATGGACGAAGCACAGGTTGGGCGGCAGCCCATACTTGCGCTCGTAGTGCACTGCCGCCCGCAGCACCTTCTCCTCCAACTTTTTGCGTGGATCGTCGTCAAACCACAGCAATCCAGTCTTCATTGTTCACCTCCAGAAATCATGCATCACAGGATATGCAACACGCAACATATGCTACGTATTTCGTGCTACGTGTTCCGTCAACACGTCACGTGCGTCGCACCTTACCACAATGCAAGTGCCACCCCTGCCATCGCCGCCAGCAAGCCCACCAGCCAGAAGCGCTGCACCACCTGCGTCTCCGACCAGCCCAGCAACTCGAAGTGATGATGCAGTGGGCTCATCTTAAATAACCGTCGCCCCTGGCCGAACCTGCGCCTGGTGTACTTAAAATAGAGTACCTGCAAAATAACCGAAAGTGTCTCAGCCACCGGGACCAGCGCCACTACCGGCAGCAGCAACCACTGACCGGTCATCAGCGCCACCGTCCCCAGCGTCGCTCCCAGCGCCAGACTGCCCGTGTCGCCCATAAACATCTGCGCCGGGTGGGCGTTGTACCACAGGAAAGCGAAACACGCCCCTACCACGGTGAAGCAAAAGGGCAGCAAGTAATCCTGCTCCTGCAGCAAGGCGATTATACCGTAGGCCGCGAAAGCGGTGGCGACGATGATGCCCGCCAACCCGTCCAGCCCATCGGTCAAATTGACCGCGTTGGCCGAGCCTAAAATCACGAACGCCGCAACGGGCACCCACGCCCAGCCCAGATCAACCATCCGCCGCACCCCTGGCACGCCCATTTGCCCCGCGAACTGTATCCGCATCACCAACATACCCGCCGCGATTGCCAGCGTCAGGGGCACTTCCCACAGGAATTTCCGCCCCGCCGAGTACCCCTCGCCACGCCGCATCCCGCGTACCCCGGCGATGTCGTCTACCGCGCCGATGACCGCGTAGACCAACATCACCCCCAGCGGCACCAGGATCGAGCGCCCAATCACCGTCCGTCCCAGCAGGTTGTAGATGTTCAACGCCACCGTGATGAGCAGCACCGGCACGACGATCATCAGCCCGCCCATCGTCGGGGTTCCCAGTTTTGTCCGGTGACCACGAGGACCGTTGATGCGAATGCGCTTGCCGATGTGGTAGTGGCGCAAGATGCGAATGAGAAGCGGGCCCCACCCTACAGCCAGGAGGAACGAGATACTCGCCAGGATGAGCGCAAAATTCATCACGCCCTCCCCAGTGCATTGACGATCTCTTCCATCTGCATCGCCCGCGAGCCTTTGACCAGGATCACATCGTCGCCCGTCACCATCTGCTCCAGCAAGGCGACCGCTTCGGCATTTTCCTCGACAATGTGCACCCGTTCAGTGGGCATACCCCAGCGCAGCGCCGTCTCGCCGATGATGCGCCCTCGCGGTCCGAGCGTGATGAGCACATCGGCCACCTCCAACGCCCGCAGCGCCACTTTCTCGTGTCCCTCCCGCTCGTAGTCGCCTAGTTCCAGCATGTCGCCCAGGACGGCGATCTTGCGCCCGTCCAGTTCATCCAGCAGGTTGAGCGCAGCAAGAGTCGAGGCCGGGCTGGCGTTGTATGTGTCGTCCAGGATAATGGAGCCCTCCGGCCCCGGCACCGCCACCAGCCGCAGTTGCGCCGACGGCCCCCGCAACCCCTCAATGATCTCCTGCCAGGTCAGTCCCTCGACCAGCCCCACCGCTGCCGCCCGCAGCGCCGTGTGGACGGAGTGCCGTCCCAGCAGCGGAATCTTCACGTGCAATGTCTCGTCGCCACGATGGAGTTGGAAGCGGATTCCCTCCAGCCCCAGCCCCTCAATGTGGTCGGCCCACAGGTCCGCATCGGGCGAAAGGCCGTAGTAGAACACGCGGGCTCTCGTAGCCTGCGCCATCCCCCGCACACGCGCATCGTCGTAGTTGAGGATCGCCACCCCCTCGGGGGCAGGTGGCAATGCCTCGACCAATTCTGCCTTGGCCTGTACGATGCGCTCCATCGTTTTGGCCCGCTCCAGGTGCATCGGCCCGATGATTGTCACGACGCCAATATGCGGCTGCGCAATGCGGGCCAGATCTGCGATCTCGCCCAGGTCGTACATCCCCATCTCGAGCACCACCCGCTCGTGCTCGTCCGTCAGATGCATCAACGTCAACGGCAGACCAATCTCGTTGTTGTAACTGGCCTCGCTCTTGAGCGTGACGTAACGGCGCGCCAGCACCGCCGCCACCAGTTCTTTCGTCGTCGTCTTCCCCACACTGCCTGTAATACCGATGACCCTCAACCCGTGCCGTCGCCGCCAGAAAGCCGCCACTTGCCAGAGCGCCTTAAGGCTATTGGCCGTCTTGAGCACCAATGGCAGCGACCAGGCACTGGGCAGCGTCCGAGCCGGGTCAGTCAGGTCCAACATCAGCCCAGAGATCATCACATCCCGCTCGACGATCGCTGCCACCGCGCCCCGTGAAAAGGCATCGGCGACGTAATCGTGGCCGTCCGCATGCTCGCCCCTGAGCGCGACGAACAGCGCGCCAGGCTTGGCCTGCCGCGAGTCAACCACCGTCCTGGAGACTGGCTGATCCAGTCTTTCCGGCCGGCTTCCCGTCAATCCCTCGATCACATCCGCCAGCGCCAACGCCCCCGTGCTCACCTTGCCGCCTCCGCCACCGCCACGCCATCTGGCGGAATGCCCAGGACGACGAACAGCCGCGCTGCCAGCCTCCGGAACGCTGGCGCTGCCGTCTGCGACGCCCAGGACGAGGTCTTTGGCCGATCCAGTTTGACCAGGATGATGAGTTGTGGGTCAGGCACCGGCCCAAACCCGACAAAGGAAGCGATCGTGCCCTCCTTGTCGTACCCCCCGGGGATGGGAATCTGCGCTGTGCCTGTCTTGCCCGCGACGCGGTAGCCCTCCACCCTGGCCTGAGCCACCCCCTCCTCTACCACCCGCACCATCACCTCCGTCAACGTGCGCGCCGTCTGTGGAGAAATCACCTGCGCCTCGACCACTGGCTGGAGAGTGGAGACCGTGCCGTCGGGCTCGACGCGCTGGGCCACGATGCGGGGCCGCAACCGTGCCCCATCGTTGGCGACCGTCGCCACCGCGGCGATCATCTGGAGCGGCGTCACCGCCACCCCCTGCCCGAAAGCATTCGTCCCCAGGTTCGAGTCATGCCAGTGCTCGTAATCGTCCGGCAGCCACAGTTGACCGGATATCTCTCCCGCCAGGTCAACCCCCGTCGGTCGCCCGATGCCAAACGCCCGCACGTAACGATAGAATACGTCAGGCCCCATCTGCGTGCTCAGCCACGCCGCCCCCACGTTGAGCGACTCGATCAGGACGTCGGCCACGGTCCGCTCACCATACGCTGCGTGAGAGGCATTCTGGATCATCTGCCCCCCCACCTCAATCCAGCCCGAGTCGTAGTAGATCGTTTCTGGTGTCACCAGCCCTGCATCAAGCGCGGCCGCCACCGTCAGGACCTTGAACACAGAGCCCGGTTCGTACTGCTGGCTTACAGCCGGATCCTCAAATGGGAGTGGGTTTTGGCTGAAGAAATCAGTGTACCTCCCCGGATCATAATCGGGCAGACTTGCGAGCGCCAGGATCTCGAAAGTGCGCGGATCCATCACAATGATCGTGCCACCCTCGGCCTGGTACTCTTGCACTGATCGCGCCAGTTCCTTTTCGACCAGTGCCTGCACGGTCCGATCGAGCGTCAGCACCAAGTCAGTCCCCGGCTGAGGCAGCACGACGGGAACCACAGCCCAGGGAATCTGCTCGCTGGCCGGGTCCACCGGCCCCTCCCATTCCACCCGTTCTGGCCGCAGCAGCGCATCGTGGAACCCCTCAACCCCGTAAAAGCACTTGCCCTCGACGTTACAGAAGCCGATCACGTGCGACGCCAGTACACCCTCAGGGTACTCCCGCGCCCACAGTGGCAGGACGGTGATACCCCGAAGCCTCAGGTCTGCGATCTGTTCCCCCACCTCCTTCGACACCGGGGACGCAATTGAGACCCACGAGGCCTCGCTGTCCAGCAACGTCTCAACGTGAGCGGCAGGCACGTGCAGCAGCGATCCCAACGCCGCGGCCGCCGTCTCAACATCCACCAAAGAAGGAGCCGCCTCAATAGAATACAACACCGCGTTCCCCGCCAGCAAGTAGCCATCCCGGTCACGGATCGCGCCCCGTGGGGGCTCGGCCATCACGATGGTTCGCACGCTCTGCCATTCGCCCCATTCCTTGTAGAAGCGGTGATTCACAATCTGCACCTGCGCCAACTGAGCCACAATCACAAGCAGGATGCCGATCAGCAGCGTGACCAACAACCGCAGGCGACGTCGTGGTCCTTCCGCCATCTCACCCTCCTACGGCTCTCCAGCCGCCGGAAGCAGAAACTCCACCCATTCGGCCGGTGCGAAACCCAACTCAAGCGCCCGCTTCCAAAGGCGAGAGATAGAGCCTTCCCTGGCGATATCCACCTCCAGTTGCTCGTTCTCCCTCTGGAGCCGGAACAACTCCGCCTGCAGCTGCTCAATATGACGACCACAGGCCGCCGTCCGGCTGACCAACACCAGATAGAGAGCCGCTACGAACGTCAGCACCACGACGAGCGCGAATAAATGGAGCGCCATGCGCGGGTTCACATCGAACCGACCGCGCTTGATCCCGTGTGTCACCCATTGCATAAAATCGGACATGGCCCGTTCCCTAGCCGCTAACCCGATAGCCCCTCACTACTGACTGCTATCCGCTCCGCCACCCGCAGCCGCGCCGAGCGAGATCGCGGATTAGCAGCAACCTCGTCCGCCGTCGGGCGAACAGGCTTGCGCATGACCAGCCGCAGCGTGGCTCGATGGCCACAGATACAAACCGGTGACTCCGGCGGGCAGATGCAATCACGGCTCTCCCGGCGCATGAAACGCTTCACCAGCCGGTCCTCCAGCGAGTGAAAACTGATCACCGCCAGCCGGCCGCCAGGCGCGAGTACCTCTACGGCCTGGGGCAACGCCTCCTCCAACGCGGCCAGTTCATCGTTGACGGCGATGCGCAGCGCCTGAAACGTGCGCGTAGCCGGGTGGATGCGCCCGCGCCGCCTCACCCCCCTCTCGACGATGACAGCCAGTTCCTTCGTCGTATGGAGCGGGCGGGCGGCGATGATCGCCTCCGCGATGCGGCGTGACTGTCGCTCCTCACCGTAGCGGTATAACAGGGTCGCCAGTTCTTCGAGTGAGAGGTGGTTAACAAGCGCAGCCGCAGTAAGACCGCCCGCCGTCGGATCGAAGCGCATGTCGAGCGGCCCATCCGCCTTAAAGGCGAAGCCACGGGTGGGATCGGCCAGTTGGAGTGAAGAGAGTCCTATATCGAATAGGATGCCGTCAGCGGGAACGAAATGGCAGGCATGCGCGATCTCAGCCAGGCGGGTGAAGGAACTGTGCACGAGCACAACCCGCCCAGCGTAGGAGACCAACCGGACGCTGGCTGCCTCCACCGCTGCAGGGTCCCGATCCAGGCCCAGTAGACGCCCGCCGGGGGACGAGGCCGCCAACATCCCAGCCGCGTGTCCACCGCCTCCCACCGTTGCATCTATATACAGACCGCCTGGCCTGACCTGCAGACCGTCGAGTACCGCTTGGAAAAGAACAGGGACATGGATACCCCCCACCTCCCCCTTTCGCGGTGTATCGGATGCACCAGCACAACGGCCGGGTCGGGCCCCCGTATCGGCTAGATGCCCAGGGCCGCCCATTCCTCAACGCTTACGTCGTCTCCCTCAACGCGCTCGCGCTCCTCGCCCCAGGAAGCCGAGTTCCACACCTCAATGTAGGTATTGAGCCCGGTGACGACGGCCTCGCTATCGAGGCCGGCATATTCTCGCAAGCGTGGGGGAATAAGCACGCGGCCCTGCTTATCGGGGATTGAATCAGAGGCGTTGGCGAAGACCAGGCGGCGGAAAGCACGGGCACGCCGATCGGTCATCGGCAAAGCACTCACCTGCTCCGCCAGCCGTCTCCATTCCTCTATGGGGTAAATCGCCAGGCAGCGATCAAGTCCACGGGTGACGACAAGGCCGCCCTCCAGGTCGTCCCGAAACTTGGCGGGGATAGTCAACCGCCCTTTCTCGTCAATGGTGTGAATGAACTCTCCCAGAAACACGGCGTTGCATTCCCCCACGTGGGAGCAACATTGCGGCACCTAGCAAGGCAGTCTTCCACTTTGCCCCACTTTCCCCCACAGATGCCCACATTATACACCATTTTTTCATCCTTGTCCAGTACCTGGGGGGATTTTTAAGGTTTCTTTGGGAGAGTTATTCTGCAGTTCACGTGAGAGAAGTCACCCTATAGGCTTCCAAGCATCGGCTGCGAAGGCCAGGCCCAGCCGTTCCAGCGTCTCCCGCGTGGGCTTGCCTGTCTCCGGGTCCCAGCCGTACTCGGCGTAGGCACCACTCAGGAGTACATCCACATCGGGGACCATCCCCTCGGTCCCGCCGTCATCCAGTGGCTTCAGCAGCAGGTCGGGGAGGCGGTCGCCGGAGCGGGTGAGGCCACGGCGCAGGTTGAGCAGCCGCTTGAAGGTGACGATGCGCTTGCCCAGCGCCATCAGATCCTCCGCCTCCAGGCCCCAGCCCGTCACGCCGTTCAGCGCTGCCAGGAGCCGCTCGACGCCGGGGTTCTGGAATTGACACAGGGTGAGCGCGTTGTACAGGTTGCGCCACGCCTGGTGCCGTGCGGCGATGCGTCCCCTCTCCTCCGTGGCTTCGAAGCGGTCGCCGGGGAGAATGCCCAATTCAACGGCTGGTCCCTGCCCCGTGTCCACGCCGTACATATCGCCATCCATGTGGCAGGCGCCGCGTGGTGAAAGGGCATAGGTCACGGCCATACCGACGAACGCGCGCGGGTCGTGCATCGGCACCTCCAGCCGGTTGACAGTCACCGCCAACTCTGGCACACCAAACCGCTCAGCCAGGGCGGCGCTCCCCTCGGCCAGCGCGTCGCCGAAGCCCTCGCGGCGGGCGATCATCTCGATCAAGCGGTGGGTCGTCTGGACGTCGCCGTAGCGGATCTCCAGGCCACCCGTGTCGGCCGCGGTGAGGATGCCGCGCTCGAACATCTCGCAGGCCAGCGCCAGGGTAGCGCCGGTGCTGATCGTATCCAGGCCGTAGACATTGCACAGGTGCCCGGCGTAGATGACCGCCTCCAGGTCGTCCACCATCGCCAGCGAGCCAAGTGCGGCCAGCGTCTCGTACTCAGGGCCGTCCACTTTCTCCACGCCATAACTGGGAGCCCGTGTCTCGCGCCCGCAGGCGATGGGGCAGCGGTAGCAGGCGACGTTCTTGTTCTGGTACTGATCCACCATCAGCACGCCGGAGAGATCGCTTGCACCCTCCCACTCCCCCTGCTGATAGTAGCGGATGGGCATGTCGCCATACATCAGCCCCATGTCCACGTAGCAGGCGGTGCCGGCAAGTTGGAGTGACTGGGCCGCCATGTCCCCTTCCAGGTTGGCGATAATCTCCCGGACGACAGCCTTGAACCCGTCGGGGTCGGCCAGGGGGACGCGGGCTTTGCCGCGCACAGCGATGGCCTTGAGGTTCTTGGAGCCCATCACCGCGCCCATCCCGGTCCGGCCGGCGGCACGCCCATGGTCGTTCATGACGGCAGCCATCTTGACGCAGGTTTCGCCCGCCGGGCCGATGCAGGCCACGCGTGCCTTCGGCTCACTCAGAGCCTGGCGCACCCACTCCTGCGTGAGATACGAGTCGCTGCCCCATAGGCCAGCGGCGTCGTGCAATTCAGCGTGGCCCTCGACTATAGAGAGCCACACCGGCTTCCCGGCCCGGCCGGTGACGATGACGCCGTCGTAACCGGCGAAGCGCAGTTCAGGCCCGAAGAAGCCGCCTGTGTTAGACTCACCCCATAAGCGGGTGAGAGGCGAGAGGGCACACACGCTGCAGCGGCCAGCCGAGGGCATGGCTGTGCCGACCAGCGGGCCGGTCATAAAGACGAGCGGATTACCCGGCCCCAGGGGATCGGTGTTGCCGCCCACCATGTCGTAGACGATGCGTGCTGCCAGGCCACTGCCGCCGACGAAGGCGCGCGCGTACTCCTCATTAAGTGGCTCGTCGTGTAGTTCTCCCGCGCTAAGGTCAACGCGCAGGATTCTGCCCATGTAGCCGTCCATCACTTGCCTCCATTGCAAGGTAGGGGCGAGGCATCTCAATGGACAAGACAAATGCGGTTGAAACCGCGCCTGTTGAGCCTTCGGCTGGCCGTCCACCTGCGTGGACGGCTAGAAATCAACCGCCTCGCCCTCGTAGGCATACAGGAAGAGTTGGCGCAGTTCGTCGTAGGAGGGGGCGCGAACGGCGGTGACCATCTGGGTGTCATTGAAGGCATCGTCTATCAGTTTGTCCAAATGGGCCTCGTAGGCCGCACGCTCGACGCCAGCCCCGGCGACGCTGGTGGGGTTACCGACCTCCTGGCACAGGTCGCGGATGCGCCCGGCCAGCGCCCGCGCTGCCTCTACCCCCCCTCTCTCCCCCCCTATAGGGGGGGACGGGGGAGGTGAGAAGCCAAGCAGACCAGCCAGTTCTGCAAACCGCTCCGGCGCTTCGCGGGCCGCGAACTCAATCGTATAGGGCAGGAAAATGGACACAGCGCGGCCGTGGGGCACGTGGAACACCGCGCCCAGCGCGTGCCCCATCGCGTGGGCCAGCGAGGCCATGCTGTTGCCAAAGCCCAGGCCGGCGCAGGTGGCGGCGTTGTGCATCCGCTCGCGGGCATCCATATCGGAGCCTTGCCCTGAGTCTGCCGAATGGGCGGCGGCCACGGCGCGGGGCAGGTATTCGAAGACGAGACGGGCGGCGCTGAGGCACAGGCCATCGGTCAGGTCGGTGTGCCAGGCACAGGTGTATCCCTCAACGGCGTGGGTCAGCGCGTCCAGGCCCGTGTCAGCGGTCAGTTGGGGCGGCATCCCGGCCGCCATCTCCGGGTCCACGATGGCGACGTCGGCGACGTTCTCGCGGTTGCCCAGCCCCATCTTGCGCTGCTCCTCCGTGTCGGTCAGCACGATGGCCCAGGTGACCTCGGCCCCGGTGCCGCTGGTGGTGGGGATGGTGATCAGGCGCGCCTTCCGGCGCAGGCCCAGACGGATGAAAGGGTTGATCTCGGCCGGCTGAAGATCGGGCCGCTCGTAGAGCACCCAGATAGCCTTAGCCGCATCCATCGGCGAACCACCGCCCAGACCGATGATCCAGTCGGGCTCCCCTTCCCGGGCCACCTCCACTCCCTGGCGCACCGTCTGCACGCTGGGGTCGGGCTCCACTGCATCGAAGACGC
>Ga0315543_1002372_pt1 | contig 18376 bp, 18 predicted proteins | sample SalMarSW160210MG_2_FD_203098 | JGI IMG/M metagenome (GOLD analysis project Ga0315543, IMG submission 203098) | Salt marsh sediment microbial communities from the Plum Island Ecosystem LTER, Massachusetts, United States - Salt Marsh Sediment SW1601-210 ...
TACTGCAGCACATCGGCATCGAAGAGCTGATTTCCCTGGCTCAGAAGCTGGGCGTCACCACACTGCAGGATTCCCAGCGTTATGGGCTGGCACTCACTCTAGGCGGTGGCGAGATGCGCTTGCTGGAACTGACTGCTGCTTATGCGGCCTTTGCCAACGGCGGCCTGCGTGTGGAGCCATGCGCCCTCTTGCGTGTGGAAAGCGCCGACGGGAAAGTGTTGTGGACACATCAAGCCACTAAAGGTCAGCGAGTGCTTGATGAGCGCGTGGCCTATCTGGTTACTGACGTCCTTGCAGATGACAGCGCGCGCATACCTGCATTTGGAGAGGGCGGCGCTCTGGCGCTCTCTCGCCCAGCAGCAGCCAAGACGGGGACGACCACAGACTGGCGAGACAATTGGACCGTGGGCTACACGCCCGATCTCGTCGTTGGCGTGTGGGTTGGCAACGCCGACAACTCGCCCATGGTGAATGTATCGGGCATCAGCGGCGCGGCACCAATCTGGCACAGTCTGATGGAAGAAGCGTTGAAGGGGAAGCCCGTGCGTGTATTCACAGAGCCACCAGGCATGGTCCACGTGGAGATTTGCGCCGAGTCTGGGATGCTGCCCAATCTCTACTGCCCACACCGTCGCCGCGAACTGTTCATTGCTGGCAGTGAGCCGAAAGAAACGTGCACCATGCACCGCCTCGTACGTGTAGACACTCGCAGCGGAGAACTGGCCACGGCTGATACGCCGTCTCAGTACATCGTGGAAGAAGTAGGCATCTTCCTGCCACCGGAAGCATCCCAGTGGGTACACGAGCAGGAAAGCGCCTCCAGTGCCCGCTTTGTGATAGCTGCGTCGGCAGAGCCAGAGGGCTCTGACTCAGCAGCTCGACCGCGCATTACCCTGACCAGCCCCGACCCCAATACAACCTATCGGTTGGTGCCCAACGTACCCGGAGCCAACCAGCGCATCGACGTGAGGGCACAGCCCTTGGCCGCAAATGACCTGGTTCAGGTACACCTATACGTGGACGGTCAACTGCTGGCGACCCTTGACGAGCCTCCGTATGCCGTGCTGTGGCAACTGCTGCCAGGCAAGCACAGCTTCCACGCCGAAGCCACTGACAGTTCCGGCCATAGGTGGAGCAGCCCGGCTGTGCACATCATGGTCGTGCAGCAGTAGGCTTTGGGCACATCACACGAAGAGGGCCTGCTCGCCAGACAAGCGAGCAGGCCCTTCGCAGAACATTGTGGCCATGTCCTATGTCCACAGCGAGGCAGTGCCTTATCGGCTGCACCCTGAATGTTTCCCTGCCTTGATCAACAACCGGCCACTGCCTTGTTATGAAGTGATTCCAATTCGAGCTTGCGTTTGCCCCTTCTCTTGGCCACTCTACTGAACGCCCTTGGTATTGTAGCCAGCAGTGACTGCGAGCACTCAGCCACATCCAGGTAGAATTCGATGGCCTTCTTCTCAAGCTCTATGGCCATCTTCAAAGCGTCAGAATAGCTCGCCCCTTCTACCAACACTGTCTCGACGGCGTATTCCCCCAGGTTCAAGCCTTGAAAGGCAAAACATGCCTCCAAGGCATCGCTGATGGTCTCCTGATAGGTCCTCGTCACCCACAGCTTGTTTTTCCTGCTCTCCTTGGCAAAACCCAGCAGCGTTTCCTTATCCCCCACAAATCTCTCAGCGAGCTCCTCGTAGAACGTTGCCGTACTATCCTCGAGCCTGCCGACGAAGCTGATGACGGCAGAAGCGGTTAGGCTCAAGTTTTCCATTTTAGAACCACCTCTGAATGACAACCTTGCTTTCCGTGAAGAAGCGGACGACCTCCCGGCCTTGGCCATGCAACGCTCCGAAGAAGGAGTTCTTCATTCCGCTGAATGGGAAGAAGGCCATCGGAGCCACTATCCCTATGTTGATGCCAATGTTGCCGCACTCAACTCTGTACTGGAATTCTCGGGCCCATTTGCCGTTGGCAGTGAATATGGACGCTGCGTTGCCGAAGGGATTGCTGTGGATCATTTCTATCGCCTCGTCCAAGCTTCTGGCCCTCATCACGCTTGCTACTGGCCCGAAGATCTCTTCTGTGCCAATAGTCATCTCTGGCGTAACGTCCTCGAAAACAGTTGGGCCAAGGAAGCATGTGTCAGGCCAATCCCCGATGATCGTCACGTTTCTACCGTCGAGCCTTAGTTTCGCTCCCTCTTTGATGCCCTTCTCTATGTATCCCAGGACTCTCTCCTTCTTGCCCTCATCGCGCAGAGGGCCCATCTGTACTGCTTCGTCAAGCCCGCAGCCAATCCTTATCCTGGAAGCTGCATCAACAAAGGCATCTACCACCTTCTCATAGAAGGCCGCATATTCGCGCTCATTGAGTCCTTCGCCCACGACAACGAGATTGGCACCAGACAGGCATCGCTGACCTGTGTTGCCAAAGAAGGACGTCATGCAAGCTGCTACGGTCCTTCCCAGGTTAGCATCAGGCATTACCAGCACAAAGTTCTTTGCGCCACATTGGGCGATAACCCTCTTGCCAGTTTCACCACACCTGGTGTAGACAACATCCCTTCCCACCGGAGTGGATCCAACAAAGCACATTCCCTTGATGTCGGGATGATCCAACATGCCTGATACAACCGTTCTTCCACCGTTGACCAGATTCCACACGCCCGGGGGAATGCCGGCTTCATCCGCCAGCTCGGTTATCTTGATCTGACTGATTGGGTCTTCACTTGAAGGCTTTACGATGATACAGTTGCCAGTAGCGACAGCGTACGGGGCAAACCAAAGCGGCACCATGAATGGGAAATTGAAAGGACCTATTATCCCAAAGACCCCCAACGGCTGTCTGATGAGGTACTCGTCAATGCCTGCCGCAATATCCTCCAGGCTACACCCCATCATCAGCGATGGAATCCCCCCTGCAACCTCAACGTTCTCGATTCCCCGCCTCGTTTCCCCTCTCGACTCGTCGATGGTCTTTCCATGTTCCATCGTCTGGACCCTGCTCAACTCTTCAAAGTGTTGTTCCATCAGGTCCCTCAATCTGAAGAGGCATCTGCCACGCGCAACCGGAGGAGTCCTTCTCCAGTCAGGGAAGGCATCCTTGGCCGCCTCCACTGCGGCGTTGATCTCGTCTTTGGTCGAGATGGGGACTTTGGCTATGACCTTGCCTGTAGCAGGGTTCACGACGTCCTTGACCTCTCCCTGTGACGCCACCCATTCCCCGTCCACATAGTTCTTCAATTTCAACGTCTCTTTTATTGGTTCCTCTAAAATAGGCATCTCTTATGCACTCCTTTCGTGTTCTACATCTCCCAGGCCACCCACTTCGATCATTGAACTCCAAGTGACAGTATTCGTGTATTCGTGTCCGTATTCGTGGACGGCCCCCCGACTGTTATTCCTCGACCTCTTTATCAGCAATCTTCAACACCTCGTCAAAGATCTCCACGCCCTTGTCGACCTCTTTCTCGGTGACAATCAAGGGGGGTGCCACGGTGAAGTGGTCATACCAGTTGTGTATGTACAGCCCACGCTTCAAGGCCTCGGCTGCTATCTTGTTCGTCATAAGAGGTTTGACAAACTTGTCAGCCTTTATGTTAAATCGTTCCTTTGTCTGTCTATTCTTGACTATCTCAACCCCCCAGAAATGCCCGATTCCCCTTACATCCCCAATACATTTGTGATTCTCCATCAATTCACGAAGCCTCTTCTCTATGTGCTTGCTCACTCTCTGAGGAAGCCCCGTTGCCATAAGCTTCTTGTACTCCTCCACCGCTGCTGGAATAGCTGATAGCACAAGTGGATGCATTGCATAAGTATGTCCATGACACATGACCGTTTCCTCAAAGAAACCCTTGATCTCTTTCGTTGTTGCAGTAATTCCCACAGGGGCATATGCACCTGTGCATCCTTTTGCAGTAGTCAGTATATCAGGCTTAACATCCCAGTTATCCAAAGCCCATGCCGGCCCCGTACGATACCAACCACTCATCACTTCATCTGCAACGAGGAGTACTCCGTTTTCATCGCAGATCTTCCTCAACCGAGGGAAATACTCTGGAGGGGGAACTAGCTTGCCATTCGTACCGACCACAGGCTCAACAAAAACCGCAGCGACGTTCCCCTCCTCCTTGATCATATAGTCTACGTACTCAGCGCACTGTATGCTGCAACCGGGGTACTCGAGACCAAATGGGCATCTATAGCAATAAGCATCTGGGGCAAACACTATGCCCGGGACTGTACACCTCGCCCTCTCTGCGTAGAATCGCCTGGGGTCTCCCGTCAATGAAACACCCACGGCTGTAGCACCGTGATATGAATGGTAACGTGAGATCACCTTGTACTTGGGTGCCATGTACTGCCTAAGTATCTTGACTGCAGCCTCATTCGCCTCGGTTCCAGACGTGGAGAAGAAGAATTGATCCAGACCCTCGGGCATTACGTCAAGCAAAGCCTCCGTTGCCCTAGCCTTTGCTTCGCAGATGAAGCCAGGGCTTATGTACGGTATCTTCTTTGCCTGCTCGCATATGGCATCAATTATCGCCCTATTCCCGTGACCAAGATTTGAACACATCAGTTGAGATGAGAAATCAAGATAGGGCTTGCCTTTATCATCATAAAAATAGACACCTTCAGCCTTGGCGATAAACAGGGGGCTTTTCCAACCCTTCTGTGCTCTCCAGGTGCCGTAGGTGTGATCTGCCATCAACTTCACTGCTTGTTCGACCTTAGTCATTCTCATCACCTTCTCTCAATATTCTTACTATCATACACTTCTGATACATGGCTTGCCTCCTGCAATTGGGTGGATGATTGACAATCAATTCCTATTCTACATCCTCCCCCGCATTCGGCAAAGCCCTTCCGTGGTATCATAATTGTGACCTCCTTCACGTTTCCATTCCAGCACCCCCCTTCCCGAAAGTCAAGCCCAAAACCGTACTGCGCCAGGAGAACCTTAACGCTTTCCCCACCTGCGCTTCTGGATGCAGGTTGCTTCTAACCACGCCACAGACGCCTCTTGAGCAGTTCCCCTACCCTCTGCAAGATGCCCGCAAGGCCCGCTGGGTAAAGTATCATCACCAGTATCAAGAGCACACCGTATAGGATCAGGCGGATTTCCATCAGCGGCTTAAGGTACTCGAAAGTAGGAATAACCAAGAAGGCCGCCAGTAATCCCCCCCAGAGGGTCCCCCTGCCACCTACATAGGATAGAGCCAATACCTCCACGGTGTGCGCGGTCGCCATTACGTCAGGGGTCAGGATTCCGACGAAATGGGCGTAAAAAACCCCAAGCATGCCGCAAACGGCGCACGACAGAGTGAAGTTCAACACCCTATACTTGGTAGGGTCAACCCCGGAGACTCGGGCAGCTCGGAGGTTCTGGCCGATGGCCTTGAAGGCGAGACCTATGTGGGAGTTGGTCACCGCTCTCAGGACTACATAGGTCAGGATTGTGATCGGCAGCAGGATGTAGAAGTAAGGGCGCATCTCAATCGTTTTCAGGAACAAGGGAACGCTCAATCCCAGATATCCCCTGGTCAGGTCCGTAAAGGCGGCTGTAAGTGCCATCAAAGCGAGCCCCACGAACCAGGCCATAACCGCCGCGTAGAGCCCCCTCAGCCGCAGCGTTAGGAGGCCGGTAATAAAACCCAGCAGCGCTGCAGCCAAAGTCCCCACAGCAAAGCCTATCCAGGGGCTAGCCCCTAGTCTAACTACCAGCAGGGCTGAGGTATAAGCACCAATGCCGACGAAGGCTGCAAGGCCGAAATTAACGACGTTGATAAAGCCGGCGGTAAAGTCAAAGGCTATCGCCTGGCTGCCATATAGCAAACTCACCACCATCAAGTGCAGGATATACTCATCGTTAATGAATAGCGGCGCAATGGCTAGCATCGCCACGACAAGAAGGAACTGGGGTGAAATCCCTATGGGGCGCAATCTGGAGAACACGCGATTCCACGTGCTGATTGCTTGATCGTGCTCTGTCTCTTGCATCTTTCCTACCTTTCCAACACGCCTTTAACTTCGGTTCCAAAGATCCCGGAGGGCTTGAACAACAATATCAAGACGAGTATCAATAGACTAGCGACATCTTGCCAACCTGCTCCAAGGAAGTAATAGGAAAGAGTCTCCACTATCCCCACTATGAAACCACCCATAATGGCCCCGCCCACGTTTCCCAAGCCCACCAACATCACAACATACCATGACCTGTTGGAAGGGCGCAACCCCATGTAAGGATAAGCCGCGTTTATGGATAGCAGACTGCCCCCAGCTATTCCAGCTAACAAGGAGCTCAATGCAAAGGTTAGGGTATTCATTCTGTCGAGGTTAATGCCAACCAACATCGCGCCTATTTCATCTTGGGCCACGGCTCTTATTGCCCGGCCTAACTGGGTCCTGTTCAGAAAGAACCAGGTAAGAGCAATAGCGGCAATGGCTATGAGAAAACCTGCACCCCTATCGATTGAAATGCGCAAGCCCTCACTTAGGTAAATCGTACCTTCCCAATAGTGTGCAACCCCCCTGAACCTAGCTCCCCAGATTAGTTTGGCGCTGTTTATGAAAACAAAAGATATCCCCACCGTAAGTAGGAAGGTATTCATAACCCAATCTTCTTTAGTCCTTTTCCGCAGGGAACAAATAACCACTTTCTCAACCAAAGCTCCTATTGCAAAGCCGATTAACCCCGCCATCAGGATTGCCAGGAGTGGGTTAAGACCAAAAGCAGTGTGAGCAAAATAGGCAGCATAGGCTCCAACCATATAGAATTCCCCATGAGCAAAGTGGCTGACGTTCATAACCCCTAATACAAGGGCAAGTCCCAGCGCCATCAGGGCATAGAATCCCCCTCTTAGGAGGCCAGTAAGGATTAGATCCCAGAAAGCTGCTAACTCCATAGATCTTCCCTCCTTTCTAAGCAACAGTTTATTCTATACCTAGATATGTCTTTTTCACGTGTTCATCTTCCACGAGGTCCGCACTCGCACCTTCCAATACGATTCGCCCTCGCTCGAGAATGTAACTTCGATCTGTGATGTGCAAGGTGGTACTGGCATTCTGCTCAACAAGCAAGATGGTGACGCCTCTTCCGTTCAATTCCTGCAGCGCTTTGAACACCGATAGCACCAGTTTAGGCGCCAGGCCCAGAGACGGCTCGTCAACCAAAAGGAACTTCGGGTCTGACATCAAGCCACGGCCCAACGCCAGCATCTTGCGTTCCCCTCCGCTCAGGGTGCCCGCCAACTGGTTTCGCCTCTCCGCCAACACCGGGAAGAGATCCAGCACAAAATCCAGGGATTTCTCTATCTTCTTCTTGTCCCGGGTACCATATGCGCCCAGGAGGAGGTTCTCACGAACCGACATCCTCGTAAACAGGTTGAGCTCCTCCGTGATGAAGCTGAGCCCCATCCTGCTGATCTGATCGGCACGGCGGCCTCCAATCGACTCCCCCATGAACTTCACCTCACCGCCCTTGGGTTTGATTAATCCGGCGATGGTTCTCAACGTAGTAGTCTTGCCTGCCCCATTGGGCCCGAGAAGGGAAGTGAATTCTCCCTCCGAGACCTTAAGTGATACGCCCCACAGCACTTGTAGATGACCGTAAGCTGCCTCGAGATTATTCACCTCAAGCAACTCCATCCCCTCCTTTCCAGAATGATCGGAAGAATCGAGTTATGCTAGGATATACTTCTCGCCTAGGTATGCATCTGCTACCTTTTCGTCCTTCGCAATCTCATCAGCAGTGCCCTCTGCGATCTTCTCACCATAATAAAGCACCGCTATTCTATCGCATACTTCCATTATCACCCTCATCACGTGCTCCACCATAAAGATGGTGATGCCTCTATCTCTTATCCTGCGGATTAATCCTATCAGTTCCCTAGACTCGGGGGGCGTTAACCCTGCTGCAGATTCATCCAACAGCAGAAGTTGAGGGTTGCTGGCTAGCGCTCTGGCGAGATCGAGGCGTTTTAGTTGCACTGTATTCAGGCTCTCAGCCGGTGTATCCTTCGATATAGGGAGCTCGACGAATTCAAGCACTTCCGCCGCCCACCCTTGTGGATCCTTGACCGCTACCGGATTACCGAAGACAGCAGCAACCAGGACGTTTTCAAGGACGCTCATCTTTGGGAAGGGCCGAGATATCTGAAATGTCCTTGCTATCCCTTTCCTGCAGATTCTCTCTGAGCTTAGCCTAGTTATGTCCTGGCCATTGAAACTAACGGTCCCGGCATCTGGCTTGTAGATACCATCTATAACATTGAGAAAAGTGGTCTTGCCGGCGCCGTTCGGACCTATAAGTCCAAAGATATCGCCCTCTCTTATCCCGAGCGATACGTCGTGTACCGCTACTAATCCGCCAAACTTCTTTGTGAGTCCCTCTGTCTCAAGTATCGTGGTCATGGCACAAGCACCTTCTTTCGAGGAACAGAGAATATGGGCGGCGGGACAGCACGGCCCCGCCGCCCATATCAATGCGCCTACTCCTTCATGTAGTCGGGTATCGCCAGGTCTCCAGTCTTCCATTCAGGTGGCCAGATTATCGTGGCTTCCCCACCGAAGTACTGAAGTACGGGGAGGAGGTACCAACCCTGATCAACGATCATATCAGGGATGCTCTCCGCCGAGTATCCGAACTTGGGCATTATGATGCCCTTGTCGTATACGAACTCGGTTGTCCACACGTACTTCTTAGCAAACTCATAGAGAGTCTCGCTGCCCAACTCTCCGTACTCTTCGATGGTTGCCTCGGCCATCTCGATCCACATGCACGTGTAATCATAGGGGACCCCGCCAGTCATTGCGCTCGGTTCAAATCCCCACCTCTTAACAAATCTCGTCTTCCAGGCCTTTGCTTCGTCGGTAGTGAATCGAGGGATCTGATCGAGGACGTAGTCTCCCGCCTCGCCGGTCATCTCATACCATTCAGCAACCCATCCCAATCCATCCGCTACGATTAGGGCCGGAAGCTCAATCTCCTTTGATTGCTTTATCAGCGATGAGATGGCGGCAGCAGAAGTAGCGGTTCCGCCGATAAGGGAGACGTCCAGGTCCTTGAACCTCTTTAGCATGGGGTAGAACTCTGTCTCATCGATGGGAAAGAAGTCTTCGGCAACGACCTCCCAACCTTGCTCTTCAAGATACTCTTTGAAAGCTTTGGCGGTGTACCTGCCCCAGTCCGTATCCTCGCCATAACAAGCGGCCCTCATCGTGCCACCGTCCCAGATACCTTTTTCGATCGCCTCCGTTATGGCGACGACATAGTTCTTAACCGGCTTGCTTGGAACGGGCTGCCCCTTGCCAATCAAGTAGCCGTACTTGTCCGGATCTGAGTGCCACTTTTCGTTTACTATATCCGCGCACCCGCAATTCCCGAACTGTGGGATCTTGTACTTGGCGTACAGCTCCATGGTGGCAACAGTTACGGAGCTATGCCAGTTATTTAGCCCTGCCTGGATCTTGTCTCTCAACACGGCCTCCTCATAGGCCCGGCAGGCCTTCTCTGGATCCGATTCCGAATCGATCCAGACGAGTTCGATATCGTAGAGGCCTATCTTATAGTCGATATCCTCAAACGCCATGATGATGCCGGCCCTCATATTCTCGCCAGTCCTTGAGGCAGGTCCGGTCCACGGACCCAGGACTCCCAGCTTGAAGACCTCCCTAGCTGGAGGGGCTTCCGTTGGTTTGGCCGGCACTGGGGTCGGTGCTCCTGGCTTTGGAATTGCAGTGGGCGGGACAGGTGTCGCCGCTGGCGCACAACCGGCCACCAGCAAGCCGATAACTGCCGTGAGTACCACCACGCCTAGAAATTTGCCTTTCATTTCAATTTGCTCCTTTTTTTCCCTCGCTGCCAAGCCGTATTCATGACGGTTTACAGCAAATACCCGAGTGGACGAAGGGGACCCAACCCTTATGCCTGGCTCAGGCATGCTTACACGTGTTTGTTAAGGCTTGACCACCTCCTGGTATGACATGTTTCTCAGGGCATAGTATCCCGGCGATGTTGTTGCTCTACTCTGTTCCCTGGGATACGCGCCTTGCCCTCTCTGGGTGGCATCGGCCCAAGGAGCACAGTCCCGCTTCGATCGCCGACCCCCTCCGTAGACGTGAAGCCAGGACCGACAACTGCCATCAGTAGCCCTTTGAGACTACGATGTTAATCGCCCAGGGCAATGCGCACGGCCTGCGAGCCTGTCTACGAGTGCCTTTGCGCCCGATCCAACAAACCTAACGCGACGCGTCCTCAGTCGCCTCGCCTATGCCCGGAAGTTCCATCAAGAACTTGTCCAGGTGGTGCTCGAGAGCACTGACCACGGCCTCAACATCACCTGCCTGAACAGCATCAAGAATCTCCTTGTGCTCCGCATATGAAGCCGCCAGCCACTGTGCGTCAGCTCTGAATACACTTGTTAGGATCCAGCGCACCCGCTCATCAAGGCTATCCAGCAACGTTGAGATAAGGCTGTTGCCGTACTTGCGGTCGAAGACACTGTGAAATGGCCTGTTGAGCCTGGCGAAAGCGTCATTGTCCCCCTTGGCCAGGGCCTCGTGAGCCATTCGGACAGCTGATTCCATCTCGGCGACGTCCTCACGTGTGAACTGCCCCGCCGTTTCCCGGACCAAATAGCACTCGATGATCCTCCTAAGGTCGTATATCTCCTTAACCTCGCGGGGAGCAACTTGGGCCACGCGGTACCCTTTGCGCGAGTCTCTGACCACCAGGTGCTCCTGCTCTAGCCGTGCAATGGCCTTCCGGACAGGGGTCTTGCTCATGCCCAGTTGGCTTGCCAACTGGACTTCAGCAAACCGCTCTCCGGCGGCTATTTTGCCACTCAGAATGGCCTCTTTCAATTGAGCGTAGGCCAATTCGTAGAGTGTTTCCCGCCGCTCTATCTTTTTTAGACCATACTGCTCAGGTAGCGACTCCATAAAACCGGTCCTAAGATACAGGATACAATATACAGTATACCACGCTTCCGGAATTCTGTCAAGCCCGCGCATTCTTTCACCTAAAATGTTACCGAAGGTGTATGATTCCCTCAAATGATAATGTTACGGAGGGAGCAATGCCTAACGAAGACAAGATGACCATTGGCGAGGAGTACAAGTATCTGCGTATCGTGCAGAAGAAGTACAGAGAGGCCACGCGCACTGAGCGCGGCCAATTGCTAGACAGAATGGAGGAAACGACTGGGTTGCACCGCAAGAGTCTGATTCGACTAATGCATGACAACACAGTCCGCAAGCTTCGCCGCAAATAGCGCGGCAAGGCCTATGGTTGCGACGCTGACGATGCTCTCCGGGTCATCGCCGAGACCCTTCGGGCTGAGGCCCTCGAGGCCTAAGGCTATGACTACATCTATAAGTTTTCTTAACACCTGCCTGTGTGGCCCCGTCTCTATGGGCACCCCCGTCTTGGCGACGACACAACGCAGTTGGAACACGCGACTGGGGCAGCTCGCCGACAAGCCCCAAAAAGCTCACTGCGTTCTCAGCGGTCATTCTGCCAGCAACACAGAACACGTCGCTTCGATCTTGGTAAAGGTCTGACCACATCTACTACAGACTGCCAAAGCAGCGGTCCAGTTCCGGAGAACAAAACCTGGGCTGCCCGCAGGCAGCCCAGGTTCCCGAAGTCGTGGTTTTGCTGTCAAGCATGAATAGAAATCAACACATAAGCAGACTTCAGCTTTAACAGCAGTACTTCAGCTTGAATCTAGACCTTCGCCTTCCCACGACCGGTCTCAATGCGCTTCCAGGCTGCAACCACCGCCACGACGACGATCGCTGCCACAATGGCCTCGGGAATGCCCTGCGTGACGCCTATACTCACGGCCACGCCTGCCGCTATGTAACCACGGACAACGGCCATGCCCAGCACGAGGATAGTGTTGGTGAAGGTGCCAACGACACCTGCTACGATCAGTGCTAGGTACTCGTTGACCTTCTTCAGTGCCGCGTAGACGAAATAGGCAGTGATGCCGATGAAGATGCGGGGCAAGATGGCCACTAGCGGATCCTTGAACAGTGGCGTCGTAGCCTGCAAGAAGCTGAACAGACCAAAGATCGTGCCGATGATCCCGCCAACGAGCCATCCTTCCATGACTCCGCCAATGATGGCTGGCACGTGCATGATCGTGGCGTTACCCGCAGCAGTGGGAACAGGAATGAAGCCTAGCCGGGTTACACCAAGAAAGATGGCAATGGCTCCCAGAACACCCGAAAGAACGATCCTGCGAACATTCAACCCGCCTTCCATGAGAAACTCCTCCTTTTGTGTTAGTCGTGCTCACTTCAATACGTCGACCCATTCTTCCAGCACACAAATCAGGCTGATGACCACCCCCTTTCAGTAGAGATTTACAGGTCGCTAGCCGCAGGCACTCCAGCCAGACTCTCAGCCGTGCGCACCGCCCGGAGTACGGCTTGTGCCATCACCTGAGCAGCCGCTGTGCCAACAACACTGGCATCACCCGGCTTCTTGCCTTTCGAGGCCTTGCCCGTGGCTAGCACAAAGATGGCGTCTCCATCGAACATGGTATGCACCGGCCGAATGGCCATTGCCAAACCATCGTGCGCCATCTGCGCTACCTTGGTAGCCTGTGTCTTGGTCAGATAAGCGTTAGTACCTATGACGCCTATCGTGGTATGGGCAAAACCCAGGATGGCCTGCCCCAGCTCGCCCTTCATACGCTCCACGGTGTTCAAGAACCCACCCAGCAACGGCTTCCTCGTGCCAGCGATGATGTGCCCGTTCTCCGGATCAACCACGTCGCCAAAGGCGTTCACGGCCACGAGGGCACCAACCACAATGCCTTTACCGATTTTCATGCTGGCTGTGCCCAAGCCACTCTTGGTGGCAAACTTGGGGCCCAGCAGCTTGCCCACAGTGGCGCCAGTACCCGCGCCCACGTTCCCTTCTGCAACGGGGCCATCGCTTGCAGCCTGGCAAGCAGCATAGCCATCTTCGGCATTCGGGCGCACAGCCGCATCACCAATGGCCAGATCAAAGAGCACTGCTGCCGGGACAATCGGCACTCTGGCGACGCCGGTATCAAAACCGCAACCCTGCTCCTCAAGGTAGCGCATCACGCCGCCGGCCGCGTCTAGCCCGAAGGCACTGCCGCCTGTGAGTAAAACAGCGTGCACCTGTTCAACCAGGCTGATAGGACGCAGCAAATCCGTCTCGCGTGTGCCTGGAGCGGAGCCTCGTACGTCCACGCCGCCTGTGGCTCCCTCTACGCACAGAACCACCGTGCAGCCAGTAACCGCCTCCAGATCCGTGTAGTGACCCACCTTGATTCCCAGCACGTCTGTGATAGCATTATACATGCTTTTCCTCTTAAACCCCAAACGAACTTCCTACCGCGTCCTTCGTCTACCACTAAGGCACAAAGGTCACAGAACTGCCCGCTTGATGCCTTGTTCCATCAACGGCACATTGAAATTGAGCTGAAAGCCCAGCCGCTTTCCAGTCAGCTTCAACTTTATCAGAGAAGCGGCATAGTTGATCTTTATCTTCTTGGTGTCTTCGTGCCTTGGTGGTTGATCATGAATATCTACTCACTTCCCAGATAACGCAAGGCAGTGACAGCGTAGACCTTTGTTGCTTCGATCAACTGCTCGATATCCAGATACTCATCCACATGGTGGGGAATAAGCGTATCGCCTGGGCCACACGTTACAATAGGAACACCACCCCGGGCAAAGAGAATTGTGCCATCCGTAGTACCAGGCACTCCACCGTAGACCGGTTCTTTCGCAGTGACATCGCGGTAAGCATTGGCCAATTGCACTACAATCCGTTCATCCTTGGATACGGCCGTTGGGGAGCGCGACTCAATCACCTCCAGGTCAGCCTCAAATGTAGCATCCTTCGCCTTCAATCGGCGGAAGATGTCACGGGTGCGCTCTTCAAGCTGCTCCGCCGACTGACCCGGGATCAAACGAATGTCCAATGTGAGTGTGCACTGGGCAGGCATCACGTTGTTCTGTGCTTCCCCCCGCACCGGTGACCGAACGATAGTCGGCGTAATGCTGGGCTGACCTAGATAAGCATCGGACCCGTGCCGTGCAATCTCGTCCGCCTCCAACGCCTTGAGCTCTGCCAGCAGTGCCCCCATATGATAGATAGGGTTGACGCCGGTCAGTGGCATACAACCGTGGGCCATCTTGCCAGTAACCAGAATCCGGACCCACATGACTCCCTTCTGCACGATGCACAGGCGGTTGTCCTCCGGCTCACAGATAATGGCTGCACTGACTTTCTCCGCCCAGCCGGACTTGACAAAGTGCTTGACACCCTTCATCAGCCCCTCCTCATCCGCCAGCGCGCCGATGAGGATAGAACCTTTAAGCTTGACCCCACTTTCGATGACTGCCTTCGTAGCGAGCATCGCTGCCACCAGACCGCCCTTCATGTCAGCAGCGCCGCGTCCATAGATGCAGCCATTCTCGATCTCCGCGCCAAATGGATCGTGCTTCCAGGCCGCCCGGTCCCCTTCGGTCACAACATCAGTGTGCCCCTCGAACATCAAGCAGGGCCCCTGCCCCAACTGCCCGTGCACACCGATCACGTTAGGACGCCCTGGCTCTACCACCTGCCAGTGAGTTTCCAGGCCCATTTCCTTGAAGCGCTTCTCTACCCAGCGCGCAGCTTGCTCTTCAGTTTCACCCGTTTGCGGGCGGTACACGCTTGGAATGCGTACCAACTCTTGCGTCCAGCGGATCGCCTCGTCAGGATCCAAGTGCTCCAGCACGAGCTTCTCTGCGTCATTTATCATTCCAATGCCCCTCTCACACCACCTAATCCCAAGTCAGCGCAAGCACTGTCCCCTACAATGGGAAACTATTCCTGAACACAAGCATCACCACAGCAAAGACCAGATTCAGGGCCATGGCCACAATATCTACCGGCTTGAAATGCAACTGAATCATATGTGAGCGGCCCTTACCACCTACATAGCAGCGCGACCCCATAGCCAGGATCAGATCCTCCGCGCGGCGGAACGCATCAATGAAAAGCGGCACCACGAGGACCGCCACCTGCCTCGCTGTCTGCACAAACTGCAGCTTGCCCTTGGCGGCAATCTCGGCTCCACGCGATGCTTGCGACTTCATCACAATCTCCAACTGCTCGCCGAAAATCGGCACGAAACGCAGGGCGATAGTCGCCACGAGCGACAATTCGTGTGCCGGAAACCCAAAGCGCGCGAGGGGACGCATCATGCTCTCCATACCATGCGTCAGTTTGGTAATAGTGGTCGTATTAGTGAGCAGGCTGGCCAAGAACATGAGCTGCAAGAAGCGCAAAGTGGAAATGATTACCAATTGCACACTGCCCGTGGTGACATGAACGATGCTCCACTTGATAAGCGTGACTGAGGGCATGTTGGGAGGCACAAACTGACCGCCATAGAACAATAGCTGCATGGCTGACATGAAGATGATGAATGGAATGGCTGGCTTGACTCCGCGCAGAATGTATCCCACGGGCACGTCAGCCAGGACTACATAGGCAAAGCTCACAATCAGCAAAATGATGTTGGCAGTGTACGAGACGTTGAAGGTAATAGCCGATACCATGAGCAATAGCACGGTGATCTTTGTGCGAGGGTCAAGCCGGTGCACGAGAGAATCGCTCGGCAGATACTGCCCAACGGTAACGTTCCTCAAGAACTCAAAATCTTCCATACCTGCTCCTCTGCCTGAGATACGCTGACACAACGCTCGTCAACCGGTAACCCACGGCCCTTCAAGCCGTGCATCACCTCAGTAATCTGCGGCACACCCAGCCCGTAGCCGCGCAGCACCTCAGGCTGAGCAAATACCTCACGGGTAGCCCCACTCAGAACCGTGCGACCGTCGTGTATGACGTAGATACGGTCTACCAGTGTTGCCAAGTCATCCATGTTAGTGGAGATAAAAACAATGGTCAGATTCTCTTCGTCGTGCCCTTTGCGGATGAGGGATAACACATCCTTGCGCCCGCGTGGATCCAGGCCAGACGTGGACTCGTCCAGCACCATCACTTCCGGCCGCAGTGCCAGTACTCCAGCAATGGCTGCTTTGCGCATCTCCCCGCCGCTAAGTGAGAATGTAAAGCGGTCCTTGAATTCTTCGAACGGAAGCCCTACTGAATTCATGGCCCATCTTACGCGCTCACTTATCTCCGCTTGTGACAGGCCCATCTTGCGCGGCCCAAAGGCCACGTCGTCACCCACCAGGCGTTCGAAAAGTTGTGCCTCAGGATACTGGAAGACCAGCCCGACCTTCTGCCGGATGCCGCGCACATCAATATTGGGGTCTGCCATGTCTTGTCCGAAGACAATCACTTTGCCCTTCTCACGCGGACGAATCAAGCCATTGAAATGCTGTACCGTAGTGGACTTTCCGGCACCGGTGCGGCCGATGATACCCAGCGCCTCGCCGCGGTAGACCTCCAGATTCACACCCTTGAGTGCCTCAACCTCCAGTGGGCTGCCGCGAAGGTAGGTGTGCCGCAGATCGTTGACCGTGATGATGGGCTCGCCAACAGTCACGCTGGCACCCCCTTTCGCAGCGCGAACTCGGAAATCGTGTCTACAACCTCTGGAACCATCAGCAAATCGCTGGGAAACTCGGGCAGGCGTTTGTGGATCCGATAGGCCAGGTCCGTAGTTTGTGGCACATCCAGTTGCAGCTCACGCAGTTCCTCAACACGGCCAAAAACTTCTCGGGGAGTGCCCTGCATAACAACGCGTGACTTTTCCAGAACCAATACACGGTCACCCTCCGCTGCCTCGTGCATAAAGTGCGTGATCGCGACCACGGTCACCCCGTCCTGGTTGAGCTTGCGCACGGCACGCAGAACGTCTTCGCGCCCCACAGGATCCAGATACGCTGTGGCTTCATCAAGCACGATCACTTTGGGCCTCATAGCTATAACCCCGGCGATGGCTACACGTTGCTTTTGGCCAGCAGACAGAAGATGAGGAGCTCGCAGGCGCTCAGCCTGCATGTCTACAATATCCAGTGCCCACTTCACGCGCTCTATAATCTCCTCTCGCGGAACACCCAGGTTCTCGGGTCCAAAAGCAACATCCTCTTCCACCACGGTGGCCACTATCTGATTGTCAGGGATCTGAAAAACCATGCCCACGGTCGAGCGGATGGCCAGCGTGTTCTCGCGGGCCTTGGTGTTCATTCCCGCCACCCACACATCCCCTTCTGTCGGTGTGAGCAGCGCATTAAAATTCTTGGCCAGAGTGGACTTGCCCGAGCCATTGTGACCAACGATCACCAGGTAGTCGCCGGGGTAGATGTCGAGGTTAATGTCACGCAAAGCTACAATGGGGTTTTCCGACTGAGCGTTGTAGGCGAAGGTCAAATTCTGCACACGGATAATGGGCTCTGCCATTACACCTCCTCGATGAAATGCCCACCGTCGACGTATCCAAATCCGGGCAGCAGTTGCCGTCCGGTACTGCTGGTGCGGCACCGCAACCTACGTATTGCGAAACGACCTTCCCGGTAAGTTCGGCAGTTGCCTAGACAGCGGTCACGCCTCTTGGGCTCTAAGTTTAGCTGCCTCGGTGTTCTGTATGCAAAACTTGCCGCCAGATATTTCCACCACCGCGCCGCTAACATACTCTGACTGATCCGACGCCAGGAATACGACCACATTTGCGACATCTTTGGGATCACCAAACCGACCAACAGGGATAGTCTTGAGCATTTGAGCGCCGGCTCTCTCCCGCATCTCCCTGGTCAACTCCGTAGCAATTACCCCCGGCACATAAGCAATCGCCCTGATGCCATACGGGCCCAGCTCGCCTGCCATGGTTTTGGTTAGAGCTATAACGCCCATCTTTGCAGCAGCATACGCTCCGTGGCCTGCTGAGGGCATCATAGCGGCGAACGAAGAGGCACTGATGATCTTCCCACTCCTTTGTTTTATCATTGTGGGTATCACAGCTTTTGAGCACAGAAATACACCCTTCAAATTCACGCCAATCACCTTGTCCCAGATGGCTTCCTCCATCTTATGAATGTACGCTTCGCGGAGAATCCCGGCGTTGTTGATGAGAACATCAATTCGACCAAACTTGGTCAATGTGTGTTCCCGCATCTTCACCACCTGATCCCATTCCGTGATATCTGCTGTGATACCAGTGGCTTCGCCATTTGCAGCCATGATTTCAGCGCCCACGGTTTCCGCTCCCTGAAGGTCGACACAAACGATCTTTGCTCCTTCACTTGCAAAGGTCAGGGAGATCGCTCTACCCATGCCGCGACCTGCCCCTGTCACGATGACTACTTTGCCTTGCAAATGCAGATCCATAAGCATCACCACCCCCGGCTAAGGTTCAAATGCTACAATA
>Ga0315543_1002373_pt1 | contig 18373 bp, 17 predicted proteins | sample SalMarSW160210MG_2_FD_203098 | JGI IMG/M metagenome (GOLD analysis project Ga0315543, IMG submission 203098) | Salt marsh sediment microbial communities from the Plum Island Ecosystem LTER, Massachusetts, United States - Salt Marsh Sediment SW1601-210 ...
CTGTCTCTGGGCCTGCCGATAGCCAAGGAATTAGTGGAAATGCACGGCGGCTGGATTTGGGCTGAAAGTAAGGATAAACAAGGGAACAGTTTCTGCTTTACCCTGCCGAAACCAAAAATAAAAGCGGAAGATGCGAAACTTGAAGCCGGTGTTATTGGTTGAAACAAGAGTATAGATGTGATGAAAACACGTTATCTGGTAATCAGGCGCCCTCAGGAGGAGTGAAAGCTATATGTTAAATACCGTCAAAGTTCCAAAACAGTTTGAGCCGATTTTCCAAAAGGCTCAAGAGTATGTAAGCGACTACTTCAGCCTAAAGAGAGAAGATGTGTCGAAGGGTAAGATAGAGATATTCGACGAACGGTATATTCTTATCAGGGCAGCCTCGATGTCGGTGGATTTCTTCGATACCATAAAGGAGATATTGAAAGACTGGGGAGAGGAGAAAGCATCAGAAATGGCAAGGAGTCTTCTTTTTGACATTGCGCACACCATCGGAAAGATGGATGCCAGAAGTTTTCATCAAAAAATGTGTGTACTTGACCCCATAGAGAAGCTTTCCGCAGGACCGATTCATTTTGCTTATACAGGATGGGCTTTTGTTGAGATATTTCCTGAATCTAAACCCACGGCGGACGAGGACTACTATCTTATATACGACCACCCATTTTCGTTCGAGGCTGATGCATGGGAAAAGAGCGGCAAAAAGAGCAGTTCTTGTGTCTGTACTATGAATGCCGGATACTCATCCGGATGGTGTGAGGAAAGCTTTGGAATCCCGCTGGTTGCCTCTGAAATAATGTGTAGAGCCAGGGGCGATAGTACCTGCAGGTTCATTATGGCACATCCATCCAGGATTAAACAGTACCTTCATGATTATTTGCGCAAACATCCGGAGATACCCGACAATCCAATACTCTATAAAATTGGTGGATTCGTCAATGAGTTCAAGCGGATACATGATGCTCTGCAAAACAAGGAACAGCAACTCGTGAAGGCTACTGAAGACGCTGGCAGCTGAATTTGAGCCGAAAAAGCCAGGTCTATCAGAATTTTTCTTGCACAAATCTGACCGCATTGGCAAAGATTGTCATTCCGTCGCCATCTTGTTTGTTTTCTAAGCGAGACCAATGCGGATGTTGAGTGGGCCGAATGTGCCTTTCCGGATGTGGCATAAGTCCCAAGACCCTGCCGGTAGCATCAGTCAGGCCGGCTATCGAATTCACTGAACCATTTGGGTTAATGGGATAAGAGCCTTTATTGCCATCTTTGTCTACGTATCTGAATGCGATGTGTCCCTCGGATTTTAGTTTTTCCAATGTATCTTCGTCTTTAGTTACAACTTTGCCTTCGCCATGTGCAACCGGCAGATAGATTTGCTTGTTTTTCTCAATGAAGACGCATTTTTCAGTTTGTGGCGCAAGATACACCCATCTGTCCTCGAATTTACCACTGTCGTTGTAGGTTATGGTGATTTGTGGTTCGTGTTCTGCGCTTCCGGGGAGAATACCGGCTTTGACAAGTACCTGGAAGCCGTTGCAGATTCCAAGCACTAATTTGCCGTCATCGATGAATTTTCGCACGGAATCGTAAAGGTGATGCACAATTTGATTGGCTAAAATTTTACCTGCTGCCACGTCATCGCCATAGCTAAAGCCGCCAGGAAAAACAATTATCTGGTATTGTTCGAGTAGTTTTTTATCCTCAATTATCTTGTTTATGTGCACACGCTCAGCCTTTGCACCTGCCAACTCAAGCGCATGCTCGGTTTCCATATCGCAGTTTATCCCCGCTGCCCGTAGGACTATTGCTTTTACCTGTGCCATTAACAATCCTTCTTTTGCTGTTACCAGTTAAGCGGCTTCTGCCAGGCCTGTTTTAGTGAATCCAAATCTAATTTAATAACAGTCTTACCATTCTCTGCCTTTACAGTAAGTGTTTTTTCTTCTATTACCTTTCCAATTTGTCCGAAGGGCAAATTTAACATCAGTTTTGCAAAGGCATCGTAATTTTCCGGCTCAACTTCTACAATATAGCGGGAGTTTGATTCACTAAACAGTTGTGTATCTATTCGCGAGCAGTCTGTACTTTTTGGCAGGCCCCGCAGGTCCGCTTCTATACCGACTCCGCCGGCAAAGGCCATCTCCGCCAGCGCCACGGCCAGTCCGCCCTCTGAACAGTCGTGACAGCTGGTGATAAAACCCTTTGCAATTGTGCCGGCGACTCTTTCGGCAATCTTAGGAGCTGTTTCTAAATCTACTTTCGGAACATTAGCTCCAACTTGACCATGGATTTTATAATAGTGCGAGCCGCCCAGTTCATTTCTGGTTTCGCCCGCTACAAAGAGAAAATTACCTCCCCTTTTTGCGTCCATCGTTACGCACTTATTGATATCATCGACTATCGATATTGCGCTTATCAAAAGTGTTGATGGAATGGAAATCTGCGTTCCATCCTCGCAGGAAAACTCATTATTTAGCGAATCTTTGCCGGAGATAAACGGCGCATCAAAGGCAATTGCCCCGTCATAGCAGGCCTGCGCCGCCCGAACCAATGGTCCGAAGGTCTCTGGCTTTGTGCAATTGCCCCAGCAGAAATTATCCAGCAGCGCAATCCTGTCAGCTCGCCCGCCCACACATACCAAATTCCTGATTGCCTCATCGATGCCAGCCAGCGCCATCCAGTACGGGTCGATATCGCCATACAATGGATTCATTCCGCAGCTAATGGCAAGACCTTTATCCGAGTCGAACTTAGGCTTTATCACTGCTGCGTCACTCGGCCCATCGTTGGTTACGCCTGTCAGCGGTTTGACGACCGAGCTGCCCTGAACTTCGTGGTCATATTGCCGGATTACCCATTCCTTGCTGGCAACGTTATAGCAGGAGAGAATTTGCAAAAGTTCATCGCTGTAATTATCTTTCTCAGCTATGCTCGGCTCAGAAAGCTCCGGAGTTTTCCACACCGCCTTGCGCCGAATTTTTGGTACACCATCGTGTAGAAAATCCATACCCATTTCAGCTACCTGCTGGCCGTTATATCGCAATATCAGCTTCTTATCACTGGTGAATTTACCTATTACCGTTGACTCCACATTTTCGTCATCGAAAATTTTCTTTATTGCTTTCAGATTTTCGGGCTTGATGGCTATGACCATCCTCTCCTGTGCTTCACTAATCCAGATTTCAGCATAGTTAAGTCCAGCGTACTTTAACGGGACTTTTTCCAAATCGACTTCTGCCCCGAGGTTTTTACCCATTTCACCTACCGCACTGCTTAGTCCCCCGGCCCCGCAATCGGTAATTGCCTCATATAATCCAGCTTCATTTGCCGCAAGCAGCACGTCGAGCATCTTCTTTTCCATTATTGGGTTGCCGATTTGGACCGCGTGGGAAAAGATTGTTTCGTACTCGTGGGTTATTTCGCCGCTTGAAAAAGTTGCTCCGTGTATCCCATCTCGTCCCGTTCGCCCGCCGACTACTATAATCAGGTTTCCACTTTGCGGATTCTTAAAGCATTTCTTCTTGTCCATCAGCCCGATATTCCCACAATATACCAGTGGATTAGCCAAATATCTGTTGTCGAAGTAAATTGCACCGTTGACCGTTGGTATTCCCATCCTGTTGCCGTAGTCACGAACGCCGGCCACAACACCTTTCATAATTCTTCTCGGATGCAAAACCCCTTTGGGTATCTCTTCCAGTTTCCTGTCGGGTTCGCCGAAGCAAAATATATCTGTGTTGGCAATGGGCCTTGAACCCAACCCCGTCCCCATCGGGTCGCGTATTACACCACCGATGCCTGTAGCTGACCCACCGTAGGGGTCCAGTGCCGAAGGGCGATTATGGGTTTCGACCTTAAAACAGACCGCCGAATCCTCGTCAAATTCCACCACACCGGCGTTATCGGAAAAAACAGATATACACCAGCTCTTTGCGAGTTGCTGCGTAGCCTTGAAAACGGTCTCTTTTAGCAGATTGTCGAAATGCACCTCCTCACCATCGATTGACATATCAACTGAACTTGTAAGCGTTTTATGGACACAGTGTTCGCTCCAGGTTTGTGCCAATGATTCGAGTTCGACGTCGGTGGGCTCTCTGCCTAACTGCCTATAGTATTTTTGGATGGCCTGCATCTCTACCAGATTAAGAAACAGGTCCTTTTCTTTGCTCAAAGCTATGAGTCCATCATCATCAAGGCCGCACACTGGCCAGTGTACTATCTGCAGCTCGTACGGTTTAAGATGTGGACTTGGCGGTTCAGCTTCGCTTCCGATTATCACGTCTTCAATGCAATCGTTTGCCAGGATTTTCTTTGCGATTGTGTTTGTCTGACTTTGGCTGATATTGCCTAAGAGGATATATTTCCGTGCTGTTCGAACGTTGTTAGCGGCCACACCCATATCAGCTATTGCAGCCATAACCGATTCGGCTACGGGGTCGGTAACGCCGCTTTTCAAATGCACCTCGATTAGTATTGCTTTTGCCAGCCCAGCCGGTGCTCTGCTTCTGCCTATATAGTACTCTTCACAAACGGTATCGGTTAAGAGCTTTTTTGCCAGACGCTCGGCAAAACCTTTATCGAGCTCAGCCTCAATCAAAAAAACTTTAGCTGATTGAACCGCTTCGACCGAACCGATGCCTAACTCCTTGATATCTTCCAATACGCTGTTGCCGTGGACATCGGCAAACCCAGCCTGATTAAAAACCTCGAAACGCCACTGCCTCACGGTATTAATTCCTTCTTTTTTATTTTGTAGTTTATCAATGCACTGCGTTTGCTTCTTGCCGCCTCAAGCAGCTTTTCAATTTGTTTTTTATCACTCTTTTTAATCGCTTTTTTCAGTTTTGTCAGTTCAGCGATAATTTTGTCGATACCTCTGATTGTGTTATTTGCGTTTGTCGCCAGTACGTCAGCCCAGATATTAGCTGGTCCCGATGCTATTCTCGAGGTATCCATAAAGCCTTTGCCGGCCAATGTCAGTTCTTTGGTGCTGCTGGCATTCATCAATGCCGCCGCTGTTATATGCGGCAGATGACTTACATTTGCAAAAACCCTGTCGTGCTCGGCAGGTCTCATCAATTTGACGCAGCATCCGAGCTTTGACCAGAATCTCTTAAGAGTTTGCACTGCCTGGCGGTTAGTCTTTTTTGTTGTTGTTAGAATACAGACGGCCTGCTCAAACAAATCATCTCTGGCGAATTCAATACCTCTTTGTTCCGAACCGGTAATTGGATGAGAGCCGACATAGTGGATGGTTTCAGGCAGCTTCTTTGCTGCCCAGCGGTGTGGCAGAACTTTTGTTGAGCCGACATCAGTAACAATGCAGCCGGCTGGCAGCGCATCACTAATTTCGCTGAAGATTTTCTCAAATGTACATATAGGCGTGGCCAGGATGACAATGTTTGCATTGGATACGCTTGCTCTTATATCGCTGACGATTTCGGTTGCGACCGCTAATTGTAGAGCTTTTCGACGAGTAGCGGGGCGGTGGGTGTAACCTACCGTTTTTACGCCGGCGAATGTGCGTAAAACCGCCAACGTTATCGAGCCGCCTAAAAGGCCCAGCCCTACAACCGTTATTTGATTTAACTCTTTCAAAGGAAAGACCTTATAAAACTACATCACAGAACAAACTCCGCTAAAAAATATAGCAGAGCACTCTGAATGTCAAATTTTTTCTTTGATTTATACTGCTAAAATGTTAATATCCTGAATTTAATAGAAAAGAGCCGACGGATACGGCAAAAGGAAAAGATGTCCCGCCCCTTAGGGGCAGGCTTTTTTTGTGGCTGTTTTTGTTGTGTCCATCTTCTGATGACGATATATAACAACAAAACCAGATACTCTATTAACTTGTGGTGAGCGAAGTCGACCCAAATGCCGAACAATAAAAATAAAATCAGAGATGGCGATTATCTGGACTTTGAACAAAAAGTAGCTGACCTCGACCGTCAGATGAACGAGCTCCGCAAGCTTAGCTCCGTCAAGGGCATTGACTATTCTGCTGAGATTCGCAGCTTACAGCAAAAGCAGGTTGCCGAGCTTAAACGAATCTATGCAAGTCTAACCGCCTGGCAGACCGTCCAGGTGGCGCGCCATCCCAAAAGACCGCTTCTTCCAGACTACCTTAATCTGATGGTGAAAGATTTTCGCGAATTGCACGGCGACAGATGCTTTGGCGATGACCGGGCAATCGTAACAGGATTAGGACATATCGGCAGAGAAAGGGTATTAATCATCGGCCAGAACAAAGGTAGAAACACAAAGGAAAAGGTCACCTGTAATTTCGGGTGCCCCAATCCTGAAGGCTATCGCAAGGCGATAGCCAAAATGAAATTCGCCGAAAAGTTCAATATTCCTGTCGTTACCTTGATTGACACACCGGGGGCACACCCCGGCATTGGTGCTGAGGAACGCGGACAGGCCCAGGCAATAGCGGTCAATCTTATGGAGATGGCGCGTTTGCACGTGCCGGTAATTTGCATCTGTATCGGAGAGGGTGGTTCAGGTGGTGCTCTGGGTATAGGCGTAGGCGACAGGATTGCGATGCTTGAATTTGCATATTATTCGGTAATATCACCGGAGGGTTGCGCCGCGATTCTTTGGCGTGACGGCTCACAGGCCGCCGACGCTGCAGAGTCGCTTAAATTGACAAGTAAGGATTTGTATAAGCTGAATCTCGTTGACGCAATTATTCCTGAGCCGCTTGGCGGCGCACATCGTAACGTTCACGACACCGTTTACAATGTCGAAGAATATATTGTTAAAACTCTGCGCGACCTCAAACGCACAAAGATTGACAATCTGCTTGAGAGCAGATACAAAAAATTACGCTCGATAGGTAGTGCAAATAACAATCGCGCTAAAGGCAAATCAGGCAAAGTACGGATAAAACCTACAACAAAACCCAGCCGAGCCAAACCAAAACCCGTCCCCGCAAAGGTTTGATTTCTGTGAATAAATTGCTAAGATTGTTTTAATTTCAGCAGCTAAAGGGACTTAAAACTCTCTTTGTGGCTATTGCCCCTTTTTGTTTGTTATTTCTCTTGGGTCTTTACCTTCTTCGATAGCCGCTATTTTATCATTTCTTCTTTGGTGTCTTCCACCGCTAAATTCCGTATTCAGCCAGACTTCCACTATTTTTCGCAGTAATACCTCCCCGGTCAGGTCTCCGGATATACAAAGCACATTTGCGTCGTTATGATGGCGTGAAACCTGGGCACTCAGCTCGTCATGGCACAACGCAGCCCTGATTCCCTTGACTTTATTTGCGCTTATGCTCATCCCTATCCCCGTTCCGCATACCAAAATAGCTCTGTCTGCTTGTTTTGTCGATACCGTCGTTGCTGCCAGATAAGCAAGCTCTGGATAATCAACCGGATTGTTATCGGCACTGCCGACATCAATACACTCATGACCCAGTTGGGCAATTATGGTCTTGATTTGTTGTTTGGCTTCAAAGCCACGATGGTCGTTTCCAAGTGCTATTTTCATATCCAAAGTTCACTAATCCTTTCTTTTACAGCTTTTTCTATCAATCCCGCACAATCATTAAAAACCTGTTGTGGCTGACCTATCGGGTCGGGAATTTCTTTATTCTCTGCTAATAAAACACACTTATCCGCAGCTTCAGGGCTAAGGGCGGTAACCCGCTCGCAGTGCATTCGGGTCATTGCAAATATAAAATCACTTTCTTCGACAAGCTCTCGGGTCAATGTTTTGCTCTTATGAGCCTTTATATCAATCCCCTTAGCTGCACAAGCTGTTGCTGCTTCTGCGCTTGCCGGCGAACCTGCCATATTCATCACGCCAGCCGAAGTTACCTTATAACCTCTTTTGTAGAGATGGTCAACCTTGCATTGCAATTTTTCTGCCCAGTATTTACGAAACATTCCCTCAGCCATAGGGCTTCGGCAGGTATTGCCCGTGCAAACAAACAGAAATTTGACCTCCGACATCGCTTCTAAGTCTGCCTTGGAATATACGCCTGCCCTTAAAATCCTTAGCCCTTTCTTACCTATTTTCACAACAGTGCTGCTTTTTTTGTATTTACAAGGTCCTGCATCCAGCAATAAATCGATTTGACCTGAGAATTGGGCAAGGACCTGCTCTGCATCTATCGCTGGCGGCTGACCTGTTATATTTGCACTTGGTGCAACCACAGGATATTTTGTTTTCTGCAGCAGCATTGCTGCTATTGCATTATCGGGGCAGCGAATGCCTATGGAATTATCTTTATACAGGCATTCAAAAATCTCTTTTTTCAGACTTTTTCGCTGCTTTTCGATATCGCGCTCGGCCAATTCAAAGACTATAGTCAACGGCCCGGGCCAGCCGTTTCGGACTAACTTTTGTGCCCTTAATCCGATGGCAGGCACGTATTTTTCGACATCGTCTTTTCGGCCAATATGTAATGTGTAGTATTTATCAGTCTCTCTGCCTTTGATGCTATCGAGCTTGGCCAATGAGGTGGTTTCGACCCTGCAGGCAATCCCATAGACCGTTTCAGTAGGAAAGGCTGCGAGTCCCCCCGCATCGACCAATTGTGCTGTCTCTTCAACCTTCGCCGAATCAATATTTGTAACATCGAGTTTTACAATCTTTGTCTGCATGGGTCCTACCTGTCATTCCTGCGGGAGCAGGAATCCAGTTCTCTAAAAGTCAGTGTTAATCCGTATCTAATTTAGTCAGTGTTAGTCAGTTTCAATCCGTGTCTAAGAATACACTAAACAGCCTCCAACGACAAGATTTTCTATCCCCCCGTATGAAATGTCATTGCGAGTCCACCGGAGGCGGACGTGGCAATCTTATTCTACTAACGACTATTTCGCTCGTGCTGCCTCCGGCAGCACTGCGCAATTGGGTTTCTACATTCCCACAACCTTTTTCTGCTTTTCTTTCCTGTCCGCTAAACGCTGAACGCTGTACGCCAAACGAGACCCCCAAATTGCCCAATTTTCAACGAATAATCCCACCCGTAAGTTTTAACCTTTTACACTTTGGTTTTGCACTTTCCACTTTAAGCTTTTAGCTTTGCCTTGTCTGCTATACGCTACCCGCTATATGCTAATAGATACACCATATATCCAATATATGCGCAAAGCAGAAACACACCACCGGCTCGGCCAATAACGCGCCGACCGATTATGGCCACAAAGGCAAAGGCCGCGCTAACCAAAATCATAACCCAATAATCGACCCCTACCAGCCGCTGTACTATTGCAAACGGCCGAATCACCCCTGCTGTGCCGACGACAAGCAGTGTATTGAAGATATTTGAGCCAACGAGATTGCCAACTGAAATATCGTGCTGACCTTTAACGGTGGCTGCCAGAGAAGTTGCAAGCTCCGGCAAAGAAGTCCCAATTGCGATAATAGTCAGGCCGATAACGGCCTGGCTCAAACCGATTCGCTCACCCACAAACACGGCTCCTCGCACAGCCATATCCGCCCCTAAGGCCAGCCCCGCCAATCCGATAACGACAAATAAAACGCACTGTTTTGTATCGCGTTTAACCGCTAAGTTATCATTCCCGCGTAACTTGTCCCCAAGGGAGCGGGAATCCATTTTATCATTTTTCTCTGTGTTTTCTGTGGCTAATTTTTTATCTCTTCGTGCCGAATATACTGTTAACAAGATTAACACCGCAAACACAGCCAACAGGGTAATTCCCTCTGGTCGTGACAAATATAAATTGTGCAGAGCAGGCCACAGCAATAATGCTACCAGTATCATCACGGGTATTTCGCGCCGCAATGTTCGCAGTTGAACCCTGATAGGCCGAATAAGGGCACACAGACCGCCAACAAGAGCTAAGTTGGCGATATTGGAGCCGTAAACATTACCGATAGCCACGTCTCCTGCGTCTCGAATAGCAGCCGCAATGCTGGCGGCTACTTCAGGCGCGGATGTCCCCATAGCTACCACAGTCAGCCCGATGATAAGTGGGCTGACACCAAGCCGCTGTGCCAATCCAACCGCTCCCGACACCAGCAGCTCAGCGGCCTTCCACAGAATTACCAATCCCCCAACCAAAAATAAACAAGCCCAGACTATATTCATTGTTTATACTCTAACAAAACATACCAAATGCGCAAAGAGCAATTTTAACGGCGGATAGTTATAGAAGATAGAAATAATTTTCGATTTCCAACTGCCCTTTGATTGTTGAAAATCACAAATCGAAAACCGAAAGTTTCTAAACCTTTCCCACAACCAGACAAGCATTATGGCCACCAAAGCCGAGAGAATTACTAAGAGCGAAGTTTACGTTTGCCTTGCGGGCCTCCAACGGCACGTAGTCCATCTTGAGGTCGCATCGCTCGTCCTGATTATTTAGGTTGATAGTAGGGGGGATGGTCGATTCATTAATGGCTTTTACGCACACTATAAGTTCGACTGCTCCGGTTGCTCCGAGTAAATGTCCGAGGCTGCCTTTCGTCGAGCTGATGGGTAACTTATATGCGTGGTCACCAAAAACGGTCTTTATAGCAACGCTTTCAGTTATGTCATTTAGCTCGGTACCCGTGCCATGTGCGTTTATGTAATCGATTTTTTCTTTTTCTATGCCTGCATCAATAAGTGCCAGCTTCATTGCCATTGCTGCTCCTTCACCGTTCGGCAGGGGGGCGGTAATATGATAACCGTCATCGGTCGCAGCGTAACCGAGAAGTTCGGCATATATATTTGCACCACGTTTTTTAGCGTGGCTCTCTTCTTCTAAGACCAAAATGCCGGCGCCTTCGGAAAGAACAAAGCCGTCTCTATCCTTATCGAATGGCCTTGAAGCTCCTGCAGGGTCGTTATTCCGTGTGCTCAGTGACCTGGCAGCGCAGAATGAGGCCAGTCCTACCGGCGAAAGAGCTGCTTCGGCGCCGCCGGTTATAACAATGTCGCTTCGTCCGTGGACAATATTGCAAAAAGATTCCCCGATAGCATGATTGCTGGAAGCGCAAGCACTGACAACACAAAAATTGGGCCCACGCAGGCCGTAGCGAATGGCGATATTGCCGCAGCCGGCATTGGCCATAAGCTTTGGAACGGTAAAAGGCGAGACCTGCCTTACACCCTTGTTCAGCAGTTTTATGTGCTGCTCTTCAATTTCCTGGATGCCGCCTATGCCTGTCGCTACGATGACGCCCACACGGGTAACATCTTCTTTTGAGAAATCAAGCCCGCTGTCATTCACAGCTTGTATCGCCGCAGCTACGGCAAACTGCGAGAAGCGGTCCATTCGTTTGCTTTCTCGATGGTCGAAGTATTTCGTTGTGTCAAAGTTTTTGACTTCGCCCCCGAACCTTACAGGATATGTGCTGACATCGAAGGATTCTATGTTGGAAATGCCGCTTTTACCTTCGCACAGTGCAGCAAAAAGCCCTTCAGCAGACTCGGCTAAAGCGGTAACACACCCCAAGCCAGTAATAACTACTCGTCGCCTGTTCATAATGTTAAACTGGTTCGCTACTCTTGGCTCTTGGAACGTGCAATATTGACAATGTAATCGACTGCGGCGCCGACCGTCTGGATTTTCTCGGCCTCCTCATCCGGAATACTCATATCAAATTCGTCTTCAAACTCCATAACCAGTTCGACTGTATCTAATGAGTCGGCGTTCAAATCGTTAATAAATGAGGTCTCACGAGTTATTTCAGACTTATCTACACCCATTTGCTCACTTATTATTTCGACCACTTTGTTTTCAATTGCTTGAATATCCATCTCATCAGCACTCACTTGTTTTGCCTCCTAAGCCAAATTAGGAATTTATTCTGCAACCTTACAATTAGCCATTAACAACAAAACCGGCGGTAGCAGTTATTTACACCGTTTATTATTTTAGGGGGGTATATTACTTGCTAAATTGCTCCTATACAAATATTTTTTTATTTTTTTTACATCGCCATTCCACCGTCCACACAGAGCACCTGTCCCGTGATATAGGCGGCCTCGTCGCTTGCAAGAAATGCAATCGCTTTAGCAACGTCATCAACACTGCCGAATTTCTGCAATGGTATCATTTGTTTCGCGGCCTCTTTAACCGGTTCCGGCAGCTTCTCCGTCATATCCGTAACAATAAAACCCGGCGCAATGCAGTTTGCCGTTACGTTTTTTCTTCCAAGCTCACGGGCCACAGTTTTGGTCAAACCAATAAGCCCTGCCTTACTGGCGGCATAGTTACTTTGGCCCGCATTACCCATCACGCCCGCAACCGAGCTAAGGCTGATAATTCGGCCGAACTTGTTCCGAACCATAGACTTCGCTGCAATCCGCGTTGCAACAAAGGCTGCTCGAAGATTAACATCGATAACAGAGTCGAAATCTTCGTCGCTCATTTGCAAAATCAGCCTGTCACGGGTAATACCGGCATTATTCACTAAAATCCCTATCCCCCCGTATTCAGCCGCCAAAGATTCAAGTATCTCAGTAAAAGCAGCTGTATCAGTGATATCCACACAGTATGTATTACAGCTAAAGCCAGCTTCTTTCACGACGTTTTCAAGTTCGCCGAGTTGTTCGGAATTTAAGTCCAGCCCGGCAACAATACGACCTTGCTTGAGCAGTTCAAGTACAACCGCGCGTCCTATCCCTCTGGCGGCACCAGTTACAACAGCCAGTTTTTTCTCCGGCATATTTCTAATCTCCTTGTCGAAGCTTAAGAATTCAGCAGCCTTTCTATGGCTTGCAGACTATTTATATTTACAACGTTTATTTTTCTATCAATCCTCCGCATAAGGCCGGTCAAAACCTTGCCGGGCCCAATCTCGTAAAAATCTTCAACCCCGTCAGCTATAAGTCTTTCCATACATTTTTGCCAAAGAATGGGACAAGTCAATTGTTTTATTAGTCCTTCCGCTATTTTCTCAGCGCTTTTATAGTATTCAGCGTCAATATTAGCAATAGTTTTAATATTCAGGGGCTCTGAAATCTTGCATTTCCGCAGTGCCTCTTTAAGGGCATTTGCCGCGATGGACATCATTTCAGTATGAAAAGCACCAGCCACTTCCAGCTGCACAGCTTTTATGGCTCCATATTCGCCGGCTAATTTTTCTGCCCGTTCGCAGGCTGCTTTGCTGCCGCTTATCACAATCTGCCCGGGGCAGTTAAAATTAACAGCAGCCAGAACTTCACCATCACTGGCCTCAGCACAAAGCTGACCGACTTTTTCCTCATCAAGGCCGATAATGCTGACCATCGCACCTTTTTCTAATTCAGCCGCTGCCTGCATCGCCTGTCCTCGCTTTTGAACAAGAATAAGAGCGTCCTCGAAGCTGATTGCCCCTGCAGCATACAAAGCGGTATATTCACCCAAACTTAGCCCTGCTGTTACATCTGCTACAAATCCGCTTTTAGCCGGGCTTGTCCTGACCGACTCCAGTATGGCCGCCGAAGTTACAAAAATCGCAGGTTGGGAAACCGTCGTGGTATTTAATTTTTCTGCAGGTCCTTCGAAACAGATTTTGCTTAAGTTGAATCCAGTGATGGTATTTGCCTTCTCAAAAATCCTCGCCGCTGCGTCGAATCTTTGAGCTATTTCTTCACCCATCCCCACAAATTGAGCTCCCTGCCCCGGAAATAAGAAAGCGGTCCTCATAGGTCGTATCTCGCTTTGCACTTAGCGCAATGGCGTAAGCCATCTTGATGATTAAAACTCGATTACATTTGCTCCCCACGTCAGCCCTGCTCCAAACGCTACGAAAATAACAATATCGCCTCGCTTGATTTTACCTGCCCTGACGCACTCATCGAAAGCTATCGGCACCGAAGCCGCTGACGTATTGCCATACTCGGCAATATTCAAAAACATCTTCTCATCAGGTAGGCTAAGACGCTTCGCTGCAGACTCAATAATCCTTGCGTTCATCTGATGTGAGATTACCATATCAATATCGTCAATGCTCAATCCGCAATGATTCAGACAGTCAGTAACAGCTTCAACAATCCGGCGAACCGCCTGCTGATAGACTTCCCTGCCCTTGATTTCCATATAGATTTTTTTCGGCTTTTCCAGCGTCTTGTTTGAAGGATAGCGGGAACCATACGCTTGGCAGTTCAATGCTTCCCACCGGTCCCCGTCTGATGACATAGTGCTGTAAATGATGCCCTTGCGCCCATCTTCACTTCTTTCGATAACAACCGCTCCCGCACCATCCCCAAAAAGGATACAGCTTGTTCGGTCACCCCAGTTAGTAATCTTACTCAGAGTTTCAGCCCCTATTACGAGGGCGTTTTTAAGCCGACCGCTTTCTATAAACTGCTGCACAATGGACAGACCATACACGAAACCGCTGCAGGCAGCAGCTAAATCAAACACCCACGCTTTCTTTGCCTCCAGGCAGCGCTGCACAAAAGACGCCGTTGAAGGGAAAACCATCTCAGGCGTAATAGTAGCCACAATAATAAGTTCAAGCTCGCTGGCATCAAGATTTGCCTCAGCCAAAGCCTTTTTGGCCGCTTCGGTGGCTAAAAATGCCGTTGTCTCGTTATCAGTAGTAATGTGCCGAGTTTTAATGCCTGTCCGAGCAGTAATCCATTCATCTGAGGTATCCATCATCTTTGCCAGCTCATCATTCGTTAGTTTTTTCGTTGGTGCAAATGAGCCGTAACCGGTGATAACCGCCCGGTAAATGGAGTTCTGTCCCTTAACTTCCGTGTTCATCAGCTGTCCTTACAGATGTGCTTGACAAATATTCAACAATCTTATCGTTTATTTTTTTGGCGTAGTATTTTCTGGCCGTCGAAATAGCATTCTTTATTGTTCTGCTTTTACTTGCTCCATGACATATCAGTGCCGTGCCGTTAATGCCTAACAGCGGTGCTCCACCATATTCGTTATAGTCGTATTTCTTATAAATCCTTTTCATCACGGGTTTAAACTTCATAGCAAGCCGCAGCTTTTCCTGGCTAAGCTCGTGCTTTATCGCCTTAAACAGACCGTCAACAACTCCCTCAGTCAGCTTCAAAATCACATTGCCTACAAAACCGTCGCAAACCGCAACATCGCAAACGCCTTTGAAGATATCTCGGCCTTCAATATTCCCGATGAAATTCATACCTGCGTCGGATTTCATAAGCTCACGTGTCTTTTTAACAATCTCGTCACCCTTTGCGTCCTCCTGGCCGATGCTCATAAGTCCGACCCTCGGGTTTTCAATCCCGAGCACGTGCTTTGAATACATCTTGGCCATGACCCCATATTGATAAAGATTTATCGGCTTACAGGCAATATTTGCCCCCACATCGCATATCGTCACCGGCCCTTCGAAGGTGGGAAAAACCACCGCTATCCCAGGCCGGTTAACGCCACGAAGATTTCTCACCCCCATCTGAAAAGCCACAACACAAGCGCCGGTATTACCTGCTGAAATGACTGCGTCAGCCTCACCTGTTTTAGCCATCTTCGCTATAACGGCGATGGAGCTCTTGCGCTTTTTTCGCAGGCTCTCTATGGGCGCCTCATCCATATCGATAACTTCAGGGGCGTCAACCACGGATATAGCGCCTTCACGTGACTTCAGAGAGGGTAATTGTGGCTCTATTATCTTCCTAGGGCCGACGAGTACCAGTTCATCATTCTCACCGAGCAGCTCAATTGATTCCAATGCCCCTGAGATAATCTCATCCGGCGCATTGTCGCCTCCCATTGCGTCAATTGCAATCCGCATCTTTTATGCCTTCTCCTCCTTGCCGAGCTTCAATGTTGTCTTCGGATTGACATAACCGCAATTCGTGCATGCTGCGTGCGGCAGCTTGGTTTGGTCACACTTCGGACAGACCGAATAGTTTACACCCTTTAGCCGATGATGGCTGCGACGGGTGTGTGTTCTGCTTTTGCTCGTCTTCCTCTTAGGTAGCATCGTAAACCGCTCCAAATTCTTCAACGTCGTAGTATTTAGCTGTTATTCACCAATTACCAGTTATCAAAAACCCCCTAAATAGTTGACTTCCAGCCCCTTGTCAAGCGAAATCTCCCCAATAGCGGTACCGAACCAAAATGCTCACTGTCATTGCGACTTCCTTTTAATTTAGCCCCTCGGCTTGCCGAGGGGTTTTTTGTTTAGCCGTCACCGGCATTTATCCACCATCTTGTCCGGTGTAGCTTTAGCGAAGACGGAAGCCTTGGCGAAGGTGGACGGCGACTCACCCCTTGCTTACCCCGCACGAATTAGGTTACTGCCGTAAATTGGTGCGGGGTCATTCCTGCGAAGGCAGGAATCCAGAATACTCACCCCTCGCAATTTATTGCGGATTTTTTACCTAATTCGCTAATTCTCTTGTCCACTAATCCCTGATACCCTTTTTTCCTTTCGCCTTTTTCCCTCTCCCGTCGTATAATCTCCTCAATTCACAATAAGCGAAAGGAGAACATATATGGACCTCGAAGAACTAAAACAATTCACAAAACAGGTTAGCTGGGGTTTCTTGGCTACAACCGATGGCCGAACGGTCGGCGTTAGGCCGATGGGCGGACTCGCCTGGAAGGGCAGCGACTTTCTCTGTGCCACGTTCGCTTCTTCCGACAAGGTCGCTCAGCTAAAAAAAGTCCCTTATGCCGAATATTGTTTCTGCGATTCCACCGGCAAGCACGTCCGCATCGCAGGCTCCTGTTCTATCAGCGCCGACAACGCCGAAAAACTCTGGCTTTACAACCAGGTCCCGGAATTGAAGGAGCACATCTCCGACCCCGCCTCACCGGACTACGTCATTATAAAAATGACCCCCGACAATGTCCGCTCTATGGAATCCGCCGATATGAAATACACTCAGGTGGAACTAAAATAAACAAGACAAACTGATATAATGGTAAGCGTATTCAGAGTTTACTTTTGAGATTTCAGAAAGGACAAAAGATGGCAAAGAAAATCAATGTTCCAAAAACCAAATCAGAAGTAGGTCTTTTAGTTATCCATGTAATCCAGGAAATCTTCAGGCTGATTGACAAATACGGCCCCGAAGTTATTAAACTTCTCGCAAGGGTATTAAGATTCCTTGGGAAATGGGGTTCTACAGGAATACAGTCCCTGAGAACATATTTGGACAAAGAGGAAAAGAGACTCAGTGCCGCTAATAAGAAAAAGACTGCCAAAACCAAAAAACCTAAAAAAGCAAAACGCAAACCGGCCAAAAAGAAAGAAGCCGAAGGTGTTAAGTAGAAGGGTAAAGTGTAGCTGATTTATGACAAGTATATTCAGGTGAAGCCCCACGGCTTTACAGCCGTGGCCGCCCTCAGTGCCTGTCCGTGTTTCTGTCTGTGTTAGTCCGTGTCTATGAAATACTCGCAGGTAAAACTTAAATAATTGACATTTGTGAATTTCGGCAATTTATTGCATGGATGAAGATTATATTATGAAGAAAGAAGATATGAAGGAAAGTGTAAAGGAAGCACAAAGGATATTTGTCGAGAACTTACCCAAGCCAAAAGGATGGTGGCAAGAAAACGCTGGTATCATTATTGCTCTTTTGGCCTTAGCTATTTCGTTATATTCGGCGTATTTATCACGGGAAGAGTTTATTGCCGCCCGCAGACCGTATGTTTATGTGAGCGACAGAAAGAATGACAACGGCACTATGGATGTAAAATCGGTTTTGCTACATTGTTTGAATGCACCGGCCAGAATAATCGATCAAGAATTTTGTTATGTGGTTGTCGAAACGAAGGAAAATGGCGAGGAAAAAGTTACCAAGACCATACCTTGGACGTCGTTATCTACCTCAAATACACTGTACCCCTCTGAGGAAACAAGCGGGCAGGTTTTCTGCAAATACGACTTTAAAAAAGAAATCTTAGAGAAAGATCCGAAAGTTAGATTAAGAAGAAAAGTTAGAATAGACTACAAAGAGCTCTCCACTGATAGAACATATTATTTCGAGGGCAATTGGGATTATGACAGAGACCGCAAAGTATGGAAGATCGACAATATGTTCGGAAATTAACCAGAAATGTATAAACAGAAAATAAATGGTAAATAATGCCGCCGGAGAAGAATTAAAGGGGTCAGACACCTTTTTAACGAATAGAATAAACAGTAGCCGTTCATTTTTTTCTCCGCCGCCGCATTTTGATTTTTATTATATGAAAAATTTCTTCGAGAAAAACAAAGTTCCCGTAGCTATTATCGTTGCAGCGTTTTTAATTGCTGCCTCAATCTGGCTGTCAAAAAGGCCGGCCCCGCGTAGTGGCCCCTTCAAAGCAAGACACATTTAAGCGGCAGCGAGGGTATTATACGCAGCCGCTACTTCATTCGGCGTTCGATAACCAAGTGCCGAATGTATACGCTCCTGGTTGTAATAATTCACATAAGCTTCGATTGCCGCCCCGGCCTCCGAAACTGTATCATACACGTTGGGCCAAATTTCTTCTTCCTTAACGGT
>Ga0315543_1002378_pt1 | contig 18362 bp, 16 predicted proteins | sample SalMarSW160210MG_2_FD_203098 | JGI IMG/M metagenome (GOLD analysis project Ga0315543, IMG submission 203098) | Salt marsh sediment microbial communities from the Plum Island Ecosystem LTER, Massachusetts, United States - Salt Marsh Sediment SW1601-210 ...
TGTGTCCATTCGTAAAAAGTGTACATTACTGTTCGCTTAACATAACAGGGAAAGCTGCATGATGGATAAGTGATATAGGTTTCTATCTGTAGGGCTGGTTTTCTTGAAACCTGCCATCCGCTATAGGCGGAGAGGAGTCGGGGACTTTTGCCCTACGATTTGCCATATCACAATTAGAAACTGACATAAGAGGACAAGCAACGTTGGAATTCAATAAGGACAGTCTCAAGATAGACGCAAAGAGGGTTGCTGAGCAGCTCAGCGAAACGATAGTTCACCAGATCACCGGTGTACTCAAAAAGCGCGGGGCAGTGGTGGGCATTTCTGGGGGGCTTGACTCATCAGTTGTGGCGGCTTTGTGTGTTAAGGCACTGGGCGCCGAAAAGGTGCTGGGAGTGATAATGCCGGAGAAGGACTCATCTCCGGACAGCAACTTCTTAGCTCTTAAATTGGCGGACAAATTCGGCTTCGAGACGGTCACCGAAGATATCACCGCCGGGCTTGAGGGGATAGGTTGTTACCAGAGACGAGACGAAGCAATCAAGAAAGTATTCCCCAAGTACAACTCCAGTTACAAATGCAAGATAACCAACCCGATCAATATCCTCGACAAGGGTACATTTAATTACTTCACCCTGACCATCGAGAACCAAGCCGGACAGTCGCAGACAAAACGGATGCCGGTGTCGGTTTATTTGCAGGTTGTTGCGGCTTCCAATCTCAAACAGCGGCTGCGTATGACCACACTTTACTACCATGCTGAAAAGAGAAACTGGGCAGTGGTGGGCACCGGCAACAAAGATGAACATAACCAGGGCTTCTTTGTTAAATACGGCGATGGCGGCACCGACCTCAAACCGATCGCCCATCTGTTCAAGGTTCAAATCTATCAGTTAGCTGACTATCTTGGCGTTCCCGATGAGATTGTTAAGCGCACACCGACCACCGACACGTACAGCGCCGAGGTCACGCAGGAAGAGTTCTTTTTCGGACTGGACTTTTATCTCATGGACATGCTCTGGTATGCCATGGAGCACAATGTCCATCCGGCCAAAGCCGCCCAGGTGCTGAACCTGACGGCGGAACAGGTTGAGCGGGTTTATGCTAACATCAAACGCAAAATCGACGCTACCGAATATCTGCGCTTAAGTCCTCTCGGAGTTGATCAGTAATATTGTATCTGACGTTCAGAGTGACCCCGAGTGAAATCGAAGGATGGCGACGGTATCTCTAACGCCTTGGCATTTCGTGAGCGGCTCGCCAAAGGCGAGTCCATATCTGCCCCATTTTGTGCACAGAAAAGACGCACAAGTATTCCCCTCTTGAGAGGGGTGCCCGACGGGCGGGGTGTGTGGTGCGATTGTTAACACACCCCTAAATCCCCTCTCGAGAGGGGACTTTCAAATCATCAGTTTTATGGAAAGTCGGAACCACAGGGGTTTCGACCTACGCTACTAATAAGAAACCCGACAACAGGTTAGCAGCCGCCTCCCTGACAGTGAGTACACATCCTACAAAGAATTCTCGTTGACAAAGGGCGGATCAGTGTGTATACTGCTTGCAGCAGAAGGACAATAAATAGGGAGAATATAATGAAAAGACGATCAACAGCTTTCCTCGGTTTGAGCTTGGTCTTGGCTGCCGTTGCGCTTGTTTCGATGGCCGCTGGTGCTTTCGCCTTTGATCCCCTTCTTGAGGTTCGGATCGATTATCAAGTGGGAGATCGTTCCCGGTCTGTTTTCTCAGCTGACCTTGACGGGAACAACGAAAATGACCTGGCGGTAGCGAACGCCGGATCTGATAACGTCTAACACGACTTGCAGGAGAACCAACAATGAAACATTTCGTTGCTATACTAGGCTGGTTGGGGCTTTTATTCGCATTTGTACCAACCTTGCATGCAAAAACAATACATGTTCCGGCTGACTCCACCACCATACAGAAGGGCATAAACGGAGCATCAGGCGGCGATACCGTGCTGGTCGCACCAGGTACTTACTACGAGAACCTAACCATAGGCAAGGAGATCGTGGTCAAATGCAGTACCATGACAGATCGGCCTACCGTTGATGGCGGGGGTGGCGGCAGTTGTTTAGCATTTTCCAACAGCGTCAGCAACGACTGCCTATTTTGCGGTTTTGTATTAACCAATGCTGTTACGGGGGCGGACTGCACCAATGGAAGGCCGTTGATTGACAGCTGCATTTTCAGTGCCCTTGCGAGCTTTCATATCACCAAAGCTCATCCGCAAGAAGTCGGTTACTACGCCGCAAACAACGAGTTCGTATTACATATAAGCGGACAGTTTAACGCTCTTTATATACGGCAGGGTATTATATCTGATTCTACAGTATGGCCTCTGTTACCTGACGGGATGGTATATTACTTGACTGAGGAAGCGACAGATTATGCTGTTCGCATTGAGGGTGCGAGTCATCCGGAGCTTCTAATAGAAACTGGTAACATAGTGAAATTGTATGAACCGACTTCGGCCGGAGGACAGGATCGTGAACGGTACCTCATGGTCGGTCTTAGTAGTCCTGGTCGACTTACGGCGCTTGGGGTGTATTTTACAGCCGTGACGGATGATGATCTGGGTGGGGACAGCAATGGGGATGGTTATTCACCGCCGACCTCACCGTACTGGAGTTCGATATACTTTGGCTCTCAAGCTAGCGGTTCGGTGCTGGACAGCTGCTTCATCCGCTACGGCGGTGCCGGTCATTATTTATATACGAAACAGGCGGCAGTCTACATAGAGGGTAGCAATTGCACTGTAAGCAGGTGTGAATTTGAAGGTAACCGTACCAGCATCCGTGTTGAAGGCAGTAACCCTATTATTACGGACAACTCTGTTTTGGGTTGCACAGCTTATGGTATGTGGTTGGACATTCCGATAATTAACCATAATTGCAGTGGCAATGTGATATCGAATGGATCGTACTTTCAGGCACGCCTGGACCCAATGGCAGTAGAGCAGTTTGTATACAACAATACTTTCAATCTCAACTTCAGCGGCCAGTTCAATGCGGTATATGTAGAGGAGGGCTACATTACCAGTTCTACGGTATGGCCTCTGTTACCTGACGGGATGGTATATTACTTGACTGAGGAAGCGACAGATTATGCTGTTCGCATTGAGGGTGCGAGCAATCCTGAGCTTCTAATAGAAACTGGTAACATAGTGAAATTGTATGAACCGACTTCGGCCGGAGGACAGGATCGTGAGCGATATCTCATGGTTGGTAGAAGTAATCCTGGTCGGCTGACGGCACATGGTGTGTATTTTACAGCCGTGACGGATGATGATCTGGGTGGGGACAGCAATGGGGATGGTTATTCACCGCCGACCTCACCGTATTGGAGTTCGATATATTTCGATATTCAGGCCGGTGGTTCTGTCTTGGACAGCTGTTTTATACGCTACGGCGGTGCTGGCCATTATTTGTACACCAAACAGGCGGCGGTTTACGTAGAGGGCAGCAATGTTACTGTGAGCAGGTGCGAGTTTGAAAGTAACAAAACTGCTGTAAGGGTGAGAGCCGCTATACCGATTATAGAATGGTCAACGTTCACTAATAATGATAAAGGTATTCTCACCGAAAACAATGCGCTACCGTCCATAGACAATAACAGCTTTGAGAACAACGCGGTGTACGCAGTGGAGAATACGACGACCTCTGTACATGTGGATGCTACAAACAACTGGTGGGGCGACAATTCCGGACCATACGACACCAGCACCGGGCCACCGGATTACAATCCCGATGGTACTGGCGATCCTGTGAGCGACTATGTCATTTACCGTCCGTGGACTGAACAGCCTCCCTTTTGCCAGGATTTCGAAGGCATTTTCTGCGATGATTTTGAGGATGGTGTAATCACCGAGTGGCAGGCGCTGACAGGGGCATGCACATGGTCAGAGGCCAATGGAATCTTAACGACATCCAATACGGGTACGGAGCAATGGTGTATCTTAACTGTCGGGGACCAAAGCTGGAACAACTACGTGCTTGAAGCAAAAGTCAGAGGCATCTCCGGGGTGGATAAGGTCTTGGTGTTCAGAGTGCAGGATGCCAACAACTATTACGCGGTCAACCTTCGTTCCGACTACCCCTCACCCGGCATTGACCAGCTTACCTTTGACAAGATGGTAAATGGTGTCTACAACGCCGACATAGTCACCGCCGACTATGCCTCAGAAAACGGCGTCTGGTACCACCTCAGAGTCACCTGCAATGCTGAAACATTCACTGTTTTCGTAGATGACAGTCAGGTGCTACAACATACCGATACAGACAATATCTATTACAGCGGCGGCATCGGCCTCGCCTGCTGGACAGGACTTGAGGGGAATTGTGATATCTCGTTTGACAATGTGGCGGTTACGAATCCGTTTCCTGCCATAGTCATTGATGATGCAACCGGTAACAATGTAGGAGACTATATTACTATCACCGGACATCTTGAGGCCTGGGATGGGTCTGTGTTTACACCGTTATCGCCGGGCACCATCGGGTGCGACGACCCAGTTAGTGAGATGTGCCGCATCGTCACGGTGGATGAGAACGGTTCGTTTTCCGTTACAACGAATCGACAAGTGGCATATCCGGCAATGTATGACTTCAAATTTGGCGCCAGTTACGAGGGCGCCTACGTGTATCAGCATGAGTTCGTCCCTGTTAGTCCAGATCAGCAGCCAGATGATCCGTCAATAGAAACAGGGTTGAGTATTGGCGTCGGGACGACAAAAAGCTATCCTCAGACAAACGGCACTGTTTCTGTACAGTTTCCGCTTGTCACCTCATGGGAAATGTTCCAAGGCACAGCCGTCAGTTTCTACGATTTGGCAAAAACATGCTGGCAGAAAGCCACAGGCTCCCCGACGGGGAAGGTGATTACAGGCTTCCGAAACTGGTCCTTTGACAAGTGCTCTTGGGATCCGCGCACCTGGAATTACTGCCATGTCGGGGCGAATCTATACGGCCTCCAACTATTGCAAGCCACAGAGCCATACACTGTTTTCAGTGCCGCGTTCAGCAAGGTTTGGAATGACTTGGAGGCAAATGATTATCTGACCGAGCAAGATGTAGCTTGGCTCACTTCAGGCATCGATTTCGCCGGATTGGTGTACGGAGTTTATGGGTGGACCGAAACAAAGGAACTAATAGGCGGTCTAAAAGCGGCGAACAAGTTTATCAACTATAGCATAACAAACCGGGGCGTTCTCCAGAAAAACACAAATCCACATGACGGGACGATCCTGAACCTTCTCGTACAGACCCAGGACGAGAATGGGAATATTTACACGTTCATGGTTTTCCCGAAGATTCAAAACTTTTCCAGAGTTTCGAGTTGGAGTCCTGTTGATCTGGTAATAACGAGTCCCGTGGGTCTGACCGTGTCCAAGACAGTAAATGAGATGCCTGGGGCAGAGTACATCGAGTACGACTTTGACGGCGACGGCGAGCTTGAGGATCAAGTATTGCTGCCAGACACTGTTTTTGGTAATTATCAGATTCAGGTAGTGCCAGACGGCACCGCTCTTCCAACCGACTCGTTCTCGTTGTATGTAGAAAACTCTTATTGGACTAACAGAATAGTCCTTGCCGAAAACGAATTGATTGCGAACATTCCCCCAACACCCTACACGTTCAGCACGTTCAGTAATCTGCCTCCGGATTCATTTAATATCCTCGCTCCTAATGATACCGCCTTCTATGACTCAGTGAGCATTCCGTTTGCCTGGGAGAGTACTTCAGACCCCAATCCAGATCATACAGTGTTCTATGACCTAATCATTGCAAGCGACAGCTTGCTCAGTGATACCGTGGTCTTGTATAGTCTGACAGACACAACGTATTTGTACGTCGATACGCTCCCTTCCGATACTATCGACAATGTATTCTTCTGGAAGATACGGGCACACGATTTATGGTGGGCGTCAACTTTCTCAGAGCAAACCTATAGATTCTCTTTTGTGCCACCATACACCTGCGGCGACGTCGATGGCAACGGCAGCAGTGCTAACATTGGAGACCTGACGTATCTTGTTGACTACCTCTTTAGAGGCGGCCCTCCCCCACCAATAATGGATGCCGCGAACGTTAATGCCACCAATGGCATAAATATTGCCGACTTGACTTACCTGATTAGCTATCTCTTCCGCGGTGGGCCCGAACCGGTGTGCGGGCCAGTAGAGTAAGGACAAGCCTACAGACTTACTCCGGCTGCATTTCCAGTTGCACTTTCACCAACAAACGCATTTACTCCTCTCATGCGCTGGTCTTCATTCTTACTGCTGCTGCCTGTCCTGTTCTGGGGAATATCGTATATCGCTATCAAGGTGGTGCTGACCGAGCTGGAGCCGGTGGAGATGATTGCCGTGCGGTTTCTGCTGGCAACGCCGGTTTTGTATGTCATCCTTAGGCTGAAAGGACTCAGCCCGATTCCACGAGCCATGCGAGGCAAGCTGGTTATCGCGGCCGGCGTGGTGTTTTTGCATTTCTGGGTGATGGCGACCGGAATGAAAGAAACCTCCGCCTCCAACACTGCTTGGATTCTTACCACCGCGCCGATTTTTATCGCCCTACTCTCGTGGGTGTATCTTAAAGAACCATTTACCAATCGGCAGTGGGTGGGGCTACTTCTGGCATGCTCCGGAGTGGTGTTTTTGACATACAATGGCAACATAGCCAACCTGCAGTGGATCAATTCGCGCGGGGACATCATCGTGCTTGGGTCGTGTGTTACCTGGGCGTTCTACACTGTCGGCATGCGGGAAATTACCACCAAAGTCGATCCGCTGATAGCCACCTTCTGCATGACCGGCATCGCCGGATTGGTTTTTGTTCCATACACGCTCCTTACGAGCGGGTATGAGAAGTTTATAAGCTTAAAAGCAATGACGTTGCTCAGCCTCATCTTCCTCGCTGTTTTCTGCCTGGCGATTGCGTTCTGGCTCTGGTCGGAAGGGCTGGCACGGGCGACTGCCGCCGAGGTGGGAGTCTGGCTGTATGTCGAGCCGCTTATCACAGTGTTAGGAGCCTGGGTTCTGTTAGGTGAACCAATTACTCTCTGGCTGGCGCTCGGGGCGGCGTTGATCAGCCTCGGAGTGTATGTAGCCGAGAAATATGGCCGCCTGCTGCTTCAAGAGCACGACGCATGATACTGGCGCGGGCGCTCCTGCTGTTGACTGTCACCGTCTGGGGATTATCGTTCGTCTCTACCAAAGATTAAGCCTTGACCGTTACTTCCAGATAGGAGCCAGCGGCGGCACGAGCAACACCATTGACCCAAAAGCTACCTGGCGCGATAACGCCTATGTAAAAATCAGGCCAATCAGGTTTAACTCAGCCGGGATGAAAGTCGCCGATCCGTTTCAAGATTGAGGTCGTTTAGCCTCATTGACTATTTAATTCATTACGAGTGACGGAAGTAGCGCTTCACCATCTCATATCATTTTCTAATCGTAACGTAATAAATCATAGGTAGGGCAGGTCTCTCCGAGACCTGCCCTGCTGACCTGGTGGTGCTGGCGGGATTATATTTAGCGGAAAAAAACGTTGAGTTTTTTCTATAAACAGTTAAGTTAAGATGGTCATGTTTCAGTTTAGCTCGAACTTCTTCAGTGTCGTCTGCTTAGGGAACTTCAACCCTGCCATTCTAAGTATTTGGTTCATAAAGGAAAAGTGCGGGTATGCGTTTGATGGGAACCCCAGAGAGCAAGTTACCCCTGTAGTATCCAAAGTTGAAGATAACGAAATTTCAATAATTACTGAATTCCCCAAGTTTCAGATAGTTCGAGAGCAGTATGATAAATCAAAGGCTTTGGAGGTTGTGAAATTAGCGATTACCTATTTGACAGTCTTGGAATACACTCCAATAGATGCTTTGGGAATAAACTTCAACTATGATGTCTCAAGTTTCATACAGGAAAGAATTGATCTCAACTTTTACAATCACGTTAGAGATGTGGGGTTGTCTTTGTGTAAAGAGGAAGAGATTATGTCCACGATGTCTTACAGAGATTCCAATCCGGATAAACTTCGTAGGTCCCAATTGCGTATAAGACCATTGGAGCAAGTCACATGTACAGTTGACATAAATAACCCAGATGGAAACATGAAACTAAATGTTAACTTTGAAGTCAATGAACTGAGGAATGACCGTTCCAAAGTGGAGCTCATTATCGCTAACTTTGATCAGATTTTTAAATTAAGAGACGATATTATTGAGAGTGTCTTCAGGAAATATGAGTGAAGATTTTATGAATACATTTGCAGAGACGCAAACTCAATTAGCCTCGTCTCGCTCAACGGCAGGATTAGCTTCCGAGGACATCGACGGTATGCGGAAGGTATACTCTGGAATGGAGTCTTTTGATCTAGGTGAAACATCGGACTCTGAGCGTGGGCTAGTTGAAGGGGAGAATGCACAAATTACGGGGGCTAAACGTGTAAATTACTCGACTGCTACGATGTTTGACAGACGGAAAGAGCTGTTATTCGAATTGTTCAGTGCCTTGATGCCCACAATGGCAGGAATTATGTCACCTAAAGACTCCCAAGACTCTTTTGAATTGAAGGATGACTATTGGGTCGAATCCGAACCCATTGATTATAAGGTTGCTATTGAGGTTTACGAAAAATACAAAGCACTAAGGCGTGAGTAACCCATCACAATATCCTGAGTCTGAAGTCACCTCCCCCGGGGGAATTTATTTCGACAAGCCCAATGATGAAATCGAACAATCTGCTATTGTCGGGGGTATTCATTTTCACAGCTTAGGGAAAGAGTATGACGGAATTTGTGTTTCACCTCAATGTGAGATAGGAAAAGCCGATCGTGCACACTATTTTACCTTTTGCCTGTTGCAGTCGCTTGAATTTTTCGTTGTGGCGCAGTTGCACCGCCACGGTTTCGACCCAGAGGTAATTGCTGGTAAGAGGGATAAGAAACCACCGGCGAAAAGTCAATTGAAAGGATTCTACAATAGTCTAATTAACGATTACTTGGGTAACAAAACTCATCGCTACTATTTCTTGCCGGGCAACGATGTGAATATAACCGATAGCGTCATCGACTTTGAAATCACAGAGTGTTTATCACGAGAACAAGCCGATGCACTTCTAAAGAAGGGCGTTCTGAAGTCACCCTGGAGAGAAGATATTCCTACGCGATTTGCGAGCTACATTGCAAGAATCGGAACCGCCCATATCTCTAAAGATCGAAGACAGCAAGCTCTTGATACACTTGACATTCCGATCTTGAAGTCTTTATTATAACATAACTCACCTTCCAATGCATCTAAAAAAGCTGAGCCCATATTCTCAGAAGCGGTATTCTCAAACAGACCTTGATCTATGCGTCATTGACACTTATTGCACAAGAGAAGTGGAAACTACCATCTGTGTGAGTTTAATATGAGTACATATCCTCGTGCCAAAAGATGGTTCCTTAGGACGGCGTTGTCGTATGTGGGCACCCCGTACATCTGGGGCGGGGACGATCCTTCCGGGTTTGACTGCTCCGGATTCGTTATGGAGTGCCTGAAAACAGCCGGAATCCTGAAGGAAAAGGAAGATCATACGGCTGACGGCCTGAGGCAGCTTTTCAGCTCAAAGTTTATCGACAAACCCTCTCAGGGAGCGTTGCTGTTTACTCTCAATCGCAAGGACAAAGCTACTCATGTGGTGATTTGTCTTGACCGTTACTTCCAGATGGGAGCCAGCGGCGGCACCAGCAACACCATTGACCCAAAAGCTGCCTGGCGCGATAACGCCTATGTCAAAATCAGGCCTATCAGGTTTAATCCGGCCAGGATGAAAGTCGCCGACCCGTTTCAAGATTGAGGTGTCGTCGACACACTTACCACCTCTAACCTATTGTCGTTCACCTCATTTCTCATTGCTCCATTCACAACTAGATATATCATGCCTTTTGAGGCAATCGTCTAATACTAACAAACAAGAATATATAGTAACAAATAGTCTTAATTAATAATAACTTGACATATTCAATGGAATACCTTATATTATAACAAAATATAACAGAAATGTCGAGGGGTGAGATGAAAGCAAAAGAAATAGTGTCACTGAGTTTTTTCCCGACTCTTCAGAATAAAGAGGAATTCTTTCAAAAGATTACTCAAGGGACAAACGTCTCTACAAGGATCCTCAATCAATATCTATTACTGAGTCTGTTTTCATTTCTCTATGGAGTCGTCATGGGGAGCTACCACGGCCTCTGGCAGGCTCTCGCGGCCGGTGTGAAGGTGTCCGTTCTGTTTTCTTTGGTTCTACTGATATGCTTTCCGGCCTTTTTCATAATCCAATTCATACTCGGCTCAAAGCTCAGGCTGCATCAAATGATTTCAATTATCCTGTCCGGGTTTGTTTTGATTACATCCATAATGGTCTCTTTCGCCCCCATTGTGATAATTTTCTTGCTTACGGGAAGTAACTACTATTTTCTGCAGCTTCTGCACATTTTAATATTCTTGCTTTCGGGCTTCTTTGGGATGAAAACGGTCATAGATGCCCTCAAGTTTTCATGTGAGAAAAAGAATGTCTATCCACAGATAGGAGTGGTTGTCTTTCGGTTTTGGGTAGTGATCCTGGCGTTTGTTGGCATCCAACTGGCCTGGAACTTAAGACCCTTTCTGGGAGATAGAGGCCAACCCTTTGAGCTCTTTCGAGAGTATGAGGGGAATTTCTATACAGCATTAATTTATTCAGGGAAACAACTGTTGAGTCCTCGTAAGGAAGACGGCGAAAGCCAAAAGATTGATCACAGCAAGGTTGACGATGATAAGTATTCTATAGACAGCAGAGCCGTTGTAGATTCCTTGTTGCTATACTATATGAATCAAGATAAGAAGGGTGACTCAGTTGAAAACTGACATTATGACATTGGAAGAAGTAGCGGCGTATCTCAAATTGAAACCGCAGACCATTTACACGTGGGCGCAGGAGAAAAGAATCCCGGCCGCCAAACTTGGGAAGGAATGGCGTTTCAGGAAATCAATAATAGACGAATGGTTCATCCAACATATTGATGAGAAGTTCAGTAAGGTCATAGGTAACTGGAAGGCGAAACATAATAATGACGAAGAGTCTTGCTTATGAGAAGCAGGTCTATGTTATTTAGGCGTCAAATGGATGCGAAAGAATAAATAACTCCCATGGCTAATCTTCAAAAACCGTCACTTCAGTTCTATTTCGGGCTAGCGGCAATCATCGTCGGCTTTGCCTGTTTGCGTACGCCGCCGGTTGATGGCGTCTGGACTCTTATCGTAGCGCCTATCCTATTGGTCCTGGGGTACATAGTGTTGGTCCCGGTGGGACTGCGGCCGCGGCTGAGACTTGATTTACCCGGCTCTCCGTATTCATCCAAGATCAAGGCTCACACAGCAGTCAATCTCACCGGCCTCGGAGTCTTCGTATCTGCTCTGGTAGTCTACCTTTTGACCATCTGGCCCGGGCCGGGATGGTGGGACAGCAGTGAGTATATCACCTGTAGCTACATGCTGGGGGTGACCGGACCGCCGGGCTCGATCCTGCTGCAACTTTTGGGCAGGCTGGCCTCTTTTGTTACACTGATCTCCTCACCTACCGTCAGGATAAACTGTCTGATCACGGTTGTCTCAGCGTTGTCGGTAACTATGGTTTACTTCACATGCATCCACCTGCTTGGATCATTCAACCGTGGAGATAGACAGCCGACGCTTATCGCTGTAATGTCGGGTGTTTTGGCGGCACTGACTTTGGCCTTCACCCATAGCATATGGAGCAAAGCTACCTTAACTAACCCGTACGCGCTGTCTCTTTTAAGCGGCTCTCTTATGATTTATCTGGCTGTTCGCTGGTGGGAGAATCCGGATGCACGCGGTGCGGGCAACTTTCTCCTGCTGACGGCCTTTCTTTTCGGTCTGGATATGAACGTACACCGCAGCAACCTTCTTCTGGCGCCTGCTTTCTTTCTTCTGGTTTTTCTCCGGAGACCCAAAGCGTTCCTCGACTTCAGACTTTGGGTAGGAGCGACTCTACTATTCGTTTTGGGTCTGTCGATGCAGATGGCGGTGATGTTCCGTGCTCAGCTTGGGCCTGAAATAAACATGGGCAACCCTGATAGCTGGCGCGGCCTCTGGGATTACCTGACTCTCAGCCAGTTTGGGATTAAGACTTTCGGTTCTGACCTCCTGCAGCGCAAAGGCTCGTTTTGGGATTACCAGATAAAGGAAATGTACTTACGTTACTTTGGCTGGAATTTTCTTGGCATAGGTAGCCAGGGGATTAGTGTCAAATGGGTGGAGCTTTGGTGCCTCCCGGCCATCGCCGGGATTGCAGGTCTCGTGTACCATTTTATTCGCAGGACAAGGCTGGCATTATTCTTCTTGGTGGCGTTCCTTTTAGCCAGCCTGGGAGCGATCTTCTACTTGAACGTTCCTGCCGGCTTCTTCCGGGAGATGGATCGCCACTTTCTTGTCTCGTTCATGCTGTTTGCAATCTGGATAGGAATCGGCAGCTACGCTTTGCTGAGGGTGGTAAACCGCCTGCTTGCTAATCGTTCAGGTTATTGCTCAGTCTGTATATGGGTTTTAGCTGGGGTTCTGTTTTTGGCTTTGCCCGTTAACATGTTGATTACCAACTGGAACAACAACAATACGAGCCGCAACTACACGAGCTACGCTTTCGGTTACAATCTTCTTGAAACATGTGAACCGAATGCGATTTTGATCACGGCTGGAGATAGCGATACCTTCCTGTCGTGGTACCTACAAATGGTAGAAGGCGTCAGACCCGACGTGATTGTTTTGAACCTGCCATTGCTTAACACGGAATGGTACCTTCGGACTACTATGTCCTACCATCACGCTCTCCCCTGGTCGCTCAACGAAGACTCGCTTAGATCACTGAGCATATTACAATGGAAAACAGACACTGTAACAATTATTGGCGCCGGTCCAGATAGCGTGGCGTGCAGCATCGTTGTGAAGCCGAGCGTTGCTAATAAATATCTGCTTATCCAGGATCAGGTATTGCTCAACTTACTGAAAAATAACAAGTGGCGCAGCCCGCTTTATTTTTCGGCAGGCTTCGGCGAAAACCTGCCATTTAACCTGAAAGAGCATTGCCGGTTGGATGGCCTGGCCCGGCGTGTCGTCCCAAAGGATCAAGAGCTGAACGATTACCGGAAGTTGGAGGACAATCTTCTGCGTCGATTCAATTATAAAGGTCTTGGAAAACAGACTTTCCTTGATCGAACTGGGAAGGGAATGATCTCAATGTACCAGGCCGCATTTGCTAATCTGGCTGAGTCCTATCAGCAACATGATGAACGAGAGAAACTGACCCCCCTGAAAGAGAAATTTGACGTTCTCTGGCCGGATGCCGGCAGTTTGGAAGCCGAAAGAGCAGGTAACTGACAGCTGGCATAAAACGTCATGAAACATTATTTATGGCGAACCGGCAGGTCTCGAGGAAATCTGTTCTACTTCCAATAATGTGTTACATGAAACTTATATAGCTCTATGAGTTAACTGGCTGGACAACGCAACAAGTATACTCCCATTTGTTTTTTGCATATCCCTTGGTATTGTCCCCAAAAAGCCGGTGAGTGAGAAAAACTTCCAAGCAATTCGTGGGCGGCAGATGTCCACATCTGCCCCAATCCTCTTAGCCTTGCAGATCAAAAGCCCTGCCTGTTCTGAGCTTGACGAAGGGCGCATTTAACACATAAGGAAAGGTCAAAACTACAGGAGTTTTGACCTACTTATTCTGCTGCTGTCGATCACACAAAAGGGATAACTACAATTTAATCAGCTCCACCCGCCGGTTGTTGGCCTTACCTTCGGGAGAGTCGTTGGTGTCGATTGGCTTGGATTCACCCCAGCCCTTGGCTTCCAGTCGATCGGCGACAACGCCATATGTTGCTATCAGGAAGTCTCTGACAGAATTTGCCCGGTTCTGGGACAATGTCATATTGTGCTCTTCCGAACCATCACTGTCAGTATGCCCCTCGATAGATAGGTGGAGGTCGGGAACGTCCTCGAAAAGCTGTCCGATCTCTTTAAGCGTCTTGAAAGATTCTGCCTTTATGGTGTATGAATCCGGATCGAAAAGAATGCCATGCGTGACGACTTTCCCTTCCTCGTCAAGTTGCTCCCTCATGCTTTTGCCGCCTTCCGCAAATCGGAAGCCCCGGAACAGCATAGGATTACCCTCCCTCGCCCAGGGATCGGTATAGATCCTGAAACCGACAGGATGGAAGTTTTCAACCTTCGGCACGTTAGCCACTCGAATATTATCAACAAAGCACTTCATTGATCCGGTTGTGGCCATGATTCGCATGGTATGAATACCTTTTACCAGCCTATGAGGTAGATCTTTATTGGCTTTTGCCTGTCTTTGGATTGCAAGATATGTATTTCTCCCGTGTGTCAGTGAAAACTCTCCTATATTTTTCCCGTTGCTATCAACCCAGTAGATATAATAGAAGTGACCATCCACATTTGGGCCGTTGTCGTAAATTTCCAGTTCTACAGTATACTTGGGCGGCAACGGCGCATCCTGGATTTTTGGACGAATAGAACCTTTATCGGTACACATAATCCAGTACTCTTTTCCGAGCCGGACTACCTCGAAAACACCTACATCCAGATTCCAGCGATACGGGAACTCGCTCTCCTCATCGTTTTTCATGTCATCGTAGAAGATCACCTTGTCGCCGGGGATAAAATCATACTTCGTATACAGTTTCATATCTTCAGCAGCCGGTGCCGCAGGCGCTGTAGTTGTGGCGGCTGTTGGTGTACCTGACGTAGCTGAGGTTGCTGCTGAAGGGGTCGTTTCCTGGCCGTACTGCTGAGTATACTGGCCCTTGCCTTTGTAACGGTAGTACTCCTGGGGTACCTCCTTGGAGACAAGTTCGACGGTCTGGGCCAGAGCTGTCCTGATCGCATCCTCCATCGGCCCGTCTGAATAGGTTCCAAGAGCTCCAGCCAAAGCAACATCGCTCACCAACCCACCGCCAGCTATGCCGGTTTTCCAACTGGTTGACTTGGCTTTGATTGAAGTCGCTTTCAGAATACGCCGAGTGCGGATATCGATCAGCTTGATATCCATTCTGATTTCAGCCTTTTTTGTTTTAACCCCGACTTTCCCAAAAGCTTTTTTCGTAATTCCTCCGAGCCCCCCCCCGGAACCGCCGGCGTCGGGCTTGAAAGCGGTAACAGCGCCGGTCACCAGAATATCAGCCCCTTCCATCAAACCCTTTTCCGGCCCACGCCCCTCTTCGACATATCCCGACTGGCCCAAGTCGATTTCATCGGCCAGTTCAGCCACTTCTTCCTGGCTGGCCAGGACAATGAACTTCTCGTTGTTTGCCAGTGCGGTCGAAAGCATTTCACCAACGGCAGCTGCCATATCATAAGTGCATTTGCCCGTTTTTGATTTGATCTTGCCGACCGCGATACGGGCCTTGTTCCCCTGGTAGGTCAGGTTCTCCTCAACATCTGCCAGTGCCAAGCCGGATAAAAAAGCGACACCGACCAGAGCCCATCGGATTCCACCCAACGCCAGTCTACTATTCATGAGTTACCTCCTAAGGTTAAGATAAATTGAGTCCCTTGTTTGTTGCAGAGACTATTTTCATATAACCTCCGTAAAAAGAACCGGCTAAAAAGGAGTCTGTCAACCTTTTTATGCTCATCATATTGCAGTTACAGCCAAGCATTGGCAGTGGTAAGCAGAGATGGGAATGTTGAGGAAGAATGTCCTGACCTTTTCCCTTTTCCGAGGGCTGGTAATTTCGTATATACTGTTTGATTATGGTGACGAAACGGACTGACTACATAAGCTGGGAAGAGTACTTCATGGCCATTGCCCAACTTTCGGCCAAGCGCTCCAAAGACCCTAACACGCAGGTGGGGGCGTGTATTGTCAACAGCAAGAAGCGGATTATCGGTATCGGCTATAATGGCTTCCCGACCGGCTGCTCTGACGATGAGCTCCCGTGGGTCAGAGCAGGGAAGTTTCTAGAAACCAAATATCCGTACGTCTGCCACGCCGAAATGAATGCCATCACTAACTCCTCCAACAAGGCCGAGCTGGAAGGTGCCAGTATTTACGTCTCCCTTTTCCCTTGCAATGAGTGCGCCAAGCTGATGGTGCAAGTCGGAATCCGGGAAGTCGTTTACCTCGATGATAAATACCCCGACAAGGATATATTTGTGGCCGCCAAGCGGATTTTTGATATGGCAGGCGTCAAGTATCGTCAGCTTACTCCCCGCCACAGTGAGATACATCTTAAGCTGAAGTAGGCTGGCCGCACGAAAGCTCAAAGATAGGATCTCCGACCTTAGAAGAATGCAGTGAAGGCCTATTGGACTTCCCTCAAGCTATGAGACAACCGATTCAAGTTGCTGTATACTGTGTACGGTCGTGCAATAGCGGCTGGGAATACTTGCTGTTGCGACGTATTCCATCGGGTGGAGGTTATTGGCAGTGCATAACCGGGGGCGTTGAGGGGGATGAAGGTTGCTTATCAGCAGCAAAGCGGGAACTCCGGGAGGAAACGGGCTTTGTCCCCACTAAGATCGAGCAAATCGATTACTCATATACATTCCCGGTTGAAGAGCAAATGCGGTCTCTGTACGAGCAACCTGTCGACCTAATTACCGAGACTGTCTTTTTGTCCTACGTAGATGGCAAAAACACACCCGAATTGGATCCGAAAGAGCATAATGACTGGAAATGGTGCAGCTACAAGAGAGCATTGGAGATGCTTTTCTGGCCTGGTAATAAAGAATCGCTAAAACACTGCGAGCTTCATCTGCACTCTCGCTGATGAATACAGTGCGTGGGAGATAGCCAAGAGGTTCTCAGAATCGCAAGTCCTTTGTTGTTTTTGGTTGTTTCAGACAACATCCCAATTATATTAACCCTCCTTAACAGGCTTAATAAGAGATAGCATCGAAAAACGGCAGGAGAAAGATAATGACAAAAACTAAGGAAGACGTACTGAGGCTTATTGACGAGGCGGGAGTCCGTTACATCAGACTCTGTTTCACCGATATTTTAGGTAAAATTAAGGGGATGTCTATCTCCCGCTCGGAAATAGAGCAGGTACTTGAGGAAGGTCAGGGGTTTGACGGTTCCTCAGTGGAAGGGTTTGCCAGAATTGAGGAGTCAGACTTGATGGCACTGCCGGATCCGCTGACGTTCAGAATTATTCCGTGGGAAATCGCCGGCGAGAAGGTAGCGATGATGTTCTGTGACATTACCCACCCAGACGGCAGGCCATATGAGGGCGATCCCCGGTGGGTGTTGAAGCGCAACCTGGCGAAATTGCAAGACAAAGGATGGACTTTATATGTCGGCCCGGAAATTGAGTACTTCTATTTCGAAGACGAGGTGGAAGCTAATTTAATGGACCAGGATGGCTATTTTGACTACGGTTCGGTCGACATCGGCGCTCAAGTCCGCAAGGCTACAGTCAACGCCCTTGTGGCAATTGACATTCCCGTGGAGTGCTCGCACCACGAGGCTGCTCCAAGCCAGCATGAAATTGACCTCAAGTATCAAGAGGCGCTGGTGATGGCCGACTTTGCTCAGGTTTATCGCTTCATTGTCAAACAAATAGCGATGCACCACGAGATCTATGCTACCTTTATGCCCAAGCCGATTTACGGCGTCAATGGCAGCGGTATGCACTGTCACATGTCACTGTTCAAAGGGGAGAAAAATCTCTTTTTCGACGGCAGAGACGAGTACAATCTCTCAAAAAAAGCAAAGCAGTTTACAGCGGGTATTCTAACTCACATCAAAGAAATCACTTTGGTCTTGAACCAGTGGGTCAACTCGTACAAGCGGTTGGTACCGGGCTACGAAGCGCCGGTCTACATTAGCTGGGGGCGGCGCAACCGCTCAAGTATGGTGCGGGTGCCGATGTACCGTCCCGGCAAAGAAGAAGCTACCCGCATTGAGCTGCGTTCGCCAGACCCAGCCACTAATCCGTACCTGACCTTTGCCTGTATTTTGGCCGCAGGCCTGAAAGGAATAGACGGTGCGTACAAGCTATGCGAGCCAATTGAGGAAAACATCTTTAACATGTCTGAGCAGCAGAAGGCCGGCCTGAATATTGACACCTTGCCCAACTCGCTCGAAAACGCCGTGCGCGAACTTGAGGAATCTGAGCTGGCCCGCGAGGCTCTGGGGGACCATGTCTTTGATAAACTGATCGCCAACAAGAAAATAGAGTGGGATCAATACCGCATCCACGTCAGCCAGTTTGAGCATGACAAGTACCTGCCGATGCTGTGAGGAAGCCCTCTAAAATATCGAAAACTTGAAATACTT
>Ga0315543_1002379_pt1 | contig 18360 bp, 18 predicted proteins | sample SalMarSW160210MG_2_FD_203098 | JGI IMG/M metagenome (GOLD analysis project Ga0315543, IMG submission 203098) | Salt marsh sediment microbial communities from the Plum Island Ecosystem LTER, Massachusetts, United States - Salt Marsh Sediment SW1601-210 ...
TGTTCTTGAAGCCCTCATTAATAATAGCCTGGGCTATAATAGTGGATGTACTGGTGCCATCGCCACACTGGTCATTAGTTTTAGTGGCTGCCTGCTTTACTAGCTGCACCCCCATATTCTCAAAGGGATCGGGTAACTCTATTTCTTTGGCTATAGAAACACCGTCGTTGAGAACCGAAGGAGCGCCCCATTTCTTATCCAGTGCTACGGGCCGTCCGCGTGGTCCCAGAGTCACCCTGATAGCATCAGTCATGGTATCCACGCCGTTCTTTAATGATTTCCTTGCTTCCTCGCCGAAAATAATTTGTTTTGCCATTCGCTTACCTCCTTTTCTTAACTCTTCTTAGCCAGAATATCGCCCTCACGCATGATAACCACCTCTTCGTCATCTAGCTTAAACTCGGTGCCAGCGTATTTGGAATAAATAACTTTGTCTCCCTTCTTCACCTCCATGGCAATACGTTTGCCATCTTCAGTCAACCTACCTGGACCTACAGCAATAATTTTCCCCTCCTGGGGCTTCTCTTTGGCTGTATCTGGCAAAACTATCCCTCCTTTGCTGACTTCTTCCTTGGCTGTGGGTTTTATCACTACCCTGTCTCCCAAAGGTTCAATTTTAGCCATATTCCCTCCTTTCCTATATTTATTTTAGCACTCTGCCCTTGAGATTGCTAACTTTCTATTATATCAAGAAAACCCAAAAATGCAAGAGGTTTTTACTAAAATTTGGCCAATTTTTCTTGAATTATTACACTAAACCGTGTATAATTTTTGAGAGATGGAGCGAAGAAAAAAGGAAAAAAGACAATGGAGTAAAGAAGAAGTCAAGGCGCTGAGGCAACATCTGAACTTAACTCAAGTGAAGCTAGCCGAGGAATTAGGCACACGGCAGCAAACAATCAGTGAATGGGAAAAGGGGATGTATCGCCCTCGAGGGGCATCGGCTACCTTGCTCAGCATAGTTGCTGAGCGTAGTGGCTTTATTTACAGAGCCGAAGAAAAGCACGATGAATCAAATTAAGGTTGGCTGCTGCGGTTTTTCCAAGGGCAAGAGGAAATATTGTGAGCAATTCTCTAAGGTTCAAACAATTGATATAAAGTGACAGGTAATTTTTTTGTGCCATGATTACACGTAATCGGATAAAATTCTCGGAAAAACAAGCAGTTCTAATATGGCAACAAGCGGTGGGAAGGGAGCTGACCTCCTCAGAAGACGAGATATTCAGTGTAATCTATCCTGGAAGGACTAATGGTGATAACGGCCCCGATTTTCGGGATGCAGTTATTGTAAATAACTCTCATTTGACGAAAGGGGACGTAGAGGTTCACGTTAAATCCAGCGATTGGTATAGCCATAAGCATCATGCTGATGCTGAATATAATAATGTCATCCTTCATGTTGTGATGTGGCATGATTGTAATTCAGCTACCTTACTACAAAGCGGCAAGCCAGTCCCCGTGCTATGTCTGGCGAAGGCATTGCGGCACCAAGCCTACTTATTGCCCTACCAGCTTCCTTGCTTCCAGATACTGGACCACGTGGATAGGCAAACTTTAGGAAAGCTATTGAACACTGCCGGTGAAGAAAGGTTTAAGCAGAAGGCGATGCATTTTCAAGCAGAGTTAAAACAAGAGGAGTCGGGGCAGGTGCTTTTCCGAGGCATGATGAGGGCTCTGGGTTATGCTAAAAACACAAAGCCCTTTGAAGACCTTGCCGACAGAATGCCCCTCAATTCCATCGAATCCCGAGAAGGCTTGGCCACGAAGCAAGCTTTGTTGTTAGGCGCAGCCGGGTTACTACCTTCTCAAAGATGGCAAGGAAAGTCTGCCAGAGAAAAAGAAGTCCAGGAATTGGAGCAAATATGGCAGTCGGCGGATAAAAAAGTTAAAACCATGAAGGAAGGTGACTGGACCCTCTCGCATATATACCCCAACAATTCTCCAGTGCGACGCATTGTCGCCCAGAGCTACCTTCTTGAGCGTTACTGCGCAGGAAAACTGTTAGCGGGGATATTGCAATTAGTGAAGGAAGCACCCCTGCCCGGTGGGCACCGCGTACTTGAGAACGGCCTGACTGTAACTGGCGATGGCTACTGGCGGGACCATTTCGATTTTGACGTCAGAAGTAAAACAAAGATATCGGCTATTTTAGGAAATAGCAAAGCAGGTGAAATTGCAGTAAACGTAATATTGCCCTTTGCTTTTTCCTGGGGAGAATTAGCTAATGAGGCGAAACTAACAGAGAACGCTATAGAGCTTTACCGTAATTATCCCAAATTGGCTGAGAATTGCATAACACAGCATATGAAGAAGCAGCTTGGCTTCGAAGAACCCTTTGATTTAACTGCCTGTCATCAGCAAGGGCTCATTCATGTCTTCAGGAACTACTGTCGTGACGGAAGATGCGCACAGTGTCCTCTGGCTAGTTGAGGAATACTGAGGCGTAAGCTCAAAAATCGTCGACCCAGCCGACAACCCCTGAGCCTGCGTTCATAGGAGTGAGGGCAAAGTCTTTATTTGAAACCAGGCCGACCTCGGGAATATCTTTAAGGTCGTCCATGGATTTTTGCCCATTTTTTATCGCCTCCTCAATTGCTGCCTCGATTGCCGCTTTAAGAGTTGCAACCTCGTCATGGAGGCGTTTTACTTCCATCTCCAATTTCTTACTCCCTTGATTGGTTATTACCTTCAGTATCAAAATCTTAATAAAAGTTCTACAGCCTGTCTATGACCCAAAAGTCCTACACCTGGGCATCAAGGCTTTCTTGCTATAGCCTGAAAGTACCAAATCCGGAGACTAGTAGACAGTAGACAGTAGTCAGCATTCAAAAGATTCCCTTACTGGCTACTGGATTCTGTATTCTTGTTACTACCACTATTTTTGCCTTTTTCATTTTGAAGGGGTTTGTTTAGATTTTAGAAATTAGGATTTAGAATTTCCTGTGATCGTGAAGGAAGGGATTCCTTCACGCCTCAAAATTGAAGAGGTCAACCAAGACTGAGGCTGGGCACTACATCCAGGTCATAACCGCTTATCTTGCCAGCCTGGAAATGATAATAGCCACAGGCAGCTACCATAGCAGCATTATCAGTACATAAGTGAGAAGGGGGAATAAGGACCGGGACTGGCGAGTTGGCAAGGAAATGCTGGGTTAATGTCTTATTGGCTGCCACTCCACCACTCAGCAAAATTTGCTCCACCTTCAATTGCTTTGCCGCCTCGATTGTTTTGGCAACTAAAACATCGACTATGGCCAACTGGAAGCTTGCTGCGGCATCAGACACCGACACCTCTCCCTTGTGAACAAGATGCCACAAGGCTGTTTTCAAGCCACTGAAGCTGAAATCATGGCTTCCCTTGAGCCAGGCTCGGGGGAGAGGCAAGCAAGGAATTCCAGAGCGGGCTGCCTGTTCAATAGCTGGTCCCCCAGGATAGCCTAAACCCAAGATTCTAGCCGCTTTGTCAAAGGCTTCGCCAGCAGCGTCATCTAGGGTCCGCCCTAACTTCTCAAATTGCCCCTGTCCCTTCATCAATACTAAATCGCTGTGCCCACCGGAGACGACGAGACAGAGGCAGGGGAATTTCACTCTACCCTTTTCACCAGGTGGAGAGGAATCCAGCCAATTAGCATAAATATGTGCCTCAAGATGGTTAACCCCGGTAATAGGTAATTTTTTAGCTAAGGCAATTGCCTTGGCCACGTTAACGCCGACCAACAGCGACCCGGCCAGCCCCGGGCCGAAAGTCACAGCAATGCCGTTGATATCCTGCCAGGAGATTTCGGTCATTGCCTGGCTGACAACCGGGATAATAGTAAGAAGATGCTGCCTTGAGGCGACTTCGGGGACTACGCCGCCATAGCGAGCATGAATGTCTATTTGTGAGGCTACAACATTAGAGATAATTCTGCTGCCGTCCTCCACTACGGCAGCAGCAGTTTCATCACAAGAGGTCTCAATACCCAAGATTTTCGTTTTCGTCCTCATGAACTGCCGCCACTATCTTGGCATAACCCTGAACAATATCTTATCCTGGCGCCGCAATATTCCCAGAAGCCGGGGAAGAACTTCTCTGCTTACAACACTAAGTCGCCCTTTGCCTCTCTCCTTGGCTACCAATATTTGGCAGGGTACACAGCCATAAAAATGTTATATATTCGCTTCGCCTGCCTTCTTAACAGCATATTGTATTAGAGGTGGTGAAAGGAGTCCATGAACTACTGTTGTGGTCGCCATAAGTGTGATTATTGTGCCTCCGAGCTCATACCCTGATAACGCTTGAGCTGCCAGGAAAGCAAGACCTATTGCGACACCTGCTTGGTCTAGCATGGCAAGGCCAAGGTACTTCTTAATTTTTGGCTCAGATTTGGATAAGATGCCTCCTAAGCTACACCCTGCTATCTTGCCAATACTTCTACCAACACTATACATAATTATAAGCGGCCACATGAGATGAAAAAATGAGAAGTCCAGCGCCATACCGATAGCGGCGAAAAACAAAACAAATACCGGCGTCATGATATTATCTATCAATTCGTTTGAGCGAGTGCCGATCTGGACATTGAGGTTAATTACTGCGGTCCCTAAAGCCATACATGCAAGAATTGCTGAAACCCCAATCATTTCCGCCAGACCCCAACACAGAATAGCCACCGCCAACGAAACAACGAAGATGTGGTCAGAAGTGAGATGTATTTTCTTCGTGAAATAAGCAATAGCAATTCCAATTGCCCCTCCAAGTCCCAAGCCACCAAAAATCTGCCATAATGGGTAAGTAAAGGAAAATGAAATGCTTGCTTCTCCACCTAACAACGTCTTCGCCCACAGCATCCCCACAGAATAAATAACTATTACAAGTGCATCATCCAGTCCCACAAGGGCCATAGTTATGTCTGTAAGTGTTCCTTTTGCCCTTAAGTCTCTTAAAACTGCTATTGTTCCTGCCGGAGCGGTGGCAGGGGCGAGCGAACCCAAAATTATGGAAAGCGGGAGGTCCCTCGTTAATAAATATACAAAACCCCATGTTGCAATAAAGGTTATGAGCACCTGCACAATCAATATGATGACCATCTGCTTGCCCATTCTTTTTAGAAAAGTGAAAGAAAAGCTCAGTCCTATTATGTAGGCAACAAGAGCAAGCGTGGTTCCAGTGATAATGACATTGAATTGTTCAGGTGCGCTGAAATTCAAAACCTGGCCTATGATAATACCCGAGAGGATATATGCTAAAATTTCTGTTAACCGTAGCTTGCGTAATATCCTCCCGAGTATAAATCCAAGTATGAGAATTAAAGCGACAAGCACATAGATATTCATAAGGTATTCAGGAACTCATATCTGAGATTTTTTACCAGGAGCTGTATTGTTATTTCTCCCAGGAGTCTTTTATTTTCATCAACAACTGCTAATCTGCGGATATTGAAGGAGGAAAACTTTCTTAAGACGTCAGCCACAGTTTCTTCCGGCGAGCATACAACAGGATTATGTCTCATGATATCCTGGACAATAGTTTCTTTATGCAATATCCCAGTCCTGCAAACGCCGACTGTCCTTTCCTTTCTTTGCGCAGGGGGAATAATCCAACGCAGTATATCGTGTTCCGTTACCACTCCCACCACTTTCATCTCCTCGGTACTGTTAACCACCCATGCGTGTGCCCTAAGGGCGAGCTCGGCACAAAACTCAGTGCAAATCGCATTCTCTTCCATAAATGGTGTATCACGCCCAGGTAGCATTATCTCTTTTACTTTTGTCTTGTAAAATTCTTCCATCATGGTCCGTTAGGGAAAAACTACTTGTCTCGATTCGACTAGAAACCTGCAGTAAAGCTTTGTCATGTGCTTATGTTAGTATTCTAATAGAGAAGAAAAGATTAGGCAAGCAATAACAGGTTGCCTGGCGCTGTCCACTATGTTAGCGTAACTTTGTATTTTAGGCGTTTTGAGCATGACTTCTATTATTCTCGCCGGTGGCAAAAGTTCGAGGCTTGGTCGGAGCAAGGCTCTTCAGGTTATTGAGGGTAAGAGCCTTATCCAGTGGGTGATTGACTGCCTTGCTATCCTCAGCACAGAAATCATCATAGCGACTGCCCATGGCGAAGCAATTCCCTGCTCCTCGGCTGTAAGGATAAAAACGGTAGCCGATATTTATCCTGGAAAGGGTCCGCTTGTGGGCATTTACTCAGGTTTAATAGCCTCATCCAGTTCGCGGGCTATCGTCGTTGGCTGTGATACACCGTTTCTGAGCGCTGGTTTGCTTGAATATATGACCCAAATCTGCTCCACATTTGATGTTGTTGTTCCTCGGATAAAAAATAAATTGGAGCCCCTTTGCGCAGTGTATTCCAAGAATTGTTCAGGTCCTATTCAAGGGTTGCTGGAGCAAAATGAACTGAGGATTGATAAACTTTTTAGCATGGTCAAGGTGAAGTATATTGAAGAGGACGAGATAAACAGATTTGACCCTGAGCACTTAAGCTTTTTTAACATAAATAGCCAGGCTGACCTGGACAGGGCAAGAAAACTGGCAGCCGAGAGAGGATGGCTGTCCCGTAGAAGTTGAGTCCCTACCTTGCCACCACACCCCCTACTTGAATCTAGCTCAATTAAGCGTTCAGCAGTTTTCACTGTTGTAAGCCTGACATAGCCCTGCCATTTCTCCTGAGACAATAAGATAACTAGAAGTTATTTATGAGCCTGGACACTGGCTGCTTCAGCCTGATGGGTAACTTCGGCTAGCTCATGAGCATCCCCCTTCAAGGGACTGGGGCCGAGCTTCTTAATTTCTGAAGTAAAATCAGTGACAACCTGAGCAAATCTCTGCCCCTCGGCAGCGGAAACCCACTCCAGCTTTAGCCGTTCTGGTTCGATTCCAAACTGGGGCAACAGCTTTTTTAGAAGCAAAATTCTCCTTAATGTTTTGTAGTTCCCCTCCATGTAGTGACAATCTCCAGGGTGACATCCCCCTATAAAAACACCATCGGCTCCTCGCTGAAAAGCTTCCAGAATATACACAGGCGCTACTGCTCCGGAACACATTAGCCGTATCATTCTTAAATTCGGTGGATATTGGAATCGGCTTATCCCGGCAAGATCAGCGCCGGCATAGGCACACCAATTGCAGCAAAAGCCAACAATTTTGGGCTCAAAGTTATCCATCTTCATACTCCTGCCAAAGCAGCGTCAAGCATTGCCGAAATTTCTTTTCTCGTAAATCCTCGCTGCTGAACGGCGCCGGAGGGACAGGCAGCACAACAAGTGCCACAGCCCTTGCAAAGAGCTTCATTTACAACAGAAACCCCCTTTTCTCGATCCACAGCAATTGCCCCATAAGGGCAGAGAACCTCGCATACGCCACAACCACTACATAGTGCCTCGTTCACTGAAGCGACGATTCCTTCTCCGATTATGGCATCCTTAACCAATATGGTAGTAGCACGAGAGGCAGCAGCTTTCGCTTGGGCAATGCTTTCCTCAAGGGATTTCGGCGCGTGAGCCAGCCCGCAGACAAAGACCCCGTCTGTGGCAAAGTCCACAGGACGAAGTTTGACATGCGCTTCCAAGAAGAAGCCGTCTTCATTCACGGGCACCTTGTATAGCATCGCAAGCTCCCTCACCTCTGGTGGAGAGACCATCGCTACACTTAGAGCAAGGATGTCAGCGTCAATAGCTACCTCATCGCCAAGCACTTTATCCTTAACCTGAACCCTGAGCAGAAGCTGACCACCTTTTCTCTCCTGTCTTACCCGAGGCTTATCTTCCAAATCGTAATGCAAAAAGATAATCCCTTTCCGCCTTGCCTCTTCATAATACACCTCATAGAATCCGTATGTCCTTATATCCCGGTAAAGAACATAAATGTTCATCTCAGGTTTCATCTCTTTAAGTTTCAAGGCATTCTTAATTGCCTCATTGCAGCATACCCTGGAGCAATAAGGCCGTTCGTCATTTCGACAACCTACGCACTGAATCATTACTAGATTGTCACAGTTGATGATATCCGGGTTTTTCCTTATTATTTCTTCCTCAAGTTCAAGTTGAGTAAGCACCCTCGGGTCTCTTCCATAGAGATATTCGTCCGGCTTATATTCTTCGGCTCCGGTGGCAATTATGGTGACACCATGGTCTATCTTTTCTATAACCCTACCTCTATACCTCATTATTTCTGTGGTGAAGTTGCCGACATACCCATGGACGTCCACAATCCAAGTATCGGTATATACTCTAATCTTGGGGTGTTCCTGAACTTTCTTAATAAGCCTGCCAAGAAACTGCTGGACGTCCTGACCGTCAAGATTGTAATGTATCCTTCTTGCTACTCCACCAAGTACGTTGCCCCTCTCGATAAGATAAACCTCGAATCCCTGTTCTGCTAATGTTAAGGCGCTGGTCATTCCTGCTACCCCTCCTCCAATAACTAATGCAGAACGATTAACCGGAAGAGATAAAGGTTGCAGAGCCTCAATCAGCCTTGCTTTGGCTACCGCCATTTTCACCAGGTCTTTTGCCTTCTCAGTTGCTTTTTCTGGCTCACGCATATGTACCCAGGAGCATTGATCCCGGATATTCGCCATCTCAAAGAGATATGGATTTAGTCCGGCCTTTCTGATCGTTTCTCGGAACAACGATTCGTGAGTCCTCGGGGTACAAGATGCCACAACAACCCGATTGAGCTTATATTCCTCAATTGCTTTCTCTATCCTTTCTTGAGTATCTTGAGAACAAGTGAAAAGGTTTCTTTCAGCATAGACCACATTGGGCAAGGTCTTAGCAAATTCAGTGACATCAGGGACATTTACATACCCACCGATATTGATTCCGCAGTGGCAGATGAAGACCCCTATTCTTGGCTCTTCTCCTAGCACATCTTTTTCTGGCGGGTACACTTTTTCTTTGGTCAGAGTGTTCCTTGCCGAAGCCAGAAAAGTAGAAACCTCACCCGCAGCACCACTCGCCTGCATCACTGTCTCGGGAATGTCCTTCGGTGCCGAAAAGGCTCCACAGACGAATATTCCGGACTTTGAGGTCTCCACCGGTGAGAAAGGCATTGTTTGACAGAATCCGTAAGGATTAAGCTGGATTCCAACCTTCTTAGCGAGCTTAACTAATTCTGGTGAAGACTGGAAACCTACAGAGAGAACCACCATACTGAATTTCTCAGTCTTTATTACGCCATCCTCGGTAGTAAATTTGACTACCAGGTCACCTGTGCTATCTACCGCTTCAACGCTGTAAACCTTCGACCTGACGAACTGTATGCCGCTTTCCTCCTTGGCACGCGCGTAGTATCTGTCGAAATCTTTGCCGTAAGTCCTGATATCCATGAAGAAGATAGTTATATCCAGGGGAACAGTACTATGTTCCTTGGCAATCATAGCTTCCTTAATGGCATAAGTACAGCAGACGGAAGAGCAATAAGGTCTGTTATGCTTTGCGTCTCTTGAGCCCACACATTGAATGAAAGCTATTTTCTGTGGAGGAACTCCGTCAGAGAGTCGTTGTAAGACGCCTTGAAAGGGTCCAGATGCACTTAATATACGCTCAAATTCGATACTTGTGACCACGTTGGGAAGTCTCCCATAGCCAAGCTCGTAAAGTTCACTTGGGTTATAGCATTCAAATCCTCCAGAGAAGATAACTGCTCCCACCTCTATTTCCTCGAACGTGTCTTTCATGGAATGGTCAATAGCTTTGGCTTCACATCTGTCAACACACTCAAGGCATTGGATGCATCCAGTGACCTGCCCGGCAAGACATCGGTTTGCCTCCTCATGTGCTTCCTTTACCGAGTAACCCAAAGTGACCTCTTCAAAACCCTCCCTCTGCTCCACGGGGATTTCCTCAATTTTATGCTGTGGATGCTGAGCAAACCGATTTTTCAACCTTTGGATTTCCTCTGCTGTCAGTTTCTGAGGTTCCGACTTTTCTTCTACAGGCAAAGGCATACCATGCAGGAATGCATCTATAGAGCGGGCAGCACGCCTGCCTGCTGCCATTGCGTCCACTATGTAGGCTGGACCAGTTACCACATCCCCACCGGCAAAAACACCCTCGATATTGGTTACACCGGTACCGGGGTTCACTTCAATAGTCCCGCGCTGGGAGAGTAAAATGCCCAGTTCCTTAACAAAATCCGTTTTCGCCACCTGTCCCAGCGCAGCTATAACAGTATTTATAGGCAGTTGAAATTCAGAGCCTTCAATAGGTACTGGTCGAGGGCGTCCCGAAGCATCGGGAGCGCCAAGCTTCATCCTGATAAGTTCAATTTTCGAGAGCCTTTTATTCCCGATAAAACGGCTAGGAGCAACAAGAAATTCAATCTTGATGCCCTCTGCCTCTGCAGCATTAATCTCTTCTGCAGATGCTGGCATCTCTGCTCTGGTACGGCGATAGAGGATGGTAACTTCTTCAGCCCCCAGGCGCTTAGCTGTCCTGGCACAGTCGAGCGCCGTGTTCCCGCCACCGATGATAGCAACCTTTCGGCCCACTCTTACCTTTTCACCAAGGTTCACCTTGCGTAAAAACTCAATCCCTTGCACAACGCCGGGAAGGTTTTCCCCAGGAACTCTTAGCTCCATCCCTTGATGAGCACCAACACCAATAAAGATAGCGTTGAATTCTCCTCTAAGTTCGCCTAGAGAAATGTGCTTACCTACCTCAACGCCGGTCTTTATCTCAACACCAAGTTTTGTTATATATTCAATCTCCTTACGGACAACTTCTTTGGGAAGGCGATATTCGGGTATTCCAACCTGGAGCATACCACCTGGCTTGGGAAGAGATTCGAAGATAACTGCTTTATGTCCCTTAAGAGCGAGGTCATGAGCTGCGACCAGACCTGCTGGTCCTGCCCCTATTATTGCAACTTTCTTCCCTGTGGATTCAACAGTAGGCACCTCAAGCTTCTCTACATCAGAATAGTCAGTCACAAATCTCTTGAGGTCTCGTATGGCTAGTGGCTCATCAATCTGGCCACGATTACAAGCTTCCTGACAAGGAGCATAGCATATCCGCCCACAAATAGCGGGGAGCGGGTTCGTTGCCCTAATGAGCTTGTAGGCTTCTTCATTTTGCCCTTCGGCTATCAGCTTAATGTAACCGGGAACGTTCATATGTAGAGGACAAGCATCACGACAGGCAGCGTGACAAAGGCGCTCTTCTTCCTTATCAATCACAAACTTTTTAGGAACTGCTTGAGGAAAAGGTGTATAGATGGCACGGCGAGACCCGAGCCCCATGTTGAATTCGCTTTGCATCACCACGGGACACCACTCGCTACATACCCCACAACCAGTGCACTTCTCCCAATCAACATAAGTTGCCTTTTTGCGCAGCTTCACATTGAAATTTCCCGCCTCACCATTAATACTCTCTATCTCTGTGTAAGTAAGGAGGGAGACGTTTTGATGTGAGGCGACCTCCACCAATTTCGGAGAAAGAATGCACATGGAACAATCATTGGTGGGGAAAGTCTTATCGAGCTGGGCCATTACGCCCCCAATAGAAGGCGACTTCTCTACAAGGTAGACGTAATATCCGGATTCAGCAAGGTCCAAAGCCGCTTGAATCCCTCCTACACCCCCACCTACGACAAGAACTGCCCCTATTTTGCCGTTTCCACTTTGCTTTTCCATAATAATCACACCTTTATATTACAATCTCTCCAATGCCTCCTTAGCAAGCCCGGAAGGCTCTACCTCCGCTCCTCGAGACCGCGAGTCAACGATTGCACTCACCATCTCATGGCGTAATTTCTGGCAGAAGACATCGATTTCCTTTATCTTTTCAACAAAAGACGGGGCAACGTATCCTTCTCTAACTGCTATGCTTCTTAGAGCCTTCATGATATCGGCAAAATCAACATTCTGAGGACAGTGTCCCTGACAGTTATAGCACTGGATGCAGAACCAGATAGTGTCTGAAGAAAGGACTTCTTTCCTCATCCCCAAAAGAACCATGCGAATTATCCGGCGGGGATTGAAGTTCTGGTCGATATCAGCAACAGGGCAACTTGCAGTGCAGAGGCCACAGGCAAAACAAAGCTTAATATTTGCTCCTCCTGGCTCATTGGAAACATCGTACTTGAACTTGGTATCCAGTTCATTCAAAGCTACAGTCATTTTCGCCTCCTTAATTCCCACTCGGGGAAGGAATCTTATAGTAGTCCAGCAGCTTCCAGTATCTCGGGAACTTTTTCCTCCCGTCCAATAAACATGATGTGCACTCCATCGCAGATTTTCTCTTCTTTTATTTGCTTTATCATCCGGGCGGCTATCTCTATTCCTTTGGAAACCCCTGTTCCTTTCGGAGCTTGAGCCAGTTCGTCAATGAGATGTTGAGGAATAAAAATGCCCGGGACGTTCTCATTCATGTACGCAGCCATCTTTGCGCCGATAACAGGTACTATGCCGGCAAGGATTTTAACCTTTTCATCTCTATTGCGGACGAATTCTGTAAATCTTTTTAGTTCATCAAGTTCGTAAATCGCCTGCGTCTGAATGAAGCTCACCCCTGCCTTGAGCTTCTTCTCGACCTTGATAAGCTGCGGTTCGAGGGGATCGGCTGAAGGCGTAGCTGTTGTTCCAATACAGAAGTCAATACCTCCATCAAGTTCATTGCCTGCCATGTCCTTGCCGGAGTTCAAAGTGTGAACAAGATGGATGAGCTGCACCGAATCGAGGTCAAACACTTGCTTAGCCTCCTTATGGTCCCCAACATCAATGGAATCACCAGTAAGACAAAGAACGTTACTTACTCCTCGGGAGTAAGCGAAAAGGAGATCTGCTTGAATTGCCAGACGGTTCCTATCGCGGCAAGTTACTTGAAATACTGGCTCGCCACCATGTTCCTTGATCAAGAGGCAAATCCCCAAGGAGGGATAGCGCATCACGGAGCTTTGATTATCAGTCACATTTAGCCCATCTACCTTATCCTTGAGAAGCTCAATATGCTCTATTGCCTTTGATACATTGGAGCCTTTTACTGGCCCCACCTCAGCTGTTACAACGAAATCTTTTGTTTTAAGAATTTCCCTAAAAGGTGTTGCCATCCTTCACCCCCTTAAGCTTTTACCGCCTGGACTCTGCCGGGCCTTTTCACCGCCCGAAAATTCCTCGGCGAGTAGTATTCTCGCATCAGATCAAGCCTACCTTGCTTTTCCAGCCTGCGATAAATCAGAACCCAAGCACAATCCTTCTCCGGGTCTATCTCGCACTTCCCTCCCTTTCTCGTACCACCGCAGGGGCCGTTGAGAAGCCCTTTGGCACAGCGAACTATAGGGCAAATACCTCCGGTTCTATCCAGAACGCAATCACCGCAAGCACCACACATTTCCACCCAAAGCCCTTCCTTCTCTGGCATCCCGATAAAAGTGGTGTTAACTGCCGGGAATACCGGCTTGTCCTCGAACAGCTCAGCCATCGTTTGCACTCCCGACCCACAGGCTAATGAGAGAACTGCTTCAACTTCGGCAACCTTATCCTTAAGCTCTTCTACCATCTCCTTTTCACATTGTCTCTCTACTGTAGCCTCAAGAGTCACAATCTCATTCCCCTCAGCGCTTCGAGCGAGCCTGAGTTGTGAGGCAAGTATCTCCACCTCTTTCTCTCCACCAGCCCAGCAAACGGCGACGCAGGTTCCACAGCCCGCCACAAGCACTTTTTTGTAGGGGGCCATTGCCTGCTTGATCTCTTCCATGGGTTTTCGTTCAGCGATTATCATCTTACCTCCCGGACTCTTTTATTATCTTGGTTATCTCGTTTACTGCACTAACGAACTTGTGGGGTGCATTGGGGCTAAGGTTGAACATTGCAACAGGTCTGCCATCTATCTGAACCTCTTTCAACAGCATATTGCAGTATTTCACCCTTTCTTTTGCTCTTGTATTCCCGGTGATGTGATGGCAAGCACCGTCTTCACATCCCAACACCAACACTGCTGCTGCGCCCTTCTCAAGGGCTTTCAGGATATGAATCACATCCACTCGACCAGCACAGGGAACCCGGATTACCCGTATGTTCTCCGGGTAGTGAAGCCTTAATTTTCCTGCTAAATCAGCAGCAGGATAGGCAGAATGTTCACAACAAAAAGCTACGATGCACCCATTCATAATTCTTGTATGGCCTCAATTTGGGCTAGAATCTCCTCATCTCTATAACCCTGAAATTTTATTGCCTTAGCCGGACATATAGCGGCACAAATGCCGCAAGCATCGCAAGCGAGGTCTGAAATTTCAGCCACCTCTTTACTGCCATCTACTCGAACTAATTGGATAGCACCGTGCGGACAGACACGGATGCAAGTAAGGCAGGCCACGCACTTTTGGGGATCGGCCTTTACCTTCTCTAACTCCACCAGAATTTTTCCTGAAGACAAGAGTTCATGGACTTTCATGACCACGCTGGAAATATCTGTCAATACCCGGCCAAGGTCTAAGTCACCCCGACATCCACCGATAAAAAATACACCCTTCTTCTCCGAGCCAACGGGATAAAGGTGCACATTTTCATCCTGGAAAAAGCCCTTGGAGTCTCTCCTGATACTTAGCAAGGAACTCAAGTTTTCAGCTCCTTCGGCAGGGAGATAAAGCTCCTCAGCAACTAGAACGTCGCAGGCTAGGATTACATCTTCCCCGAGAAAAACATCTTTAGCCTCGATTTTCACCCGCCCATTCTCCGCAGTAATCCTCGGCGGAGCCTCAGACTTCAGGAACACCACTCCGCAGTCTCTTGCCTCCCGATAAAGTTTTTCCATTCCTTCGCTATCCACTTTGACATTTTTGCAGAAGACGTAAATCTCGCTGCCCCATTTTTTCTTGGCCTCTAAAGCATTATTCAGAGTAGCCAGTGTGGTAAAGCGAGAATTTTCATCGGAAAAATCGAACATGAAACCTATGGTTTTTGGTTCTGTTTCCAGACCTGAGTTCCCAAGCATACAACAGAACTGCTCTTGTGACACAATGTTCAGGCCAGAGATTGCTTCGTCTTCGGCTCGCAACTGCGGCTCAGAATCTAAAGCAAGCTCGGTTTGATGCCCGGTGGCAAGAACTATTGCTCCATACTTGCGGAGAATTTCTCCTCCCTCTTGTCGTATCCTGACGCTAAAATCTCCTATCTTCCCCCCTACCTCCGTCATCTGGGCAGAGGTGAGAACCTCGATGTTTTTATCTACCTCTACTGCACTTATCATTGAGCCTGTGTCAAAACCATAAAAACTTTCCAGCTCTTCAGTCCCAGCCCCCAAAACCGCCTCCTTCTCCAATAGGGTTGTCCGCAAGCCAACTCGAGAAAGCTGGAGAGCCGTGTTACTTGCCGAGAATCCGCCACCGACCACGAGAACCTCCCTGTTCACAGGTAACTCTTTCTTCTCCATCGGCTGGAGCAACCGAACTCTGTTTACCGCCATCTTTACAAGTTCCACAGCCTTCTCGGTGACATCCCCATCATGAGTCCAAGAGCATTGCTCTCTGATATTTGCCATAGAAAGGAGATGACCGTTCAGCCCGGCCTTTTCCAATACTTCCCGAAGAATATGTTCCTGGAACTCAGGAGAACAAGCAGCAACAACAACCCTCTCTATATTCTCCCCCCTGATACAGGAAATCATCTTTTTCTTTCCTTCTTCGAGACAAAGGTCGGAACTCAAGTTGACACAGGTGACACCGGGGAATTTCGCTACTTTTTTGACAGCGGCATCAAAATCAATATTCTTGATAGCCCCGCCGCAATTGCAGAGAAAAACGCCTATTTTTGTTTCCATTCAATATCTTCCTTAATTACCTCGCCCTTGGCTAGCAGATTCGGCCAGCACTTGCATTGCCTTCGACGCTGCTGCTATCCCATGAGCGATGGAATCGGGTATATCCTTGGGGCCTTGACAAGTTCCGGCGACGAAAACGCCATCAATATTGGTTTCATTAGAACTGAGGGGGTGCTTTATATCAAAGAATCCGTCGTCAGCCAAATTTATACCCAGAATCCTGGCTAAATCCCATGAGTTCTTTCCAGGAGAAATACCCACGGAAAGTACTACAAGGTCAAAATTATCTCGACAAACTTTCCCTTGAGAGATATCCTCAAACCTTACTTCAAGCTCGCCGGATATAGTTTGCAAAATTTCGACTGGCACTCCCCTGACAAATCGTATACTTTCCTTATATTTTTCGTAGAATTGAGCAAAGCCTTTCCCGGTAGTCTGTAGGTCGATGTAAAAGATAGTCACCTGGGTATCAGGATTCTGATATTTGATAAGCCCGGCAAGCTTCATAGCATATTTGCAGCACACCTGTGAACAATACCCATGACCTTCGTCCCTGGAGCCAATACATTGAATAAAGGCGATGTTTTGGGGCTCCTTACCATTTGTGGGAAGTCTAAGATAGCCTTCACGAGTGAAAATCTGCTCCAGGTCAAGACCAGTTAAGACATTAGGATATCTACCGTAACCCAAGGAGCCTTTCTCTCTGGCATCAAAAACATCAAAACCAGTAGCGACAATGATGGCACCGACGTTCAATTCTCGCTCTTTTGGCTTGAGCTCGAACTCGATAGCTTTAGTAGGACAGCTCCCCCGGCAGAGGTCACATCTCTCCCCTTTAAAGCGCAGACAAAGTCCTTCATCGAGAATGTAAGAAAAAGGTGTCGCTTCAGCAAAAGGTGGATAGATTGCCTTGGGATCAGTAGGACAGACCTCAGTGCAAAGACCACAAGCTATGCATCTCTCCTCATCGACATACCGAGGTTGTTGAATTATCTCAACGTGAAGATTGCCCAGCTCGCCGCCAAGCCCTTTTATCGTGGAATTAGTTAGGAGAGTAATTTGAGGATGGATTACCGCCTCTTTAATCTTATCGGAGACTACACAGGCGGAACACTTGGAGCAGATATCTGTTGCCTTACAACAAAAAGAGGCGCTGTGCCCACCAATCACTGCCTCCTTCTCTATTAAATAAACACTTACACCGGCATTAGCTAACTCTAACGCTGAAGCTACCCCTGATATACCCGACCCAACAACTAAAACATCCTTGCTCTCCAAGCTCGTTCCTTAAATTCTATAAATCGTGCCATTTTATCCCCTTTTTACTTTTTAAGCAAATCCTCCACCCTGTTCACTAATTCCTGAGGGTCAACCGGCTTTTGAAGATAATCCTCCGCCTCCATCATCATTCCCTCCCGCATGGAAAGATGCATTTTTTCTCTATCTTCAGGGTAAACAGTAAGCATCAACACAGGGATATTAGAGAAAAAATGGTATTTTTCGTCGGTTTTAAGCTCATGGCAAACATCAAATCCATGCTTACCAGGCATTATCACGTCCAAGATAATTAAGTCAGGCCTTTCCTCCACCACCTTGCGTAAACCTTCGCCCCCGTCATACGCAGATAACACTTTATAGGACTTGGGCTCAAGGATTTTTTTCACCACTGTGTGCACATCAGGGTCATCATCAATAACTAAAATCTTAGTCTGGTTTGGCATCCTTACCTCCTTTAGACAAAAGCTTCTCTACCCGCTGGAGCAACACAAAGGGCTCGATGGGTTTTTCTATGTAATCATCGACAGCAAGTTTACGGCCTAGCTCCAATTCATAGCGCCGCTGACTGGCTTCCTCCCTTACTGAACTTATGACGAGGACCGGGATATCAGGATATCCCTTCTTCTGACAATTTTCTAATTCCCTAATCACAGCAAAGCCATCCATTCCTGGCATTAAGAGGTCCAAAAGCATTATGTCCGGTTTTTCTTCTTTTAACTTTTTTAACGCCTCATATCCATCACAAGCCTCAATTACCTGATAAGCACGAGACTTTAGCACACTAGAAATTGCCAGTCTCATATCGAGGTCGTCATCCACTATCAAAACTCTCGTCATTTACCTCACTCCGCTTGTTTGGAGTTTTTGGGCAAAATAAAGGTGAATCTGGTTCCCTTGCCTGTATCAGGAGTTGGACTTGTTGCCGATATTTTACCACCATGACCTTCAATTATCTTCTTGCTTATAGAAAGCCCCAAGCCAGCCCCTCTTTTTTCCATATCCAGACCCTTATAGAAACCATCAAATACTTTGGGTAAGTCCTCGGTAGGGATTCCAATTCCTGTATCTATTACATCAACTCGCAAATGATCTATGTCGTCTTTTACTCTAACCGTTATTCCACCGGAGGGAGTAAACTTGATAGCATTGGATAACAAGTTTGTCATTACTTGCTTAAGCCGGTCAGCGTTCCCGAGAACCGTAGGAAGCCCTCGGGGTATTGCAGCAACCAGTTGCAACCCTTTATCTACAGCTAAGGGACGCATGGTCTCAACGCAATCCTCTATCACTCTCGTCAGGGAAACCTCTTCTGTCCCGAATTTTCCGA
>Ga0315543_1002386_pt1 | contig 18333 bp, 12 predicted proteins | sample SalMarSW160210MG_2_FD_203098 | JGI IMG/M metagenome (GOLD analysis project Ga0315543, IMG submission 203098) | Salt marsh sediment microbial communities from the Plum Island Ecosystem LTER, Massachusetts, United States - Salt Marsh Sediment SW1601-210 ...
AACGCTTCCTTGCGAAGCTCAAAACGACGCTCCATCGTTCACCTCCTTCCTGCGAATCCATTCGACCGGAAGGCTTTAATATACAATCACTTGCGATCCGTCAAGGGAAATAGAACAGTAGAACTATGCAGGGGTCAATAGTCGGAAGGTCCCAAGCCCGGGCCGGTCACCAGAAGTCGCCCGTCGCGGACGACAAAAACCGGGCCGCACTGCCGGAGGGCCTCTTCGAGCAGCCGGGGAGAAAAAAATGCCCTTAAGAGAGAAATACGAGGGAAAGTAGAATGTCCCCCTTTATTTCCCCTTGTCCTTATTCTTCATGCCCCAGGAAATCAAGCCATAACCAGCACCCAGCCCGCCCAAAAAGACCGCTAGATCACAGAAAGACCAGAGCCAGCCAACCCAAACTCGTTCTGTGCCAAGAAGCCACTTTGCCACGTATGGAGCTTCCGAAAGAGTGCGGCCAAACCCGTCATGCATTACCCCGGCATCGTCTGTCCCATAGGTGAAATACGCAGTGAATCCAACAATGATAACACAGATCCAAAGCACTGCCCCAAGAAGAATCGCCAACCTTGCTGCAATTCTTTTCATGAACGGGGGACCGGAGGGCAAGGGGGACATTCTACTTTCGGCACAGGAGGGCATTCTACTTTTTCGACGTCTTCCTTAGTCGCTCTTGATTCATTCGCTCTACAGCGGTCAATCGATTCCAGAGTCTGGGCCATCCATCGGCGGCTACCCTTTTCCTGGGGCAAACGCCCGCATCGGCTCAATTCTACCGCGACGCTCGATCGTCTACAAGCGACGCGGCAAGGATAACGACCGAGGCACAACTCCCGAATTCCGCGGGAAAAAACACCGCCGGAAACCACACCCCGCGGCGTCACTGCGAGCCCTTCGCCTCCGCCCCCGTCACGACCAGTCGTCCGTCACGGACAACAAAAACCAGACCACACTGCCGAAGGCCCTCCTTGAGCAGCCGGCCGACGGTCGTCTTCTTTTGCTCGACGGTGAGCGTGGCATCCCACGAAACGCCCGCCCGATCCAATGCCGCCTGGTCAAACCGGATCTCCAACGTACTCATCTCTTGGACGAAGTGGATGAAATCCCCCAACTTGATGTCCTCCAGCTTGACGGCCACGATGGGCCGCCGGAGTTGGGCGACTATCTCGGGCGGGATTTCGGCCGGCGGCTTGTCTTTCGGCACTGGGGGCTTCGCCTTGTCCGGCGCGCCCTTGGTCGTCGGTTTGGCCGGTTTCGGGCCAACCTTCGGCCGGTCGGCCACCGGCGCAGGCCACGGGTCGCCGCCGTTGATCGTGACCATCTGTTCCATGACCCGGGGATGGATCTTCTTGGAAAGGAACCGTACCGAGCCGTCGGCTATCCCGACGAACATCCCGTCCGGCTGGCCCGTGCCAAAGCCGTCGGGCCCGTTGACGTAAGGTTGCCGGGTGAACCCCCGGACCGTGGGCTCTCCGCCGCTTGCCCAAGGACCCGGATCGCGGCCGACGCCGAGAATGGCAATCGTGTTGCTTGCGCCGTCTTTGATCTGGCTCGGGCGTGTCTTGCGTCCAAAAGCGAAGACGCCCGCGCGAGGGTCGTCCGCGCTGAGCTCGGCCGCCTCGGGGCCCAAGCCGGCGGAGCCGACGTAATGGGTCACCGGGAAGCCGTCCTTGTCCGTCGCCGGTCCAAACGCCGGATTGACCACTTCCGGCAGAGCCCGCGTGGTGACGGGCTTGTTTTTGGGCCCGTTCCACGGGTAGCCGAACTTGAGTTGTTCGTGCCAGTCGCGATGACCGTAGTCGGGCAAGAGCGTGGCGATCCAACTCAATCGGGTCTCGGGCGGGAGCAACGCGCCGCCGACGGCCGCCGCCGGATAATGGCTTTTTTGCCGGCGATAGGCGTCCAAGCCCCGGAGCAACCGTGACTCCTGGTGCTGAATCAATCTGCCCACGGCAGCCAGCCAGTCGCGGCGAATTTCCTCCACGCTGTCGAGCACCAGCCGCCCCACGCCCGCGAAGTCATGGCGCCAATTGGTCCACACCCGAACCGTCGTGTCCAGTTGCTCCCAGCGAGTTGCCTCCAGCGCGGCGGCAGCCTCGCCGAGCAAGAGCACGTAGGCTTCAAGCTGATCCGCCGCCGACTTGTCGCCGGCCTGTTGGGATAACGCTTGGGCCTTTTTGGCCAGTGCCGCTTTGCCGGCCGGCACCAGACGCTCCACGGCCGCCAGGACGGCCTCGCTTGACGGCTCATCCGGGCAGATAAAACCGATCTTGCTGTGCATCGCGCCGCCGTCGAGCCAGAGATCGACACCGAGCCCCTCGGGCAATCGCCACAGCGCCTGCCACGGCTCGACGCCCTCGGGCCAGACGGCCAGCGCCCGCTCGGGCAACCGCCAACCGGCACGCCGCGCCGCATCCAAGTCGACCAGCACCGACAGTTCGGGGTCGCCCGAGGGGGCGTCCAACAGCTTGGCCAACGGGCGGCTCGCCAGGCGAGGCTCGCTGCGCGCGCCCAACGCCTGCAAGAGGTCAGCCTCGCCGGTGACAATCGTACGAGGTCCCACCAGGGCAAACGGCCCCGTCCAATCGGCATCGGTCAGCCGTCGGCACGGCGCGCGGCGAAATCGGGCCCCGGTCGGCACGCCCGCGGCGGCCAGCCGGCCGAGATCGTAGTCGGCTTCGACCTCGATGACCACGACGCTCTGCCCGGCCAGGTTGGCTAGATCGCTCGTGCTCCAGGTCACGCGCCGCAGATCGCCCGGCCGAAGACCGAAACCGGTGAGAACCTTCCCGATGACCGGCTGCCAGAAGGGTCCGGCCGCTTCCAGGAGCCGATCGATGCCGGAGCGGTCGGCCAGCCGCGACGGTGCCAGGCTGACGACCAATCGGGCGTCGTCCGGGACCCACTGGGCATTGAGCGTGCCGGCCGGGGGCAACTCGACCTCCTCCGGAGCCTCGGTGGTCGGAGTGGCCTTCGGCGAGGTTTGAACCACGTCCTCGACTGTCGTGTCCGGTCGGCCGTCGGAAAGGACCATCCACAGTACGCCCGCGGCGATGATGAGTCCGGCCAGCGGCAAACCGACCCAAAGGAGCCTCTTTCGCCAGAGCTGTTCGGTGGGCGAGAGCCCGTCGAGCATGTCGATCGGCGCCTCGGCCGAAGTGCTCGGGCCGGTCGCAGGTCGCCCATTGGGCAACGGCGGCGGCACGACGCCGGCCGGCTGCGACCAGCGCGGGGCGTCCGGAGCTGCCATTTCCGATGGCTCGGGGGTTGAGTCCGATTCCTCGGCCGGGGCCTGGCGGCCGGTCTCACTCCAGCCGGGCGGAGGCGTCACCTGAACCATGCTCCCGCACTTCGGGCACGACAGAATCTGTCCGATCACCGCCTCGTCGCGGACGGCCAAACGGGCCTGACAGGTCGTACAGGTGATCGTAAACAAGCTCTGTTCCACGGCTTGGAAGGCGAGAGACGGAAAACCGTCTGTTCCTCGGTCAACGACGGGACATCATTGTCAATGTAAATGGACAAAAAGACCTCTCCAATTGTAGTATGTCTCGCGCCTCGGTCGCCAGCATCGGGCGGGGCGAATTCCTCGGAAATCGCGAAGTTTGCCGGCGGCAGTAAGGTCCCTAGCGAAAAGTGGGGGGCTTCCTTTGCCGGCTCCCAGGGAACACAATAGCGGTTTTGCGTGTCCTGAACCTCGGGTGGCACGGCTCAGAGCCCAAGGCGATCGACGATATCTAAGAAACAAGAACATCCCCCGAGGGGGGTATATCAGGGTGTCAATATCATGTCCGATGAATCGACATTGAACATCCTTCGCATCGACAGCCGTAGGGACAACATCCGCCAGGCGATGGACCGGCTGCGCCGCCGGCTGAGTTTCCCGGGCAACGTGGTCAGCCAGGCCGGTCGGCAGCGGACGGTCGAGATCTTCGGCGAGCCGCTCAGCCCGGCCGAGGTCGTCGAGCGAATCTGCCGCGACGTGGCCCGGGAAGGTCTGCCGGCCGTGTTGGATTACTCGGCCCGAATCGACCGCGCCGAGCTTTCGGCCGAGACGATCCGCGTGGAACCGGACGAGTTGGCCCGGGCACACGCGGCGGCCGATCCCGAGTTGCTCGAAGCGGTTCGTAGCGTGGCGGCGCGGATCCGTGCGTTTCAAGAGGCGATTCTGCACACGGACGTCTGGGTCCAGCGGCCGGGCGGCTACCTGCGGCAACGCTATCGACCACTCGGTCGGGTCGGCATTTGCGTGCCCGGCGGCGCGGCCGCCTATCCGTCGACCGTCTTGATGACGGCCGTGCCGGCGCAGGTGGCCGGCGCCCGGCAACTGGCCGTGGTCGCCCCGCCCACCAAGTTCGGCTCGTACAACATTGACCTGTTGGCTACCTGTCACGAGTTGGGCGTCGACGAAGTCTATCGGCTCGGCGGGGCCCAGGCCGTCGCGGCGTTGGCCTATGGCGTGGAGGGTGTGCCCCGGGTGGACAAGATCGTCGGCCCGGGCAACCTGTTCGTGGCCCTGGCCAAGCGCCAGGTCTACGGCGAGGTGGACATCGACTCGATTGCCGGCCCGAGCGAAGTGGTCGTAATCGTCGACGATTCGACGCGGCCGAGGTACACCGCCTACGACTTGATGGCCCAGGCCGAGCATGCCCCCGGGGCGAGCATCCTGATCGGTTGGGATGAAGATGTATTGGAGGCGGTTGTTGCCGAGATCGGCCGGGCATTGGCCGCAGTAGAGCGGGGCGAGCTGGCCCGAGAGAGCCTCGAAGACTTCGGCGCGGTGATCCTCGCCCGGGATCGTGAGGAAGCCTGCCGGCTGACCGACGAGATCGCCCCGGAACACTTGCACATCGCCACGGCCGACGCGGAGTCGCTGGCCGAGCGGATTCATCACGCGGGGGCCATTTTCCTGGGCAACTACACACCGGTGGCGTTGGGCGACTATGCGGCTGGTCCATCGCACGTTTTGCCGACCAGCGGCACGGCCCGATTTGCCAGCGGGCTTTCGGCCAACGATTTTCTCCGCTCCGGGAGCATCTTGTGCTTCGATCGCTCGGGCATGATGGAGATGGCCCGGGATGTTGAGGTCCTGGCTACCAAGGAGGGATTAACCGCGCATCGGGCGAGTGTTACGGTGCGTAAAGAGAATCCGTGAGATCAACTTGGGTGCCACTGCTGGCTTGCCCAGCAGTGTACTTTTTCAAAAGACAAACCGGCACTGCTGGGCAAGCCAGCAGTGGCACCCGATACGTCGAGTCCTCCCGATGGATCGGGACCGGGAACGGCTAACCACGAACGCATTGGTGCGTGCGAGCACGCACCCTACTTCAAATGGCTTACTTCCGACCTGAGATTGAAGCGATGGCCGGCTACACGCCGGGCGAACAGCCGCGCTGCGGCGACGTGATCAAGCTGAACACGAACGAGAACCCTTATCCGTGCTCGCCGGCTGTGGTCGCGGCGATTCACCGGACGGCTTGCGCCGGGCTGGGGCGCTATCCCGACCCGCTGGCCGAGCAGTTTCGCCGGGCCGCGGCCGAGCTGTTGGGCGTTGCGCCCGGGGGCATTCTCTGCGGCAACGGCAGCGACGACATCTTGACGATCGTCACGCGGGCACTCGTCGGGGAGGGCCAGCTCGTGCGGTTGCCCTATCCGAGCTACATCTTGTACAAGACGCTGGCCGAGATCCAGGCCGCGCGGAGTGAGGAGGTCCGTTTCGAGTCGGATTGGAGTCTGTCGGAGGCGCTGGGCGCCGAGCGTGACGGGTTGCGGCTGGTCTTCTTGGCCAATCCGAACAGTCCTTCGGGCACGGTGGTTGGGCCGGAAGAGGTTTTGAAGTTGGCCGAGCGATTGCCCTGTCCGTTGCTGGTCGACGAGGCCTACGTCGATTTCGCCGAGACCGACTGCGTGGGGCTGGTCGCCCGATGCGAGCGGATCATGGTCTCGCGCTCCTTGAGCAAGTCGTACGCGTTGGCCGGATTGCGGTTCGGCTACCTCGTGGCCCAGCCGCACATGATCGAGGAGTTAATCAAGGTAAAGGACTCGTACAATTGCGACGCGGTGTCAATCGCGGCGGCCACGGCGGCCATCGGCGATCAAGTCTGGCTGGCCGAGAATCGCGCCAAAATCATCGCCACGCGCACGCATTTGGCCGGGCAGCTGCGTAAGCTAGGCTTTAGTGTGGTCGATTCGCAGGCCAATTTCGTTTGGGCCACCCGCGCCCGACGACCGGTCCGCCCGATGTTCGAGCGGCTCAAACAGGAAGGCATTTTCGTCCGATACATGAACTACGCCGGTTGGGGTGACGGGCTGCGGATCAGCGTGGGCACGGACGAGCAGATCGACCGGCTCCTGGAACGCCTGAAGGCGATTGTGTGAACGGGTAGCACCGATGATTCCGCGGAGCAGGCATTGCGAGGAGCAAGAACCTAGCCGCGGAATCGTCGGTGCCGCGAAGCGGCAAGAGGTGTTCGACGTGGGAGACATTGTTCTCTTGTTGCCTTCGGCAACACCGACGATTTTCCGAAAGAGCCTTACCAATCGCAACGGTCATCACGGAAAATCATCGGTGCGACCCGAGGCCATGCTCAGTTGTCGAAAAGCATGCTCACGCAAGCGAGAGCATGCCACCCGACAGGAAACATGAGGCAAACCACCATGGCACGCAAGGCCAAGATCAAACGCAAGACGGCCGAGACACGGATCTCGCTGGAAGTGAACCTCGACGGCACCGGAGCGGCGGAAGTGTCCAGCGGCGTGGGCTTCTTCGACCACATGCTCGCGCTGGTGGCCCGGCACGCGGCCGTCGACCTGGTCGTAAAGGCCACGGGCGACCTCGAGGTGGACCAGCACCACACGGTCGAGGACGTCGGCATCTGCCTGGGCCAGGCCGTCTCGAAGGCGCTGGGCGAGAAGGTGGGCATCCGGCGCTACGGACACGCCACCGTGCCGATGGACGAGACGCTCGTCACCGCGGCGATCGACCTGGGCGGGCGGCCTTATTTCGTCTTCAACGCCGAGTTGCCCACGCCCATGATCGGCCAGTTCGAGAGCCAGCTGGTTGCCGAATTCTGGCAGGCCTTTGCGACCAACGCACTGTGCAATCTGCACATCAATCTGCACTACGGCCGCAACAGCCACCACGTGGCCGAGGGCATCTTCAAGGCAGTGGCCCGGGCACTGCGGATGGCCGTCGAGGTGGATCCCCGCGTGAGCGACGTGCCGAGCACCAAGGGCACGCTCTGAGCGATCTGCCTGAGGGCATTTCAGGACTATCGTGCGGGTCCCGGGCACCCAGCAATATCCACCCGTTTCGAAATGTCCTCTAGGGTTCGTCGGCCGTGTCGGGGTGTTCTCCGTCCGATGGCGACGTCGGCTTTGGGAACTCCGATTCGGGAGGTGTTCCATCGGCATCGGTTTCCGGAGGCGGTGGAAACGTCGGCGAGCCGAAGCTGCGCACGTGCAAATCCAATTGGGGAAAGGCGATCTCAATACCTTCCTGGCGAAACCGTTTGTGGATCGCGGCGTGCAGCTGGTGAATCACGGTCAGGCGTCCGACCATCGACGGGAGGTACACGCGCAGGCTGAAATTCAACGAGTTTGAGCCGAAATCGTTGCAGATGGCGATGGGTGAGGGTGAGTCGAGCACCTTCTCGTGTGCCTTGGCGATCTCCAGCAGGATTTCGCGGACCCGATCCGGGTCGCTGCCATAGGCAACCCCCACGTTGACCGTGACCCGGTTGGTCTTGTCGGTCAGCGTCCAATTGAGCAGGCGGCCCGTGATGAACTCCTTGTTGGGCACGACCAGCTCCTTGCGGTCCCAGTCGGTGATGGTCGTGGCGCGCATCTGAATCCGCGCGACTTTGCCCGTGGCGTCGCCGATGGTGATGACGTCGCCGACCCGGATGGGTCTTTCGAAGAGAATCACCAGTCCGGAGACGAAATTGGCGAAGATTTCCTGCAGCCCGAACCCCAGGCCGACCGACACGCCCGCCACGAGCCACTGCACCTTGGACCAGCTCACGCCCAAGGTGCTGAAGACGAAAAAGATGCCGACCAGCACGATGACATAGCGGGAAACGGTCGTCAGTGCGTGGCGCAGGCCGCTGTCCATGGGCAGGTGTTGCAGCAGGAGGAATTCGAGCAGGCCGGGAAAGTTCCGTGCCAAGACGACGGTCACGAGAACACCGACCAGCGCGATCGACAGGTCGGCCAGCGTGATGGCCTTGTACTGCTCGACGACGGTGCGGACCGCCCCTCCCTCGGCATCCGCCGGGCCGACCTCCTGGCCGGCCGGGACGACCGTGTGCCACAGGGTCATCTGGCGGAGAATGTTCAAAGCCGGCAAGACGTCGGCCCAAATGAGACATACCCCGAGGATGCACGCCGCCGCGAGCGAGCCGTAGACAAGTTGGCGGGTCTGTTCGTTGAGTTTGGCCAGATCGACTTCGGGCACGAGTGTGGCCGGGTCGACAGGTTCCTCTTCGGCGATGGCGGAATCTTCACCGGCCGCTTGGGCCAGTTCACGGCGTTGTTGGGCATGGGTAATGGCCAGCCGCCGCCGGACCATCAACACCCAGCGGAGCAGTAAGGCACCCACGACCAACAGCCCCAGCAACAACCAGACCGTGGCCATCAGGCGAGCGGCAAAGTGCCATGCGGCGTAATAGTATCCCAGCAGCGCAAGGAGGATCAGCAGCACGGGCAAGAGGGTGGCGGCCATGTACCAGAATCGCCTGGTCTTGGCGAGCCAGCCGTCCGGGTGTTCGGCGATAAACTCACGCAGGACAGCGCCCGAGGGACGCAGGACCCGATGCATGAAGATCACGACCAGTGTCATGAAGACGACAAAGGTCAGTCGGCCCAATGAGCTATCCCATCCCCATCCCCATCGCTCATCGGCCAGGCTGTGAAAGGTGGCCGCGACGAACAAAAAAGGCAGACCGAGCACAATGAAACACCCCAGGCGGCGGCGGAGTTGGGCCACCGCGCCCGCCGGCCAGCCGAAGTGCACTTCGGCCAAGCCATGGCGGCGACAGACCTGGCGCAACAGCTCGATCGGAAAGACGACGAAGGCAGCCGCGGAGAAGCCGTGGGCAATGGCCTTGGCGCTGCCGGGCAACTGATCCGACGAGAATAAGCAGCCGGCCAGAAACCACAGTAGCCCCGGCCACGGGACGGCCAACAACACCGTCAGAACGAATACCTCGGCAGTTGGCATGAATCGCTGGGCCCCACCCTTGGCGGCGTAGCCTCCGATCTCGTTGATGGCTCGCCTCATGCGTGTCTGGAAGAAGAGCAACGGTAGAAAGATGAGCAGTGCAACCAGCCACACCAGCGGCATTGCCGAGGGACTCGCGGTGAGCGACCGCGCAACTTCGTTCCAGGTTCTCCAACTGCACAGCCACGTCAGTGCGTTTCCGGCATGGCGCAGTGTGCTGGAATCCAGCGGCAGGCTGGTGCGAATCCACAGAACGTGTTCCTCGATCAATTGCGAGAAGTCTTCCGTTTCGGCAATTAACTGCAACTCGACCGACTCGAGATCGACGATTTCCTCGTAGTAGTCGTTGTACTCGCGTATCAATTGGTCGAGATACTGCTTCTGGGCTCCCAGCAGGTAGCGAACCAGGAAATCGAGCCGCTGGGCGTGGTCCGCGTCGGCCACTTCCATCTTGCCGATCGCATCCTGAGCCAAGCGATCCATGTCGCCGAGCTTCTCCTGCCGCTCGTCCAGCTCGAGAAGCCGCGAGCAAATACTGGCTCGCTCTTCCTGCCGGAGCTTCGCACGTCTTCGATAGTCTCTCAGGTCGGGCAGAGTGATGCGCTGGTCGCGAAGGAGTCGGCCCACCACGTTGGTCAGCCCGACCATGTCGATCTGTTCCTTAATGCGCTGGTGTTGTTGGGTCAGATCGGCCAGGGTTTGTTCGGCCTGGAGAAGCGCGTCGACGGCCCGCTCCATATCCTCGTTGAGTGTCTCACGTTTGGCGGACAGATCGGTATTCTGCTCGGCCCATTGGCGTACGGTGGGCGGTGTTTCCTCCAGATCCTTTTGGGCTTGCTCGATTTGGCGGTAGATCTCCAGGCGGCGTTGTGCCCGGGCAGCCTCGCGCAGCGCTTTGACCTTCGTCTCGGCCCGCCGGACGCGCAAGGCGGCCAAATCTCGCTGCAAAGGCACCAGCGCGGAAGTGGCTTCGTAGGCCGCCAACTCGGACTTGTAGGCCGCCATTTTTTCTTGGAAAGCGGCGGCACGCATCTGCAGCAGTTCGCCACGCGATTCTCGAAGCAGCTCGGGTGCGTCGGTGGCCGCCTGGGACTTGAGCTGGGCTTCGATCTCGGCCAGGCACTGTTTGGCCGACTGGATCAGTCCGGGGATTTTCGCCCGACGCTGCTTTCGACGTCGCAACTCGCCGCGGGCGTCGACCAGCTCCGCCTGAAGCTGTTTCAATTGGGTCTCCGCCTCGTCCCGCATTTGGCTCAATTTGCCGAGCGGGGCATCCGGGGCAGCGGTGATCTCCGGCTCAACGGCCAGCGCTTCGCGCTGGTGCTGGGCGTCGGCGATCGTGTTGCTTGCCTCCCGCACGTCGGCGTCGTAGCCTTGCTTCTTGGCCCGCCAACGCTCGGCCAGCTGGAGCTCTTTTCTGGCCTTCTCATAAAGCTCCAGGACTTTCTGCTTGACCTGTTCGTCGAGACCTCTGGCTTCTTCGACCTGCTTGACGCGGGCATCGATCTGCTCCGCTGTCAGCGGGGCGGGCTTCGGCGTCTCGTCCCCGGCCCACGCCCATCGGGCGGACATCGCCACGAGCGACAGGAAAACGAGCAAGAGGACGTGTTTACGTCGGGCGAAGATCGATGGGCCGATCGGCTCGCGCCGGCCGGCGGCTGAGGCTGGGAAAATCGTCGACATGGGTTGGCCCTGACCTGTTTTCTGGACAAACGCTTGAAGACCCAGGGTACTTCCGGCGCGCGGAACCCCTGGGTCACACTCGCGTATTAATGTAGCACAACCTTTCCAAAAAAGGCCAGAGCAAACCGCCAGCCGTCGCGGTGAGAGGGGTGCCATGGCCACGCTCACGCGTGAGGCCGTCCGGGAACTGAAATTGAGGTTTTTCAAGGCAAAATGTGTGCCACTGCTTACCATCGGCAAGCAGTGCTGGCTGCGCAGCCGTTTCGCACTGCTTCTTGCGAAGCAGTGGCACACGGAATTCCCGGACACCCTGACGCTCGCGCGTGGCCATGCCTGGAGGTCGAAAAGCATGCTCACGGCAAGCGTGAGCATGGCACCCGAGCTCGGACAGGCAAGAAGGTTCGCCCCGGCGCGAGACTTGGTCCGGAGACCCACCGATAGCACCCGGTCCGGTGAGCGCTCGGAAGCTACTTGTGCTCGGCAGCCGCCGCCTTGAACAGGGGCTTCAGGTCGACCTGGTGAAACGGCCCGGACGAGGCGGGCAGCTCGCCGAAAGCCAGGTGGAGCCGCCGCCCGGCCGGCTCGAAGACCATGGATTGCAGCGTCAATCGCCCCATGTTGGCGGCGTGCATCCGGCCGACCACGTCGTCGACCGAGAACCGCTTCACCGTGTCGCGGACCAGGGTGTCGAATCGCTTGCAGAAGGGAAAGACAATCAACTGGGGACTGCAGAAGTGATTCGTGCAGGGGCAAAGGCCACGGATTGCCTTTCGGCGTACGACACTCTTGGGCGTGACTTCCAGCACGATCGCTTGTTTCTGGTCGCACAGAGCGATGCTGTACATCGTGGTCCGCTCGATCGATTTGATCAGTTTTTCCGCCTCGTCGACCGTGGTGCACTCCTCCAAAATGCGGCGCAACGCGAACGTGTAGGGCACACCCTTCGGGTTGAACAGCCGCGAGCCGTCACGGCTGGCGAGCACCTCGTGGACGGCCAAGGTCAAGCCGGCGTCGTTCATGCCCGACAGACAGCCGAACAGCCCGGCGAATCCCACCGAGGCGAAGGCGTGTTTGTCCTTCGGCCGATAGACGGTCAGCAGCGTGTACCTGTGCAGATAGCCGTTGCTGAAGAAGTCGAGATTGCGCCCGAACAACGGACCGCCGGTTGCACTGCGCGACGGTTCGACCATCAACGACGAGCAGCCGAGGCCTCGATAGATGTCCATCATCACGTTGCCGGCCAGCAGCGCGTCGCGATCGACGCCGGCAAGCCGAACGACCGTGTCGATTTCTTCGCGGTGATGAGCCGGGATGTTGGGCCACAGCGCCCGAGCAGCCTCGATCAATCGCGTCCAGGTGTCGTTGTTTCCGTTGTGGGCGAAGGTCTGCTTGGGATAATCGACCAGTCTCCCGGTTGCCGGACCCACCAGGGAGGCCAACTGGCCGCCCATCTCCTTCGGCGATCCTTGAATCGAGAGAATCGGCACCTGGTTGACATACATCAACCGTGCCCCGTCGACCTGTTTCTCCGGGAAACGGCCGGGCTCCCCGCGCGCTAGTCCTGCCGAGAGACCGAGGGCCAAAAGGGCCATCGACAGTAGCACATTGTGCCGACGACGTTGGATCATGGAATGCTCCCGTTAGCTAACCGACGTACGTCTCGAGAAACCGTGCCAGGCGGTGGAAGTCGGAGTCGGGTTCGATATAGCGGACCACGGTAACCAGCGTCTTCGGGTCGACCAGTCTTTCGAACGCCACGTAGTTCAGCTCGAGCTGGCCGGAGACCGAGACCATCACACCGTCGAGCCGTTTCTCGATCAGTGCTCGATAGGCCCCCACGCCCAATTGGCTACCCAACATCACGTCGAACGCCTGCGGCCGTGCGCACCGGCTCTCGTAACCCAAGGTCAGACCGGTAACCTTGCGCGAGCGGCCCGTCTGCTTCGTGTATTCCTTCTTGACCAAGTCGGCGAAGAAGCGGCTGAGGTTTACTTGCGCAATGGCGATATGCCCGTAGTCGTCCCGCGGGATACCTTCGATCTCGGCGTAGGGCAGGAATTCAGCCAGTCCCTCGGCCAGGACAATTACGCCGTATTGTTTGTCCTCGGCTTCTTCGCGGAGCCGCATCATGGCCACGATCCGCTTGACGACTTCGTCGAGGTTCATGACTTTTCGGGTCAAGGTTCGGCCGGTTTTTTCATCGGTGATTTCCTCGGCCGTCTCGTACTTGCCCGTGATATCCTCGACGCTGATGACCAGGCTGGCCTCCCCGGCAATCGCCGCCCCATAGGCCAGCCAACCCGCGCGGCGGCCCATCGTCTCGGTCAGGAAATAGGTCCTCGCGCTTTCGGCGTCGGCCAAAAGATTGCGAATCTCGCTGGCCAACGTTTCCACCGCCGTAAAATAGCCGAACGTGAAATCGATGCCCATGTAGTCGTTGTCGATCGTTTTGGGCAAGTGGACCACCGGGATTCGCGGGCTGCCCTTGGGCAGTTGATCTTGGAACCGCTGGAACTTGTTGGCCGTCGTGAGCGTGTCGTCACCTCCGATGGAAATCAGCGCATCCACGTCGATCGATCGCAGCGCGTGGTAAACGGCGCTTAGGGGCGCAACGCGCTTGGGATCGTCGAAATGGGCCATGTCGGAGACGTTCTTGCCCGGGTTGCTTCGCGCCGTTCCGATCAGGATCCCTTGCGTGTTTCGGGTTCGCTTCAGCCGTTCGTGCGTGATCCGCATGTAATCACGATCTTCGACCATGGGGTGGTCGGGCCCGAACTGAACCAGGTTCGAATAGCCGTACCTGATGCCGACCACTTCGATATTGTTGCGCAGGAAAGAGACCGCGGCGGTCGAGATAACGGCGTTGGCCGCCGGAGCAGGCCCTCCGGAAAAGAGGATGGCGATCCTGTGAATGTTCGACTCGGCGACAGGAGGACGAAAAAGATTGGTACTCATCGGACGCTCGGGAATTTGGGAATATGGGGGTTTAGGGATTTAGAGACTATCTCAAGACTCCTTTTGGTCTTGGTCCGTCATCCTGAGCGAAGCGAAGGATCTCTCTGGCATTGAAGAACTTGAGATCCTTCGCTTCGTAGATCCTTCGCTTCGCTCAGGATGACAACCATGGACTGCGTTTTGAGATGGTTTCCAAATCTCCAAATCCCAAGCCGGATCAACTCGGCCAGGTTCGTTCGATAAACGTGGTGTCCACGCGGCCCTCGACGAAATCGGAATGCTCGAGGATCTTCAGCAACAGCGCAGTGGTCGTCTTGACGCCTTCAATGCGCAATTCACCGAGAGCCCGACGCATGCACCCGATGGCTTCCTGACGCGTGGGCTGGTGGACGATCAACTTGCCGATCAATGAATCGTAAAAGGACGAAATCTCGTAACCGGCATGGATGTGTGAGTCGAAGCGGACGCCGGGGCCGCCCGGCGAAATGACCTGCGTGATCTTGCCCGGACAGGGCCGGAAACCCCGCTCCGGGTCTTCGGCGTTGATCCGGCATTCGATCGCCACGCCGCGCGACTCGATGGCTTCCTGCTTGAAGGGCAACGGCTCCCCGGCCGCGATGAGGATCTGGGCCTTGATCAGATCGATGCCGGTGATCATTTCGGTCACCGGGTGTTCCACCTGAATCCGCGCGTTGAGCTCGATGAAGTAGTAGTGACCGTCTGGGTCGACGATGAACTCGACGGTGCCGGCGTTGGTGTAGTCGGCCGCCTTGACCAGGTGCACGGCCGCCTCGCAGATCGCCTGTCGCGTTTGGGGGGCCAGCTGCGGCGCGGGGCTCTCTTCGAGGAGCTTCTGGTAACGGCGCTGCATCGTGCAATCTCGTTCCCAAAGGTGCACCGCATTGCCGTGCGTGTCGGCCAGGATCTGGACTTCGACGTGTCGCGGATGGGCGACGTATTTCTCGATGTAGATGTCGCCGTTGCCGAAGGCCGCGTCGGCCTCGGCCTTGGCCTGCTGCAGGGCCGACTTCAGCGCCAGATCGTTCGAGGCGACGCGCATCCCACGACCACCCCCGCCCGCCGAAGCTTTGATCAGCACGGGAAAGCCGATGTCGTGGGCGACGGCCAAGGCTTGCACCTCGTTGTCGACCAACCCGTCGCTGCCCGGCACGGTCGGCACGTCGGCTTTTTTGGCCAGGCTCCGGGCCGCGTTCTTATCGCCCACCAGTTGCATCGCCTCGTGTGAAGGGCCGATGAATTCGATCTTGCAGCTTCGACAGATTTCGGCGAAGTGCGCGTTTTCGGCCAGGAATCCATAGCCGGGATGAATGGCTTGCACGTCACCGATCTCGGCCGCGCTGATGACCCGATCAATCTTTAAATAGCTATCGGTCGTCCTGGGAGGGCCTACGCAGTAGGCCTCGTCGGCCAGATCAAGATAAACGGCGCCCCGGTCGGCCTCGCTGAAAATGGCCACCGTCTCGATCCCCATCTCGCGACAGGCACGAAAGATGCGCAGGGCGATTTCGCCTCGATTGGCAACCAGGATTCGTTTGAACATGATCCGAGAATCCACAGCAGAGAAATCGGGGTTCGCTTAGCGTTTGCCGGGTAGCCACGCGCCGGCCCGGCCGCTACGCAATCGGCCGGCGTCCTAGCCCCGGTGGACTAACCGTTGGTGTCAACCTTGAACAAAGGCTGACCATACTCCACCGGTTCGCCGTTGCGGGCCAGTACCGCGACAATCTTGCCGGACAGCTCGGCGGGAATCTCGTTGAAGACTTTCATCGCCTCGACGATGCACACGGTCGTGTCCGGGCCCACGTGATCCCCCACCTTCACGTAGGGCGGAGCCTCGGGATCGGGCGCGGAGTAGAAGGTGCCCACGATCGGGCTGGTGATCAACGCAATGTGCTTCTCTTCAGTTGGTGTCTCGTCGGTCGCGGCGGGCGCCGGCTCCGGGGCCGACGTACCGCCGGCTGCCGGTCGGGCCACCGCTTGCACCGGCGCTTCTCCCGGACCACGCCGTAGCTGAATGCGCATGTCCTCCTGACGCAGGTCGATCTCCGTCAACTCATGCTCCTTCATCAACTCGACCAAACGGCGGATCTTGCGCACGTCAAAAACATCGTGATTGGATGACGATCCGGCCATGCCATGGTTCCCCATCGATCAAGCGTAGAGTGGGCACTGCCCACCGGAATTCCCTTCAGCAACGTCGCCACGGCCGCTAACAGTTCACGATCGCTTCCTCAAAACGTTTGCTGGTGCTGGTGAGCACCTCGTGTCCGGAGCGAGTCACCAGCACGTCGTCCTCGATCCGAACACCACCCCAGCCCGGCAGGTAAATGCCCGGCTCCACCGTCACGACCATGCCGGGCCGCAGCACCGTCTCGCTCCCGACGGCTAACCGCGGGGCCTCGTGCACGTCCAAACCCAACCCGTGGCCCAGCCCATGCCCGAAATACCGGCCGAAACCCGCTTTCGCAATCAGTCCCCGTGCAACCGCGTCCACCTTTTCGGCGGCGATGCCCGGGCGGACGGCCTTGATCGCGGCAACTTGGGCATTCAACACCGTTTTGTACACTTTCCGTAATTTCGGCGAGATTTTACCGGTGACCAGTACCCGCGTCAAGTCGCTTCGATACATGCCTTCGTCCGCACCCCAGTCGACCAGCAGTAGATCGCTCGAACCGATGGTCGCGTCGGTCGGCGTCGCGTGAGGCAGCGCCGCGCGAGGTCCGACCGCCACAATGCTCGCAAAGGCACATCCCTTTGCGCCGAATTGCCGCATGGCCAATTCCAACTCGGCGGCCACCTCTTTCTCGGTCTTCTCCGCTCGAAGCGTCGAGCGGAGGACCTCGAAGCCCTTTTCCGCCATCCGCACCGCTTCTCGAAGCAGGCGGATCTCCATTCGGTCCTTCGTCTGGCGCAACTGCTCGACCAGACCGTCGGTCGTGACAAACTCGATCTTGGGCAACTTCGAGGCAAGCTGATCCCGCAGACCGACCGTCATCGAGCTGCCCTCGACCCCAAGCCGGCCCACCCTGGCCACGCGGACAACCTTGCCGATTGCCTTGAGCATGCTCGTCCCGGGCGGGCGAATCAGGAGATCGAGGCCTGGGCACTCCTCCTCCAGTTGGGTGGTGTACCTCGGGTCGCTCAGCAGCACCTCTCCGTCACCGCGGACCAGAAGATAGCTGTCGTCGCCCGTGAAACCGGTCAGGTACGTCACGTTGGTAAAACTGGTAACCAGCAGCGCGTCGGCTTCCGACTTGCGAACCAGACGGCGGAGCCGCTCGCGGCGACTGGCATAGTAATCCATCGGGTTGCTCCTTTCGCGGTTGGTGACCGAAGACTTGGGTGGCATGCTCTCGCTTGCGTGAGCATGTTTCCTCGACACCTGAACATGGCCACGCAAGCGAGGCCATGCCACCCAGCAGCAAACGCACATTATACTTCCTGCCCGACCAACCGACCACGGGGAGGCACTACGGGGGGTTCGCTCGCTGACCCGCTTTCTGCTACCATAAAGCCGGACATTCTGAGCACGCGCGAACACGTGAGCCATGAACGCAGAGCAAATCGAACAACTGGCCCGAGCGCTGTTGGCCGGGCGGCTGTCGCCCGAGCAGTTCGCCCACCGATTGGCCCAAGGTGGTTTCGCCGACCTGGGCGAGGCGAAGGTCGACCTGGCGCGCCCGGGGCGATGCGGATTTCCTGAAGTCGTCTTCGCCGAGGGCAAGTCGGTCGAGGCGATCGAAAAGATCTTCCGCACGCTGTTGGACCACGGGGCCGACGTGCTGGCTACGCGGATGTCGGCCGAACAAGCCGAACTGCTCGGGCCGCGCTTTCCCCAAGGCCAGTACCATCCAATCGGTCGAACGTTTCGCATCCCGGGCGGGCGGCAGGCGGCGGAACCCCAAGTGCCCAGCGGTCGGGTGGCCGTCGTCACGGCCGGCACGAGCGACCTGCCCGTGGCCGAAGAGGCTCGGCAGACGGCCCTCTGGACCGGAGCCGAGGTGACCCTGATCGAAGACGTCGGCGTGGCCGGACCGCACCGGTTGACGGCCAGTCTGCCGACACTGAAGGAAGCCGACGCGGTGGTCGTCGTTGCCGGCATGGAGGGCGCGCTGCCGAGCGTGGTCGGCGGGCACGTCTGCTGCCCGGTGATCGGCGTGCCGACCAGTGTGGGCTACGGGGCCAGCTTCGGCGGGGTGGCCGCGCTTTTGGCCATGCTCAACAGTTGCGCGGCCAACGTCACGGTGGTGAACATTGACGCCGGCTTCAAAGGGGGCTACATCGCCGGACTGATTGCGAAGAACGCAGTGGTCAGGAGTCAGGGATCATGGGTCAGGGATCAACAGTCCGTTTAGCAGCCTGTTGAAGAAGGGCGTCGTGGGTTGGGAATGTGTGCCACTGCTTGGCACAAGCAGTGCTTTTCCTGGGCTTTGCACGGCACTGCTTCTTGC
>Ga0315543_1002388_pt1 | contig 18312 bp, 14 predicted proteins | sample SalMarSW160210MG_2_FD_203098 | JGI IMG/M metagenome (GOLD analysis project Ga0315543, IMG submission 203098) | Salt marsh sediment microbial communities from the Plum Island Ecosystem LTER, Massachusetts, United States - Salt Marsh Sediment SW1601-210 ...
CCACTCAACACCAACTCGGCTTTTCGTTTTCCCCTTGCCATGCAAAAGCTCCTTTCGCACGGCAATGTATCACGATTAGCCCAACAAGAAAATACTGTTTATGAATTTCTAACTCAGGACACTAGCGAGTCAGGCAAGAATTGTGAGAAGTCGTCTGACATGGAGTCGCCTGGCCGGCCGCCGACGAGAATTGCACGCCAGACAATACTATTAAGACCACTGCCCAGATGATCCAGAAGTAGCGATTCATCGTTTCACCCTTCGCAAGCCCCAGATTGGGCGGACAACCCGACGGCGGTCGGCTGTCCCGGCTTGGCCCATCTCATGCCTGGCACCAACTTCTCATCGGAAAAACAAGGCCGAAGCGTCCGGAAAAAACCTAGCATGCCGCCGGTCGTTGGCAAGGAAAACCGAGGGCGAGGCAGAACCGTCGGCACAGACTGCATAACCAGGCACAATCACGCAAGCTAGGGGACTCTACGGACTGGCCAGTCTGGACCTCCCATGCGCGACGGTTCCACCGGGCCAAACCGTGCGCATGACAAAGGGCAAGGAGCCACTCCGCTGATCTGCCTGATGGGCCAGCGGAGCAATCCTTGCCCTTGCAGGAAGCCCTTCCTTATTGTCCAAGTGCCACGGCTGGTTGCTCCAGCCGTGACACCCAAAATCAACTCGACGGGCGAAGTCGGTCGCCTGCTAGGTCGACGGGGTCACATTGCGGTTGTCGCCGCCGTACCAGAGGCTCGAGACACCCTTGGCACCCAGGGCGATCATCACCGTTGCCCAGCCACCAAACAGGATGTTCACACCGACCAGCAGCCCGATGACCCAAACGGCATCGCCGGGCCAGTTCATCCAGATAATGGCCGAGAGAACGAAGGCCAGGATCCCGCTAAAGAAGATCCAGCCCCAGTTCTGGGCCGGCCGCACCTGGAGCGCCTGAAAGACTTTCACCACGCCTTCAAACAGGAAGAAGACGGCCAACAACAGGGTCAGCAAGAACATGGCTCCCACGGGATGGGCCAGCAGCAGAAAGCCCACCATCAGGTAGAGGAAGGCCGCCAGACCCTGCATGAAGAAGCCGCCCCAGTTGCGGACGTAAAAGGCATGGACGCCCTGAAACACGCCGCCGAGGATCAGCAACCATCCGAGCACGATCGTCGCGCTGAGCGTGGCCAGGCCCGGCAACACGATGGCCATGGCTCCCACGAAGATCATGCCGATGCCCAAGGCAAGGAACCACGCCCAGTTCTCCTGGAGACCATTCTGTCCGGTGGTGTGTCCGGTGTTCTGCCCGGTATCCTGCCCGGTGTTTTCTGGAGTCGAAGGAAGGCTTTGCGATTCGCTACTCATTTTTTCTCCTCGTTCTCGTTCAAACGGAAATGGCCATACACCCCCATACTGCGGAAGTCTAGGATGCAGTCACGACCGGGTCAAATAGAGGTGTTCCCCACGTGGGCTCGGTGCCCGTCGGGCCTCCACACCACACCGACAAACGGCAGAATCGACACGGCCGGACCTAAAGCAAGGGGCTCAGCAGCTTGGTGATGTTCTCCATCACGCGCCTCAGCCGAGGACGCCGGCCCCACTCTTCCCGCGTGAGTTGCCCGGAGCGAGCAATGTAGCGGTTTTGCTGGTCGCGCAGATACTCGGTGACATGTTGCCCGTAGAAGAGAAGGCTGATCTCGAAATTCAACTCGAACGAGCGGATGTCGAAGTTGCTCGAGCCGACCAGTGCCACCGCATCGTCGACGCTCATCGTTTTCGCGTGCAGCAGTCCGTCGTCGTACAGGTGGAGCTTGACGCCCAGATGGAGCAAGTCCTCGTAGTAGGCCCGGGAAGCCGCGCCGACGAGGACCTGGTCGCAACGACGCGGCAAGATGATCTCCACTTCGACGCCGCGAAGCACGGCGACTTCGAGTGCCTGAAGAAACGCCTCGTCCGGAACGAAATAGGGTGAGGTGATGATCACGTGACGTCGGGCGGCGTGCAGCGCGGCGACCACCATCCGCTGGTAGTTTTCGGTCGGGTAGTCCGGCCCGCTCGGCAAGGTCTGCGCGGCGATTGCCCCGAGCATCGGCGGATCGGGAAACACGTCTTCACTGACCAGCATTTCGTCGGTCTCGAAATACCAGTCGCCCACGAACACCGCCTGGAGCTCGAGCACCACCGGGCCGGTCAGGCGCACCGACATGTCGTGCCACGCCATATCCTTATGGCCGTAGTCCGCGTTCACGATGTTTTGCGAGCCGGTGTAGCCCAACTGGCCGTCGATCACCGCCAGCTTGCGGTGGTTGCGCAGATCGAGCCGGGCAAAACGACGGCGGAACAAGTTGACCGGCAGCGCCGCGTGCAGGTCGACTCCCTGCTCGATCATGCGAGGAGCAAGCGTCCTGAGCATCGGCCGCGAGCCGACCGCGTCGACCAGCACCCGGCACTTCACGCCGCGCGCCACGGCGCGCGCCAAGGCATCGGCGACTTTCCTTCCCGTTTCGTCATCGGCGAAGATGTAGTAGAGCAAGTGGACATGACGCTCTGCCGCGTCGATATCGGCCACCAGTAGGTCGATCACTTCCTCCGTCTCGGTCATCAAGCGGGCTTCATTGCCGCCGACGATCGGCATGTAGCCGAGCCGCTCGGCCAGCGTAACGAACGGCATTTGATCGGCCGGCAATTCGGGGTGGACCACCGCCGGATGGCCCTCCAGTCGACGGCTGATCTCGCTCAGTTCGTCTAGAAGACGCGCGTGGCGCCCGGCGCGTCGACGGGGCAACCGGTTCTCGCCGATCAGCCAATAAAGCACGAGTCCCGGAAGGGGCAGAAAGAAGATGACCAGAAGCCACGCCATGGGCGAACCGCGTCGCCGGTTGGTCACGACGACCAACATGACGATGCGGATCACCCACTCCAACAGGTAGTTCAGCAGAGACCAGCTAAGCCAATCGTGCATTTCGTTCGACCACCGGAGAAGGGGGAAACCGCTACAATATAGCATTCCGACCAATTGCCGCCGAGAGAGCCGGGTTCGATTGGGGAGGAATTGGGGATGGGGCGGGTGCGTTCCCAGCCGAGTCAAAAATGGGTACACTAGGCACATGATTCTCATTGTCGACAATTACGATTCGTTCACTTACAACCTGGTGCAACGGTTGGGCGAGATCGATCCGCGGCTCGATATCCAGGTCTACCGGAACGACAAGATCAGCGTGGACGAAATCCAACGGCTCAAACCGTCCCGCTTGATCATTTCGCCCGGCCCGTGCACGCCGGACGAGGCAGGCATCTCGATGGAGTGTGCCAGGCGGCTCGCCGGCGAGCTTCCCATCCTGGGTGTCTGCCTGGGCCACCAGTCGATCGCCCAGGCCTTCGGGGCCAAGATCGTTCGCGCCGGCCGAATCATGCACGGCAAAACCGACATGATCCACCACGACGGCAAGGCTCTGTTCGAGGGCCTGGACAGTCCGCTGGAGGCCACACGCTACCATAGCCTGATCGTCGAGCCCGATACACTGCCCGACGAGTTCATTGTCAACGCCTGGTGCGAGGCGCCCAATGGGGATCGTGAGATCATGGGCATCCGCCATCGCGAGTATCCGTTGCAGGGCCTGCAGTTTCACCCGGAGAGTTTTCTGACACCCAGTGGATTCCAAATCCTGGAACGTTTTTTGGCCACCCCGGGCGTGGCGTAGCAGGGCATCGGGTGCCAATGTTTGACAGAGTAGCAAAGATCTATCGATCCACGTTCGGTCAAGCATTGTGCGGGGCGGTACTGCTCTGGGCGGCGTTGCCGCCGTTGGACTGCTGGCCGCTGGCGTGGATTGCGCCGATGTGGTGGGTCATGCTCGCGCGACGCCGTGAACTCGTCGGCCGTCGACCTTATCGGGCACTCTGGATCGTCGGCTTCCTTTTCTGGCTGGCTGCCTATCACTTCGTGCGATTTCCCCATCCGGCCACGAGCATCGGTTGGATCATCCTGGCCGGCTATCTGGGCTTCTATCTGCCTGTTTTCGTCGCCTTGGTCCGCGTGGCCGTCCATCGGTTGCACGTGCCCGTCATCCTGGCGGCTCCCGTGGTGTGGACGGGGCTGGAGTTGGCCCGGGCTCACCTGATCACCGGGATCACGATGGGCGCCCTGGGTCATACCCAATATCGATGGATCGAGCTGATCCAGGTGAGCGATCTGGCCGGCGGCTACGCGGTCTGTTTTGTGGTGATGTTCGTCGCGGCGTGTCTTGCGCGGATGCTGCCCTGCCAGGGGCGACCATGGTCGCTCTGGCCGCTCGTACCGGCCGTGGGGCTGCTGGCGGCCGTGTTGGTCTATGGCCACCAGCGGCTTGCCGAGTCGGTTACTCCTTCACCGACCCTCCGGGTCGCCTTGATCCAGGGCTCGATCAAGGCCGAATTCAAGAAGGATCCGGACAGGGCGGATGAGATCCAGCAACACTATGAATCGCTTTCACGTGAGGCCGTCTGGCGCTGGGACGACTTGGATCTGATGATTTGGCCCGAGACAATGGTCCGCGCGCCGCTGCTTGATGGTGATCCCACCAACGCCAGGCCGCCGATCCGGTGGCAGGGCTCACCGGAAGAGTTTCGCGCCAAGTTGTCCTGGGCAATCGACGAAAGTCGAGCCTACCTAGTCGATCTCTCGAGGCGAATGGGGATTCCCATGCTCCTGGGCGTCGAAGCCGAATACTACGATCAAGATGGAGAAAAACATTACAACTCGGCCGTCCTGGTCACGCCCGACCGAGCGCTATCCGATCGATATGACAAGATGCATTGTGTCCTGTTCGGCGAATTCATTCCGCTTGTGGATCGGTTTCCCTGGCTTCAAGACCTGTCGCCCGTTCCGGTGAGTCTCACGGCGGGAGCCTCGCCGGTGGCCTTCGAGGTCGGTGGCGTCCGCCTGGCGCCGAACATCTGCTACGAGACCGTCTTGCCGCACGTGATTCGACGCCAGGTGCTCCGTTTGCGCGCCGAGGGCCGGGAGCCCGACGTGCTGGTCAACCTGACCAACGACGGCTGGTTCCGCGGCTCCAGCGAACTGGACATGCACCTGGTGTGTTCCGTGTTTCGGGCGGTCGAGTGTCGCAAGCCGGTCCTGATCGCGGCCAATACCGGTTTCTCGGCCTGGATCGACGCCGAGGGGCGCATCCGCAAACAAGGGCCGCGATGCAAAACCGATCTGTTGCTGGCCACCGTCGGACCGGACCGACGCACGAGTCGGTACCTTGGCTACGGGGACATTCCAGCGGGCATCTGCCTGTTGGGCTGTTTGGGATTGGCCGCGGCCGGGTTGTGGCGGGGACTGTCCCGATTTTCGCGGCGCGGTAAGCACTGATTACCGCAACCGCATGTTGGCCGCGAAAATGGGACTGTCCCCCTCAGCATGGCGGAAGGGGTTGGAAGGGGACAGGTCCGATTTGTGCGAAGCACCCTTCGGGCCGCTCCGCGGCAAATCGGACCTGTCCCCTTGGGCTGCCCGAGTCATGACGGTCGTTTCAGAAGCAGGGTTTGGACGGCTCTACGCGGTTATGATTCTTCCGCCTCAGCCAGACCCGCCGACTTCATTACGGTAAGTCTTTTTGCTGTAAGGACTAAAATTGCAGGGCCATCTTCCCTCGCCGCCGCCAGGTCGCTGTGGCCGTGGATCGGCAGATTCCCTGGACCGTCCAAAGTGCCGGGTTCTTGGTATTCTGATTGACATGCGAAATTGGGCGAAGTTATACTGATGGAACAGTCTTCGCCGGCTGTAAGTCTGTGGTGGCGATGATTTTCGGCAGCCCCAGCCAGACGCAGCTCCCAGGAGTCGCAGCGACGCGCCTCGGCGGCCCTCCAGCGATGAACCGCCGAGCCGGTCCCCCTATCGAGTGGATAAAGGAGAGGCACCTCCATGAACTTCGTCGGCAAAATCCTGACGGTCTTGATTTGCGTGATGAGTCTCGTCTTCATGACGATCGCCATGATGGTCTACGCAACGCACACCAATTGGCGCGACGTCGTGATGCGTCCCGAGCCAAAAGCCGGTCAACCGAAGGGACTCTGGCACCAACTCGAGGAAAAAGACGCCGAGTTGAAGAACCTCCATCGTCAATTCAAGAACGCCAAAGACGAGTTGGAGCGAGAGAGAATCACCAAGCAAGACCAGCTATCCAAGCTGGAGACCGCAATCAACGAATACCGCAACCAGCAGACCAGACTTGAGAATCAGGTCCAGAAACTGAAAACGAGCGAGGGCAAGGCGGTCGCCGCAATGAATCAGACGCAGGAGACGCTGAAAAAGCTGCGAGGCGAAATAACAACACTCCGTGAGCAAAACCGCCGGGCTCAGCAGGAGCGCGACGACAGCTTCGAAAAGAGCGTCGCGCTGGCCGACCAGGTGCATCAAAGGGAAGTCGAAATCAAGCGGCTGGAGTCGGCGGCCCGGAGTCTGGGCATCGACGTTGCCCGGATGCGAGACCTCCTGCGAGCATTCGACATTAATCCGGACCAGGATCCGGCCCGCGTGTTGCCTCGTGTTTCCGGCCGAGTACTGGCCGTGGTCGGAAAGGGGTCGGTGGAGCTTTCAATCGGCGGCGACGACGGCCTGAAAAAGGGACACCAGTTGCAGGTCTTTCGCATCGGCGGCGGACAGAAGCGATACCTGGGCCGGATCGAAGTCATGGACACCGCTCCCGACAGGGCCGTCTGTACGATCATCCCCAAGTATCGCACGGGCGCGATCCGCGTGGGCGACAGCGTGACCTCCAAGTTCGATTGAGGACTTCATGGCCGGACCCTATCGTACACCTCGCGTGGACATCTTCACGACGCTGTTGACCATCGCGCTGGTCGCCGTGATCGTGGCCACGCTCTTTGCCTATCTGGAAACGTCCGACTACAAAGATAACAAGTACAAAGGCGCGCCGAACGTGCCGACTTTGGTCTATGCAGATCGGAGCGACCTCGCCCCCAGCCAGATTGCTTTCGACGAACTTCGTCCGGCAAGGCAATCGATCATCACGACCTGGTCGTTTTAGGATCGACCGACGGATTCACGGGAAGAACCAACTTCAGACTGCTGAATACCTCGGCAGTACCACTCTTTTTTTTGTGGCACGGATGCGTAATCGATTGTTCGGCTATCTTCGCTCGGACATGGCGGTTGATCTGGGAACCGCCAACACGCTGATTGGTCGCGTCGGCGAGGGGCTCGTGTTGGAGGAACCCTCCGTGGTGGCCGTCTCGCGCGACGCGGGACGCATTCTCTCCGGCGGTTGTGCCGTCGGACAGCTGGCGCGACAAATGCTCGGTCGCACTCCCGATTCGATCTCCGTCGTGCGACCCTTGCGCGATGGCGTGATCACGGATTTCGGGCAGTGCGAGGCCATGCTGCGCTATTTCCTCCGCAAAGCCCAGCCGAGCGGACCTCGTCGAAAGCCTCGCGTGCTGGTGACCGTGCCCGGATGCATTACGCCGGTCGAGAAACGGGCCGTCTTCAACAGTGTCCATCGTGCCGGCGCGCGCCAGGTGCTCCTGCTTCCCGAAAGCAAGGCGGCGGCCATCGGCGTTGGCTTGCCGATAGCCGAGCCCGTGGCCAGCATGGTCTGCGACGTCGGCGGCGGGACGACCGAGGCGGCCGTTTTCAGCCTGGGGGACGTGGTCTCGGGCCGCTCGATCCGCACCGGCGGCGACAAGATGGACCAAGCCATCGTCGATTACCTCCGGCGCCGCCATAGCCTGCGGGTCGGTCTGGGCGTGGCCGAACAGTTGCGCATCGACATCGGCAGCGCCGCGGTGTTGGAAAGCGAAATGGCCCAAGAGGTGCGAGGCGTGGACGTCGTCGGCTCCCTGCCGCGCAGCGCCAACGTCACCAGCGAGGAAGTCCGCCACGCCTTGGCCGAACCGCTGGAGACCATTTTGGAGGCGATCAAAGCAACGCTCGACGGGTGCAGTCCCGAGTTGGCCGCCGACCTGGTCGACCGGGGGATGGTCCTTTGCGGTGGCGGGGCACTATTGCGCGGCTTGGATCGATATCTGGCCGAGCAGACCGGCCTGCCGGTCCGCGTCACCACCGAGCCGCTGGCGGCCGTGCTCACCGGCGCGCTGGTCTGCCTGGAAAACCTCGGCCGGTGGCGAACGACGCTCGAATCGAGCGACGACGACGTCGGCTGATTCACGGGAGTGATCCATGAGTTATTCTGTGTCAACTCCGGCCTTCGCCCAGCGACGCTCGTCGACCGGTTGCTTCGTGGTCGTGCTGATCGTGATCGCGATGGGCCTGTTTCTCTGGCGAGGCAGTCCCCCGGCCGATCAGGGCGCGGGAGAGAAGCTCCCGGCGCTCGATCTGGTCCCGCTCACCGGCCCGAGCCGCCCGGTCACGTTGGACGATCTGAAGGGCAAGGTCGCGTTGGTCACCTTCTTCGCCACCCGGTGTGGGCCGTGCCGAGCCGAACTGCCACACCTGGATGATCTCTACGACGAGTTCGCCCGCACTGGCGACTTCGTCGTGCTGCCCGTGTCTTCTGGTGGGGAGGATTTCGGCGCACTCCGGGCGGACACCAAGAATTTGCTCTCGCGCTTGCGTCTCGACTTGCCCACCTATGCCGATCCCACAGGCACCACGCGACGCGCCTTTCGACAGGTGGCCGGCTGGAGAGGAGCAGTCCCAACCACCTTCATCCTGGATCGCCAAGGCGTGATCCGGAAGTCTTGGGCCGGGGCAGGCTGGGACAACGAGATGCGCGCGACGATCAAGCGCCTGCTCGATGAGTAAACGCGGCCGGTGCCACGGCTGGACTTCGACGGGCTCGGTCGAGTCGCTCGTCCCAGGGTGTCCTGGAATTCGCATTCTGGGTGGCACCGATGATTTTCCGCCCGTGACGTCATAACTCCACGGGGCTTCTTCGGAAAATCGTCGGTGTTGCAGAGCAACAAGAGGTTTCGCCCTCTGACCATCAATTTCCTCTTGCCGCTTGCGCGGCACCGACAATTCCGCGGCCAAGCCGTTCGGCTGCTGCAATGTCCACCACGCGGAATCATCGGTGCTACCCAAACACGCGTTACCGTTTAGAAGCCGTTTCAAAACCGATTGCCTGTAGCGGGTGCCCGGGTCTGAGCGCAGCGAAGGCCCGGCTTTTCAGGCTCTGGGCCACCGCTACGCTATGGCCCAGGCACCCGAATTGTGAGTTTTGAAACAGCTTCTTAGCCGCGCAGCATGGCTTTTAGATCCGTTGCCGCCACGGCCGGATTGTCGGATTCCACCACCGCGCTGCTGACGGCGATCCGTCGCATCCCGGTGGCCAGGACCTTCGGCAGATTGTCCCGATCGATGCCCCCGATCGCAAACGCCGGAAGGCTGATCTCGTCGGCAACGGCCTGCAACAACTCGGGCCCGGGATAGTGGTCGAACTGCTTCGTGGCCGACGGAAACGTCGGACCCACGCCGAGATAGTCGGCCCCGTCGAGCGCGGCCGCGCGGGCCTGCTCGATACTGTGAACCGACACGCCGATGAGCATCTCCGGGCCGACCAGTGCCCGAACGTCCTTGACCGACAACTCTTCCTGGCCGACGTGCACCGCGTCGGCGCGGGCCAAAAGGGCCAGATCCGCTCGATCGTTCATCGCAAACAGCGTATTGCTACCTTGGGTGATTTCGCGCAGGCAGCGCCCCCGCTCCAGCAATGCCCGATCGTCGAGCTGTTTGTCGCGCAATTGCAACACGTCAACCCCCGCGAGCACCAGCTCTCGGGCCAGAACCTGGAAGTCCTCGGGCGAGGCCTGGCCGTCCAGTAGGACGTAGAGTCGGGCCTCGGCCAGCCGCTCGTTGCTCGCTCGCGTGATTTCCACGGCCCGTTGCAGTGTATAGCTGTGGTAGCGTAGCTGTTCGAGTCGGGCGGCCAACCGTGGATCGACGAGCTTAACGAACTCCTCCAAGGTCCGCAGCGATTCCTGCAATCGGCAGAAGTTGGCGGTCAAGACGGCATCGGGTCGCTCGCGCTGCTGCTCGCTCTCGGTGGACAATTCCGTGCCCACGTCGGCTTGGGTCTCTCGTGCAGCCAGTCGAAGTTGGATCGAGATCGGCTCCAAGGTGCTGGTCAGCTCGTGGCGAAGCCGTTTGAAGTGCTCGGTAAGATGCCCATCGTCCAGCACGAACCGGACGTAGTCCTCGACGACGCGGAGTCCCTCACGCGCGCGATTAGTGGCCGCATCGATGACCCGCAATACCGCGGCCTGATCCACCCTAACGGCCGAAGAAGGCTGGGGGTCCGTCGCGTTGTTCTGTTCTTCTCGGCCGGCGGCGTCGAGAACGTCTTCCGTGTCGATCGGTTCACCCAGCGGGGCGTCCGTGCCGGGTTCATTCACCTTGGGCAAGTGTCCATAGAGACGAAGGAGCTCTTTTTCGACTGCTTCCGTGGTAACACCGCGGTCACCCAGCCAACGGGCCACGTCGTGCCCGGCAGCCGTCAAACCCCAGAGAAGATGCTCGCTGGCCAGTTCCCGCGGCTGGCGGTGCTCGGCCAACCAGTCGACGGCCAGATCGACCGACGAGAGCATCTCGGGCGAGAAGGACCAGACGGTTTGGCCTGTTGGCTGGTCCTGCTTGGGTTGCTCGTCTTCATCTTCACGCAGTTGGAACTTGGGCCAGTGTTGGCACACTTCTTCGGTGGTGATTCCACATTGCCTCAGAATAGCCCCGGCGTGACACTCCGACTGGCCCAGCAGTCCCAGCAGGACCGCTTGGGGCATGACACTGCCGCGGTCGGTTTCTCCCGACCATCGGCCGGCCGCCGTCAAGGCCCGAGCGGCACCCGCCGTGAATTCAACATTGGAACGAAACTCATCGACCATCGTGCCAGGTGTCATGGGAGATAACAACAAAACCCGCGCACACAACAACGTTGCACACAACAATGTTAATGTGCCACAAATAGGGAGGACCCGCAAGCATGTCCCGGTAGGGCACCCCCCACCTGTTTTCTCGGGGGGCACACTCCCCGGCGGCATCTCCACCCGAGCGCTGCCCATTACGCTGCACAAAGTAAGACCTTCTGGAGAAACAACATCCTGCTGGGCCCGCACTCCGTCTGTATTGTTGCCTTGATTCGGTAACTTCTGCGAGTTACAATTTGATGGCCGATCTCGTGCATGGTGGACAGGGAAGGTCTAGGGAGGGTTGCCCGCTTCTGGGGATCTGCTCCACGCAAACACGGCCGGATGGGGTGGCTGCGAGAGCGCGTGAATCCTCGGCATCGGGCCAACTCAGGATGAAAAAGGAGCGTGTCGCCATGGGCAGGATGCCTTGGGCCGTGTATTTGTGGCCGGGTCTGCCACACGTTTGGAAGCGTGCAGCGTGGTCCGGATTGGCCGTGGCGGTCGGGTTTGCCGTTTTGTTGAACCTGGCACTGGTCAGTACCCTCGTCTGGACAGAACTTGAACTGCCGGCGACGGGAAGCCGCAACTACGTTTGGCTGGCCGTCGCAATAATCTGGGTCGGCTCGGCGGTGTTCAGTTTGGCCTGGGGCCGTCGACAGCCCGACACCGACGTTGCCTCGACCGAGGACGCGTCTTTCGGCGAGGCGTTGGACCGATACTTACAACAAAACTGGTATGAAGCAGAACGAAGTCTGGGCGATCTGTTGCGGCGCAATCCCAGGGATCTCGACGCGCGACTGATGCTCGCGGCCGTCCTGCGACATACCGGTCGGCTCTGCGAGGCCGCCGGGCAACTCGATCGCCTGAGTCGGATCGAGGGTTCCCGCAAGTGGGAACTCGAAATCGCCCAGGAGCGACGATGGCTGGCCGAGGCGGTTCGTCAAGCCGACGAAGAGGAGGCCGATTCGGACAACTTGTCCGATCACGAAAGAGTTGCGGCCTGAGAGGGAAAAGGGGACAGGTCCAATTTGTGCGCAGCACCCTTTGGGCCGTTCCGGCAAATTGGACCTGTCCCCTTTTCCCCGCGCAAAGAACGGAAAAAACAGAACCATAGAATCGTCCACCGGAACAGTCAGGCAAACACGGGTTGTGTTCTTTTGCCCACGGGCGTAGCGGCTCCACCGGCAAGACTGACTTGCCCCGGATGACACGCGTAGCCCATGGTGCCCAAACGGAGGCTGGAATGTACGAGCGTTTTACCGACCGTGCCCGAAAGGTCATGCAACTGGCGAATCAGGAGGCGCAACGGTTCAACCACGAATACATCGGGACCGAACATATTCTGTTGGGTCTGATCAAGGAAGGCAGCGGGGTGGCTGCCAATGTCCTTAAGAATCTGGACATCGACCTGCGGAAGATCCGCCTTGAGGTCGAGAAGCTCGTCCAGAGCGGCCCCGACATGGTGACGATGGGCAAGCTGCCCCAGACGCCACGCGCCAAGAAAGTCATCGAGTATTCGATGGAAGAGGCCCGCAATCTCAACCACAACTACGTGGGCACGGAGCACATTCTGCTCGGCTTGCTGCGCGAGCAGGAAGGCGTTGCCGCGCAAGTGCTGATGAACCTCGCGCTGAAGCTCGAGGACGTCCGCGAGGAGGTGCTCAACCTGTTGGGCCACGGCGAAGGGCCGGAAACCGGCGGTCGGGGTGCCATGGGCGGCCCGTCCGGCGAAACCCAGCGCAGCGGCAAGTCGAAAACCCCCGCCCTGGACAGCTTCGGCCGAGACCTGACCGAACTGGCCCGGCAAGGAAAGCTCGATCCGGTCATCGGCCGCGAGACGGAAATCGAGCGAACCATGCAGGTCCTCGGCCGGCGGACCAAGAACAACCCGGTGTTGCTGGGCGAGGCCGGCGTCGGCAAAACGGCCATTGTCGAGGGCTTCTCCCAACGGGTCGTCGAAGGCAACGTCCCGGAGTTGCTCCTCGACCGGCGCATCGTCGTCTTGGACCTGGCGATGATGGTGGCCGGTACCAAATACCGTGGTCAGTTCGAAGAACGCATCAAGGCCGTGATGAACGAGGTCCGCCGCGCGAAGAACACCATCTTGTTCATCGACGAGTTGCACACCCTGGTCGGTGCCGGCGGAGCCGAAGGCGCCATCGACGCCAGCAACGTGCTGAAGCCCGCCCTGTCGCGCGGCGAAATCCAGTGCATCGGTGCCACGACGCTGGATGAATACCGGAAGTACGTCGAGAAAGACAGCGCGCTTGATCGGCGATTCCAGGTGGTCATGGTCGAGCCGTCCACGCCCGCCGAAGCGATCGACATTCTCAAGGGCCTGCGCGACCGGTACGAGAAGCACCATCACGTTCAGATCACCGATGATGCGATCCAGGCGGCGGTGGACCTTTCCGGTCGCTACATCACCGGCCGCTGTTTGCCCGACAAAGCGATCGACGTGATCGACGAGTCGGGTGCCCGGGTCCACCTCAAGTCGATGACCCGGCCACCCGACCTGAAGGAGATCGACCAGGAGGTCGAACAGCTCAACCGCGAAAAGGAAGAAGCGGTTGCCAATCAAGACTTTGAAAAGGCGGCTTCGCTTCGCGACAAGGCCGACAAGCTCAAAGAGAAAAAGAAGGCGATTACGCAAGAGTGGCGTGAGAAGTCGCGCGAGACCGACGGCGTCGTCGATGAAGAGGTCATCGCCGAAGTGGTTTCCAAGATGACCGGCATCCCGCTGACGCGCCTGACCGCGGAAGACTCGATGCGGCTCATGAAAATGGAAGACGACCTGCACAAACATATCGTCAGCCAGGATGAGGCAATCCACTCGATCTCCAAGGCCGTCCGCCGAAGCCGCAGCGGCTTGAAAGATCCGAAGCGACCAACCGGGTGCTTCGTCTTTGCGGGTCCCACGGGCGTGGGCAAGACCCTCCTGGCCAAAGTGCTCGCCGAGTTCATGTTCGGCGACCAAGATGCGCTCGTGCAGATCGACATGAGCGAGTACATGGAAAAGCACAACGTCAGCCGGCTGGTCGGGGCGCCTCCGGGCTACGTCGGTTACGAAGAAGGCGGACAATTAACCGAGAAAATCCGCCGACGTCCTTACTCGGTCGTTCTCTTGGACGAAATCGAAAAGGCCCACCCCGACGTCTTCAATATGCTGCTACAAGTCATGGAAGAAGGGCGGCTGACGGATAGCTTCGGCCGAAACGTTGATTTCCGGAACACGATCCTCATCATGACCACCAACGCCGGCGCCGAGGCCATCAAGAACGAAGCCTCGTTCGGCTTCCAGAAACCAACCGACGACGCGTCGTATGAGAACATGAAAGAACGCGTTCAGGAGCAAATCGAAAAAGTCTTCCGGCCCGAGTTCCTCAACCGTGTCGACGACATCATCGTCTTCCGACATCTGACCGAGGAGGATCTGGGCGACGTGATCGAGCTCGAACTGGCCAAGGTTCGCGAGCGCCTCGGCGAACGTGGGCTGACCCTTGTCTTGACCGACGAAGCGAAGAAATACCTCATCAAGAAAGGCTCCAATCTCGATTTCGGTGCCCGGCCGCTTCGCCGCGCCATCGAAAACCACGTCGAGGATCCTCTCTCCGAGGAACTGCTCAAAGGTGAGTTCCAGGGCGACGATACGATTTCCGTCGAAACGAAAAAAGTAGGTACGAAGACTCAACTCGTCTTTGTCGGCAGCAAACGTGCGAATGCCGGGTCGGATTCGCCACCGGTCGGCGCCGCGGCCGAGGGCGGTTCCTCCGACCAGGCGGCCGACGACTCGCCCTAGCCACGGCGGCCCAGAACAAGACTTCCCCTCAAGCCCACGAGCCTCCGGCTGGTGGGCCGTTTTCGTTGGCGTGTCAAGTCTCGTAGGCCGGGTTGCAACCTTATGTTTACCCACATCTAATCTGGAGAGGCTGCACCAAATGAGCGTTTCATTTTGCGATGACCAACCAAAACGGGCATCTGATAGCAATGCAGCGATAGTGGGTCTCTATCTTGTCGAATCGTGTGCAGATTGAAACGGTTACTCATTCTGGGAGCTGCAACGAAAAATGTGGGTAAACATAAGGTTGAAACCCGGCCTACGAGACTGCACGGGCAAGATGCCCGTGGCGCCCGCTACACTAATCTGAAACGCGCAGCGCCTGGGCCACCGCTGCGCTATCCCGGCGCGCCGGGACCCCGTCACTGCCCGAGGAAGCCGTCGGCGCGCAAACCCACGAACGGATTCGTTCGTTTCTCCTGGCCGACGGTGGTCTCCGGGCCGTGGCCGGGCAACAACCGCGTCTCATCCGGCAGCGTGAAGAGTTCTCTGTGGATACCTTCGGCCAACGTGCGGAAATCGCCGTCGGGAAAATCGGTTCGCCCAATGCCTTCGCAAAAGATGACGTCGCCAACGAACACCCACGGAGGATTGTGGTCTTTGAGGAGATAGACCACGTGGCCGATCGAATGGCCGGGAATCTCCCGCACTTCGAATTCCAGCCCGGCCGCCTGGTACGTCTGGCCGTGGTCGACCGTGACGTCGGCCGGCGGGCTGGTCAGACCGACGCCGAACATGGCCGAAAGGTTTGCCCTGGGGTCGGCCAGCTTCGCCACCTCTTTGGCGCCGATGACCAAGGGGCAATCGGGCCACCGGTCCTTCAACGCCCGATTGCCACCGATATGATCGCTGTGGCCGTGGGTAATCAGAATGGCCGCAGGCTTCAGGCCGTGTTTTTCCAACTCGGCGATGGTCCGCTCCGGCTCCAAACCGGGATCGACCACGACGCAGTCGTCACGCTGGGCAATTCGTGCAATAAAGGTGTTTTCTTCGAACGGAATCGAGACAATCCTTGTCAGATCAATTTCCTTTGGCTCCACGGACTGGTCTCCCAAAATAGACAGAGATTAGGTAAAATGTGCCGATCACCCGATCAGCCCGATTGTACGATTTCCGGCAACCGCGCCGAACGGCTCACCCGCGACGGTTGGGTAACTTCCCGCCGGGGAAAAGAAAGATTGTAATTCTCTCCACCGAATTACGCGATAACCTCGGTGTAGGACTACCTCAAACTCACGTCAGAAAAAGGCGATTGGACGGTTCGCGTGGGTGAGTTGGGACCGTTTGAAGCAAGTCTGACGACGGAGAATGCGTGTCGGCACATGAATTGCTAGGCTGTCACACGAGAGGAAAAGGTCCAAGACTGCAAGGAAGGCATGAGTGGGGGGCTCGATGACGCCGTTTGAGTGGGAGTGCCTCCGACGGTAGTTCACTCGGCTCTCCGACAAGGAGTGTCAAAACCATGATCTCGAATACTTGGCTTCAACGTTGTTCTCTGACACTTCTTTGCGTCGGCAGTTTCGGGTTGTCCTCCGTGATGGCCCAACAGGCTACGCAGCCCGCCCAGACGCAAGGGGCGGCGCCCGCCCAGGGATATCAGCAGCCACTTGCCAGATCGTCCTACCAGGTGGCCGAGCGGTCGAATCCCGTACCCAACCCCGCCAAAATCTCGACGGAGCGCAAGCCGAACGAGCATCCGTTGATGCCCGCGCTGCGTTGGGCCAACGGTGGCTTGCAGCGGATGGAGCGTGAGCTGCGCGACTACTCCACGGTTCTGGTGAAACGCGAGAGGATCGACGGCAAATTGAACCCAGAGGAGTGGATGTTCGTCAAGGTGCGCCACAAGCCCTTCAGCGTCTACATGTACTTCCTCAAGCCACCCAAACTTCGCGGACAGGAAGTCATCTTTGTCGAAGGCGCCAACAACGGGAAGATGTGGGCCCACCCGACCGGCATCCGGCACACGATCGTCGGCACCGTTTCCCTGAAACCGACCAACCCCATCGCCATGCAGGGACAGCGCTATCCGATCACCGAGATGGGCGTGAAGAACATGATTCAACGTCTTGTCGAGGTCGGCAGCAACGACGTGCGTTATGGTGAGTGCGACGTGAAGTTTCTCAAGGGCGCCAAGATCAATAACCGAACGTGCACTTGCATCCAGGTCGTCCATCCGGTGCCGCGCAGGAACTTCCTCTTCCACATGGCGCGCATCTACGTGGACGAGGAATTGAACCTGCCCATTCGCTACGAGTCCCACGACTGGCCGAAGGAGCCCGGCGGCCCACCCGAGTTGATCGAAGAGTATACGTACTTGAATCTCAAAATCAACAACGGCTTCACCGACGCCGACTTCGATACTCGCAACCCCAACTACAACTTCAAGGGCCGCTAGGCGCACCGGCGGCGGCCTGGACCAAGAAGAACGACTCGGCCTCGTGCTGCTTCTCCGGCGGCGCGAGGCCTTCCTATTGCCCAGTGGAATTGCTCGGCTTAGAACGTGTTTTGAAAAGGGTGCCACTGGCTGCTTGTCAGCCAGTGCTCGCCACCAAATGGGCTCAAATACAAGGGCGGACGAGCCGCCCATGGCACCCGTGGATGGGCTACAGCCATTTTCAAAACACGTTCTAAGAAACGCCAGCACGAGGCTCCCGCCGAACCGAGCCGTGACGGCGCCATTCGCCTCGCCCGGACGTTCGCCTCCCCGAACCAACGTCCATCAAGCTTCCTTGACCATGTCCAAGAGTCGAGACGATAGCCCGGACAGGTGGAGACTCTGGGTCTATCCTTTGTCTCTCTTAATTGCCGTAGTAGGAGTGCTCATGTGGCTTGAAGAATCGTTCATCTTCTTTCCCGCTCGATATCCGGAAGGCAACTGGGATCCGCCGGGCCTTCGGTTTGAAGACGTGACCTTCTCGGCCGACGACGGCACCAAGCTGCATGGCTGGTACTTGCCCCACGAGAAGCCGCGGGCCGCGGTGCTTTACTGCCACGGCAACGCCGGCAACATCACCCACCGCGCCGGCATCCTAAGAGCACTGCACGACGACGTCGGCGTGTCGGTTCTGATCTTCGACTATCGCGGCTATGGTCGCAGTGAAGGGCAACCCAGCGAGGAGGGCGTGCTGGCCGACGCTCGCGCCGCTCGTGCGTGGTTGGCTCACCGCGAGCAGATCGACGAAAAAGACATCGTGCTGATGGGCCGCTCGCTCGGAGCGGCCGTGGTTGTAGATCTGGCCGCCGCCGACGGCGCCAAGGCTCTGGTCCTGGAAAGCACGTTCACGTCCATACCCGACATGGCGGCCTACCATTATCCCATTCTCCCGGTGCGCCGGCTGATCCGAAATCGACTCGATTCGCTCTCGAAGATAGGCGAGTATCATGGCCCTCTGCTACAGAGTCATGGCGACGCCGACACGATCGTGCCCTACCAGAGCGGGCGGAAGCTGTTCGAGGCGGCCAATCCCCCGAAGGAGTTTGTCCCCCTGCCCGGCGTCGGACACAATGAGCCGCTACCCCAGTACTACTACGACAAGCTGATCCAATTCCTCGACGCCTTGGACTAAGAACGTGTTTGAAAAGGGTGCCACTGCTGGCTTGTCCAGCAGTGCTGGCCA
>Ga0315543_1002389_pt1 | contig 18309 bp, 20 predicted proteins | sample SalMarSW160210MG_2_FD_203098 | JGI IMG/M metagenome (GOLD analysis project Ga0315543, IMG submission 203098) | Salt marsh sediment microbial communities from the Plum Island Ecosystem LTER, Massachusetts, United States - Salt Marsh Sediment SW1601-210 ...
ATAGCCACGCCGATAGTGCTGGTGATAGCGGTAGCTGCTTCTTTGTTATTTGCGGCTCCGTTACCGGCGGAAGCTCTCAGCATAACGGTTACCAATACATCAGGCGGGGCTGTACTACCGACCGCATATTTAGGGACAGAGTATGCGTTGAAAGTGATAATAAATGTAGAGGACATGGACGTACTGCCCATAGTGAGGGTAGATGTAAGGATAGTCAAAGCGGGGGATCCCACCCGGAAAGCGACTCTCAGGAATCTACCGTTGTGTGCCGTATCCAAGCGGTCACACCCGCTGGTTGAGGGTGTAGCCAGTGGTACGGCGGCGGTAGCATCTGAAGTCGGCACCTACTGGGGTTATGGATATGCGACGAGGACTGGATACGGGTACGGTTACGGATATGGAGTTGGCTGGGGGTACATGTACCCGCCGAGTCTATTCGGATATGGTTATAGTGGTTACGGGTATGGTACTTACCGTGGCGCGACCTCGATAACCTACACCATATACTGGACGCCGCCAACCTGTACGACATGGGCTGGCACCTATAAAGTCCAGCCAATCGTATACACACAGGGGTCCAACTTAGGCTCGGCCTTTACCGTACCGACGATTCCGACCTTCACCGTTTCCCAGATTGGTGGAGCTGCTGCGCCGCAACAGCCTCAGGAGGTAGAGCCGGGAGTCTGGGATGTCTCCGACGTAGTCACATCCAGCGGAACGTTCACCAATGATGTTACTCTTCAGTCTGATGATAACAGGGTCTCCCTGACGATACCGTCGGGTACGGTTGGTCTGACTGCGGACGTTCAACCGCTCTCGCAGATAAGTCTTACTCCGTCTGCATCGCCGGCGGATCCGCCTGCGGGCTCCTACCTCATCGGTGGTCTTGTCTACGAGATTGGGCCGACCGGAGCCACCTTTGACCCGCCGATAACACTCACCTTCACCTATGACCCGGCGGATCTACCTGCAGGGATGAGTGAAGATGAACTGACCATTGCCGTGTATAACGAGGCAACCGGTGGCTGGGACGAGCTCACTGTCACCATCGACCCTGCTACCAACACCGTCTCTGTAACGCTGGCGCACCTCAGTAAATATGCTGTCATGACACGCTTCGTTGCGGCGACGCCGACACCAACGCCGGTGACTCCTGAAGAGGAAGAGGCAGTGGTGACAGAGGAACCTGAGGAAGAGGCAGTAGTTGAGGAGGAAGAGGCAGTAGTTGAGGAGGAAGAAGAGGTAACGCCGACGCCTACACCGACGCCGACGCCTGAACCGGAACCGACCGGAATAGCCTGGTGGGTCTGGCTGATAATCGGCATTGCCGTCGTGGCGGCGGTAGTACTGGTCTACTTCTACTGGTGGAGGCGGAGAACAGCCTAACACAGGATTAGAACACACGTAAGAAAAAAAAAGAGGGGCGCCAGAGGCGCCCCTCCCCCTTTTTATAATCGGTGAATGAACTCTATTCTACTAAACCGTGTACGCGTTTGATATTCTCTATCAGTAATGAATGATAGAATGCACGGGAACATCGAGCTTCTGGCGTCCGCTCAAAGGGTCTATCTCGACAAGAAATTGAGCTGCGGTGACCTCTCCTCCCAGACTCCTGATGAGATCTATAGCTGCTTTAGCCGTGCCGCCTGTAGCAAGAACATCATCCACAAGAAGAATTTTCTGACCCTTAAAAATAGCATCCTGATGTAGCTCGATTTCTTCCAGTCCGTACTCTAGCTCGGCAAGCACGCTTAATGTCTTGCGTGGCAACTTGCCTGCTTTCCTGATAGGTATAAAACCCGCACCCAGTTCAACCGCAATAGGAGGACCGAATAAAAAACCACGTGCTTCAAGAGCGACAACAAGCTCGATATCCTTATACCGGTGGTCTTTTGTCATCAGGTCAATGGTATATCTCAGCACACTAGGATTCTGAAGTAATGGGGTTATATCGCGGAAAATAACTCCCTTTTGAGGATAATCATTGATATCAGCAATGTATTCTTTCAGGTTGATTTCCCGGGTAATATTTAACTCTGCCGGGTTATCTTTTCTCATTCCTGCATTTCTTTCTCTTTCCATCATGGTTTATACCTCCATGGGTGTCCTTTGTACATTATAAACCTGAAGGTATATTAGTTAAAGTATGGGGTTTAGTCAACACGACCTGACTATCGTTGGCATACCACTATTATCAACTCATACATGGTGTTATAATCGGGCTAATCATATTAGGTCCGGAGGTCAGGATGCTAATAACTCTTTCTATATTACTGATTTTAACGGCGATTTGTTGTATATACTACTGGATTGATTTCTACATTAAGGGAGAAGTCCAGACAATAAATGAAGACTGGTACGTAAAATTTCAGAAAGCTTTCATCGGTGCCGATTTATGGATGATAGTCTCCGCTATCATAGGTGCCATCGGACTATTAACAGGACAAACCTATGGCTTAATCTTCGCACTTCTCGCCGCAGCTTCCCTGATATTCCTTGGTCTGATGGTTGTAATCTTTAACATCCAGAATAACCTTTATCGTCTTATCAGTACTTCGAATTAAATGAAACTCGAGGTATTTCTCAATGTATGGGCGCTGGGATTTGGAATAGCAGCCATAATACTGCTGAGTCCAAAATTAACCATGGTCTAGATAATGATGAGTTTGTTGTCTTTGGGACAAAGGAGGGTGTTATGAAATCAACCAAGAGAGATTACTCGATATTGGATAAATTTAACTTTGAAAACAGACCGGTGGGAGTGAAATTTTTACTCAATAAACCGGAAGGAATTGAACCGATTGATAATAACATACCTATCTGCCGTATGTTCAAGGAAGCCCAGGGAAGGCCTCCTTTTTATGCCGGGAAAGATAGTTTTGCCTGCGTGGACAGGCTGGTACTGGGTATGGAGGAAGCCAACTCTATCACAGAAAGCGGTCAGATAGGCGCCAAAGAGAGAATCTATCAGGAAGCCCGCGCCAACAGCAGGATATACCATTATATCCAGAAAATCCCCAGAGATACGGTAAGATACGTTGCTTTTTCCGTTTTAGACCGGTTGTCTTTCGAACCTGATTTACTAATCCTCACTGCCACGCCGTCACAGGCAGAGATAATACTCAGAGCTCTGAGCTATTCCACCGGAAAACCGCTGGTCTCCAGGTGCACTCCGGTTTTAATGTGTGCCTGGATTTTTGCCTACCCGTATATCACCGGTGAGCTGAACTATATAGTCACGGGTATAGGTTACGGTTTGAGAAATCAAAAAATCTTGCCTGAAGGCCTTTTTATTATATCAGTACCTTATGATTTGATACCCATGTTGATAGAAAATTTGAACGATATGGAATGGGTTCTGCCGATAACCACAATGAATGATGAGGAAAGAAGCGAGTACTCGGCGAAGGTCATGAACGAGATAAGACAGGAGTATCTTAACGGCTGAGAGTTCAACACGAAAATACTAGATTAATAATCTAAGCAGGTAAGTGTCAGTTCACCAATTACGCTTATAAGCCTTTTTCTGGCAGCAGTTTTCAGGGTAAGGTCAAATTTCCTGAAATACAGCACTTCAGGACAAGCGTCTGGTTTTCATGGCTTGTTATAATCGAGTTACATATTGTCATTAAGGTGGGAGCCTGGTGGAAAACCACATAATACAACGAGTTCTGGACATCATCGATAATCGTATAACTGATAGAATAACTCTTCGGGAACTGGCAGAAGAAACCGGCTATTCTACCTCTCATCTAAATAGACTGTTTTCCGGCGTGACGGGAATAACTCTAATGGCATATGCAACCCGCCGTAAACTGCAGTATGCGTTATACGACCTCGGTTGCGGAGAAAGAATAATCGATATTGCGTTGAAGTACGGTTTTGAGACTCATGCCGGTTTCACCAGGGCTTTTAAGAAGTGGTTCGGATGTTCTCCGTCTCTTTATCGTATTCACGCTATTGTCGGTCGGCCGGCCAGAATGGAAATCGATGAGCTAATAAGCAATGTATCAGGAGGTAAAATCATGTACCCTGTAATTATGGAAATCCAACCTTTTACCGTAGTGGGTTTTACCAGCCGGCACAAAATGCCCGAAGTAAGATTCTCTCATGATATCCCGGTATACTGGGATACAATTAATATGGACTGTGCGGAACCTCTCATCCGACTTCATGACCTTTTTAGTAAATCCAGGCATACTGAGTACGCCGTATGCTTCGATATCGACCCGGAAACAAGTGGATTTACTTATTTACTCGGTGTAGGCGTTGATAATCCAGAAGACTATTCAAAGATAGAACCGGACATGCGTAAGATGGAAATGCCGGGTGGGTTATATGCCAGATTCACAACTCCCCTCATCGAAGAATCTAAATACGTACATGCTATCAGAGATACCTGGAAAACCGTATTCGATAACTGGCTGCCTGCGTCCGAGTATGAGTTCGATGAAAAGCGGTATGATTTCGAATACTACGATGAAAGGGACCACTTTTATCACTATATAGGTGCTCAACTCCAACAGATGGATATCTATATACCCATACAGAAGCGTTAAACACAGGTACGTAAAAACTTATAAAGCAGGCGGTGAATTAACATTGCCTGCTTTATTATTGCTGCAAGCCGATATAGAGGAAAAAGCAGAAAGTCAATGGCTTCATGGTGTAAAGTCCAGGCATAATCTACCTCTATGTATTATTGTTCATTGGTGTTATAATCTGGCATGCCCTGACTTTAACGAGGTGCAGAATAAGGGGAACCGGGTGGCAATCGCTGAACTAATTACACTAGATAGTATAGAGCCGGGTAGTCGCTAGGAAATGAGTATACTAAAGAGCTCAAGTCCAGCCCGTTGAATATAACAGAGCTAGATGGAGTATCCTGGCGAGTGAAAAGCACACTAATTAGTTATGATATTTACATCTTGGCAATTTGCTATTTTTTTACTTGTAGTATTAGTAGGCTATTTTTCTCTATACCGTAAGTGGCGATGGCAGAATATCTTGCTTCTGGTAGCCAGCTATGTATCCTATGCCTATTGGGACTGGCGTTTTCTTGGGTTAGTGATAGGTATAACGGTAGTTAACTATATAGCTGGATGGGCTGTCAGCCGTCATCCGATGAAGAAGCGTCTCTGGTTAAGCCTGGCAATTATCTTCTCCATATTAGCCCTGGGGATTTTTAAATACTTCAACTTCTTCGAAGATAGTCTGGTTGAGCTCTTTTCTCTTTTTGGGTTAAATATCGACCTCATCAGCCTGAAGCTGATTTTGCCTTTAGGGATTTCTTACTTCACATTTATGGCTATCACCTATCCCTTTGATATATATCGGGACAGGCTGCAACATACCCGGAACATCCTGGATTATGCCCTTTTCGTAAGCTTTTTCCCCACCCTGGTCTCAGGACCGCTGGAACGGGCGGCACACATGCTTCCCCAGTTTCAGTCCCTCCGGCAAGTCACCAGCGATAAAATAAATGAAGGATTATGGCTGATTGCTTGGGGTTTCTTCCAGAAGATAGTCATTGCCGATAGTGTAGGGTTAATCGTGAACCAGGTATATAACAATTATACAGAGTTTTATGGCATGGATATTATCATCGCCGTTTTAGCTTATACCGTACAAATATTGGCTGACCTGGGTGGCTACACGGATATCGCCCGTGGTGTAGCCCGGCTGTTCGGTTTTGACTTGTTTCTTAATTTTAATGTTCCTTATATTGCTTTAAATCCGTCTGATTTCTGGTCGCGCTGGCATATTTCTATGTCACAGTGGTTCCGGGACTATCTTTATATTCCGTTGGGTGGGAACCGCAAGGGTAAATTCCGTACTTCTTTGAATCTTTTTATTACCATGGTGCTGGTAGGCCTGTGGCACGGGGCTAGCTGGACTTTTATCATCTGGGGAGCCTGGCACGGACTGCTTCAGGTGGTATACCGGCAGTTTGGAGAGAGGGGAAGGAGCACGGACCGAACGATTCATGGCTGGTGGTCATTAGTAAGTTTGGTCATGCGGACCGGTTTAATGCTGATACTGGTAATAGCAGGTTGGGCTGTTTTTCGAGCGACTTCTTTCGAACAACTTGCCTATTTATACACCAATATGGGTTTCGAAACCTCGTCAATCACACTCAATTCAATATGGAGTCTGTTTTGCTTTACTCTTCCGCTGATCATCGTCCAGATATTTCAAATAAAGACAAATAGCCCCGTGTATGTAGCCAGGATTAATCCCTGGTTGCGTGGTCTGGTTTTCGGAGTGGTAATAGTGGGTATAATAGTCTTCAGCCAGCGAGAAGTCGCCCGGTTCATTTATCAAGGGTTTTAAATATATATGCCAAAACGCGAAGAACAAGTAAATAATCAGGTTTTTCCCGAATACAAAAATGCTATTCCTGTTTGGTTTAGTAAACTGTGCTGCCCAAAAGGAAAAGCAGGGGTGATAACAAGTATATTGGTTGCAATAGTCTTTGTTCTGCTGGTAAATGCTATATCGCATAAATACCTCGAAGCCCAGCCACCGGACACTCATGCATTTAGCGTTTTTACCTATTTCCGGGGAATACAGACCTGGGATACAGGAGTTGATATATTAATACTTGGGGATTCCACTGGTAGGGTAAATCTGGAGGAAGGCTCTTTTTCAGACCGGCTGGGTGGACAGGCGGTTAAGTTCACTGTAGGAGGAACATCCCTGCTAATGGATGCCTGGATGCTTTCTGCTTATGTGGAAAAATTCGGTGCTCCTGATAGTGTTATCATTTCTCATAATTCTCCTACGAGTTATAACTTTATGCATTCGATTGAGTTCATGGCGGCTCCTCATTTGCCCTGGAATTACTGGAACGAACTGGGTATTGCTCCTGCTTGGCAAGAAGGGGAGTTGATAGAACTATTTATTACTAAATATGCAGTGTTATATTCTTACGGAGATATTCTTCGTGAGCGCTTTATTAATTTCTGGGATTTATTCGATTACGCAGTTAAACCTGTAAAACCAACAAACGAATATTTTGAAGGAAGTACCAGTAAACAGCGGGCGATGGATATTAACCATAAAAGAGACTACTATACTGGTGAGTTTAACCCTTCTGCCGATACTACCAATGCTCTGAGTTTTATGAGTACTTTAGCACGTGAAAAGCACTTTCAGCTATATATTGTTTTTCAGCCGGAGTGGGACGAGGCTGTTAATTCTGGAATTCGTAAGTCAATTCTTGATGCGCAGGTGCAGTACTTATCTCAGTTCACTGACTCCACTTATGTCCATATTATAAGAGATGATTCTCTCACATTCACAAAAGAACAAATGCAAAATCCCAATCACCTTCGCCCAGGAGTAACCCACATTAAGACGGAGTCAGATTTATCCGAGATTATATCTATACAAAATAGTCTCACCGCCGGACAAGCCCAGCCAATAATATTGGATAACGTGCAGCTAAATAGAAATAAATACAAAACCGGAAAACAACCGAGAATTAGTCTAACGGTATCCAATCTCGGGACAGCCGATGTAACAGGAAGCGTATCTTGTTTAGCTAAACCTTCCGGAAATACGGATGGGTACTGGGTGTCTCGCGCGTCTGCTGTCACTTTTGAAATAGAAGCTGGTGGTAATGTTACCCTGGAGCTTAAACTGAGCGTTGGTGAGCTGGATATAGCCGGTGTATATGACCTGGTAGTATTTTTGCGTCAAGACGTTGGAAACCTTTCTAATGAAGTTCGGGTCGAGTTGCCCGGTGAATTGGTTATAAAATGAAACAGCTTAATCATTAATCACTGGACTATACATATATCAGAACTAAAAGCTTTATATATTAACCTACGTGGCAGATTAACCATTATATCAGGTGAAGAACATGTCCTCTTTTTACCTCTATCTATATTAGTTTATCTATGATGTTATAATCCGGCATACGTTGACTATAGTGAGGTGTTAAATGCCTTGCGCAAAGAACGCCGATATCAATATATATTACGAGGTTGAGGGTGAAGGACCACCGCTGGTAATGCTTCACGGTTTAACAGCCAGTTTGGATGGCTGGAAAGAAACGGGCTTTGTAGACGCATTGATAGATGATTACCGGGTTATCAGGAGGCTAAAGAAACCAGCGAACTGCTTCCTGACGCTACTTTCGTTTCTTTCCCCGGTCTTGACCACATACAGGCAGGCAGCCGTAGCGATTTAGTGGTACCCCATATCAAAGAGTTCCTGGCCAGAGTAAATTAGAAAAAAGGTGGCAGAGGTGGACTTCGGGCATTAACCGGAGAGAGACGGTTTTCATGCCTGAATTTTTCTGGGTCTACCTCGTTTTTTCCAGCCGAGCATTCTAAGCAAGACCTCGACAGCCATATCGTCCAGGCCAGGCGGACTTATAGCCCGGTCTGGATTAATCCGGTATTTGTTGTTTCTTCCCTCGCGTGTTTTGGTAATATATTCTTCCTCAAGCAGGTCATTTATAATTCTCAGGGTTGCTCTCTCGGTTATTCCGATTATATTTGACAATTCCCTCGCCGTAATACGCGGGTGTTGCGCTATATGACTGATTATCAACGCGTGATTTGTAAAGAACCTGAATTCCGGCAATTCTTTATTCCCCTGTTATCGCAGTTCTTGAATTAATGCTTTTTACCATATATCTGGGTATAATGCAAGTATTTTTAAGATACTACCCATACGATTATTAAAAAGGCCTATATATGATACTCTTGAATCGGTCTAAAGTGACCAAATATTACAGGTTCTCGACCCCATTTTTATACTTAAAGCTATTGACATATAAGTATATGTGTAGTATTATTCCTGTTGTAGGATACATCATATATAAGTCAGATTATTGGATACCTGATAAAATAGTCATGTAAATCTTGTGTGGTTAGGAGTAATTATATCGAGGAGACCACGATGGTAGATACTATAAAGGATATTGTAAAAAGGGCTTCTGGGGTATTCGGTCTGATTAATTCATTCAGGCATGAATACTGGCCGGCTGGTGTTCTAAACCAACTTGAAGTGAAGTATAATCTAAAACCGGAACATATGTTGCGGCTTGGATATTTAAGACGCAGGATGCCAGGCATAAAAAGTAATTACTATTCTTTATTTATATATGATAGAACCGCCGCTCGTGATAGACGACTGTCAGTGAGGGATATTAAAGATATCTATAATTCTCCTGAACTGCTTCTATTCAGAGGGAGTATATCCGGGGATGGCACTGTTCACCTCGGCAGAGTGAATAGTTACGAAAACAACTGATAGTAAATCCGGTGTATTGCCTGGAGCTTATGGGGACATTTTGTAATGTCTCCATATTTTTTTATGAATCTGAATATAATGCAGATTGCGTGATGTATGTGGAAAAAGGTGGCAGCGGTTTGGCTAGCCCTTCTGTTTCCACGGTTAATTCGGTACAATATCAGGTTGTATGAGTGCCCAGGGAGACTTTCAGTTTTATCGTTTTGTAAAGAGACCGGTGAAAGCGTGCCTTGGTTGTCTAGACACATTGTTTAATGCCATGTTCTATTTTCCCTGTGGCGGAGAAATAGCTTTCCGCAACACCTGCTGTGAGTTCTCCATGATAAAATCGGGGGACAGAGTCCTTGATTTGTGTTGCGGGGCTGGCGAGTTAACCTTCGGTATAGCAAACCGGGGATTATTCCTTGATTTAGTGGGAATAGACATATCTGGTTCAGCAATAAGAACAGCGGTCACCAGAAAAACGGATAATCCGATAGTATTCATACAGGCAGGTGTAGAAAACTTACCGTTCAAACGTGGATGGTTTGATAAATGCTTCATTTCGTTCGGGCTGCATCACATGTCGGGCGTTGTTAGAGAAAAAGCACTGTCGGAAGCCTATCGCGTCCTTTCCTCTGATGGTTGTTTGTATATATTCGAATACAATTCGCCGGAAGAGAGGTTCAAGCGATTTATTGCATTGACTCTCAGCAGATTTGATAAAAGTAGAGAAGCGTATAAAATGCTGAAAGCCGGGACTATGATTGACGAAATAAGGAATGACGGGTTTGATGTTACGAGAAGAAAGATAATTGGCCAGGATATGGTTCAACTAATAGAAGCCAGAAAAACCAGTCCGGTATGGAAATAAACTGGTAGCAACGGGTGGATACGGACCATCGCCTTAGGGTTTCCAGTCCGGTAATATTTCCTTGTCAACCGGATAGTCCACTTTTTCCTCTCCGATAAATGCCGAATATTCCGGAGTAATCGGGCAGTTCACAAAGAAAAATGGTGTGTCTACTCTCTTATGTATGATAGGACAATGGACTAATCCCGCCGGGATATGAACGGTGCATGTCTGGTTGATGATTATCTTTTCACCGCTTTCGCCGATATAGATTTCCGATTCAGCATCGTACGCCCTCAGGTCCTCCGTGCAGGGAACAAATGCAAAGACTTCATCGAAGTCGTGCTTATGGGCATCTTCTTTCATTTCATATGGTTCATTCACGTGGGTAAACCTGATCTGGAAGTTACTGTCTTTAAGGGCGAAGTATATCATTCCAATGAACGGCGGATAGATGCTATCGCGTACGATTTCAGTGGTCTTAAGGTAGTCATATTTGGATTCAGCCATTTCTCATATACCTCCTCGATAATAGTATACATGCTACTCCAGGAAATCAAAAAGTGGAAGCAGATGGTATATTCGTAATAAGCCGGAACATATTCTCCGAATTTCTAGTTCTGGTTGCGAGACGATAACAGACCGTGGGGAGAAGGTTAATAGTGGTGTTACGTATAGTTTCAAGTCGAATTAAACCTATTTTCAACCATCATTTGATGCTATAATCTGGTTTAATGGATACGCAAGGAGGGTCGATGAAGTATATAGGATTTTGCATCCATACCAATAATGTGCCGGGATTGGTTGACTTTTATTCGGAGGTTTTTGGCTTGACCGCGGAGGGTAATGACGTTCATGCTGTTATTCACGAAGCCGGTCTGGCAATATGGAATCCGGGTAATATAGATGAGAATACTTTCAGCAACAGCGAAAGATACCTTACATTGATGTTCGAAGTCGATGATGCAGGTACTGAATACGAAAGACTTAAAAATCTGACTATACCTATTTCTTTTACCTCGCAACCAGCCGAGCAGCCGTGGGGAGTAAAAGCATTCGGTATTAAAGACCCTGATGGGAATAATATTAATATTCTGTCACCCATTAAGTAATGTATATAAAAGTAGTGGCAATGGGTGGATTCCCAGGTTAGTATCATATTATTAAAGGAGTAGATAGATTTGAAGGAACAAGCATCGAGTAGCTGGACAAGTAAAAGCAATATCCTCATGAGTACACTTATAACTATCCTCGGTATTGCGTGTTTCCCGGCTAATCCCCTGGTATTGACGGGTGTTATAGAAGCCAAGTCATATGTGGCACTGGTCATTATAGGTGGGATTGTATGGGCGTTCGGTATGGTGCTGGTCATGGCCCCTATCGTTATGTTTCCGCGACGGGGTGGTGTTACTAAAGGTAAGTCATATGGTAATACCACTCGACTGGTGGATACAGGTATATACGCCGTTGTCAGGCATCCGCAATACACCGGTGGTATTTACTCGATTTTCCTGACCACTTTCTTATGGTACCCCCACTGGTTATTCGGAGTACTCGGAGCTATAGGCATTATAGTTACCTATATGGGTTGCAGAGAAGAAGACCAGCGTCTCATAAAGAAGTTTGGTAAAGATTACGTAGCTTACATGGAAAGGGTACCGAGGACGAACTTCTTCCTGGGACTTGGCAGACTCATACGCCAGAAAAGAAATACACATTAGCAATGTAGACTGATTCAATATCTGTAATTAAGTCCTGAGACACCAGAGCAAGAGATTGGGAAGTAAATGATGGATACATTTTTATTTACAGTCGGTATATCAAAAAATATATCGACCGAGAGTGAAGAAAAAGCAATGGCTATTTTTGAAGAACAGGTAATCAAGAGTGGCGAGTATATGAACTAGCTGTTTACCCGAAACACAACTCTCTCAGCAAGGAATAAAGTTTCCCGACGTAACGACACATCGAAAAGGAGGAAATAATGAGTCCTGAAGAGGGAAATACTGACTGGCCAATGCCGTCCGCCAGACCCGAAGAAGTGGGTATGTCTTCCGAATACCTGTCTCGTATTCGTCCGCATCTCCAGCGTTTTATAACCAGGGAAATGGCTCCCAGCTTTGTAAGCCTGGTAGCAAGACACGGCAAGGTAGTTCACCACGAGGTTCAGGGATATATGGACTTCGAGAGTAAGAAACCGGCAACACTGGACACTATATACCGACTTTATTCAAACACAAAACCGATTACCGGCGTGGCTGCGATGATTTGCGTAGAGGAAGGTCTGTTATCATTAGATGATCCGGTATCCAAATATATCCCGGCTTACAAGAACCAGCGCGTCCGCGCGCAGGCCGGGCAGGGTCCGATGCTGGGAACTCCTACTATTCCCGTAAACCGTGATATTACCATCCGGGATTGCCTGCGTAACACTACCGGCATTACTACAGCGCGGCGGGCTCCTCTGGCTTATATGAACGAGTTCGGGGAGCTGATATCAAAAGCGGGAGTACTTGCCGGTCCGGTGGGAAACCATGACAGCAGCGTACGAGAGATGGTTGAGGCTCTGGCGCAGTTACCTCTTGAATCCCAACCTGGCACTGAATTCGAATACCATGTTGGCTATCCTATCGCTGGTGTTGTACTGGAAATTGTTACCGGTCAGACACTTGAGGAATTCTACCATAAGAGGATATTTCAGCCGCTCGGTATGAAGGACACCTCGGTTTACCTGGATAAAGATAAACTCAGCAGGTTTCCAGCTCTTTACAGTCCGGTACTTGAGGAGGAGAAATGGAAACTGGCAGTTACTGAAGAACCGGCGAAAAGCCCGAAGGTTACCAGGTCACAGGAACGCTTTGATGCTGGTGGCGGTGATGGAGGACTGCTTTCCACGGCGGCCGATTATGCCAGGTTTGCCCAGATGCTGCTTAACGGCGGTGGACTGGATGGTGTTCGCATCATCAGCCGGAAAAGTGTAGAACTGATGACCGGAAGTCATACCGGTGATATTGAGATACAGATGCCTGGTTTTGGTGGCTTCGGGTTCGGTATAGGTGTTGGTGTCTATAAAGGTGGTGGGGAGATACCTATATATAGGTCCGTTGGCACTTACGGATGGGGAGGTGCGGCCGGTACAAGCCTGTTTGTAGACCCGAAAGAAGAACTTATCTGTGTGTGTTTCTCACAGATAATGATGCATCAGGTTATGGGAAATAACACGTACCTTGAAGATTTTGAACGCCTCGTCTACCAGTCAATACTCTAGTAGTAAAAGTAAATAACACTTGAACTGGAGAGATTGGGAAATGAATAGTGGCAAATAAACTGGTGGCAGCGACTTGATTTATTAAGATTGCCGGAGAGTATTCTCCAGCTTTTTTTATTAGAGCTGCGAGACGATAACAGAGAACTCAAAGAAGGTCAATAGCTTTGTGGTATATAGTTTAGGCTCAAATTACTACTAATTTACATAAATATAAGAAGATGTTATAATCTACTTTATTTTATATTGGGAGGTAATTATGGATACCTTACCCTGGAAGCTGAGAATTGCGTTACTCTGGACAATTGGACCTATTATTGAAACAGCTCATTTGATACTTACTATTGGTACAGAAGAGAAATGGAAAGCCAGACTAGGGGTTCTGGCTATTCACGCAACATTTTTCTATATAATCCCGTTGTTAATGAGTCTCCTGACACTCATCTTGAAAGATAAAGCTAACAGGTGGGCGAATATTATCATTGGAATATTCTTCGCTTTTGTTAGCGCTCCAATATGGTTCCTGGAAGGTGGGCTTGGGGTAATAATGTATGATGGTCCGCCGATAGGGGTTGAGCATGCGCTACTACTCGGTTTCAAGATTGTGGTTGCGTTATTTATTCCCTGGTTCGCCTGGAAATGGCCAAAACAAACATCATAGACTGTTAAATACTAACTGATAAACAAAAATTGGTGGCAGCGGGTGGATTCGGATCACCGGTCAAGGGCTTATGAGCAAAGATACTATGCAGGACTGGCAGGGCTGCTGGCAGCATGAAAGGTTTGGTGTCCACTATTGACATCCGACGTCACTATCTATATCCATGTCGTTAAACCTGACTCTGCGCCAAATCCTTTTTCTTACTCTAACCGGTATAGTATAACTCTGGATTCGTGTAAAAGATGCGAGCATATTGGCTAAATATCTGATCAACTCTCTATTATGTAAAAACTCAACAACATCCCGGCTATCGAACACGGGGACTTTCATCGATAATGATCTTTCTATAGTATATCCACGGTTTTCTAACTCAACTAGTGCTGTTCTGAGCAAGACTTCAAAAAGAAACCTTGGCGTTATATTTGTAGTTATTTCATTTTCGTCGAGGAGCATTATCCTGTGAAATACTTTCATTGCCCCTTGTTCCATCAAGTTTTCAATGATTTCAGGATCATCGGATATTGAGTCTATCTTGGTTAAAAGTGCGGAATCTATCGTGCTTATCAGAAAATAGATATCACCATATGATAATTCTGAATTCAGTGGATGAGACAATTAAGTATCTCCTGATATATCCTTTGAATAGTATATTGTTCTTATTCCATGTATGCTGCATCAACTTGTCGAGTGATATTGAATTGGCTTACTCCCGCTTCTTATCGGAAACAAGAGTTAAATGCTCATCACCGGGCCGGTAATTATATGTATTATCGGGATGCAGTTTCTCGGAATATAAGATGTATTGTGTACCATCCGGGTCAATACGTAAAGCATAATAATCATATCCGGGAAGATTAAAACTGACTTCGCCATTCCTGTTTGATTTGAAGTTACCAATTCCGGCAATGAATAACCTGGCGCCAATTAGTGGTTTATCATCCCGGTCCATCAAGTATATTTTTGTGTTGGAACTTCGCGAAAATACTCCCGATATTTTCTTTAGTATTGATCGCTCTGATGAAATATTATCATGTATAAGATCAAGCACATCTGCTTCATATTCTCCAGCGCGCTTTGGAGTCTTCCAGTCTTCTCCGTATTTTAACTGCAGATACTCTTCCGGAGGATCTGGTACCAAAAATGTTTCTCCTAACAGTGAGATTTCTGTCAGATTAACGAACAAACTGATGGGAATCGGGACCGCCGGATACATATATATACAATCGTTTATTATCCAGTAACAGGCCCAATCAATCCGCATCGATTCTTTTACGAAAGTAACACATTTATAGTAATCATTGTCTATGGTAATTCTTACCAGGAAGTCACGATTTCGCATTTCTTGTATAATGGGTTCAATCGATTCTTCGGAAAAGCCATAAAAACCATAAATAGACCCGATATCGATGTCGTCATCCCAGGGTAGTAAACCACCATCCCTGACAGCTCCGAGACATGTTCCCTGTCTCAGGAAAAATCTCACACCATAGCTCCGCATAACCTGGTTCGTTTCTAATAGTAGTCTTTTTGCAGAATCGATATTGTAAGGGTAATCGGTAAGATTTAGTATCTTATCGAGTTCAGCTTCGTCATTTTCAGTCTGCCCGTACACGGAACCCTCCTTTAGAAGCAAATGATATGACATTGATAAGGAATTGATGAAGAATTGTGAAATTAAAACCTAGTTACCATCGGTAAGTTGAATGATACCTTCTTTAAGAGCGTTAACTAAAATATTATTATCTATTTTGTCACGACAGGCTATTCTGAGATAATTATCACCATCAGGCATATTCTTGCCGCCACAATGTTTTACTAATATATTATCATTTATAAACAGCTGTTTCGCGACATCTATACCAGAAAGATTACCCGGGAGCTTACAGAACACGAAATTGGCGCTGGGTTTGTATACTTTCAGCCCTCTTATTTTTTGAAGTTTTGCATAAAGGTCATCACGCACTTTACGAACCATGTCACAACTGGTATGAAATTCATTTTGATATTGGGGAGCAAGTCTCAGAAAAGCTTCGGCGAATCCATTAATGTTCCAAATCGGGATATTTTCTTTTATATTTCGAATTAGTTTTTTGTTATTCGATAATACGTAACCAAGCCGTAATCCTCCAATTCCATAACACTTGCTCATACTCTTAATAATTACTAAGTTTGAAAACCGCTCTATCTCGTTTGCCATGCTTATACTGGAATTATCGTCAGCAAAATCAATAAACGATTCATCCATAATCAGCGTTATATTTCTTTCCTCCAGTCTTTCTGAAAGGTATAACACCTCTGATTTTCCGGTAATAAGCGATGTAGGATTATTGGGATTAACAACAACAACGGTATTGGAACCGAACCGAACAGCATCATGGAGTACTTTTTCAACATCGAGCTCAAACGAAGGTCCATTGATTGGCGATTCATAAACCAGGCTGGCCGGCACTGCATTCACCCACTCATTAAACGTTGGTACCGGGACAGTAATTTTACCACCAGCAGTCTGACATATCACTTTTATCAGTTCAGAAGCCCCGTTACCGACAACAATACGCTCCTTGGGTTGATTGATTAATATACCCAGAAGTCCCGATATATGATCTTGTCCGCTGGGATAATTCAACGCTATATTTCTGATATTTTCCGATATATCATCCGTTAATGATTCCGGAGGGAAAAACAAGTTATAAAGGAAATTATAGTCTTTAAAATCATATCTCCAGTAATCTCCGAATAATCCTGAAATATACTCATATTGCTGTTCTTTGTCAGAAAAGAGGAACTCAGCTTTTAATAAATCATTTTCATTATCAATCTCGATACATTTAAGGTCATCACAATGAACAGCATTCATTTTAAGCTTGTTATCAGAGCGTAATTCCGATAGTATGGATTCATAATAAGAATGTACGTTTCCACTCATTACTGCATTATCCAGTAATGGCAGAAAATATTCCTGGAGGAAACTGCCGTCTAACCTGTATATGTTTGCAGTCTTATGGAAATCATTATAGTTAAAAGCCAGATCTTGATATCGTGATTCAATGATAGTATTAACCATATTGTATCTATCTGTACTTATTACCGTGCCTGACATCCATGGGTGATATTTAATAACCGCCATTGCGTTCTCACCGGGATAATTCAAGATACGGTCAATAAGGTTTTTTTCAAAATAGATGTCAGCTTCTAAAAGTAATAAATCATCCGTTAGGTATTCACGCGCCAACCAGAGTGAATAAATATTATTCGTTGTCCTGTATCGTTCAGACTCAATGTAGGTAATCTTCATATCCCTGAATTCATCACCGATGACTTCCATGATTTTTTCTTTATAATGACCAACGACGATTATCACATTGGTAATTCCGCATTCAGAAAGAATAATCAGAGTGTTTTTTAAAATTGGAACTTTATTCACAGGAACCAGGCACTTGGGTATTGTTTCTGTATAAGGTAATAATCTGCTACCAGTACCCGCGGCTAATATCACGGCGGTAGATGCAGTAATGGATAATTTGCTTCGTACTTTTTGTTTTCCGAAATCTTGCATAATCTTTATATTCAATTAATTTATAAACGGTATAAATAATATAACAGCATTTTTATCTTGAGACAATAGGGGCACTTTTCCAATTTCCCTCGTGCAATATATTCTGCCAGCTTTTCGGGTGGCGAAAGATTATTCGATTTATACTCTTTATATCTTTGTTTTAAAGTATCCCTTGAAATCCATTGCCCGGTACGCTTCCGGTATTCTTCCGCTCCTCGTGTCCACCCCAGATGCTCTATATCACGCAAGCGTAAAATTAGTTCATAATCGACTTTGATCCGTGGCCTGCCCGGTTTATTTGTCTTTTATCGTTATTCATTTATGCGCGCCTTTTATTGCTTATTGCAGCTTTACATATAAATTATATAGTGCTATAATCTGCTTTACTTTATATTGAGAGGTAATTATGGAAACTTTGCCATGGAAGCTTAGGATTGCATTACTGTGGGCTATCGGGCCGATACTTGAGTTGGCTCATTTATTCCTTAATATCGGAGCAGAAGAAAAAGGAAATGCGAGACTTGGAGTACTAGCTGTTCATGCAACATTTTTCTTCATAATACCATTATTAATGAGTCTCCTGACACTCACCTTGAAAGACAAGGCAAACAGGTGGGCGAATATTATCATTGGAATATTCTTCGCTTTTGTTAGCGCTCCAATATGGTTCCTGGAAGGTGGGCTTGGGGTAATAATGTATGATGGTCCGCCGATAGGGGTTGAGCATG
>Ga0315543_1002391_pt1 | contig 18305 bp, 13 predicted proteins | sample SalMarSW160210MG_2_FD_203098 | JGI IMG/M metagenome (GOLD analysis project Ga0315543, IMG submission 203098) | Salt marsh sediment microbial communities from the Plum Island Ecosystem LTER, Massachusetts, United States - Salt Marsh Sediment SW1601-210 ...
TACCGCGTCACCTACCTGCCAGTGGACGAGTATGGGATGGTGGACCCTGCCGACGTCGAGCGGGCCATCACCCCCGATACCATCCTGGTGACCATCATGCACGCCAACAACGAGGTTGGCACCATCCAGCCGATCGCTGAAATCACGGCCATCGCCCACCGCCACGGCGCGTTGATGCACACTGACGCGGCGCAATCGGTGGGCAAGATACGCGTGCGTGTGGACGAATTGGGGGTAGACCTCCTGTCGGTGGCGGGACACAAGCTCTACGCGCCCAAGGGGGTCGGCGCACTCTACGTCCGCTCCGGCGTCAGGCTGGACAAGTTCGTCCACGGCGCCGACCACGAGACCAACCGTCGCGCCGGCACCGAAAACGTGCTGGAGATCGTCGGGCTGGGCCAGGCGGCCGAGATCGCCGGGCGGGACATGGAGCGCAACGTGGCCCACATGCGCGCCATGCGCGACCGGCTGTGGGCCGGCCTGGCCCGCGAACTGAACACCCCCGGCCTGCTCAGGCTCAACGGCCACCCGGACGAGCGGTTGCCCAACACACTCAGCGTCAGTTTTCGCTCCGTCGAGGCCAACACGCTCCTTTCAGAGATCGGTGAGCAGGTGGCGGCTTCGGCGGGGGCGGCCTGCCACGCCGACCAGGTGGACGTCTCGACGGTGCTGCAAGCGATGCAGGTGCCGTTGGAGTACGCGATGGGCACGGTGCGCTTCTCCGTCGGCAAGATGACCACTGCCGAGGAGATTGACCGGGCCATCGAGGTCGTTGCGGCGGCCGTGCGACGCTTGCAGCCGGAGGGCGTGCTGGTCGCGCCGATGCTGGCGGAAATCGGCGAGATCAAGTTGACCCACTACACCCACGGTATGGGGTGCGCCTGCAAACTGCGTCCCCAGGTGTTGGAGCGGGTGTTGGCGAAACTGCCCCTGCCAACCGACCCCGCCGTGCTGGTCGGCGTGGAGACCTCCGACGACGCTGCCGTCTACAAACTGACCGACGACCTGGCGATTGTGCAAACGGTGGATTTCTTCACACCCATCGCCGACGACCCTTACGACTTCGGGGCGATCTCGGCCGCCAATTCGCTCAGTGACATTTACGCGATGGGCGCCCGGCCGCTCTTTGCGCTCAACATCGTTGGTTTTCCCTCGAACCGGCTGCCGGTGGAGGTGCTCCACCGCATCCTGCAAGGCGCGCTCGACAAGGCCGCCGAGGCCGGTGTAAGCGTCATCGGCGGGCACACGGTAGACGATACCGAGCCCAAGTACGGGATGGCCGTCACCGGCGTCGTGCACCCCGGCCGGGTGGTGACCAACGCAGCGGCCCGTCCCGGCGATCAGATTGTGCTGACCAAGCCCATCGGCACAGGGTTAATCGCCACGGCGGTCAAGCGCGGCCTGGCGGACGAAGCCACGGCGCGGCAGGCCATCGCGCTGATGGCGGCGCTCAACCGGGATGCGGCCGAGGCGATGGTGGAGGTCGGCGTCTCGGCCTGCACCGACGTGACCGGCTTTGGGCTGCTGGGCCACCTGCGGGAGATGACGGCTGGTGCCGGGGTGGACGCGGTGATTTACGCCGGCCGCGTGCCGATGTTGGAGGCAGCGCGGGCCTTCGCCGGGGCCGGCGTCGTGCCGGGTGGCACACGGGACAACCTGGCCTTCGTCGAGCCGCACGTGGACTGGGACGGGGGCATCTCCGAGGTGCAGAAACTCATCCTGGCCGACGCGCAGACCTCCGGCGGGCTGCTCATCGCCGTGCCGCAGGAGCGGCTGGACGCGCTGCTGGCGGCGCTGACAGAGCGCGGCGTGGTCGAGGCGGCGCACATCGGCGCGTTCACCACACCCGGCCCCGGCCGCATCGCCGTCCACCAGGGGCAATCTTCGTTCGCGGCGGGTTTGTAATCCGTCGCTCCCCGCCTCCAACCGCGCCCAGGTGACGGCGGCCTTGCAAAGCGCGCCACTGATGTTCATTGAGAATGTCAACCAATTCACCGAGGGTGCGCGCTTCCAAGAGGCATGCCACACGGCTTGACAGGATACACACCGATGTGCTACAATCGCAAATAAATTGGAGGTGTGTCATGCTTCTGACAGACCGTATCGAAATCAACCCTGCCGTCATGCTGGGCAAACCGGTGATTCGCGGGACGCGCATTCCGGTAGAACTCGTCATCCGCAAACTGAGCGAGGGCGCTACAGAGGCCGACTGCTGGATGCATATCCGCGCCTGACCCGCGCGGACATCCGGGCTGCGCTGGCTTATGCCGCCGACTCACTGGCCCATGAAACTATCCTGTTACAAACGGCCTGCAGATAGCCCAATCAGTTATTTGCTCAAGACACAGGATTACAAACCCTGCGCGAGCGCAAATATCATACCATACGAGGAGGTGAGTGAGATGAGTCGAGGTCGTGGAACGGGCGGTGGTCGCGGTAGTGGTAGTGGTGCTGGTCGCGGTGGCGGTCGCGGGCCGGGCCGGATGGGTGGCCCCAAGGCCGCCGGGCTGGGCGGCTACTGTGCCTGCCCCAACTGCGGGCACCGGGAGCCGCACGCAGTCGGGCAGCCTTGTTATGAGAAGAAGTGCCCGCAGTGTGGCACCCAGATGGTGCGCGAGTAACCCCCACCCCAACCCTCCCCCACGGGGGGAGGGAGGCCTTCATCCTGCCTCCCCCCTATGGGGGGGATTGAGGGGGGGAGCTCTGGGAGATGAGCGATGAAGGTAACCTGTGTAGTTGATGACGCAGTCCAACGGAGTTCTCCCTTCTGGGGCGAGCACGGCGTGGCATTTCTGATCGAGACAGAGGCCGGGCGCGTGCTCTTCGACACCGGGCAGAGCGGCACGGTGCTGCTGCACAACCTGGAGTCGCTGGACGTGGACCCGGCGACGATAGATGCGCTGGCAATCAGCCACGCCCACTACGACCACACCGGCGGTTTGCCTGCGCTATTGGAGCACATCCGCCCCGGCACCCCGCTTTACGCCAACCCCGATCTCTTCCGCGAGCGGTTTTCGCGGCGGGAGGGAGAGCCACGCAGCGTTGGCCTCTCGCTGACACAGGAGGAACTGGCCGCCCGGCTGACGCTACGTCTGGATGCCGCGCCACAGGAGATGCTCCCCGGCGTCTGGACGACGGGCGAGATCAGGTCACGCCCGGAGCCGGAGGGCAGCAGCGCCTACCATCTCGTGCGCGAAGGGAACACCTTCGTGCACGACTCCTACCGGGACGACATGGCGCTGGTGCTAGAGGTAAATAACCGGCTGGTGCTGCTCTGCGGCTGCTGCCATGCTGGCCTGCTCAACACGCTGGCGCACGTACAGCACACCTTCGAAGGTCCCATCGCGGTCATCGCCGGTGGCCTGCACCTGACCAGCGCCAGCGCGGACTACCTGCGGCGCGTCGGCAAGGTGCTGGTGGAGATGGAATCCGTGCAGCGCGTCTACCCGAACCATTGCACCGGCGAGGTGGCCTTCGTCGCCCTGACGCTGACCCTGGGGCCGTCCATCGTGCGCCCCTGTCCGGCGGGGACCAAACTTGACCTGGAGGTGTGCCTGTGATCATCACTGTCGCCAGCGGCAAAGGAGGCACAGGAAAGACTACCGTCGCCGTCAGCCTGGCGCTGAGTATAACAGCGGATCGGCAGGATTTGACGGATCAGGATTTAGCGAATCAGGATTTAGCGGATCAGGATTTAAGGGATAAAGAATCCGATAGTCCTGCCCAATCTGAATCCGTTAATCCTGCTAATCCGCTGTTCTTAGACTGCGACGTGGAGGAGCCCAACGCCGCCCTCTTCCTCAAACCGGCCATCAAGGAACACCGGGAGGTGGGCCAACTCATCCCGAAGGTAGACCCCGATAAGTGCACCTACTGCGGGCGCTGCGCCGAGGTGTGCCAGTATCACGCTATCGCCGTGGTGCCACAGCGGGTGCTGGTCTTTACCGAACTGTGCCACGGCTGCGGCAGTTGCAGCCTCAACTGCCCGGAGAAGGCCATCCACGAGGTGCTGTGCGTGACAGGCACCATTGAGCGAGGCTGGGCCAGGGGGATACACCCCTCCGATTCGGGGGGGTTGGGGGGGGTAAAACTCCCCCCCGCTTCGGGGGGGCCGGGGGAGGTTGAGTTCGCCCAGGGGACGATGAACGTGGGCGAACCGATGGCCGTGCCCATCATCCGCCAGTTGAAGCAGTGGGTGATCCCGCCCGACGCCTCGGCTTCGCTCGGCGGAACCCCCGGCGACCGTCCGGTCATCCTGGATGCGTCGCCGGGCACCGCCTGTCCTGTCGTAGAGAGCATGCGCGGGGCAGACTTCGTGCTCATGGTCACCGAGCCCACTCCCTTCGGCCTGCACGACCTGCGGCTGGCGGTGGAGGTAGCCCACGACGAATTGGGCCTGCCCGTCGGTGTGGTGATCAACCGCGACGGCGTGGGCGACCGGGGCGTGGACGACTACTGCGCCGCCGAGTCCATCCCCATCCTGATGCGCATCCCCCTGGATCGGCGCATCGCCGAGTCTTACTCGGAGGGGGTGCCGCTGGTGGAGGCGCTGCCGGAGTATCGGGCGCAGCTCCGCGAACTCTATCACCGCATCCGGGGAGAAATGGCGCGATGAAACAACTGGTCATTTTAAGCGGCAAGGGAGGCACGGGCAAGACAACCGTCACGGCGGCGTTGGCCCACCTGGCCTCGCAGGAGATGTCCGTCGTCCTGGCCGACGCCGACGTGGACGCGGCCAACCTGGAACTGGTGCTCGATCCCACGAAGCGGGAGGAGCACGATTTCACGGGCGGGCAGTTGGCAGTGATTGACCCCGAGACTTGCACCGCCTGCGGCATCTGCGCCGAGGTCTGCCGGTTTGAGGCGGTGGTCTCCGGGGATGAAGCATACCGCGTGGCCCCCCTGGCCTGCGAAGGGTGCGCTGCGTGCTTTTACCAGTGCCCGGTGGAGGCGATCCGCATGGAGGAGCAGACAGCCGGGCGCTGGTTCCGCTCCGACACCCGCTTCGGCCCCCTCTTCCACGCCCATCTCTTTGCTGGGCAGGAGAACTCCGGCAAACTGGTCACGCTGGTCAAGCAGCAGGGCCGTCTCCTGGCGTTGGACACGGGGGCGAAGTTGCTGCTGGTAGACGGACCGCCGGGGATCGGCTGCCCTGTCATCTCTGCCAGCGCCGGGGCAGACATAGCGCTTCACGTGGCTGAGCCCACTGTCTCCGGCGTGCACGACCTGGAGCGCATCATGGGCACCACCGACCACTTCGGCGTGCCGTCGCTCGTGGCGATCAACAAAGCAGATCTGAACCCGGCGCGAGCGGGAGAGATCGCCGCCTTCTGCACGGAGCGGGGAGTGGAGTTGGTGGGGTACATCCCCTACGACACTGTCGTGACGGAGGCGATGGTACATGGCCAGCCGGTGACTGCATACACCGATGGGCCGGTGACGGAGGCGTTAAGGGGAGTGTGGGGGCGAATACGGGAGGCTCTGACGTGAACGAGGAACTACGGGAGTGCATATTGCAGCGATTGAGCACCGTGATGGATCCCGAGACAGGGGCCGACGTGGTGCGCATGCGTCTCGTCGAGGATCTGACGGTGGGCGAGGGAGGCGTTGTGCGCTACAGGTTTCGCCCCTCATCCCCCCTGTGCCCCCTCGCCGTGCCGCTGGCCCTCTCCATCCGCAAGGCCGTAGCAGAAGTGGAGGAAGTAACCGGGCAGGAGATCGAGGTGGTCGGCTACGTCGGGGCGGCGGAACTGAACGTGATGCTGCGAGAGCTGACCGGGGCTGGGAAGTAATTTGAGTGAGAAGCGTGGCGGTGCCTTCGGTGCGCTGCCCCACCAGGAGCCTGTGGATGCACTCAGTCGCGCTGATGTCCACCCCGCGCGTGGGCTGTGCGGCCACCAGGACGCTGGGTTGGCGTGACAATTCGCGTGCCAGGACCATTTTTTGAATATTGCCTCCCGACAGACTCTTCAAAGCAGTGTCGCGCGTGGGCGTCCTGATGTCAAAGTCTCTGATCAACTCATCGCTGCGCTCAGCAATGTTGCCGAAATTCATGAACATACCAGCGGCGTATGGCCTGCTGGCGTGGTCTCGCAGGATGAGGTTCTCTGCCACGGAGAAATCTCGAATGGCCCCATCGCGCATGCGCTCCTCCGGTATGTAGGACAAACCCTGCTTGAGGAGCCGCGCTGGTGACCAGCCTGTTATGTCCATGCCGTCAATAGCGATCTGGCCCTGCGTAGGCTGGCGCAACCCGGCAATGACCTCGGCCAGTTCGCGCTGGCCATTACCCGAGACCCCCGCGATCCCAAGGATTTCGCCTGCCCTCACTGTGAGGCTCACGCCGCGCAGGGCCGGTACGCCCCGGTCGCCCTCTGCCCACACGCCTTTCAGTGACAGGCGCACATCCCCCAGTTCGACCGGCGGGCACTCCACGCGCAGCAGAACCTCACGCCCCACCATCAGCCGCGCCAGTTCGTCGCGCGTCGTTTCCGACGTCGGTAGGGTCTCGACCACCCGCCCATCGCGTAATACCGTCACCCGGTCGCTAATTGTCAACACCTCGTAGGGTGACGCTGAAGAAAGCCATGGCCAGGCCCATGATCCCACCAACAATCCAACAGCGCAAGCAAAGTAGCGAACAAGGGCATCAACGGGCCGAGGATAGTGCCGAGTTTGAAAAACTTAAATCGTTCGAGCATCGCTTCCTAAAATCAGACGGCCCCCCGGGATGGTCGGGGGCGCTGTTGCCGTACCCCCCCCACAAACCCCGCGACTTGTGCATAAGACCGGAATTGTGGTAACATGGTAAGCACTTGTGTGTTACTCCGCATCCCATACCCAGCGCTGGCCAAAGTCCAGAATGTGGTGAGAGGCCAGCAGCAATACGTAGAGGAGCAGTCGAAAAATGAACGATGAACAAGTCCCAGTGGCAAACTCGGCCGCTGTCGGGGGAGCCTGGAGCATAGACGCCGACGCGCCGCTCCAATTAGTACTAGATAGCCCGGAGTGCCCGCCGCTGTTGCGCCAGATGCTCACCGGCGTGCTCTCCTGGCAAACCCGCAACGAGACGCCGGTGCGGAGGGCCCTGACGTCGCCGCGCGTCGCGCCCCAGTGGGTGGCGGCGCTCCTGGCGCTGGGGGCCACGGTCACCGTGGAAGGAGATGCCGGGCCGACGGATGTGTCCCTGGAGGCGCTGCTGCAACACAAAGCGGAGGGAAGAGTATCCGCACTGCACGTCGGGGTAAGGTGGCTCCCCCCCGCTTCGGGGGGGCCGGGGAGGGTAAGGTGGGGCGAGGCTCGCGTGGCCCGCACCCCAGCCGACGAGCCCATCGTCGCAGCGGTCGCTGTGGTGGAAATGGACGATGGCGTTGTGCGCCAGGCCCGCGTCGCGCTCACCGGCGTCTGGCCGCAGGTCGTTCGCCTGGCCGAAGCCCCCGCTCAATTGGTGGGCGGCCCGCTGGACGAGGAGCACATCCGGGCGGTGGCGGCGGCCGTGGAGAATGAGGTCGCGCCCAGGAGAGACTTCCTGGGCAGCGAGGAATATCGCCGGGCGATGGCGGGTGTGTTGACCCGCCGTGCCCTCGAGAGGTGTCTGCGTCAGAGCCGTTCAGACCTCCGAGGTTTTAGCCACAGGCTCAGTCGTGAGAAGACAGGCGATACTGTCCAGGATGAATTGCAGAATAACAACAGCAAACCTCGGAGGTCTCTAAGTAGCAATGAGACCCGTGCCGTTACGCTGACGATCAACGGCGAGGAAAAGACCCTGGACGTGCGGCGTTCGGAAACCTTGCTGGACGCGCTGCGCCGTGCTTCCTATACTAGCGTCAAGCACGGCTGCAATACAGGCGACTGTGGCTCGTGCACCGTTCTCCTGGACGGGGAACCCGTGTACAGTTGCATGATCCCAGCCATTCAGGCCGAAGGACGCGAGGTCACGACTGTCGAGGCGCTGACCTCCCCCTCCCAGCCCCGCCTACGAGAGGGGAGGCTCCCCCCCGCTTCGGGGGGGGCGGGGGGGGTATTGCAATTGCATCCCATCCAGCAGGCGTTCATCGAGACGGGGGCCATCCAGTGTGGCTACTGTACCCCGGCCCAGATCCTCGTGGCTAAGGCGCTTCTCGACCGCAACTCTGATCCCACCGAGGAGGAGATCCGCGAGGCGATGGCGGGGGTGCTGTGCCGCTGCACCGGCTACGTCAAGATCGTGCAGGCGGTGCAGCGGGCTGCGGCGGTCTTGCGCGGTGAGGAGGTGGAACCCTTCGCGCCTGTCGAGGCGACGCTGGCGCAGGGCGAGTCGCCCACCGAACTGCTGGGCCGTTATTACGGGCAAGGACAAGCCGGGCAAGGACAAGCCGGGCAAGGACAAGCCTTGCCCCTACCACCGTTGGTTATCTCCCCGCCAGAGATGGAGCCCCTGCGCGTGGTGGGCAAGCCGGAGCCCAAGGTGGACGGCGTCAAACTGGCGACAGGCCGCCCGGTCTTCGCCGACGACGTCAAACTGGAGGGGATGCTCTACGGCGCGCTGCTCACCAGCCCCCACGCCCACGCCCGCATCAAACAGATTGACACCAGCCGCGCCCGTGCCCTGTCCGGCGTCCAGGCCGTCCTCACGTACCGGGACATTCCCCGCGTCAAGTACGCCTCCGGTGGGCAGAGTTATCCTCAGCCCCCGCCTTTCGACCAGGTCGTCCTCGACGACAAAGTGCGCCACGTGGGCGATCGGGTGGCAGTCGTCGCTGCCGAAACGCCGGAACTGGCGCAGCGGGCACTGCGGTTGATCGAGGTAGAGTACGAAGTGCTGCCCCACGTCCTCGACCCCGAAGAGGCGATGCAGGAGGACGCGCCGGTGATCCACGACGAGCCGGACACGGAGGGCATCTACGATGCCCAGCACAACATCGTCCACCACATTGAGGCTGAGTGCGGCGACGCCGAGACCCAGTGGGCCAGGGCCGACCACGTCTTCGAGGGTGAGTACCGCACGGCGCAGCAGCAGCAGGCGCACATCGAGCCGCACGTTTGCATCACCTATTGGGATGAGGACGGGCGGCTGGTCGTCCGCTCCAGCACCCAGGTGCCCTTCCATATCCGGCGCATGCTCGCCCCCCTCATCGGCCTGCCGGTCAAGCGAATCCGGGTGATCAAGCCACGCATCGGCGGTGGCTTCGGCAACAAGCAGGAGATGATCCTGGAAGACCTCTGCTCTCACCTGACCATCGCCACGGGCCGGCCGGTAAGGATGGAGTATACGCGCTACCAGGAGTTCGCCAGTTCCCGCAGTCGCCACCCACAGATCATGCGTTACAAAATCGGTGTCACCAAAGAGGGGGAAGTGGTCGCCACCGAACTCTATCTCATTGGCGACACTTGCGCCTACGGCACCCACGGCCTGACGGTGCAGATGGTGGGAGGGCAGAAAGGGCTGACGCTCTATAATGCACCCTACTCGAAATTCATCTGCGACGTGGTCTACACCAACAAGCCCACGCCGGGTGCCTTCCGTGGCTACGGCGCGATGCAGTGCTTCTTCGGCATTGAGACGCTGATGTCCGAGATTGCCGACGAGATGGGCTGGGACGTGGTGGAGTTCAAGCGCAAGAACTGGATCAAGCAGGGCGAGGAGCTGTTGCTCGCCAAGGCCCTGGGCGAGGGGCGTGAGGGGTTCGCGCAGGTCATTCGTTCCAGCGGCCTGGAGCAGTGCGTCCAGGTGGGGCTGGAGGCGGTAGACTGGTATAATAAGCGCGGGAATGAGACGTGGAGACAAGGAGACAAGGAGACAAGGAGACGGGGCATCGGGATAGCGGTGATGCTGCACGGCAGCGGCATCGCCGGGTTGGACATGGGCGCCGCGACGATCAAGATGAACGACGATGGCTCCTTCAACCTCTTGACCGGCGCGACCGACCTGGGCACCGGCTCCGATACCATCCTGGCACAGATGGCGGCCGAAGTGCTGGGCGTCCGGGTGGAGGATATCATCGTCTATTCCTCGGACACCGACTTCACCCCCTTCGACAAGGGGGCCTACGCCTCCAGCACCACCTACATCAGCGGCGGGGCGGTGCGCAAGGCAGCGCTCAAAGTGGCCGACCAGATCAAGGAGCACGCCGCGCTGATGCTGGGGCTCTCCCCCCCTCGTAGGGGGAGCTGGGGGGGGTGGGCGCTGCGCGACCAGAAGGTCATTGCACCCGACGGCCGCTCGCTCACGCTGGCGGAGGTAGCCCTGAGCAGTCTCCACCAGCAGGATCAGCACCAGATCATCGCCAGCGCGTCCAACATGAGTTACGAAAGCCCGCCCCCTTTCGGGGCCCAGTTCGTCGAACTGACGGTGGACACCGAGACGGGGCAGATCACCGTGGAGCGGGTACTGATGGTGGTGGACGCGGGGCGGGTGATCAACCCGATCACCGCCTCCGGGCAGGTGGAGGGCGGGTTGCAGCAGGCCGTGGGTTTCGCCCACTGCGAGGAGATGGTGTATCGTGAAGATGGCCGCCTGGCTAACCCGCGCTTTGGCCCCTACCACGTCTACAAGAGCAACGAGATGCCCAAACTGGAGGTCATCTTCGTGCAGACGGATGAGCCGACCGGGCCATTCGGGGCCAAGTCCATCGCCGAGATTCCGATGGACGGCATCGCACCCGGCCTAGCCGACGCCATCCACGACGCGACGGGCGTCTGGATTCGGGAACTGCCCTTCACGCCGGAGCGGGTGTGGCGGGCAATCAGCAATTAGATGTCAACAGTCAGCGGTTGGCTGTCACACAATAATCCTCAATCAGATTCGGGAGGTAGAGAAATGGCGAGACGATCCACTTTAGATGAACTTGATTTGAGCCTGGGCAAGCGGACGCGCATGCATCGCTTGCTCTATGAACACGGTCCGGGCAACGGTACGCTCCTCTTGCTGCCTATTGATCAAGGATTGGAGCACGGCCCTATTGATTTTTTCCCTAACCCGCCATCTGGGGAGCCCGACTATCAATGTCGGCTGGCCAAAGAGGGAGGATACTCCGGTATCGTCTTCCACATTGGGCTGGCGCAAAAGTACCTGCGCGACTATGCTGGAACGGTGCCCCTGGTCCTGAAACTCAACGGGAAGACCAATATCCCACCCGACGATGAGGCATTCTCGGCTATCGAATCCACCGTAGAAGATGCGGTGCGGCTGGGGGCCGACGCGGTGGGCTACACGCTCTACGTAGGCTCGCCCGCGCAGGACCGGGACTTCATCCAGTTGGGCCAGGTGCGGAAGGAATGTGACCGCTACGGTATGCCGCTCATCATCTGGTCCTACCCCCGTGGCTCGGCTGTGAAGGCCAAGGGCAGCCGGGATAGCATCTACGCTGTGGATTACGCGGCGCGGGTGGCGGATGAGTTAGGCGCGGACATCGTCAAACTGAACGTGCCCAAGTTCAACGACCCGCGCAACCTCGAGAGCCCCAAGTCCTACAAGAATCTCTACGAAGAATGGAAGGGGTTAGACGAGAACGAAGTCTACAAACTGGCGGTGGAGAAGGTCATAGCCTCGGCTGGCAGGACGATGGTTCTCTTCTCCGGCGGTAGCCGGATCAGCGATGAGGATCTGCTGCGGAAAGCGCGCATCTGCATGGAGGCCGGAGCCACGGGACTGATCTTTGGCCGCAACATGTGGCAGCGTCCCTTCGAGGAAGGCCTGAGGATCACTGAGCAAGTAAAGCGGATACTGCTCTCGTTTTGATCTGCTGCGTAATGGAGGGTCAAAGCATGATCGCTTTCGGGCCGGTTCCATCCAGGCGTTTGGGGCGCAGTTTGGGGATCAACAACATCCCGCCCAAGGTGTGCACCTACGCCTGTGTGTACTGCCAGTTGGGACGCACCATCAAGATGCAGGTCGAGCGGCGTGCGTTCTACGAGCCAGAGGAAGTTGTGCGCGCTGTCCGGGACAAAGTCGAGAAGGCGAACGAAGCCGGGGAGACGATTGATTGCCTCACCTTCGTGCCCGACGGGGAGCCCACCCTGGATGTCCATCTTGGCCGTGAGATCGAGTTGTTGAAACCCCTGGGAATCAAGATCGCCGTGATCAGCAATGGTTCGCTCTTATGGCGCGAGGACGTGAGAGAGGACCTGATGAAAGCAAATTGGGTCTCTCTAAAGATAGATTCCACGCGAGAAAAGGTCTGGCACAGGATTGATCGGCCTCACGGAACCTTGCAACTGGCCTTGATCCTGGATGGAATGCGCGAATTTGCGACGGCCTACGGGGGGGAACTGGTGACGGAGACGATGCTCGTCCAAGGCGTCAATGACGGCGATAACCACGTCAGGGAGGTTGCCGGCTTCTTGAGCCGGCTGAAGCCAGCCAGGGCCTACTTATCCATCCCCACAAGGCCGCCTGCAGAGGAGTGGGTACGGCCTCCCGGTGAGGGAGTCATCAACCGGGCCTATCAGATTCTCAGCGAGAGCATGGGGCGGGTGGAGTATCTGATCGGGTATGAGGGCAACGCTTTCGCTTTCACGGGCGACGTCGAGGAGGACTTGCTGAGCATCACCTCCGTGTACCCTATGCGAGAGGAGGCTGTGAGCGAGTTCCTGGCGCGGGCCGGGGCTGATTGGCCCGTTGTTCACGGGCTAATCGCCCAGGGTCAACTCATCGAGACGGAATACGAGGGGCGGAAGTTCTTCATGAGGAAACTCTGCGGAAGGCGCGGGCGATAGGTGGGTGAACAAAATTCTGTCTATTATACGAGGAGGTGTGATGATGTTCAAGAAAATTATACTGGCTACGGATGGCTCTCCCCACGCCGAGGAGGCGTTAAAGTATGCGCGGGACCTGGCCTTGCGCGACGATGCCCAAGTGATCGTTGTCCACGCTGTTCCCCCGACGCCTGCCTATCTTGGGGAACCTGGGCGGCAACAATTCATCTCATGTAGCGTCGCCGAGGGGGAGCAGGTGGCAAATCATGCGGCCGAAAAACTGCGGAAAGCGGGCGCGGACGTCATCATTGAGGTCTTGGAAGGGCCACCGGCCGATGCCATCCTGCGGGTGTCCGACGTCCGCCAGTGTGATTTAATCGTGATGGGTAGCCGGGGCCATGGTGAACTAACAAGCCTGCTTTTGGGTAGTGTGAGCCATCGCGTGCTGGCCCACGCTCACGTGCCGGTGATGATCGTCAGAGCCACGGTGGAGGAAACAGGATAAAGTCCTGTGGCGAGGCCATCCACTACAGCGAAATCCACTGCGAGGAGAGCGAACTGACCCGCATGTGGGCCCTCTACCCTCGAGATGGGTAGTGCTGGGGTAGGAATTAGAAATGGACATAGGAGGATTATACTATGCCGCTCTTTGGACCACCTGACGTTGAGAAATTGAAGACTGAAGGCAATGTTGAAGGGCTGATCAAGGCGCTAGGTTACAAAGAGGACTTGCACGTGCGCTGGGACGCCGCCGAGGCGCTGGGGCAGATTGGCGATATGCGTGCGGTGGAGCCGCTCATCGTCGCCCTCAAGGATGTACATTGGGCCGCTGCTGGCGGGCTGAAAGAAATTGGCGCTCCTGCTACGGCGTCGCTCATCACCGCCCTCAAAGACGTGGATGAAGACAGTCGCCAGGTTGCCGCATGGGCGCTGGGGAAGATAGGTGATGCATGTGCGGTGGAGCCACTCATCGCCACCCTCAAGGACAAGGTCGGAAGCGTGCGTCAGGCTGCTGCAGGGGCGCTGGGACAGATAGGCGACGCGCGCGCGGTGGAGCCGCTCATCACCGCTCTCAAAGATGTGGACGAGAGCGTGTGCGAGGGCGCTGCCGGAGCGTTGGGGAAAATCGGCGACGCACGCGCGGTAGAGCCGCTCATCGCCGCCTTCGAGGACGAAGATTGGAATTTGCGCAAGAAGGCCGCCGAGGCGCTGGGAGAGATTGACAGACCTGCGGTGAGGCCGCTCATTTCTGCTCTCAAGGATGCGAACGAGGACATACGCCAGCCTGCTGCCTGGGCGCTGGGACAGATAGGTGATGCACGGGCGGTGGAACCGCTCATCTCTGCTCTCAAGGACGCGGATGATGACATGCGCCAGGCGGCCGCCGAGGCGCTGGGGCAGATAGGCAACGCACGGGCAGTGAAGCCGCTCATCGCCACCCTCAAAGACGTGGACGAGGGCGTGCGCGGGGCTGCTGCCGGGGCGCTGGGGAAAATCAGCGACGCACATGCGGTAGAGCCGCTCATCACCACCCTCGAAGATGTGGACGATGACGTACGCGAGGCTGCCGCCGGGGCGCTGGGACAGATCGGCGATGCAAGTGCGGTGGAACCGCTCGTGGTAACCCTCAACGACGCAAGTGAGAGTATGCGCGAGGCTGCCGCCGGAGCACTGGGGCGGATCGGCGACTCATGGGCGGTGAAGCCACTCATCGCCGCCCTCAAGGATGAAGATTGGGGTTTGTGCAAGAAGGCTGCTGAGGCGTTAGGGGAGGTTGGCGCACCTGCTGTGGAGTTACTCGTCGCCACCCTCAAAGACCCACACAAGATTGTGCGCTGGGCTGCTGCTGAAGCGCTGGGGCAGATCGGCGATGTACGAGCGGTGAAGCCGCTTGTCGTTGCCCTAGGGGACGCGGATGAGGATGTGCGCAAGGCCGCTGCCGAGGCACTGGGACAGATTCGCGACCCACGGACAGTTGGGCCACTCATCGCCGCGCTCAAGGACACGGACAAGACCGTGCGTTGGGTCGCTGCCAGGGCACTGGGGCAGATCGGCGATGCACGGGCAGTGGAGCCACTCGTTGCCGCCCTGCATGATAGTAACTGGATCGTGTGCAAGACCGCCGCTAACGCATTGGCTGGGATGTGTAGGTCAGGTAATGGGGATCGGGAGGCTGCACGGGAGATGCCCCGACTGTAGCCGGCTAAGGGAGATGCATCATGAACATTGAACGTTGGGGCTGGTATTCCATCGCTGTCAACGTCATCCTGGCGGCGATCAACCTGGTCATTGCCGCCGCCTCCGGCAGCCTGGCTGTGGAGGCGGAGATGGTCCACAACCTGGTGGACCTGCTGACAGCAGTGGGGGTGCTGATCGGGCTGAAACTTTCGACGCGCAAGTCCAAGACCTTTCCCTACGGCCTGTACAAGCTGGAGAACGTTGTCACCGTCGTGCTGGCGGTGATGATCTTCTTCACCGCTTACGAGATTGCCCAGGACGCCATTTTCACACCGACCCGCCAGGCCACAGTGGATCCCTGGATGCTGGCTGGCGTGATCGTGGCGACGGTCATCCCGCTCGTTTTCAGCCACTTCGAACTACGTGCCGCGCAGGAGGCCAACTCCCCTTCTCTCATCGCCGAGGCGAAAGAGTACCGCGTTCACGTCTTCACCTCGGGTCTCGTCTTCGCCGCGCTCCTGGCCCAGTGGTTCGACTTCCCGCTGGACCGCGTCGCAGCGCTGGTTATCGTCGTCGCCATCGGCAAGACGGGCTGGGACCTGCTATCCGACGGGATGCGCGTGCTGCTGGATGCCTCGCTGGACACCGATACCATCCTGCAAATCCGGGAGATCATCGCCGCCGAGCCGACGGTGGCCGAACTCAAGTGGGTCACCGGGCGCAACGCGGGCCGCTTCCGCTTCGTCGAGGCCGAGGTCACTCTGCGCGTCCGTGACCTGGGGAAGGCAGAGACGGCCACGCGGCGCATCGAGGCACAGATCCGCCAGGCCGTGCCCTACGTGGAGCGGGTGTTGCTCCACGCCGAGCCGGTGGAGCGTACCCACCTGTGCTACGCCGTCCCTCTGGCCGATCCCAGCGGTGCCATCAGCGATCACTTTGGAGAAGCCCCCTACTTCGCGCTGGTCACAGTGCACCTGGCCGAGGGTGCGGTCGAGGAACAGCAAATCATCGCCAATCCCTACAAGGACGTGGAGAAGGCAAAGGGCATCCGCGTGGCCGAGTGGCTGGTGGTCCAGAAGGTGGATGTAGTGTTGCTGAAGGAGAGCCTGCGCGGCAGGGGACCGGTCTATGTCTTCGGCGACGCCGGGGTGGAGATGCAGGAGACTGCTGCGGCGACATTGATGGAAGCACTGGAGGAAGCAAGCCAAATTTGTAGAGGCGCGGTAACCACGCCCTGAGGAGGATGTCAGATGCAAGAGGCTATGCTCTACGAGAAATTGTCGGACGACCGGGTACGTTGCAACCTATGCGCTCACCGCTGCATGATCGCCGACGGCAAGAAGGGCGTCTGCCAGGTGCGGGAGAACCAGGGCGGGGCGCTATACACGCTGGTCTACGGGCGGACCATCTCCCAGCACGTGGACCCAGTGGAGAAGAAGCCCCTCCTTCATTTCTATCCCAGCTCCACCGCCTACTCCATCGCCACGCCGGGCTGTAACTTTCACTGTCGCTGGTGCCAGAACTGGGAGATCTCCCAGATGGTCCGCGAGCGGCATCTCATCTTGGGAGAGGAGGCCAGCCCGGAGGAGATCGTCGCTGCCGCGCGGCGGGCTGGTTGCCGCAGCATCGCCTACACCTACACCGAGCCGACCGTCTTCTTCGAATATACCTACGACACGGCCCGCCTGGCCCACGCGGCCGGCCTGGCCAACATCTACGTCACCAATGGCTATATGACGGAGGAAATGCTGGAGACTTTTAACCCCCCCCGCCCCCCCCGAAACGGAGGGGGGCATGACCCTTACCTCGACGCGGCCAACGTGGATCTGAAGGCGTTCCGCGATGAGACCTACCGCAAGTACGTCGGCGCGCGGCTACAGCCGGTGCTCGATAGCCTGAAGGTGATGAAACGGCTGGGCGTCTGGGTGGAGGTGACCACGCTGGTCGTCCCCGGCGTCAACGACGACCCAGCGGAACTGCAGGACGCGGCTCACTTCGTGGCGGAGGAGTTGGGAGTGGAAACCCCCTGGCACATCAGCCGCTTTTTCCCCAACTATGAGATGACCGGCGTGCCGCCCACACCCATCTCCACGCTCCGGCGGGCGCGGGAGATCGGCCTGGAGGCGGGATTGCGCTACGTCTACGTCGGCAACGTGCCGGGCGAGGCTAATACATTGTGCCACGGATGCGGCCGGCTGCTGATCCGGCGCTCCGGCTACTGGATCCTGGAGAACGACGTCCGGTCGGACGGGAGTTGCCCCGACTGCGGCACGCCGGTGGCCGGGGTGGGGATGGCAGCGGAGGCCAGCGGTTAGCGGTCAGCAGTCAGCAGTCAGCAGTTAGCGATTGGCCCTGGAGATGTGAAGGGCTCCTCCACTACAGAACATCAGAGATCGAGATACTGCGCTCCTCGGCACGCTGAACCATCCACTCCTTGATGTCGGCCGGCGGTGGGGGGACCTCGCCCTCAGGCCGGCGCTCCAGGCGCAGCGCACCGGTGGGGCAGGCCGTGGCGCACAGCCCGCAGCCCACGCAGCGAGCGTAGTCCACCACGCAGCGGTGTCCTGAGCCTGTCGAAGGGACGTCTTCCGGCACCGCCAGCGCCCCAAACGGGCAGCGCTCGGTGCAATCGCCGCAGCCGGCGCACACCTCGGCGTCCACGACGGCGCGGAAGTCGGAGCGGGCGATAGCGGTGGGCACGCCGAACTCGGCCACGCCGCGCAGTATTCCGCAGCAACAGGTGCAGCAGTTACAGATGTAGTGGATGTTGTCTCGGTAGTTGCCGGGGCAGTGCACCAGGCCGGCTTCCTCGGCCTCGCGCAGGATACGCAGCGCCTCCTCCTTGGTGATAGCGCGATCCACCTCGCTGTGGTCGAAAGCGGACTCGACCGGCGCGAAGACCAGGCAGTTCTCGACCGGGTGATCACATCCCTTGCCGACGAGCCGCTGCTGAACGCGGCAGATGCAATTGCGCACGCCCCATGACTTGGCTCCCTCAAGGAGTTCAGTGGCTCGCTCGTAGGGAAAGATCTCCAGGTCGAAGGGGATCGCCTCCTCGACGGGAATGACACGGTGGACAGCAGGCGCATCGCGAGTGATGCTGCCGCCCCGCGTCTCCTGGTAGTACTGCTCGAACAGCGCCGCCAGTTCCGTGTCCAAGCGGGGCAACTGCTCCTCGTAAATGCCGACGACGAAAGGCATCAGTCCGAAGATGAGTTGGCCCTCACCCCTTCTGGCGCGGATTAATCCCTTGCGGGCCATCCCCTTGAGCGTGCGGTAGGCTGCGTCGGGGTCCAGGCCAGCGCGGGCGGCGATGTCGGCGGCGGGCTCGCGAGTCAACCGCATCACCCCGGCCAGCGCCGCCTCCTCCGGCGTGAAGATCTTCGCCAACAGCCGCAGTTCCACGCCGCTCTCGGTGGCCGGGAAGCCATTGGGGATGGCATCCAATCGCC
>Ga0315543_1002393_pt1 | contig 18303 bp, 12 predicted proteins | sample SalMarSW160210MG_2_FD_203098 | JGI IMG/M metagenome (GOLD analysis project Ga0315543, IMG submission 203098) | Salt marsh sediment microbial communities from the Plum Island Ecosystem LTER, Massachusetts, United States - Salt Marsh Sediment SW1601-210 ...
TCAAGGCGGAGGTGGAGCAACGTGTAAAGGATGGTGTGGGAGCGATTCCGCAAGAGAGGTATCGCTTACTCTGGGATAACATCGCCATCTGGCACCACCTTTATCGCTTCTACAATTACTTTGTGGACTATGACGCTTGCTTTGCCGTTGATACCTACACAGGAGGTTGGTCGCCGAGGATCCCTCAGGGTGATACGCTCGAGGCGCTTGCTTCGACTTACGCTACTATTTTTCTCAACCAGAGTCTGGAGTACCGTGTAGAAATGATGGTGCGCCAGGTATCAGAGTATGGTGTGGACGGGTTTGTGATGCACTGCAATCGCAGTTGCAAACCATATTCCTTGGGGCAGTACGCCATCAAGCGCGCGGTCATGGAGCGCACAGGCCTGCGTGGCCTGATTATCGAGTCAGACATGTGCGATGCGCGCAGTTTTGCCAGGGAAGCCGTGAGGACGCGGATTCAGGCCTTTATGGAAGGATTGGCAGCAGGCTAATGTCGGGACCGTGTTTTCTGGGCATAGACATCGGGTCACTCACCGTGAAGGCTGTGCTGTTGGATGCTGACCGGCGCCTGCTGGGGAGCGGGGTGGTCCCTGCTGGCTACGGCGGGCAGGAGGCGGCTGCGATGCTGGTCGCCCGTTTGCTGGACGAGCGTGGCCTTGCCCCTGCTGAAGTGGCCTATGCTGTGGTCACCGGATATGGGCGCGTGCGTTTCGATGCGGCCGATGAAGAGGTCTCCGAGATTTCCTGTCATGCGCGGGGAGCATTCCACTTATGTCCTGCCGTACGCACCGTAATTGACATTGGGGGGCAGGACAGCAAAGCGATCCGCATGGACTCGACTGGGCGGGTCATTGACTTTGCCATGAATGACAAGTGCGCAGCGGGCACGGGGCGATTCTTGGAAGTGATGGCGGCAGCATTGGATGTGTCCATAGAGGAGTTGGGGAACCTGGCGCTAGAGTCTGAGCGTCCAGTTTCGATAAGCAGTACCTGTACAGTTTTTGCCGAGTCGGAGGCCATTTCACACATTGCTCGTGGGGCCGCACGCCAGGATGTCGCTGCCGGGCTGCATCTGGCTATCGCCAACCGCATATTGGGGCTGGTTGCACGTGTTGGCCTCGAACCGGAGATTATGCTCAGTGGTGGGGTTGCTCTCAACGCAGGGGTCGTCACAGTGATTGCCGAGCTATGTGCTCAACACATTGCGGTGCCCTCTGAACCCCAGACTGTAGGAGCGTTAGGAGCTGCGCTTTATGCGCTGCGCAAGGGAAGGGGGTGAGGATCACTGAAGGACTTGAGTCTTTTGACGTACTGATAAAAGTCGTGGTATACTACGACTACCGCCCGTGTCTGTGTAGCACAATTACCTCAAAGGAGGGAGTAGAGAGAATGGAGAAGCCCTGGCTGAAGAGTTATGAACCCGAGGTCCCGTCCACAATCAGGTACCCCGAACGTCCCCTGTTCACCAATCTAGAAGAGTCTGCGCGTAAGTATCCAGACGCAACTGCGACAATCTTCATGGATGCCAAGTTGACGTATGCGCAGTTGAATGCTCTAGCCGACCGCTTTGCTTCTGCCCTTCAGCAACTTGGTGTCAAGAAGGGCGACCGTGTGGCCGTGTATTCGGCCAATTGCCCCCAGTTCATCATTGGTTACTATGGCGCACTCAAGGCCGGGGCAATCGCCGTCTCTTTCAACCCTCTTTACGCCGCGCGCGAGGTAGAGCACCAACTGAAGGACTCTGGAGCCGAGACCATCCTGGTGATGAGCAGCTTCTATCCCATCGTCAAGGAGGTTCGCGCTCGCACAGCGCTCAAGAATGTCATCGTAACCAACATCAAGGAGTACTTCCCGCCTCTGATCAAACTGCTCTTCACTCTCGTAAAGGAGAAGCCGGGAGGTCATCGCCAGGACATCTCTGGCGAGCCCAACACGTACTGGTTCCAGGATTTGCTGAGCAAGGCTGATGCCAAGCCCAAGCCGGTGGAAGTGAAGCCAAGTGACACGGCCTGCTTCCTGTACACGGGTGGTACTACCGGCGTACCGAAAGGGGCCGAGCTCAGCCATCACAACGTGATGAGCAACGCTGTGGCGTGCAGGCATTGGATGCACGACATCCAGGAAGCCAAAGAGACCGTCCTGACTGCGCTGCCGCTGTACCACAGCTTCGCCATGACTACCTGCATGAACCTGGGCATCTACACGGCAGCCGCTATGCTGCTGATTCCCAACCCGCGCGACCTACATGATTTGATGAAGAACATCAACAAGCACCATCCGACTATCTTCCCAGGCGTGCCTACCATGTACGTAGCCTTCAACAATTTCCCAGACATCGCCAAGTACGACGTCAAGTCCATCCGCGCCTGTATCAGTGGCGCGGCTGGCCTGCCTGTCCAAGTACAGACTGAATTCCAAGAGTTGACAGGCGCGCACCTTGTCGAGGGCTATGGCTTGACCGAGGCCACGCCGGTCACGCATGCCAATCCCATCTTCGGTAAGAACAAGATTGGCACCATTGGTCTGCCCTTCCCGGATACGGAGGCCAAGATCGTAGACCTGGAGACCGGCACGAAGGAATTGCCTGGCGGTGAAATCGGCGAGTTGATCATTCGCGGTCCCCAGGTGATGAAGGGCTATTGGAACATGCCAGAAGAGACGGCCCAAACTCTGAGGGAGGGCTGGCTGTACACTGGCGACATTGCCAGGATGGACGAAGAGGGATACTTCACCATCGTAGACCGCAAGAAGGACATGATCATCGCTGGCGGTTTCAACATCTACCCCCGTGACGTGGAGGAAGTGCTCTACGAGCATCCCAAGGTCAAAGAGGCAGTTGTAGCGGGCATTCCTGACCCCTATCGTGGCGAGACGGTCAAAGCTTACATCATACTCAAAGAGGGCGAAACAGCCACGGAAGAAGAGATCCGCGAGTTCTGCAAGGGGAAGATGGCCAAGTACAAGGTCCCCACGCACGTCGAATTCCGTGCCGAACTGCCCAAGACTATAGTCGGCAAGGTCCTGCGCCGCATACTGGTTGCAGAGGAGAGGAAGAAGCAGCCGGCGAAGGGCAAGTAGCACCAGTTCGTTTGTAAGCTGATCATCATGACAAGAGGCGTTCGCGATCCAGTCTCTCTGGTTTGCGAGCGCCTCAGTTATTCCGGTCTAGGTTGCGAGTGTCGCTATCTATTGGCGGGCTGGTAGCGGTAGACACCCTTATCCGTTCCGACCAGGATTAGGTCTGGGTCATCCGGGCTGAGCGCCAATGCCCGCAATTCGCGCCATTCCAGGCCGGGTCCCAGCGATGTCCAACTTGCACCCAGGTCTGTGCTTCGGAACACGCCCTGGCGCTCGGCTAAGACGTAGAGCACCTGAGGTGCGGCTGGACTGACGGTGAGTCCCTTGAGCACCGCTCCCGGAGCCACACGATCGTGCGGCACTACCATTGCCTCGGTTAGTCCATGCCCTCTCACGTAAGTTGCGTCAATGCGCGTTACCACAACAGGTTCGAGTTTGCCCTTGACGGCTGGGGCGATATCGGCTACGACGGAAAGGTATGGCTCCCAGCTTTCTCCAGCATCGTGGCTTCTGAACACGCCTTTGTCGGTGAGAGCGTAGATTGTAGTCTGAGGCCCTCTTGCTTCGACCACGATGCGCTGTACGTCTCTGCCGATGTCAGCCCCTTTGTAGGCCCAATGCCGGCCGGCGTCATCAGAGCGGAAGAATCCCCGTCCCAAGGTGCCGGCGTAGATGCGCTCTGACTGCTCGGGATCAACCACCAAAGTGCTGATCAAGGCTTCGGTGATGGCGCCAGCAGGCGCCAATGTGGTTCCACCATCTGTGCTTCTGAACACAAACCCTTCCCTGATGCCCGCGTACACCACGCGGGTATCTATCGGATCCACCTCTATGGCGGTTATCCAGGCGAGCGGCAGGGGTTCTCCCACGTGCTGCCAATGGTCGCCCCGGTCGGTGGTTCTGTACAGGCCACCGCCGGCTGCACTAGCATAGAACACGTCTCCGTCCTTTGGGTCCCCCTCCAGGGCCAGAATACTGGCTGCAGTATCCACGTTGATGCTGGAGCGATGGGCCCACGTACGGCCCTCGTCTGTGCTGGCGAACAGCTTGTTGCCTGTGCAAGCATAGACAATGTTGGTCTCAGTTGGATACACGGCCAGAATCTGTACGTCCATTCCCGCGAGCCCTGCATCGCTTCTGGACCAGCTTTGGCGGGCGTCGTCGCTCTTGTGCAGGCCATCTTGCAATCCGACGTAGACCTTTTGTGCATCTTTTGGATCCACAGCCAGGCAGCGCGCCGTGGAAGGCTCACGGTACGAGTCCGCGTATGTCCAGAGGATTCCTGCGGTTTCAGTTCTGTAGATTCTGCCCCTTGATACTGCATAGATGGTGCCGGGTACGCGAGGCAACATCACCAGTGAGGAAACGTCGGTGAAAACCGTAGGCAATGAGAACCAGCTAGCCCCACCACTGATGCTCTTGTAAACGCCGTCTGCGGCGGTTCCAACGTAGAGGGTGTCTGGATGCTCTGTGTCTACAGCCATGCACTGCAATGTGCCTGTGAATTCACTAGCCGGATGCCATTGCTCGCCTCTACTAGTGGTAGTAAAGACCCCGCCCTGAACGCCAACGTACAGCTTGCGCGGGTCGTGTGTGTGCACGGCCAGTCCCAGGATCTCGTAGGGAGGGAGGCCGTGACTTCGCTCTTGCCAGCTTTTTCCGGCGTCGGTGCTTACGTGCACTCTCCCGTTCCAGGTGCCAGCATACAGTGTGTTGGGATGGTCAGGGTCAACAGCAAGGGCACGCACCAGGCGGTTGGTCAGGCCGTCGTTGCAGGAAATCCAATGGCGGCCCTGATCCTCACTCTTGAACACACCGCCATCTGTGCCAGCATAGAGTGTGCGCACACCTCCAAGGCCTTCTATCAGCAGGGCATTGATTGTGCCGTCGAAGAGATCGCCTACTTGGGCCCACTGCCTGGCCATTGGTGTGGGTGCAGCCGGCTGCGATGACAGGATGGGGAGCATCCTCCAGGCCAGGATCAGCAGCACAGTCAGTGCCACCACGGCGAGGATAATCCACGCTCTCTTCGTCAGCCACTCTAGCAAACGCGCAAAGCTTGTATCCATGATCTGGATCACCTCGTGGAGAGAGTTGTTACTTACTGTCAATTATACCACATAATGGCGGCTGGCGAAAGCCGATAGCGGGTTTGAGAAGTGTCGGCTTTCGTGCCACACGTCGGGTAACCTTCGCTCTTGACCGTCAGGCAGCAGGCTCCGTCGGCTTGCGTGTTCTGTTTTCCGTTGCTATAATCGGCGGTGGCATTGGTGACAAACGAATCGAGGCGGCAATGAAATACGACCCTGAGAAGCAGCATCGTCCCTTTGGCTTCGCTCAGGCCAGGCATTCTATTCGCCTGCGCGGATACGACTACACGCGCCCTGGTGCCTATTTCCTTACGATCGTGGCGCAGGATCGGGCGTGTCTGTTTGATGATCCTGTGCTGCGTTCTGTGGTCGAAACGTACTGGCAGGCCATCCCAGGCCATGCCGCCCACGTCACGCTGGACGTGTGGGTGCTCATGCCCAACCACTTGCACGGCATCATCGTCATCACTGAGCGCCCGGCAACGGTATGGGCAAGGCATTCCCAGGAAGTCTCTTCGTCTATGCTGGAGGTTCCAGCAGATGAAATGCCCACATTTGCGGCAGGCCCAGCTAGGAATGCCTTGCCCCTACAACTTGCGAGTTCTGTTTCCTGCTCGTATAATTGACCTTGAGAAGAAACAAGCCCAACCTCGCCTGACATTTGGTCGCGTGCTCTTTCTATCCACCAGGGGGAATAGGATTTGCTGGCAATAAGAACCGAGGGCCTTACGCGCAACTATGGCAGTCTTTGTGCGGTGGATCACCTGGACCTGGCCATCAGTCAAGGTGAGTTGTTTGCCTTTCTGGGCCCCAATGGCGCAGGCAAGACGACCACCATTCGCGTGCTGGCAGGATTGATTCGACCAACCGCCGGTGCTGCTTTTGTTGATGGGCTGGAAGTTTCGCGCAATCTGCTGCAGGTCAAGGCCCGCGTTGGTGTCGTGCCGGAACGCTCCAACCTGTACAGCGAGTTGAGTTTACGAGACAACCTCATCTTTATCGGCAAACTCTACGGATTGCCTCGCAGCCAGTGGCGACCTCGAGCTGACGAACTCCTCGAAGAATACGGGTTGGCCGGGAGAGCCGATTCACCATTTGGGGCCCTCTCGGCTGGAATGAAGCGTCGGCTCACCATTGCGGCGGCGTTGGTCCATCGCCCCTCGATTCTCTTCCTGGATGAACCAACCCCGGGGCTCGATGTGCAGAGTGCCCGAAGCCTTCGCGCTGCGATTGGCGCTTTGCGTGCCCGTGGTGTCACCATCTTCTTGACAACGCACCTTATCGCGGAGGCGGAACGCCTGTGTGACCGTGTGGGCATTATCGTCGAGGGCAAGCTAATCGCTCTGGACACTCCCGCCGCGCTCTGTGCCCAGTGTCAGGGAGAGAGCGCACTGGAGCTGGTGATACCCTCGCCCACAGAGACGCTTCTGTCTGCGTTGAGGCGGTCAGCACAGATCACGAGCCTGTCACATGCGGGGGATAGCTTGCACCTGTCGGTCCGCTCGGTGGACTCTGCTCTCCGCGATGTCGTGATGATCACGCAGCAGTATGGCGCCAGGATCGAGGCGATCCACACGGCGAACCCTTCACTGGAGGATGCCTTCGTGCAGCTTACAGGGATTGCGGTGGAGGCACTGCAGAGCAGCAAGACGCCCAATACGCGAGGAAGCAGGGGATGATGCTAGCACAACTCAAGCGCGCCTGGCACATCACAGTCAAAGACATGCGCACCTACTACCTCAAGCCACCGCTCATTAGCTGGGGCATGCTCTTTCCGGCGCTGATGGTCCTGGCCTTCTACCTGCGCGACCCCAGCGATATCCGCGCCGTCGTGCCAGGACTGATCGGCATGACCGCGTTGTTCGGTGCCACGTCAATGGAAGCAGTGGTGATTGCCTTTGAGAAGCGCATCGGGGCGATGGAGCGCCTGCTCATGGCTCCGGTATCTCCCGCAGCTCTGGTTGTGGGCAAGGCCGCCAGCGGGGCGCTCTTTGGTACGGCGACTGGTTGTTTGGTGTGGGCTGTCAGCAGCCTGGTCTGGGGGTTGCCTCTGGCTGTGGGCGGCGTGGTGCTGACTGTTCTCTTGGGCAGCGTTACCTTCTCGTTGCTCGGCGTGCTCGTCAGCCTGCTGGTGCGCGAGGTCTTTGACGCGATGACCCTGTCCAACTTTTTTCGGTTTCCGATGGTCTTTCTCTGCGGCGTGTTTGCGCCGCTAGCGGCAATGACGCCAGCCTTGCGAGTGGTTGCTAGCGCATTGCCATTGACCTATACCGTGGATGCTCTTCGCCACTTGTTACTAGATGGCACTGGAGCTTATTTCTCCTTTGGGGTAGACATGGGCATCAGCGCTGTTTTCGCCATTGTCCTCTACCTCGCTGCCCTGAAGCTCATGTACGACCGCCTGGAGGATTTGATCTAGTGTTCGGTGCACAATGCCGCTCACAGCAGATGAGCTGCGTAGATTTGACGATAAACGTAGTCTAGGGCCTTGCACTGCCCTGCGGCAGCACGGGTGCCCGTGTGCTCGCTCCGACCAGGAACGCCCACCCCGTCAAGCAGTCGCCCACAGGGCATGCAGAGCACGAACGGCAAGGGGCTAGGCTACGACTGGCTGTCGACGAGTGGACCATCTTGCACCGAATATTAGTCTAGTTCTTGGTGCGAAATGAAACCTGAGCCTGAGAAGTTTGAAGATCCTGTCCTGCGGTCCGTGGTCGAAACGTACTGGCAGGCCATCCCAAGCCATGCCACCCACGTCACGCTGGACGCATGGGTCGTCATGCCCAACCACCTGCACGGGATCATCGTCATCACTGAGCGCCCGGCAACGGTAGGGGCAAGGCATTCCCAGGAAGTCTCTTCGTCTATGCTGGATGTTCCAGCAGATGAAATGCCCACATTTGCGGCAGGCCCAGCTAGGAATGCCTTGCCCCTACAACACGGATCGGTACGGGGTTCACTAGGCGCTATCGTAGGCAATTTCAGATCGGTCACCACGCGGCGACTCAACCGCATTCGCGACATGCCAGGCATGAAGATCTGGCAACGCAACTACTACGAACACGCCCCACTCCGCTCCGCTTCGGGGACTTCCCCGCCCAAATGACGGCGGGACTGCGCCTTTGGTCGTCGTCCGCACCGAGCAGGAGCTGCAGCGGATCCGCGAATACATCGCCAACAACCCTTTGCGTTGGGACTTGGATATCGAGAACCCAGACAATTGGCAAGACGGCAAACCTAGTGGCTTGGACCGGTACTACGCTGCTGTCTGGGAAGAATGAGCATAGCCCACGTGAACGAGAAGCAGTAGGGGCAAGGCATTCCCATGAGTCTCTTCGTCAATGCTGGGGGTTCCATCAGATGAAATGCCGACATTTGCGGTAGGCCCAGCTAGGAATGCCTTGCCCCTACAACTTGCGTGTTCTGTTTCCAGCTCGTATAATTGACGTGGAGAAGAAGCATAGCACGTGCCTCCTGCGGGCGTCGTATGCCAGAATGAGCGGTGAGCAGGTAGATAGGAGAAGAGCAGCGTGACTGTATCCTACGCCAAGGCCAAAACTCAGGTCAAGCGGCTGGTAGACAGGTTCGCCGGTCTCAGGTCTGAAAACCGCAAGCGGTACAACGAACCCGCCACCCGGCAGGAGTTCATCCTGCCCCTGTTCCGCGCCCTGGGCTGGAACATCGAAGACACCCGCGAGGTCAGCCCCGAGGAGAAGGTGTCGCGCGGCTTCGTGGACTTTGCCTTCCGCATCCGGGGCATCCCCCGCTTTTTCGTGGAGACGAAGAGGATCCCTGCTGACCTGGAGGATCCCCGCTGGGCACGGCAAGCCATCAACTACGCCTGGCTCAAGGGCGTCACCTGGGCCGTGCTGACCGATTTCGAGGGGTTGAAGGTCTTCAATGCCGAGTGGCAAGAGGCCATCCCCGCCCGCGCCATCTTCAAGGACCTCACCTGGGACCAGTACCCCGACCGCTTCGACGACCTGTGGCTGCTTTCTCGCCCAGCCGTAGAGGAGGGGGCGCTGGACCGGGCTGCCGAGGCAGTTGGCAAGAAGGTGAAACGCACGCCGGTCAACCGTCTCCTGCTTGCAGACCTCACCCAATGGCGGCGCGATCTATTCCAGACGCTGCGGGCATATAACCGCTCGCGGCCTGTCGAGCAGATTGACCAGGCCGTGCAGCGCATCCTCGACCGGCTCATCTTCATCCGCACGCTGGAGGATCGAGAGATCGAACCCTACCGCTTGCAGCCGCTGGTGCGAGAGTGGCGCGACAGGGCACGCAAGCGAGACCTGATGTCCGAGCTGAACGCGATCTTCCGCGAGTTCGACGCGGGCTACGACACGCGCCTGTTCGCCCCACACCTGTGCGAGGAATTGGAGGGCGAGCCTACTCCCTTCGAGGCGGTGATAGGCGGGCTGTACGAGGTGCCAGGCGGCTATGGCTTCTACGACTTTAATGCCATTGACGCTGATGTGCTGGGCGCCATCTACGAGCAATACCTGGGCCACCGCGCGCAGGACCCTGAGGGCAAGGCCGCTGTCAGCAAGCGGGAGAAGCGGAAGGCGCACGGCATCTATTACACGCCCAGGTTCGTCGTGCGCTACATCGTCGAGCAGACGCTGGGCCGCCTACTCAAGGAGGCGGACTATGAGCGGGCGCGGCAGGTGCGGGTGCTGGACATGGCCTGCGGCTCCGGCTCCTTCCTCATCGAGGCCTTTGACGTGCTGGACCGCTACCTGGCCGGGGTGCGCGGGCAAAATGCCGCCAGTGCCGCCGGGGACACACACGACTTTGCCCGGCGCATGGAGATTCTGACCGGCAACCTGTACGGCGTCGACCTGGACGCCCAGGCGGTGGAGATCGCACGGCTGAATCTCCTGCTCAAGGCGGTGAACCAGCGGGGCCGGCTGCCAGAGCTGGCCAACGTCCGCCAGGGCAACAGCCTCATCGGCGGCGCGCCGGAGGAACTAGAGGCCGCCTTCGGCGTCGAGTGGCGCGACAAGCATCCCTTCGATTGGGAGGAGCAGTTCCCCCAAATCATGGAGCGGGGCGGGTTTGACGTGATTGTGGGCAATCCACCGTACATCCGCATCCAGACTCTGCCCAAGGATGAGGTGGCGTTCTACAGCAATCGCTACCAAGCGGCTACGGGCAACTATGACATCTACACTCTCTTTGTCGAACGAGCTTTGCAGCTGCTGCGACCCGGTGGATTGTTTGGATTCATCTTGCCACACCGCTTCTTCAAGACCAACTACGGTAAAGGATTGCGTGAGTTTATTGTGAAGCATCAGAATGTACGTGAGATTCTAGATTTCGACGGATACATGGTGTTTGAAGGCGCGAGCATCAATACGTGTCTTCTGATTCTTGGCAAGGAACCTGAGGATAAGTTCAGGTTTAGTCAAGTGCGTTTAATTCAGCCACCGACGACCGAAATATCTGCTGTCCTCGAAAAGATACGGGAGGCCGACCAACTGCGTGTTGAGAATGTCACGGTAGGCATGTTGCCACAAAGTAATCTCACCGAAGAGCCCTGGGTATTTGTGTTCCCAGAAGAGAAACCTTTGTGGCAGAAACTTAACTCAATGGCTTCTCGCCTTGGTGACGTCACAACGCGTATCTTCCAGGGGCTGAAAACTGGAGGGGATGCGGTCTACTCCCTGGAGGTAGTTAGGGAAGGTGAGGAGACTGCTCGTGTGTCGTCTTTACGAGATGGTCATGAGTATGACATTGAACGTGCTATCCTGAAGCCACTTATCAAGGGTGGCGAGATGAAGCGGTACCACATTGGGCAAACCAGCAGACGAGTATTATTCCCTTATCGAGAAGGAAAACTCATCCCAGCAGATCAGTTGCAACGCGAGTATGCGAGAGCTTGGGCGTATCTATGCGAGCATAAGGAGTACCTAGAGAATCGCGAACGTGGAAAGATGAGAGGCACAGAGTGGTATGGCTATACCAGAAGCCAGGCACTCAATACTGTGTGCCGACCCAAAATTCTCACACCCGAATACTACGCCCACGCTTCTTACTGCTTTGATGAGGAAGGGGAATACTATTTCTTTGGAGGTGGAGCCGGAGGCTATGGAATTGTGCCAAAGTCAGGCATTGAGCCCCGTTACGTGTTGGCGCTGCTGAACAGCAAGTTGTTAGACTGGTATCTGCATAAGGTCAGCATGCGAGCCTATCAAACTGCCTATATGTATGTGAAGAAATACATCGAGCAGCTCCCCATCCGCCGCATCAACTTTGACGACCCGGCGGACGTGGCGCAGCACGACCGGATGGTGGAGATGGTGGAGGAGATGCTGCGCCTGCAGAAGGAGCACGCCCAGGCTGATGCGCTCAAAGAAGACCGCCGCCACGATCTGGCCCGCCAGATTGAGCAGCTCGACGCGCAGATTGACGCGCTGGTCTACGAGTTGTATGGGTTGACGGAGGAAGAAATCGCAATCATAGAGCGACAGGAGCTGAGAAAAGGGAGAATTCAATGACCAAGCGACTCGTGTTTCTGTACGACAGTACAATTCAACCCTGGGATATGAATCTTCAGACTATGCAGGCGTACCTGACCGAACTCCAAGTCAAGGGGGTCAAGTGTGAGTTGTTGGACACTAAAGATATGCGTGAGGAGGAACTGGAACACTGGCGTGACCAAGCCACAAGCACCGCGGTGTCGCATCACCAACGAATCCGACAGGCTTTCGGTAGTCGGCGGCAAGGGAGACTTCCATACCTTGGGAAGCAAGTCCCGGCGTTGCTGGTGTATGAGGAAGGAGAGAGTGTACCTGTGGCAGTGTATCCCCACAGCGAAAAGAGAGGAGAGAAGCACACAGACTTTTCGATCGAGGGCTTCTTGGCGAAATTCGTCAACACCCTTGGCGGACAGCCTACGGTCACTTTTTCGCTCGGCTGAAGCCCTTGCTGGCGGCCAATCGACTTTGACGAACTGGCGAACGTGGCGTGGCATATTGAGCAGTTGGACGCGCAGATTGATGCGTTGGTCTATGAGTTGCGACCAACGGGAGTCCCTGTAGGCAAGGCCGGAGGGGGATATGCGTTGAGGCGGGATGACACTGCGGCGGTGGACGAGCGAAAGCAGCACGAATAGGTAAGGGAGGTCATCATGGAGATTTCAGAGCTAATGTTCGGTATTCGCAAGTTGGACTTGGTCTTGCCAGAGTTCCAGCGTGAATACGTTTGGAGCCTTGAGCAGGCGAAGCAGTTGAGCGTCTCTCTCTTCCGTGGTTTTCCCACCGGTAGTCTGCTCTTCTGGAAGACCGACAAGCCGCCAGAAGTCAAGAATACCACCATTCCGCCCGAGAAGATCGGCTCAACACTTGTCATCCTTGACGGGCAGCAGCGGCTTACCACGCTTTACCTGTTCACTCAGAACGAGATTCCCCCTTACTATCGCGAGGAGGACATCAAGAACGACCCGCGCAACCTATACTTCGATCTGGATTCCGGGGACTTTCAGTACTACCAGGTCACGAAAATGCGTAACAACCCCACCTGGATTGCCGTAACAGACTGCTTTGCTGACAAGTCCATCAATCCATTTGTGCTAGCCAAGCAAAAGGCCCAGGACGAGCAAGACCCGTTCGAACTGGCCCAGCGCTACAATGACAATCTGACCCGACTGCGCAGTATCATGGAGCGCACCTATCCTATCCAAATCGTGCCTGCTACCGCTAGCATAGATGATGCCATAGACGTGTTTGACCTGGTGAATAGTCAGGGTACTCCGCTCAGTAAGGCTGACTTGGCTCTGGCTCACATTACAGGCAAATGGCCACAGGCGCGGCAGGTTATGAAGGATAAGATCAGTGAACTCGAAGCGAAGCAGTTTGCCTTTGATCTTACCTTCTTGGTGCGCTGCCTGACTGGTGTGGTGGAGAAGCGAGCATTATTCGAGACCATCCATGGCACGTCCGCCGGTGAGCTGCAGCAGGGATGGGCACTGCTGACGAGAATCCTGGACTATCTGGTGACTTTACTTCCTGGAAATGCCAACATCCATTCGACTGAAGATCTGCCCACGCCCAACGTACTGGTACCGGCTGTGGTCTACTTGGCGCGGCATGACGTCAGGTTCGACAGTGATCGGACGATGCGTCATTTCATCCACTGGATGTACGCCTCCAGCACCTGGGCACGCTACACCAGCCAGACCGATCAGCGTCTCGATCATGACATCTCCATCATCCAGCGAAGTGATAGCCCTTGGAGGGAACTTGTCGATGCGATCATTGATCAGCGCGGTCGGATCGAAGTCAAAGCAAGCGATTTGGAAGGGCGCACCACTCAGCACCCGCTTTACCGCATGACGTATGTGTTGGCCAAGTCGCAAGGGGCCATTGACTGGTTCAACGGCATTCCACTTGACGTTTCACCTGGTGACTCGTATGCGATCCACAGCCACCATATCTTCCCTAAATCGCTGCTTTACTCTGATCGCGGCGGTTATACCCCTGAGAACCACTTGCACAAGAAGATTGTGAATGAGATCGCCAACCGTGCTTTTCTGACTGGCCCCTCAAATATCAGTCTGGGCAACGTGGAGCCATCTCGTTATCTGCCGGAAGTTGCGCGCAAATTCCCGGGCGCCTTGGAGAAACAGTTTGTGCCGACAGATCCGAGCCTGTGGGAACTGAATCGTTTTGAGGATTTTCTCGCGGCACGCCGTGCACTTATCGCCCAGGCCATCAACGAGCGAATGACTGAACTGGTCGCCGAGCTTGAACCGCCCAAACCTCAAACGTTGGCGGATATGCTGACCGGCGAGAACGCTGCCCTCGAATACAAGGCGAGCATGCGATGGGACTTGCGCACACAGCAGGTGAACAAGGCCCTTGAGAAAAGCATTGCCAAGACCGTTGCGGGCTTCCTCAACAGTGAAGGGGGCACGCTCCTCATCGGTGTAGTGGACGACTGCACCGTGCTGGGCATCGAGTATGACCTGAAGACAATAGGTCGAAAGGATACAGACGGCTATGAGCAAAAGCTGCACGAAGTACTCAGTGACGCTCTGGGCGTAGAGTTCTGCCAATATCAACACGTCTCCTTTGAGCAGAGCGAGGACAAGACCCTCTGTATCGTCCGGGTAGAGCCAAGCCCCAAGCCAGTGTACTTGATGGACAGAGATACCAAGGAATTCTACGTGCGCGTTGGCAATACAACCCGGCCACTTGATATGCAAGCTGCCTTCGACTACATCAGCATGCACTGGCCAGCATAGCCGCGCTGGGGGCCAGGAACGGTGTTGAGCGAGATTGACGCGCTAGTGTATGAGCTGCGACCAATGGGAGTCCCCCAAGCGTCAGTCCTGAGGGAGAATGAGAGAGCTAATGATCCTAGCCATTTTCGACCTTGACGGCACTCTTTACAGCGGGCACATTGCACACGGTATTGCCCGCCATCACCGCGTGCACCGGGTGAAACGGCTGCCGCTCTACGTCTTTATGATTACTCACATTGCGCCGTGGCCGCTGTGTCGCCTGGGCCTGGTATCGGAGGCGGTCATGCGCGAGCTGTGGGTCCGTCATATGGGTTGGACGGTACGCGGCTGGACGCCCGAGGAAGCCGCCATAGCTTTCACCTGGATCGCCGAGCACTACGTGCAGCCCCTGGTGCGCCCCGATGTGATGGCACGGTTACGGGATCACCAGGCAGCGGGCCACCGGGTGATCATAGTCTCCGGCACCCTCGCTCCCTTGTTGGCCGAGATCGGTCATCAGTTGGGAGTGCAGGAGACGGTGGGCACCCCTATGGTGCTGCGGGCAGGGCGCTACACCGGAGCCTGTGAGCTCCCCGTCTGCCAGGGACCGCACAAGGTCTCACGCCTGGAAGCTTGCCTGCGTCGCGATGACGATATCCTCTGGACGCAAAGCTACGCCTACGCCGACAGCTACACCGACCTTCCCCTGCTGGAGCGGGTAGGTCATCCGGTAGCGGTCTACCCGGACTCTCGACTGGCCGCGTACGCCGTGGCCCAGGGATGGGAGATCATGGGGGGAGGAGCAGACCGTCCGGAGGTCTAGTTCTCGGGTCAGCGCTCCACGTTCCATTGTCTTGTACTTGGCCGCCTTGAAGCTCATGTGCGACCGTCTGGAGGATTTAATCTAGTGTTCGGTGCACAATGCCGCTCACAGCAGATGAGCTGCGTAGATTTGAGGATAAACGTAGTCTAGGGCCTTGCACTGCCCTGCGGCAGCACGGGTGCCCGTGTGCTCGCTCCGACCAGCAACGCCCACCCTGTCCCGTCAAGCGGGATGAACGATCAAGCGGTCGCCCACAGGGCATGCAGAGCACGAACGGCAAGGGGCTAGGCTACGACTGGCTGTCCACGAGTGGACCATCTTGCACCGAATATTAGTCTAGTTCTTGGTGCGAAATGAAACCTGAGCCTGAGAAGTTTGATGATCCTGTCCTGCGGTCCGTGGTCGGAACGTACTGGCAGGGCATCTCAGAACATGCCACCCACGTCGGGCTGGACGCGTGGGTGCTCATGCCCAACTACCTGCACGGCATCATTGTGATCACTGACCGCGCGGCAACGGTAGGGGCAAGGCATTCCCAGCAAGCCTCTTCGTCCATGCTGGAGGTTCCAGCGGATGAAATACCCACCTCGGCGGCAGGCCCAGCTAGGAATGCCTTGCCCCTACAACACGGTCCTGTACGGCGTTCACTAGGCGCTATCGTAGGCAATTTCAAATCGGTTACGACGCGACGCATTAACCGCATTCGCCAGGTGCCGGGCGTGAAGGTCTGGCAACGCAACTACTACGAGCACGCCCCACTCCGCTGCGCCGTTCGTGCTCTGCATGCCCGGGCTTTGCATGCGCTGCGCGCGACGGGCGACCGCTCGACGGGGTTTCGGGGACTTACGCCCAAATGACGGCGGCCGTTCGCCTCGCTTGACGAGGGACTTGGCTACACCTGCGAGGCTTTTCTGTTGCATCGTTAGGGAGGATTCTATTATAGCATCGTTCTGCCCGTGGTCAAAAGTCACAGCTCTTTCGCCTTGCGCCTCTGCTCCCGTCCGCCAGCAGTGCCAGTCACAGTTTGACCTCCGTGCCAGCTCAAGGGCGGATGGCGGAAAGGTGCAAACCGCAGGGTGCCGAGGTTGTATGGACAGGCTCTGCGGCCAACTCTGCCTACGGAAGACAGAGCAAAGGGCCTGCCGTGCGGCAGGCCCTTTGTTGTCCGTAGCCAAAGCTACTGCTGCTCATTCACTTGCGGGGGTCACGCTTGCCGTGCTTTGTTCGTGGCCCGATGTGAACATGTCAAGGGTTCAGCCGCCAGGTCCAGTCTCTTCTTTCAATGCCTTGACAGCTTCCCGAATGGCCCTACCTTCGGCCAGATCAGCCAACTTGGCCAGCGCATCCTTGCCGCCCTGCAACATGCCGATGATGGAATGCATCGGGCCAGGGCCAGCTCCAATCACCGAGCCAGTGACTAGCATATCAAGGATACGGGGTGCCGGAACGCCTATAGTGTGGAGCATTCCGAAGTCAGCCAGGACGGCAACCTCCACGCCCACAAGCAGTCCTCCCCAGATGCATAGGGCACGTTTCCACGCCATATACTCGGGAGCCTTCACCCAGGACAACAATCGCTCCTCGGCCTTGGCCAATCTCTGTTCAGCCAGAGCGAGAGCTTTCAGATCCTCTTGCTTCGCATCGACGCCGACGGCCTCGGCCGCATTTTGGGCTGCCTCATAGGCGTTCAGCAGCTCTTTCTCTACCCAGCCTACCGGTTCCCGAAGCTTTCCTACTACATCTGACACTGCTGCCATCGCTTGCTCGAACGAATCAAAGATGGTCTCAAGCAGGCGTTCGACAGCTGTAGCCACCGCAACCAAGGGAGCCAGGACAAAAGCGATTTCAATAGCCTTCGTTGGCAGACGCGGGATCTTGACTAGCCAGAGCAACCCTTCCTCCTCTGGCAGGGCCCTGAAGACCATTGTGACCAGGGCAGCCACTAGCAGTATGCCGACCAGAAGCTTCAGGTTTAACCGCCACCTTTTCTTCTGGAATTCCTTGCCAAGCTCTGCACCCTGCTCTTCTGTGATCGCCTCAAGTTCCACAAGCGCATCAAGTTCTTGCAGCCGCTGTTTGGCCGTGTGCATCTGTGCTGTCCGTGGCATCGCCGAACTAGGTGTACGCATCTTCTTTCTCCTTACCATGTTATGTTCGAACTACTAGGGTTCGAATGGCTGCCCTCATGATGGCACGCAACGCTATTTGGTGAACGTTCTGGTTCACGCTTAAGACACATCTCTGTACCTTGTACCGACGTCTTCGTGCGGTCTTGCTCACCTCCTTGCCGACCGCTCTCAGTTCTACTGTACACGTCTAACCAATCCAGGGGACTGCGCATGCAGCTCAGTTCTGCCTGGCTCACGTGGGCGTAGCGTTCCGTCGTGCGAATCGAGTCCTGCCCCAGCAGTTACTGAATGCAGCCAGTGTGTGCGCCGTCTGCGAGCGAATAGATCGCACAGGGGTCAACGCCGCATCTGCCAGGGGCGAATCGCCACGCAAATACGCAAGCCCGCCACACCTTGACGGTGGGCGGGCTTTGTGACTGGATGTTTCCCGCCAAAGCGGTTCCAGCGCCTTGGCCACTGCCTCAGCCTTGAGTACGGCCGCAAGGCTTTTGCTGTTGCATTCTATACAGCCAACTGGACTATAGCAGAGCATAAGTGTTTTGTCAACTAGTCCTGCACCCTAGCGCGCAACCCCTGCGCAGCGCTTCCAGGGCCGCTGTGATCAAGTGGGCTGGTGCCCTACCTCCCAAAACAACTGAGCCCGTCGTACGACGGGCTCTTTGGTATTGGTAGGGGAAGCTGCCGTTGCTGATTAACTTACGCTGCTCACGCTCGTCGTGCCTGGCGCGTCGTGAACAGTCTGGTGACTTGTGCGGCCGCCCGGCTGCATCGCCTGGCCCACAATCGGCCTATGTCCAGCGAAACACTTTTCTTCCCATAAGGACCTCGGGAAGTACAAGCAGGCCCCAGCTCGCTACGAAGAGGACAATGCCCCACTCACGTATGCTCAAGGGGACGACGTGGAACGCAGGTCCGATGACTGGAATATAGGGTAAGCTAACAGTCAGTGCGATG
>Ga0315543_1002402_pt1 | contig 18259 bp, 16 predicted proteins | sample SalMarSW160210MG_2_FD_203098 | JGI IMG/M metagenome (GOLD analysis project Ga0315543, IMG submission 203098) | Salt marsh sediment microbial communities from the Plum Island Ecosystem LTER, Massachusetts, United States - Salt Marsh Sediment SW1601-210 ...
AAGTTTATCGGTGAGCAAAAAGCCGCGCCCGTCACGGTCATAGCCAATACGCGATGGTATCCCCGCAAGGAAAGTTGCCAGAGCACAAGAGAAGGAATTCTTGAAAAGAATCGCTTGCGTAAATTTATGTTTCTTTAGCTCTGCCACAATTGCAAGTAAATTTTTGCCTTTTTGCTCCAGCCAAGTATCGTTGTAGCTGCAGGGCGACAAGACCTGTCGCACCACAGGCTTGGCGAAGAAAGAAATCCTGCTCGTTTTGAAATGTTGACGGATTGCCCGCAAGGCCGGCGTGCACAAAATAGCATCGCCCATAGGGGAGGGAAGCCACACTAAAATCTCATCTCTTGAATCTCGCATAGCGGATGTGCCTTTATGCGCTTGGCTACCAGCGAATCTCTATCTTCGCCTCTGCATTACGTAAAAGGTAAGCGACATCAGTTGTAGAACCATAGCAAATCCAAGCGAGATAAACACCGCATTATCCTGCCTGTTCGGGCTCATTAGAAACCATATAGTCAGCAGCAGGCACAATAGCACAATAACCTGCACAACACCGGCCATAAATCTTATCATCGAAAATTCACCAAACATATCAGCCCGCTGCATACTTTTTACATGGTTCAGGATACTTTTGAGTAACTGTTCGGTTCTCCGTAAGGAGTCCCCAGGACTATCACCGAAGGTTTCTTGCTCATCTGGTGCGGTTTCTGGCCTCTGTTTTACCGCCGAGTTCGTAGAGACTGCTGAGTTTTTAATATTGTCCTTCCTGCGGAAGCTGGAATCCATCTTCAATTTATTCTCTGCGCTCTTGGCGTTCTCTGCGGTTAATCTTTCTTGTTCTTCGACTTGTCTGTCTCGCCGATGTTCCGACACGGCGGGCAGCACCGGTGGTTCGATTTTGCTCACCACGGGTTGAGTTTGCTCTGTTGGCCCCGACTCAGCGTGGGATGTATCTCTGTTGGACGAACGGTGATACTGCTTTACTATGTTTACCGCCTCTTTTATGTTTATCGCCTTGTAGTCCGGTTTTGGCTCACCCGGTTTAGGTGGTTCGTAATGCAAAGGGCGGTTTATCAGGATAGTTTTGCAGCCGGCTCGCAAACCGGCTTCGATATCACGGCTGCTGTTGCCAATCGCCCAGGATTGTTCAAGGTCGATGTCCATCTCTTCAGCAGCGGTCAGCAGCATCCCGGGATTCGGTTTTTTCCAATCGCTTTCTTTTTTATATTTTGCTATAACTCCGTCGGGATGATGTGGGCAGTAATATATTTTATCTAAAAACGCCCCCTTTTCGGCGAGCAGTTGCTTTAAGCGGTTATGAATTTCACCGAGAGTTTTTTCGGTAACAATTCCACGGGCCACACCCGATTGATTAGAGACAACGACCAGCTTATATCCCATATCACTAAATTCGATAAGCGCTTCTGCAGCACCATCCAGCAGCTTTACCTGTTTGGGATTATTAATATAGCCGGGGTCCTCTATCAAAGTATCGTCACGGTCCAAAAATATCGCTTTATTAGACATAATCAGAATCTGTTACTTCTTTTGTACCACGGCCATCTTGGCCGTGGTATCACGGGCTGGAAGCCCGTAATACAAAGCTCTGTTCCACCAGCTTACAGATTATATGGTAAGCTAATTGATGAATTTCCTGACTGCGGGCGGTTGACTTATTCTCGGCACAGAAACAAATGTCTGCAGTCTGCTGTAGTTTACTGTTCGCTCTTCCAGTAAAGGCCAATACGCAGGCTCCTTTTTCTTTGGCCAATTCAGCGGCCTTAATGACATTTACTGAAGTACCGCTGGTAGAAATACACCAGAAAATGTCACCTTCTTTAACCAGCGCTTCGACCTGCCTGACGAACACATCCTCGTAACCGTAATCATTGGAGATTGACGTTATAATAGATGTATCGGTCGTTAGAGCAATTGCCGGCAGTGCCTTTCGTTCACTTTCGAATCTGCCTACAAGCTCGCTCGCTATGTGCTGAGCGTCCGCTGCCGAGCCGCCGTTACCGCAAATATAAATTCTGCCGCCTTGCCTTAGCGCTTTTTGTATCGCATCGGCTGCTGCGGCAATTGGCTCAATACCGCTTACCTCAAGTTCCGCGAGAAGTTTCCTGTGCGTTTCTATCACTTCTGTAATCTGTTTCTTGATGCTCTCATCCATCAAGATTCTCTTCCTAATGCCTTCATTTTTTCTATTGTTGCGGTTGAGCTTTTACCCGCTAACAGTGGTGCAAGAACTATCTTGCCACCATAGGACTCAACAAATTCCCGTCCGACCACACCTTTATCCGTCCAGTCCTTCCCTTTTACTAATACATCCGGCATAACCATTTTTATTATGTTCGATGGTGTCGGCTCATCGAAAATGGTAATGTAGTCAACCGTATCCAGCGCAGCAAGGACGGCGCTCCTGTCGTGCTGATTATTTATTGGCCGGTCTGGCCCTTTGATTATTTTTACCGAACTGTCGCTGTTCAGACCAACTACTACTATATCTCCCTGCGTCTTGCAGAATTTCAGAAACTCGATATGCCCTCTATGAATGACATCAAAACAGCCATTGGTAAAGACTATTACCCTTTTCTGTCTGTGGTGCCAGTTAAGTTCATCAACCAAACGGTCAATTTCGCGTATTTTGCCGATTATATCCTGATTTTGGCTGGTGATTTCGTTGACAATTTCTTCGATTGTTACCGTTGCAGTGCCGAATTTTTCAACCTCTATCCCACCGGTTATATTGGACAGCTGCACAGCCGTTTTATAATCAAAATCAGCAGCTAAAGTTATCGCAAGCGTTGCCAGAACCATGTCGCCGGCTCCCGTAACGTCATAAACGCTGCGAGGCCGAGTCGGTACCAGCTCGCTTATCTCGCTTGTTTTAAGATACGCGCCTTCCTTATCGAGTGTAATTACTATGGCCTTGAGCTTCAATTCATTGGCAAGCTCCTCAGCCGCTTTGGCTGCATCGCTTTCAGTTTTTATCTCAAAACCAACAGCTGCAGAGGCCTCTTTACGGTTCGGCGTAATGACGGTGGCGCTGGTATATTTTGAATAGTCGCTGGTAGGTGATGGGTCAACGAGAACCTTTTTGTTCGCTTGCGTTGCTAACTGTATCATTTGCTTACAAAGCGATGAGCTGAGCAGACCCTTATTATAATCCTGCAGACAGATGACATTAACTTGTTTTAGTTTTTCTTTGTAAACGCGTAAAATCTTTTCATACTGTTCATCAGAAAGCGGCTCTGTGGATTCCTGGTCCATTCTTATTAATTGTTGTCGATGACGATGTTGTGCCAGACCGATAAGTCTTTGTTTGCTGATAGTAGGCCTATCCGCAACAGTAGATAATCCAGTAATATCAGCCCCGGCTTCGGTCAGCTTATCCATAAGGATTTTACCATTTGTGTCGTCTCCGATAACACCAAGGCAGATAGGTACAGCACCAAGAGCCGATAGATTCGCAGCCACAGACCCCGCCCCACCACAGCTATACTCAGTCCTGCAGACCTTCAGCACAAGCACAGGGGCTTCCGGGCTTATTCTCAGTGCATCGCCGTAGATATAGACATCGAGCATAAAGTCGCCTACCACCAGCACCTTCGGCGAGCCAAGGTTCTTTGCAGCTTTTAGCAGTTTTTCATACATTTTGAGCTCTTTACCTTCTTAGTATGTGAATTTTACCCGCAAGGCAATCTTTAATCAACCGTGTTACTTCATCTTCTCCGCTGATTATTTTTAACTCTACTGCCAGATATGCAAATGGTATTGGCGATTGAAAATTGGAAGTCGGAGGTCGAAAATCGCCGATGATTTTGCTCCAGTCTTTCTGTGTTGTCAGTATTAAATCCGCCTTAACGTCCATAGCTTCCCTGCTGATATCGCCAATATCTTCGTCAGCGTAGCGATAGTGGTCATTATAGATTTTTGAACCTACAAGAGAAGCTGCGATGCTTTTTATTGTATTCAAAAAGGCTTCCGGATTGCCTATACCACAAAAAGCGAATATTTTTTTGTCCTTTAGTTCTCCAACGCCGATTTCTTTATTGTCTATAGTTTTTACACAAATGGGCGAATGTGCTGCTCTTGCCATTATCATATTATTATTTGTCGATAGCAGCTTTCTTTCGAGGTCGACCAGATCTTCTTCAGTCACCTGGTCGCTTCTTGTAATCACGATAGCATCAGCTTGTTTCAAAGAATCGACCGGTTCTCTTAATAACCCTGCCGGGAGCAGCTTACCATAACCGAAAGGCCGAGTTGCATCGATTGTTACAATATCCAGCTCTCTTGCCAATCTGCGATGTTGGAATCCGTCGTCCATAATCAGGACCTTTGCGCCGAATTTATTCACCGCCTCATTCGCGCCCGCAACACGGTCCGGATTTATGATTACGCTGGCCCGAGGGCAACTTTTGGCGATGATTGCCGGCTCATCACCTTGGTCTTGGGTCTTGAGTCTTGGGCCTTGAGTCGCTTTATATCCTCTGGTTAATATGGCACATCTAATATCATTCTGCTGAAGGAATTTGCACAGCCAGATGACAAGTGGAGTTTTACCCGTCCCGCCGACGGTAATATTGCCAATGCTTATGACTATCGCATTTACATGATACGTTTTTAGCCACCCTCTGGAATATAGGAAGTTGCGTAGACAAATAACCACAGAATAAACCTGTGAAGCAACCCCTAAAAAGAAACGAAAAAATGAAGCGACCAGCCCGCTTTTCCGCCCCGAAATCAGTTTACGATAACCTTCCTGATTCACCCCGTTAGAAATTTGCCGTTTTTGTGTCATATTATTATAAATTTCCCCATACGCCCCATCTTGGAATTTCTAACGGGGTTCAATTACAAAACCCTCGGTAAAAATTCAAAAATTGAAAAAGAAAAGGAGAAAAATTTTGCATTTTGATCTATGATTTTGATATCTACATTCCTTCGCTGCGCTCAAGGACATGTTTATTTTTTCATTTTTTCAATGATGGTATCGGCCATTTCGCTTGTACCGACAGAGGTCGGGTCTCTGCGGTCTTCTTTTAAATCGTAAGTTACGTCTTTGCCCTCAGCTATCACCGCAGCAACTGCCGTCTCTAATTTATCTGCCTCGGCAGATTTACCTATGTGTCTTAGCATCATCACACCGCTTAGTATCAAGGCGGTGGGATTGACTTTATTTTGGCCTTTGTATTTCGGTGCGCTGCCGTGGGTTGCCTCAAAAACAGCGACTTTGTCACCGATATTTGCGCCAGGCGCCACGCCCAGCCCACCGACCAGACCAGCGCATAAATCACTTATTATATCTCCATAAAGATTTGGCAGCACAATCACATCGTAAAGCTCCGGCTTTTGAATTAGCTGCATACACATATTGTCAACGATGCGGTCCTCGAATTCGATATCGCTATATTGCTTTGCAACCTCCCGGCTTACTTCAAGCCATAGCCCATCTGAAAATTTCATAATATTGGCTTTATGAACACTCGTTACCTTCTTGCGACCCATTTTACGGGCATAGTCAAATGCGAATCTTACTATTCGCTCCGTTGCCTTAACTGAAATCGGCTTTATACTTATGCCAGAATCTTTGCTTATCTTTCGTTCGCTGCGAGTATTTATCCAGTTGATAATTTCAGCCGTGTCATCTTTGCCCTTTTGAAATTCGATTCCCGCATAAAGGTCTTCGGTATTTTCACGTACAACAACAAGGTCGATATCGGTATATCTGCTTCGCACTCCCTTATAGCTTTTGCAGGGCCGAAGACACACATACAAATCAAGCATTTGACGAAGGTGCACATTTATACTTCTATAGCCCTTGCCTACCGGCGTAGTAACTGGTGCTTTTAATGCTACACCGTTTTTCTTGATAGATTCGATAGTGGCTTCAGGTAACGGCGTCCCAAGCCGCTCCATTACCTCTGTGCCTGCTTCTGCTACTTCCCATTTTATGCCGGCACCGGTAGCATCAACACATCTGCGTGCAGCTTCTGCTATCTCAGGCCCAATGCCATCGCCCGTAATCAAAGTTACATCAACCATTTTTCTATTAGCACTCCTGATACGGTAACACGGCCATCCTGACCGTGTTATCACGGGCTGCCCCTCGACCCCGCTCGGGGCGGTGAGCTTGTCGAACCGGAAGCCCGTGATACAGTAGCGATGAAATATTACATCGCAGGTATCATATCCATTTGCCGGGTTTTATGCAACAAAAAAACCCTGTGCCATAGCACATCTGTTCTCTGTCTCCTGGCTTCTGTCCTTTTGTAATAAACAAAAATACCTTCCCCTCGGCTGCGCTCGGGACAGGCTTGCAAGTGTAGCACATATATGCTGTAATAATCACCCTTGTTCGGAGTATAAGATTTTTGCCCTCTGTTGATATTGGAGTTTCAGAAATGGTCAGGGCCAAAAGCCTCATAACGTTGTCGCTATTGATATTATTAGCGGTTGTATCCGGCTGTGCAACTTCGCCGAGCAATATTATTCTTTGCATTGGTGACGGTATGGGCTTCAAACACGTCCGAGCTGCTGCAATATATGCAAACGGCAAAGAAGGCACATTCTGTTTTGAAAGCTTTCCGTATAAGACAACTATGACTACACATTCTGCCGATTCTGCCATAACCGATTCGGCAGCTTCGGGAACAGCGATGGCCACAGGACAAAAAGTCAATAATAAGGTCCTGAGCATGCAAATCCCCGGAAATGGTTCGGAACTACAAACATTGCTGGAACATTTCAAACAAAAAGGCAAAGCTGTCGGTTTAGTTACTACTACCCCTATCACACACGCTACCCCCCGCTGCATTCGGTGCTCATGAACCGAGCCGGTATAATTATGATAACATCGCCGAAGATTATCTTATGCAGACAAAACCCAATGTACTCTTCGGAGCCGGTGAAAAAGGAATGACAGCACAGGCCGCAAAAGATGCCGGTTATATCGTTGTGAATAATTCAACGGATTTGCAGCAGCTGAATACCGAGCAGGTATCGATGGTTTCAGGACAGTTCGGCGAAGATATACCCTATGAAACAAAAATGGACCGGAAACTTGCCGCATCTCTCACAGATGGCCGAGACTGCCCTGGATATACTTGATAGCGACCCGGACGGATTCTTTCTTATGATTGAAGGGGGAAAAATTGACTGGGCAGGACATGATAACAATCTTGCCGACGTAATAGGCGAGACAATAGAGTTTGCAAAATCTATACGAGAAATACTAAATTGGGCAGAGCAGCGAAACGACACCCTGTTGATTGTTACCGCAGACCATGAAACAGGAGGGCTAAAAGTATTAAAAAACAACGGCAAAGGAAAACTGCCGGAGGTTAGCTGGTCTTCGAAAAACCATACCGCAATAAAAGTTCCCGTATATGCGTGGGGAAAAAGAGCCGGTCTTTTTACAGGGCCAATGGATAATACCGACATACACAGAAAAATAATCGAAGCCACACAACAGACAATACCATTCAAATGTCACCGAAAAAAAATTACCTGCTGTACTATCGAGAACCATTATTGATGTTTGAATAAGTAATAGAACAAACAAACTGTCACTCCTGCGGAAGCAGGAGTCCAGAAAGTGCTTATAAGACGGCTGGATTCCCGCTTTCGCGGGAATGACGTCTTTGTTTTGTACCCGTTGTAACGTTCCATTTAATATTCAAAGGTCAATAGTGCAAGCGGCTTGGTTTAAAAACCACTATTTATAGCTGGAGTTATTCCCAAAATACTCAGCCCCCAATCTATTGTGTAGGTTTGTCATTCCGTACTTGATTACAGGATCCATGCCAGCCTTTTTTACTGGACATAGAACAACATAACGCCTAATATAATTCTGAATTTCGAATTACACAGTATGCGATGCGAAATATGAGCTATGGCTAAAAAGGGCGAATATATTTATGATTGGCCGAGGCCGATGGTCTCCGTTGACGCCGCTGTATTTACGTTTTCCGGGAACAAGGCCAAATTGCTGCTTATCAAGCGTAAAAATGAGCCATTCAAAGGCAAGTTGGCCCTGCCAGGCGGCTTTGTAGATATTGATGAGGAGCTGGAAGATGCTGTAGCACGAGAATTAGCGGAGGAAACAGGATTGACAGATGTGCCGCTACAGCAGTTGCATACCTTCGGCAAATGCGGCCGGGACCCGAGGGGCAGGCAGATTACAATAGTATATATGAGTATTGCAACAAACAAACAGAACAAAATAAAGGCCGGCGACGATGCGGCAGAAGCTCGATGGTTCGACATAGAGAAATTACCGAAGGATTTGGCATTTGACCATAATGAAATAGTCAAGTTTGCCATCGAAAAGCTGAAAGGATAATTTAAGACTTTTTGCCTTTTCACCTTCTATTGCGTATTTTTAAGGCGGAGAGCTCAGAGGCAAAATCTACGGACTATAGGCGGTTTTGGCCAGAATATTTTAAAATATTTGTTTACTTAACTCTGTCTTTTGGTTCAATAATAGGTTTGGTGAGGAGTATTCCGTTATCTCACGACGGCTTACTCCTGATAAAAGACGATAGAATTTGTATAAGGCCCCAGTACAAGGGCCTAAGGAGAAGAACACGTGAGTACAGGCACGGTAAAATGGTTCAACGAAAACAAGGGATACGGTTTTATCGTTCCCGACGATGGCGGTGACGATTTATTTGTCCATCACTCGGAAATCCAATCGGAGGGCGGAACACCCCTGGTTCAAGGCCAGAAGGTTGAATACGAGATTGGCAAAGGCGAAAAGGACCGTCCTTGTGCGGTCAAAGTACGGCCCTGTTGAAGCTGAACATCGCGTCGTAATTCTCTTTTTCCATCCCCTCGACTTCGCTCGGGACAGGCCAAGAGAGTGATGCGGGAACCGGGACACTAATTACCGACAAGCAAGGCCATCGTGTCATTGCCCGCCAAGATCAGCTTCCTCTCGGTCGTTGAAAGCTGAGCAAGTACTGACACCATTATTGTTTGTTGATTGACGAGGCAGAAAGGGTACATAAGCGTATTGCCTACATGGTTTTGAGGGCGAGATAATATATGAGCTTAAAAAAGATACCAACACTGCGAATAGGTGATTTGGAAGCTAATATACCAATTATTCAAGGTGGTATGGGCGTTGGTATTTCTTTGTCAAGCTTAAGCTCAGCCGTTGCAAATGAGGGCGGTATTGGAGTTATTGCCACTGCTGGAATTGGTCAGTTTGAACCTGATTGGGATACAAACTCTAAGGCAGCGGACAAAAGAGCCTTGCAGAAAGAAATAAGAAAGGCAAGAGATAAGACGGACGGCATTATCGGCGTAAATGTAATGGTGGCCATTTCAGATTTTGATGACCTCGTACAATGTGCCGTAGATGAAGGGGCGAATATGGTTTTTCTTGGTGCAGGACTTCCAATAAATCTTCCTAAAACATTGCCTCTGGATAGACTGGAAAAACTTGCTACTAAGCTTGTTCCTATCGTATCTTCCGCCAGAGCGGCTAAAGTTATATTTAAATTCTGGGAAAAACGATACTCTCATATCCCCGATGCCGTGGTTGTAGAAGGCCCGTTAGCTGGGGGGCACCTGGGTTTCAAAAAAGAACAGATAAACAATCCTGACTATGCGTTGGAAAAGATTCTGCCGGAAGTGCTCTCTGTTATAAAGCCCTACGAAGAGCAATTCAATAGAAGCATTCCGGTAATCGCCGCAGGAGGGATATATACAGGTGCGGATATTCATAAATTTATGAAGTTAGGAGCTCAGGGAGTACAGATGGGAACCAGGTTTGTTGGAACCTATGAGTGTGATGCTTCGATGGAATTTAAGGAGGCGTATTTAAACTGTAAAAAAGAAGATATTGTCATAATTGACAGCCCCGTTGGACTGCCGGGAAGAGCGATACGAGATAAGTTTCTTGAGCGGGTCTTGTCAGGAGTTAAAGAAACTTTCGAATGTCCCTGGAAGTGTCTGAAAAGTTGTGATTTTAAGAATGTGCCATATTGCATTGGCCGTGCATTAACCAATGCCAAAAAAGGTAACCTTGAAGAAGGATTTGCTTTTGCGGGAGCTAATGCCTATCGGGTAGATAAAATCATCTCCGTTAAAGAGCTTATTGGGACTTTAGTTGAAGAGTATGAGAAGGAGAGCATCTACACAATGGTGTAAACCCCGTTAGAAAGCTCGGGTGGGGCTTTTAACCCGCCTACGGTGGGTAAACCCCACCGGCGATATGTATTTTTTGCCCTACCCAAAGGACGGAGCTTTCTTTCTAATGGGGTAAAGGGGGGCAGGTAATAATTTTTTAAATATTACTCTTTCGGAGAGATTTATTGCTATATATTTTTGAATTTTGCGCTATAGTTCTGCGTTTTTTTCGAGTTGCTTGTTGAACATACGCAGTTGTACATCAATGGCGCTTAGTACCCAATCGATATAGTGTAATTTATGGACGGGTTGGCGGTGCCCTTCATTCATTAAGCCATCCTGGACGGTATTTAAGAATTTCCCTATCGTTTGTGGGCTAATTTCAGTAGGTTCGACTGCCCATTTTTTCAACTCATCATACTCTCGCTGTAACTTTTTACTGGTTCTTAACTGCTCGGCAGTTAAGTAATCAGCAGGATTGTAGGCCAACTGCAGACCTTTAAGACAGAGGATTAACGGCTCATAGTTTGCTCGTTCTTCCAGCCGGATAAACTTATACTGATGGACATACGCAGTTGCCTGAGCCGGCGGCTTGTTTGCAATTTCGTCTCCGCCTAAATACCATCTTCGCTTGCTGGTTCTGGCGAAGACGAGTTCTTCGCCAGAATCGTATTGTTTAATTTCATCATAGCCCATCCTTGAGACCCATAAGTGGCCGGTGCCTTTTAGCTCGGTTCCTCCACCAAGCACAAGCAGGCATTTGACAAAACCTAAAGGAAGGATTTTTTGTTTTCCGATTTGGTTTTTTCGAAGCTGAAATGACAAATGCAAACTGTGTGGACGGACGTCATAGAAAGCGACGATTTCGTGAATCAGTTGATTAAGAAGCCAGGGGTCTGATGTTGCCGGCCGAGATAGTTCGCCCTCGATGCTTAGTCTTCCCGGTGCGAGTTCCAAAAAACCAGAGCGGCGTGCCAGAGCAGTTGAGCCGGTATGGTCATCAATATATCCACCGAGTTTCCATGATAAAACATCCAAGTGGAAATCATGAAAATATCTAAAACCGTCATATATAGAGTCAAACGCCTTGCGGGCGGTCCTTTGAGGCTCTACTGCCGCATATCCAAGATTGCTTAATTCAATTTCAGCCCCGAGAGGGACAAGTCCCGGCTGAATGTTTGAACGAATTCGATTCAAGTGTGCACGTACAACACGCCAGTCAAAGAAGCTGTCGGATGCACGTACAGCATATTTAATATAGTCAATCAGGTCGTTGTTTTTATAGGGCATCGTTTCCAGACACTTCTCTATAACCAAATCAACAGTGGAGCTGTTTGCATTTAGCATTTGCAGGGCTATAAGGAGACTTACGGAGCGTTTGAAGTATCTTTCCGAGGAGCGTTTAAAGTATTTTTCCGAGGCGTACATATGCTCGAGCTGGAAAAGATGTCGGGCCCGAATTTTTTCATCGAGCTGATTTAGTAAGACCTGCTTTATCACTAAAGCCAGATAGTTCTTGATGAATGGCGTTGCCTGCGGGTCGCTGTATAAGTGTTTTATGCCCGGTCTGGGGCGGTCAAGCTCGTGTTCGAGATAATAATCGCTGACGGCATCGGTTCGATAATGGCTCATAACGAGGTCGCGTTCGGTAGTTGCGAGCAGCTCTCTTTCAGCTCGGCGTTCCATTTCAGCGTCCACGGTTCTTTCGCCGGGGCGAGTGCGCCTTTTGATGAATTTTTCAATACGTTTTCGCAGCCACAATTCGTGTATCAAATTGACGTGGAATCTATCCCCGAAGTGTTTTTTCATTGACTCGTGACTTACTAAATAAGCCTGTGCCTCAACGGGGCCATGTGCGGTATTGACCATTACGGTTTCTCTTTGGTAGCGTTTTCCTTCGTAGTCATCGATTTCAGCCATTGCCCGGTCAGGAACATCGTGGATTAAAAAGCCCTCAATTCTTGAAGAGGGAGCTGCGATGGCATAGAAATAGACGTTGTCGGGGCTGACCCTTCGATAGCGTGGTAGCAGAGCTGGATCGGCAAAGAGAATCTTATCACTGACTTTAGAGGGCTTTCTTGTAAGACTTAGACCACTAACGGACTGAAATATCCTGCGGTCACGCAGCGAGCCATAGATAAAAAGATTATTTTTTGCCTTGGCCATATTCCGTGTGTCGTATGGTTAATTTTTCAAGCGGTACCAACCACGCATGGTTACGTTATCGACCATCCACTAAATACTATTAACCACTTGTGTTTGTTCTGGAGTTTTCTTTTCGAATCTGGCTGTATAGCATTAATAGCTCTTTGAAGGCACGAAGAATTACCTTCAGATTAGCACCGGTTTGTGCGCCGGCAGTTCGCGGGTAATGATGTACGCCTTTCTGAGTTATCCTATAGCCGGCTCGAACAGCACGAGCCAGTATTTCAGCGTCGATAAGAGCACCGCAGCTCGACAATTCAATATTGTCAAAAATTTCCCTTTTGTATAATTTGAAAGCACAGTCGATATCGCGGATTTTCATACCGAAAAGTAAGCAAACCAGCTTTGTCCAACACCAGCCGTTAATTTTGCGCATTAAATTATCCTGGCGGTTTAACCGGTAGCAGCTAACGATATCATACTGTTTTATCAAGGGCAGCAATGGCGGCAATTCGCTAACATCAAATTGGCCGTCGCCGTCTGTGTAAAAGACAAGCTCTTTTGCAGCTGCCTTAAAGCCGGATTTCAGAGCGGCTCCGTAGCCGAGATTTCTCTGATGATGCACGATTTTTACCCTGCTGTTTCGGTTGGCTATTTTCTCGGCAATTCGTCCTGTTGAGTCAGAGCTGCCGTCGTCAACGATGATTATTTCAAAGTCGAAATTTAGTTTCTCCAGGACGGCAAGCGCCTTTTCAACGGTGCGGGTGATATTATCTTGCTCATTATAACAGGGGAAAAAAACACTAATAGAATTCGCCCAAGCCTGTCCCCGCGAAAGCGGGGATTGCTCATCGTTCGTCGCTTGTAGTTCGCCAGATGAGTTACGAGTTGCAAATTCCGTCTTACCACCTCTTGCTCTTAAGCAATCTGGTTCGTTCATCTAAACATCGTTCTATTTGATATGAGTAAAATTTCACGAGCTGTTCGTTTTTCTGCGATTCAGCAAGTTTCTGCAAATGTATGCTTGCTATTCGAGCGGCTTCGACTCTATATTGATAGCCGTGCTGTTTTGCCCAATCACGCCCTTTTTCTATGAAGCTGTCGACATAGTTTTTACAGAAATTCTCAATACGAGGTCTCAACTCTGTGAATCTTGAGGCAGTAAGAATAATTTCCACCATTGGGGCCGGTGAGTGATTTAAATTGAAGGCCTCGAAAGCAAAATCAAGCCCCTGCTGTTTTGCGTTTTTCCCTTCGGCGAATAAAAGCCAATTGTGTGCTTTTGAGAGGTTCTCGGAGAAACCATCAGGGTAAAAGGTTCTTCCGTTAAATACGCCGTCGAAAAGTTCCTTTCCCTGAGGGGTTGTGATGTCAACGAGCAATTTTTGTTTATTATTAAAGAAGACGAGACGCCATTTGGGATTATAATCAAGTCCTCTCATAAAAGGTTTATTAAACTGATTGGAGGGCATTAAGACTACCCAGACACTGTGGCTTTTTAGCTGCTCACCAACCCACCGTCCGATTTCAGTATAATTGGTAGAGGTCAATTTATGTTTTCTTAGCTGGGCGCTTCGTACGGTCGGGCCTCCGGACATAATGACTGTCCAGATATCAAAAGTTCTCCTGTTATACGCTGCCTGTGCTCTTCCATCCATAAACAGTTGCAGAGGCGTTTTGCCGGTATTCGGGTCTGGCTCCTGTGCCCAGGCGATGAAGCCGCCTTCGGTCCAGTAATTAAACATTTTTCCTTTTAATTTGTTCATCTTTATAAACTTACCAGCGTAAAAAGGTTTAGCATCCGAGGCGGTCATCCGCATAAAAACAGAGGCTAATTTTGGGTCGCCGGGCCAGGAGTCGAGATAAATACGCTTAAATTTCAGCCCCCACCAGGTGCCAAAAAATATGACTGCGCCGGCACCGAGACAAGTTATGAACAACTGCATGTTTTTCGGCATTGGCGAGACAGTGAAACGAGAGTTCCTTCGGAAGTTGCGTACGGCTGAGATGGCACGAATAATCTGGTCAATAAACATTGCTATAACTGGACAGGCAGCGATTGCTGCAATTGGTATGAATCTGCGAGAGCGAATGGCCATATAAATTGTAAGAGCAGCAATAGCCATTAGCGCTAAATCGATTTTAGGTAATTGGTACCCATCAGAAGTCTTTGTCTTACGCTTGCGTGACGGCGTGACGGAAAGCGAAGCGAATACAGAAACGCCAATCCAAAGCAAAAGAATTGCCCACGCCATAATGTACATCACCAAAAAAGGCACCGCTGTACCGACAGGATTGCTCCACTCGAAGGCAGGGTGCCATTCGTGGACGTCACGCCACCTTGCGGCGTGTTCGCTAACGCTGACGACGAAAGTATGAGTCAGGTTGGTTAAATGAAAAGGATTGAATAAAACCACAGCTAAAAAAGTAACAACACCTGCGGCAATAGTGTGGTATATGCCTTTTAAGCCGATGGAAGTAAATCCGCCAGACGTACGGCGGGTAAATCTCTTTTTAGATATGCACGTCAGCAGATTCAGAGCCACGAACGGCACGAGCATAATGAATACGTAGATATAACCGCCGTGGACATTACACCAAAAGACCGTCAAGGGAACGATGAGCCAGATGTATAAGATGTTTCGATATGTAGCAAGAACAAGGAACAAGAGAAAAATTGCTACCAGCATATTCGAGAAACCAGCGGGACGAACATCAAGGAGTGAGCGGCCTACGAACATTGCAAAGCAGGAAAAAACTGCACATAGAGCCGGATTAACACCTAATAATCTACAAGTGTAATAAACACAAATCACGGTCACAATATAAATTACAAATTTCCAATAGACCAGCGCATTGGAAGTAAAACTTAAGCCATCAGCATAGGACGACTTAGGCACCAATGAATAAAAAATGACGTGCGTCAGCCAGTTTTGGTTGAGCCAGCCGGTAGGATGCCATTTTTTAACAGTCTCGATACCAACTGTATTTGCAATCCATTGTGCCCATCCGGGCCAGGTTTTTATCTCTTTTTCCGTTGGTCCTGCCTTATGCGAGTTAGCGCTGAATGGTTCGATAGTATCGACTCCATGATTTACGAAATGTCGGCCACAGACCATTGCGACCCAGGTATCACCAGCAGCAACCATATGTGTACAGGCGTGGAAGGTAAAAATCAACATTGCAAGCCAGCCCAAAATCATAGGCCAGCCAGAAAAAGCACGATGGGCGATTGACGATGGAGGAGAGACGAGGCTTCGTCCTTCGTCTCTCGTCCCTCGTGACTCGTCGAGCGGAGCAGATGGAGCAAGGCGTTTTTTCCTTCTTATTGACTTAGCCATTTTTGGAGCCGGTCTAAACCTTTGGTAATATTGTCAAGTGAGCAGGCAAAGCTCAACCGAACATTATTGTCACAACCAAACGGCAGTCCCGGAACGAGGGCAACATTGGCCTGCTCCAGAAGAGCTTTTGCAAAGTCCATACTGCCGTTGATTTTTATACCCTTAATATTTCGGCCATAATGGCTGGAAACATCAGGGAAACAGTAAAAAGCGCCGGTAGGTTCGGTGCATTGCACGCCATCAATGCTGTTCAGTCGCTCAGCCATATATTTCCCTCGACGCTCGAATTCCGCACGCATCTTTTCTATTGTCCGGTCGGCAAGGTCACCAAAGGCAGCAATCGCTGCATACTGGCCGAAGGTTACAGGGTTCGAAGTCATATGAGATTGAAGCCGTCCCATTGCCTTTATAACTTCGAGAGGCCCTGCTGTGTATCCGAGACGCCAGCCGGTCATAGAAAAAGTCTTGCTGAAGCCATTGAGGGTCAGGGTTCTGTTGTAGGCATCCTCACTTAGTGAAGCGAAGCTGACGAATTTGGTGTCGCCGTAGATTAGCTTCTCATAGATTTCATCCGAAAGCACATATACGTTTGTCTCCTCAAGTACCTTCGCAATAGCTTTTAGCTCTTGCGGTGTATAAGTAAAGCTGCCTGGATTATTGGGCGAGTTAAGTACGAGCATAGCAGTTTTCTCAGTGATGGCCTGTTTTAGCTGCGAAGGTGTAATTTTATAGCTATTTTCTTTATCGGTTTGGATAACCTTAACAGTGGCACCGGCGAGCTTTATAGTCTCCGGGTACGTTACCCAATACGGCGTGGGTAGAACAACCTCGTCACCCGGGTCAAGCACGGCCTGCATTGCCTCATAAACCGAGTGTTTGCCACCAATATTGACGATAATCTGGTCAGGGGTATATTTAAGGCCATTTTCCTTTTCGAGCTTTACGGCGATGGCAGTCCGCAGCTCAACTATGCCGGAGGAGGATGTGTACTTTGTTTTACCTGCCTTTATCGCTTCTATGGCAGAGACCTTAATATAATCAGGGGTGTCGAAATCCGGTTCTCCTGCGCCGAAGCCAATTACATCCACACCTTTAGCTTTCAGTTCTGCTGCACGGCTGGTCACAGCCAAAGTTGCCGAAGGCGGCACATCCTGGACACGTTTACTGATTTTCATTTTCCTTTGCGCCTTCCAAATTTTCATTTTTCTTGCGCAAACAATGATATTAAAAACAAGACAACAGGTCAAGAATTTCTCGTTGATGAATATTAACATCAGTAATGCCACCGAATTTATTGACAGGTACCTATACAATCGCTAACTTATTATTATGGCTCGTTTCTTTCAAATTTTGGCTTGGGGCTGTATGGGCCTGCTGATGACAGGATGCAATGCCACTCCTTCGACTTCGCTCAGTCCTAGGGACTCCTTACGGAGGACAGGTGATAAAAGCAAGCCGATATGGGAGCAGGTCAAAATCGGTGATTTAGCCCCGTCCGACAGCAGCAAACAAAGCAGTCTGCAAATTTTCAAGACGATAAATTTTGACGTGCATATCTTTGAAATCCCAGCTGAAAACATTGACAAACTGGATGATATCTGGGAGATTCTACATACTCAGCCATTACGATTTCGGGATTACAAAGATTTCCGAGCAAATTCATTTGTCGCTCGCTTCGGCCAAACTCTACTGTTGAAGCAGGTGCTTGACTCGCTGCGTTCCGCTGGTGGGAAAAAAGTAGTAACAGTGAAACTGTTGATAGAAGACGGTCAGGCTGGTAACGTTATAGTAGCCAGGTTAAACAGCAAGCAAGACGTCCTTTATATCTCAAGTGGTGGATTGACGGACAAAACAGCTATTGGGCCGGGAATACTTTCCCTGCGTATAAGAGCCGGGAAAACCGCCGGCCTAAGAGATATGTGCAGCGTTATTGCAGAGCCGGTATTTTCGCTACCGATAAGCAGTCCGGTCCCGGATCTATCAAAGCGTGCACAAAGACACGAATTTGCTTTTGCCACTACGGCCTTCGGATTGAAAATGACTCCTGGCGATTTTGTCCTGTTGGGGCCTGATAGATACATCAGCGACCAAAGCACTTTAACCGGATTATTCTTTAACGAACCAAAAGGCAGCTTATTTTTTAGTGAAACCAAATCTAAACCACCTGAACTTAAACCGGCTGTCAGGATATTCATACTGGTTTGCACCGGTATAAGCGATTAACGACCGCATGTGGCACGAGTCAGTATATGGCTGAGGCAAATGTTACATTGATTCGATGCAGCGATTACAGCCAGCCCAAAATCTGTGAATCTATCGCAAGACAGTTCGAACTGCTCGGCGGATTGGATAAATTCGTGAGCAGGGGTGATAGTGTGCTTCTTAAGCCAAATTTCATTTCTCCAAGGTCTCACCGACACGCTACTCAAACACACCCAGCAATAATTATCGAGACTGCCCGGCTATTGAAAGATTTCGGTGCAAGACCTTTCATCGGCGATTCACCTGCCTGGGGTAATGTATTTACGTGTGTAAAGGCACTGAGATTAGAAGAGCCATTAAAAAAGCTATCCGTGCCGGTCAAGCAGCTTGACAAACCAAAATGGTGCCGAATAGGAGCGAACAATACT
>Ga0315543_1002404_pt1 | contig 18248 bp, 16 predicted proteins | sample SalMarSW160210MG_2_FD_203098 | JGI IMG/M metagenome (GOLD analysis project Ga0315543, IMG submission 203098) | Salt marsh sediment microbial communities from the Plum Island Ecosystem LTER, Massachusetts, United States - Salt Marsh Sediment SW1601-210 ...
TCCACTTTTTTCTTACTGTTAATAATAAACAAAGCCACGCTATAAACGACAGGGCTGTCCACGAAGCCAGTGCATTGGCTTGACCTACTGTCCCTGCCAGTCTTTCCTCGAGGCCCATATACCTTGCACTGACTAAACTCGGAACTACCAAAAAGGTAATGCCAATCGCAGCGACGGCCAGATAGAAACGCACACGCTGGAGGCTGCTGCATCGAAGTGCTACTATCACCATAACAAATTGAATTTTCATAATGTAAAATGTAGCGCCAAAAGACGCCGCTCGATAATCCGACAGCACCGAACCTAATAGAATCCAAAGATACAAAGCGATAAGTACGAAAAACTCACGCTGGAACGTGTATCGGCTGACAATTAGACTAATTAGGAACAATAGGGGAATGACCATACCAATAGTGCTCAATAGGTTGTTGTAAGGACTATAGTTCGTAGCTAACATAGCAACTAAGTAGCTACCGAACAGATAGTCAAAAAAGCCAACGTTTTCTTTAGCTTGGACCACGTAGCCGCTCGATTCATTATTTAAATCAGCTTCAATAAGTTCATTTCGCATTCTTTTATTCTCTAAGCAGACCGTTCAGCATAAGAAGATTCCACCGAAGGCGCAGAGACGTTCGCTCTGCGCCTTCAGCACTGCGACTCTACAGAACAACCATCGCAGTATTGCTCGGTTCACCTTCGCCGGCCTTGTTCACGGCGATAATGCGGTATTCAAACTCCTTGCCACGGGGCTGCTCGACCGGTGTCGCCTCGCTGACCATCGCTGTTGCAACCTCATCCCAGTATCGTAAGGAATTTCTTTCATACTATCCCTCTCATCGGCAAATTATTCCGCACACTTCACGCTTCAGAGACAACTCCTATAATTATCTGCCTGGCCTTAATTATCGGACACACGTTCTACATTAGCCCGTGACTTGATACATACCATTGTATTGTTGCCTTCAGGCCTACATCAAATGGCGTTTTTGCCTCAAAGCCAAAAAGCTTTTTGGCTCTCGAAGTATCGAGACATCGCCTCGGTTGGCCGTCCGGCTTTGAACTGTCCCAGTGAATCCGGCCCTTAAAACCGGTCAATTTTACAATCTTCTCCGTAAGGTCTTTTATGGTTATTTCAAATCCCGCTCCAATGTTGGCCGGCTCGGGGCCGTTGTAATGCTCGGTGGCCAGGAGAATCCCTTCAGCAGCATCAGCAACGTAAATAAACTCTCGTGACGCTTTTCCTGTTCCCCAGCAGTCAATATGGTCGGCACCGCTGTCAATCGCATCTACACATTTCTTTATCAAAGCGGGTATTACGTGACTTGAGGCAGGGTTAAAGTTGTCACCAGGGCCGTAAAGATTCACCGGCAGCAGGAATATCGAATTAAAACCATATTCCGCCCGGTATGCCTGCGATTGCACAAGCAGCATCTTTTTAGCCAGTCCGTAAGGTGCGTTGGTTTCCTCGGGGTATCCGTTCCAGAGGTCTTCTTCCTTAAAAGGTACCGGAGTAAATTTTGGATATGCACAAATTGTGCCGATTGCTACAAATTTTTCAATATTGCGGAGCCGTGCCTGCTCTATTAGCTGAACGCCCATCATTAAGTTCTTATAGAAAAACTCGCCCGGATGCTCACGATTGGCGCCTATACCGCCGACGACCGCCGCCAGGTGAATAACAATATCCGGCTTCATATATTCATACATCCTGACGATGTCTTTGAGGTTTACCAGGTCATAATCTTCAATCTTTGGTACAAGAATGTTTTTACAGTTGCGCTTTCGCAGACCTTCAGTAACGAAATTGCCGAGAAAGCCGGCACCACCAGTAACGACAATCCTACGTTTTTTGAAAAATTCACTCATTTCTGCCCCTGTTTGTGAACGCCTTTTTCACAACATTCTACCTCTTTGTGCGGGAAATAAAAAGTAATACCTATTGTATTTATTCTCTTTTCACGGGAGCTTTTCATTATTAATAATCACTTGCAGCGTTTCGGTCAAGCTTGTCTTCGGCTGCCAGCCGATAGTCTTTTTGATTCGCTCCAGGTCAGGCATCCGACGCATCATGTCCTCAATGGGTCTTCCGTAGGCAACCTCGTAGGGAACAAATTCTTTTTTGCTTGAACTGGCCGTCAGAGCAATAATTTTATCAGCAAGCTGCTCAATTGTGGTCTCTTCAACGGAGCCGATATTATGTACCTTACCTGCGGCCTGGCTGCAATTCATCAATTCAATAACCGCCTCCACAAGGTCGTCCACGAAACAGAAACATCGCCTTTGTTTGCCTGTTCCGTAAATTAAAACCGGCTCGTTCCTTAACGCCCATTGAACGAAACGTGGCACCACCATTCCATATCGGCCTGTCTGCCTCGGCCCGATTGTGTTAAAGAACCTGCCGATTATAACACCAAGACCATACTGTTGATAGAAAGCCAGGCCTAAAAATTCATCTATTGCCTTACTGCAGGCGTACGACCATCGGGACAAACTTGTGCTGCCGAGCACTATGTCGTCATCTTCCCGAAAAGGCACTGCCTCGTTTTTGCCGTAGACTTCGCTGCTTGATGCAATGAGGATTTTCCTGCCGAACTTATTGCACGCTTCGAGCGCTACCTCAGTGCCACTGATATTTGTCTCTATCGTGTGTACGGGCCTGTCAGCTATGAGCTGGACACCGACGGCCGCAGCCAGGTGAAATACGACGTCGCTTCGCTCTACAAGAGTCAGCATCAGTTCAGTATTGCGGACGTCCCCTTCAACGAAATTAAAATCCGGGCTGGCTTTGAAAGCTTCAATGTTCTTTAAGCTGCCGGTGCTGAGATTGTCAATGACGGTTACCTGGTGACCATCCTTGAGTAGCCGTTCGGCCAGATGAGAACCGATAAAACCCGCGCCACCCGTAATGAGTGCCTTCACTGTTCTCCTTATGATAGCATCATTTCATATCAAAAAGGTCTATTATTAATCAATTATTACTAATCGACAATCAATTTTTAACAGACTCCGTCCCCGTCGGCTGCGCCAAAAACGCAGATACAACCTTCTTGTATTCGCCTTTTCTGTGAGGGCTTCTTTCAGCAGCCGATCCCGCACGAAAACCACAATCTTACTTACCAGCCATAAGTGCGTGTGGACTTATTTTGTTTTGCTGCGTTTTGGTGCGGGATGACCGACAGCTTTTGTATAGCATAAGTATCGGCAAATAAAGAACATAGCTTTAATTAGGGCATTCCTCCGATGAATCCATACTACCGATTTTGCGTAAACCCCGTTGGAAAAGTCGGGAGGGTTTTTACCCTTCACCCAGTTAGAAATAATTTTTCTAACGGGGTAAAAGATTATACGCTCTCAAAGGCGGACAAGTTCATCGTTCATAACTCGTCTTCAAAATCAAAAAAGCCTTTTTTATCGGACGGATTTCTCAAAAATCCCTCTTATATCCGTTCTCTGTATGTTTATGGCCTAAATCCCTTTGGACAATACTGCAGGGCCTGATTACTTTGTTTTTCGCTGCTAATGTTAGAATCTTTTATTCCAATTAAGCTTGTATATCTCAATTGGGCCGTAATAGGGGTCGTAGAATTCGTCTACCTTGGTGCCAAATATGCGGCATATATGGTCACACAGCTTGTCAGTCCTAAAGTCCGGCATTGACCGGGGTGGCAACTGAATTCCTATAGGGGTGGTAACTTTCCAGGCATCCCTTACTGCATAATCAAAACGATATTTGAAAGCCCAATTAATAGCTTCTCTGACTGTAATAGGTTCATTTTCAGAAATATATATCCACGGACCATATTGGTACCGCTCATGACCAAACCACAACATCGGATCGCCGCAGACACGACTGTCAGGTTCAACCACCGACGCTACACGCTGTATTATCTTGTTAACATCAGCTCCTAAGAAATAATAAAACAATAACGTAATACCTACAATACACGTTGACAAATAAACAAATCCCGTACACATACCAATGGCAAAACGAGCTTTGTGCCAATTTTGCAAAATTACGCCGCTACCTGTAATAATTCGCCATATCAATCGGATAATCAAAGCGCTGGAGAAGGGAACGATTGCAACGAGATATCGTCCGGTAGTATTAACGCTGGTAAAGGGTAGAATAAATATAAATAGAGCAATGATAGTTGCGATAGTTTTATCAGTAGTGGATGACCGGTACCATGCTAAAATCCAAGAGGTGAGCATAATAATTGCAAGCGGAGCACCTTTAGGCCACCGTAAAAAACCCCTCCAGCGAATAATTTCAGAATGTAGAATTGGTCTTTGCACCAAGCTGGGTTGCATCTGCTCAATGAAACTAACCTGTGGGTCCTGTATTGCCCAAAAAACGTAGATGATATAGGGGAGGATAACTAGCACCAGCCCCACACTTGCCCATAGAAATAATCGGGCGAGCGACTTAGTCTCAAGCCAAAAAAGTACAGCCAAACCAATCGAAAATACCAAGAGCAGGCCATTGGGATGTGTCAGGCCCAATAAACCTGCCAGCACTCCTGCAAAGAAAGCTATCCATCGCGAACCAGAATCAAAAAAAGACAGCATTAACCATAAAAAAACTAATGCCAATGCTGTGCAATAAATTTCGGGTCTGGCACGTCTGCTAACTTCGAAAAACCAGGGATGAATAATCGTTGCCAGGCAAATCCAGAAGGCCTGCTTTCCACCGAACCAGCGACGCATTACCGCATAAAGACTAACAATAGCCAATACCCCAAAAATCAACGAGGCAATACGACTTGTTAAAATGCTATAGCCAGCTACCTTGAAAATTGCGGCGCAAACAAAAGGCAGGACAACTCGATTTTGTACAAAGTGAACATCCATACCGCCGAAACCTTCGACGAATGGATGGCTAAGCGAACCCTTAAAGGCGAGATTATAGCCCAACGCTGAGTCCCATACCTCATCAACGTAGATACGGGGGACAGAGCTTAGGTATGCTAAGCCCAGTACAACTTGCAGAACAATGAGCAAAGCTATATCTCGCCTCCAGCTGGACATTGTTTACCTCCGCTTTTGACGAATAAATTAATAGCTCTTTCAAATATTGATTATTATGAATCAATGCCCATAATATGAGCAATATGTTTTATCGGTTTCCCAGACCGTAATGCAGTGAAGCTGCACATCACTAAATTTATCAGCGAGTTTATTCCACGCAAAAGCTGCTATATTTTCAATGGTGGGATTGGTCTTTTTAAACTCCGCAACATCAGTATTTAAATTTTTATGGTCAACCAGTTTTATAAGGCCATTATACACTATTTTCTCAAAATCTGCAACACAAAAATTGTCGCATCCTATCGGTTTTTTTATAGTAACCTCAACAATATAGTTGTGTCCATGGCCTGAAGGATTTGCGCAGTTGCCGAAAACTTCAAAGTTGCGCTCGTTGCTAAATTGCTCGTTCCAGAGCTTATGCGTCGCGGCAAACTCGAATCTCTCACTAAAATAAAACATCTTTGTGTCCTCTGAATCAATTTCTACTTTCCTGAAGGGAGTCAACTTCAAAGATAATTTGCTCAACTTCGCTGAGCCAAACTTGTCGGCTAATTGGCCCCAGGCGGTTTTTAATAGTTCAGCTATTTGGAAAAAACCGATATGCCTGTCTTGGCGAAAATCCTCTCTTATTCGTCCGGCAAAGAGCGGTACAGCGAACTGGCGAACGGTTTTGTCAATATCGGTTACATTAACAACGAATCCTGTAGCCGGCTCGACGTTACCAGTTACCTCCACAAGCAATTCAAAAAATAGTGATAATCCTTCCCCAGCCGGCATAGAGGCATACGAATTAAAACCGTCACTATCACTCGGCAAAAAAGGATTAATCGAGAACCGTACGTGCCTTGCTGTTTTATGCATAAGCAAAGCCCTAATTATTCTTTGGCGATATGCATTAAGCTCAAAACCTCATTTCGGCTTTTTGGGTCTTTTCTGAATAAGCCGCGAAGCGCCGATGTTACCATCATTGAACCGGGCTTTTTTATGCCTCGGATAGTCATACAACTGTGCGAGGCCTCCAGCACCACTGCGACGCCTCGAGATTTTAAGCTACTCATTATAAAATCAGCTATCTGGTAGGTAAGCCGTTCCTGCGACTGTAGCCGCCGAGCAAAGCAGTCCACAATACGGGCCAGCTTGCTAACGCCAAGCACCGCTCCGGAAGGTAAATAAGCAACAGCAGCAAAACCGATAAACGGCATCAGATGATGCTCGCAAATACTATAGAAAGGTATATTACGCAGCAAGACAACTTCATCGTAGCTTTCGGTAAAGACACTGTGAAGATGTTCTTTGGGGTCCTGCCACATTCCGGCTAAAAGTTCGGTGTACATCCTTGCTACTCGCTTGGGCGTATCCTTTAGTCCTTCACGTGTGGCATCTTCACCAATTGCTGAAAGTATTTCCGTGACCGCCTTTTCGATGCGTTCGGTATCTATATTTTTGTTTTGCTTTTTCGTACTTTGACTTTTCTTGGCTTTAATAACCGGCATTATTTATTTTTCCTTTCTTGGCTACGGCTCGGCCTTCCCGGCTACGGCATGCTCCGCCGTGACGAGCGCCGAGACGAGTCTGCCAGATTCATAAGAGAGGTGGTCAACAGCCGTACACCAAATCCGCTTGAGCCTTGCGTTGTATATTCTGTGGCCTTTTCAGACATTTCTGTCCCGGCGATATCCAGGTGTGCCCATTTTACATCACCTACAAACTGCCTCAAAAAGGCCGCTGCGGTGCAGGCCCCGCCCCATTTGTTGCCGATGTTCCTGAGGTCTGCTATCTTACTCTTCATTTCCTCGGCGTACTCATCGCCGCTTGGCATAGGCCAGAGTTTCTCTCCACTTTTCTGCGCAGCTGTTTGTAATTGTTTCATCAGTTTTTCATCGCTGCCCATCAGTCCAGCCATATACGTGCCAAGAGCAATCTTGCAGGCACCGGTTAGCGTCGCTATGTCAATGATAATATCGCAGTTTTGCTTGACAGCGTAAGCAAGTCCGTCGCAGAGCAGCATTCTTCCTTCGGCATCGGTATTTAGCACCTCAACGGTTTTTCCGCTGAAAGTCGTGATGATGTCACCCGGCCGATAGCTTGTCCCGCCCGGCATGTTTTCTGCTGAGGGAATGATTCCATATACATTGAGTGGCAGTCCCAGCTCAGCTACCGCTTTCATTGTCCCTAATACAGTAACTCCACCTGTCTTATCTAATTTCATCTCATCCATATGAGCTGCCGGCTTGATGCTAATGCCACCGGAATCAAAAGTTATCGCTTTGCCGACGAGGCCTACAGTTGGTTTTTTGCCTGCGGTTTTACTGGTGGAGCTATATTTCAAAATAATAAATCTGGGAGGGCTTTGAGAGCCGGAACCGACGGCAAGCACACCGCCCATACCCTTTGCAGCCATTTGCTTTTCATCGAGGACAGTACAGCTTAGACCCGATGTAGTTTTTGCCAGCTTTTTTGCCTCTGCTGCAAGGGCTGGCGGATTTATTACATTGGCCGGCCGATTCGACAAAGTCCGCGCATAACTTTGCGATTGGCCGATAATAACCCCTCTGGCAACACCAGTATTGAGTATTTTTGTTTTTACCGAATCAGAATCTATTACTTCAACGCTGAGAGAATTCGCTCGTCCATCATCGCTGGCAGTGACAAACTCATCATAGCGATAGCTGCCAAAAAATGTCCCTTCAGCCATAGCCTGCCCCATTGCGGACAAATCGAACTTCCCTCCAAATGCCCGATGCAGCGCCAGACTGAGAGTTTTTACTTTCATCTGCACCGCCTTATTCGCTGCATTAGCAGCCGCCATGCGAACCGTATCGAGAGTGGCTTTCTTCCTGTCACCAAGCCCGACCAGCAGGACCCTTTTGGCGGCTATCCGGTCGTTGCCGTAAACAATTGCTGTGGTTCCCTGCTTTGCCTTAAAATCACCGAGTTTGAGCAATTGTTCGATGGCACCATTGAGCTTAGCGTTTAGCTCTGCACCCAGTTTATCCAGGGCTTTGGTGTCGGAGAATTGTCCTATCGCGAGTAAGTCTGTTTTGCACTTGCTGAAATCAGTCTTTTGCGTTTTTATCTTAACATCAATAATCGCTTTCATTTTTTCCTGACCTTTTACTTTTACTTAATTGGTGGCTGTTTTATTTTTTGCTTTGTGCCGCAGGTAGCTTTCGACAAATCCGTTGAGCTCACCATCCAGCACCGCATCTACATTACCTGTTTGAAAGTTTGTTCGATGGTCTTTGACCATCTGGTATGGCTGCAGGACATAACTTCGTATCTGATTCCCCCAGGCGATTTCTCCCTTGTCGCCGTAAAGTTTTGCTATTTTCTCATCGCGTTTTTGCTGTTCAAGCAGATACAACCTGGCCTTGAGCATTTTCATTGCCTCAGCCCGGTTTCTGTGCTGGCTTCGGTCGTTCTGGCACTGCACGACGATTCCGGTCGGCTCATGTGTAATCCGCACCGCTGAGCTGGTTTTATTTACGTGCTGCCCGCCGGCGCCACTGGCTCGATAAAAATCAGTCTTGAGGTCTTCTTCGTTTATTTCAACGTCAATATCTTCATCAAACTCCGGTATGCAATCCACCGCTGCAAAACTCGTATGCCGACGCTTGTTCGCATCGAATGGGCTAATCCGCACAAGCCGGTGCACACCCACCTCGCAGGAAAGTTTGCCGTAAGCAAAAGGGCCGCTGACGCGCAGCGTTATCGACCGAATCCCCGCCTCTTCGCCCGGAGTAATATCAAGCTCCTGGAACTTGTATTTGTTCTGCTCGAAATACCGTGTATACATTCTAAGCAGCATATTCACCCAGTCACAGCTTTCCGTACCGCCTGCACCGGCATGAATGCTGAAAAAGCAGTTCCTCGTATCGTTTGGCCCGGATAGCAGGCCGGCCAGTTCTACCTGCTCGCATCTTTTGACAAGTTTTCGCAGGTCTTCTTCTACCTGTTTTTGCTCATCTTCGTCGGCTGCTAATTCAAACAGCTCCTGGACATCTTTAATCTCGTGTAGAATTTCTTCCACCGGCTCGATTACCGATTTAAGTGCGCTTAGCTGGGATACAACGGACTGAGCCGAGTTGGGATTGTCCCAGAATCCCGCCTGGCTCATTTTATTTTCGAGCGTTTGTAGTTGCGATTTTTTATTGGGCAAGTCAAAGCCAGTCCCGGACTTTTTCAATCCGGGCCGCCAACTCCGATATCGCTGATTTTAATTCCGTTGCTTCCATCAAATTTTCTCTAATAGACTCAGGTCGATTTCAAAGAAACGTTTATAACATAAAAGATTAAGGTATGCAACCCGCTAAAAAGACAATTATATCAAAGGGCACTTTGATACTGTGTTTGCTAAAGATTTTCCTGCTTTTGTTGCTCTGATAACGTTTCGTTCAGCGAGCCGGTGCGGTAGCCCTGCAGGTCGATGGTTACGAACTTAAAGCCGAGCGATTTTAGTTTCTCGACAATTTTTGAGCGGGTCGGCTCGGTTGTAACTTTATCGATATTCTGCAAGCTGACCTCGATTCGAGCAACGGTATCGTGATGGCGGACTCGAAATTCAATAAAACCTAAAGACCGTAAGAACTGCTCTGCTTCATCGACCTGTCTTAGTCGTTGCTCGGTAACTTCCAGACCATAAGCGATTCTCGAAGCTAAGCAGGGGGATGATGGTAAATCCGCAGTAGGTAGATTCATTTCTCTGCTTAATTGGCGAATGTCGTCTTTTGTGAGTTTGGCTTCTGCCAATGGTGAGCGAATGCCAAAGACTTTCATCGCGCGATTGCCCGGTCGAAAATCGTCGAGGTCGTCATAATTGACGCCGAAGATAACATGGTCGAATCCCTGCTCTTTGGCGATATCGAGAAGAATTTTGCAGATGCGGGATTTACAGTGAAAGCAGCGGTCGGCCTTATTGGCGGTGAAGTTTGGGTCGCCAAGCTCATCCGTATCGATGGTTTTTAGTTCCACACCGATACTTTGTGCGAATTTTTCGGCCCTTTGTAATTGGCCGGACGGCTCGGCAGGGCCGGCACTTATACAGGCCAGGACGTTTTCAGTTCCGAGCATATCAACAGCCGCTTTCAATAGAAACGTGCTATCCACCCCGCCGGAGTATGCAACAATGACTTTCCCCAGTTTCTTGAGTATTTCTTGAAGCGATTTGTATTTTTGTTGAAGATTCACACAGCCGATGGTGGGAATCGGACCCACAACCCCGGCTTTACGAAAGCCGTGCTCTACCGTTGAGCTACATCGGCAAATAATTGATTATTGACAATTTCTTCTTAAAAATGATAAATAGTCTATGGCAAATAGTCAATAACAAATGGTCTTAATGGGACAGTTGCAATGAATCCGAAACCTAATGCTATTGTGGCACAATCCGGCGGGCCGACCGCGGTAATCAATTCAAGCGCCTGCGGAGTGGTCCAGGAGGCAATGCAATCAGGCAAAATCGGCTGTGTAATAGGCGCAACCAACGGTATATTGGGCGTATTAACCGAGGAGCTGTTTGCTCTCTCTGCTGAAAAACCGGAGACTATCGAGCAACTTATGCAAACACCTGCAGCAGCTATCGGCTCTTGCAGATACAAGCTAAAATCGCTCGAGGATTCCAAAGCCGATTTCGACAGAATCCTCGATGTATTCAAGGCCCATAACATCCGCTACTTTTTCTATGCCGGCGGCAACGACTCGATGGACACCGCCGATAAGGTCAATAAGTTAGCTGCCGATGCCGGCTACGAGCTGGTTTGTATTGGTATTCCGAAAACGGTTGATAACGATTTGGCCTTTACCGACCATTGTCCGGGCTATCCGAGTGTTGCAAAATATGTCGCAACCTGCGCAATGGAGGCGGGGCGAGATACAGAAGCACTTTATACCACGGATACCTGCACGATTTTAGAAGTGATGGGAAGAAATGCCGGCTGGATAGCAGCGGCGACAGGTCTTGCGCATCGCTGCGATGAGGACGCACCTCATCTTGTATATATGCCCGAGGCGGTATTTTCATTCGATAAGCTCGTCAATGATGTCAACGAGGTACTAAAAAAATTAGGCAGGGTCTTTATCGTTACCGGCGAAGGACTTAAGAATGATAAAGGCGAATATATCACCGCTGACAAAGGGGCATTCGCCAGGGACAGTTTCGGCCATGTTCAATTAGGCGGTGTAGCTACTATGCTCAAGGCAGTGATTGAAAAGGAAGTCAAAATAAAAGCCCGATGGAATCTGCTCGGCACCAATCAGCGAAGCGCTATGCACTTTGCGTCGCTGACCGATGTTAATGAGGCCTATATGTGTGGCCAGATGGCAGTAAAGAGCGCGCTGGATGGCGTCAACGGGAAAATGGTAACTCTGGTCCGTGAAAAAGGGCCAATCCGCCTTCGTCAAGGCTTCGGCGGACAAGAATATAAATGCACCACCGGACTGGCAGAATTGCGAGACGTGGCCAACGGCGAAAAGAAGGTGCCGAAAGAGTTTATAAATGATAGTGGCAATCATATCACTGATGCGATGCGTGATTACGTTCGGCCTTTGGTTCAGGGCGAAGCGCCCATTACCATTGGAGAAGACGGCTTGCCTGTATTTATGAGATTTGAGCGAAAGCCGTTAGAGAAAAAATTGCCGAAGTATATGTAGTGGATGGGTAAACAGTTCTGCGCTTCCGCAGGAAAGGATAGCGATGGAAGAGCTATTTAACATTAAAGGAAAAGTTATCGTAATTACCGGAGCCGGCGGGGTTCTCTGTGGGACGATGGCCAGGGCACTTGCCAAAGCCGGTGCAAAAATCGCCGTATTGAGTTTAACCGAGGCCCATGCAAAGAAAGCGGCTGACGAAATTAAATCCAAAGGTGGCCGAGCCATTGCGGTTCAATGTGATGTGCTGGATAAAAATAGTCTGGAGCGTGCCCATGAAAAAACCATTGCTGAGCTTGGCGAAATCGACATTTTAATTAATGGCACCGGCGGCAATAGGAAAGAAGCGACCACTTCAGAGGATTTGTCTTTTCTCGGTATGTTTCTTACGACACAGGTTGTAGCTAAAGATATGGCCCAAAAGGGCCGGGGTATAATACTAAATATATCAAGCATGAACGCATTTCGTCCACTGACGGATATACCTGTGTACTCAGCAGCAAAAGCAGCGGTGAGCAATTTTACCCAGTGGCTGGCAGTGTATGTTTGCCAGAACTATTCGAAAGATATTCGTGTCAATGCCATCGCACCGGGATTCTTTCTGACCGGACAAAACCGCTTCCTGCTGACAGACGGCAAGACCGGTAAGCTGACCGACCGCGGTAAGATAATTATAGAGCATACGCCAATGGGTAGATTCGGCCAGCCGGAAGACCTAATCGGAACCGTTATGTGGTTATTAAGCGATGCAGCGAAGTTTGTTACCGGAGTTGTTGTCCCTGTGGATGGCGGCTTCTCGGCTTTCAGCGGCGTTTGAGATGTTCATTCATAAGATTGATGGTTTATAGGAGAATAGGATGGCTGATATTGAACCGGCGAAACCATTAAAAGATTTCAAACCCAAAAAGAATTTTTTTGTGGGAATTGACTCAGATGGCTGTGCCTTTGATACGATGGGGATAAAGCAGCGGGAATGCTTCTGCCCGTGGATGATTGGCTATTTCGGCCTGCAGCCGGTAGCCCAGGCGGTGCGCGAGTGCAAGGAATTTGCAGATTTATTTTCCAAAACGCGGGGCGGCAACAGGCATAAAACAGCCAAGAGAATAATCGCAGAGCTTCTACCAAGTCATCCTATGGTCAAAGCAAGAAACTTTGAAGTTCCGCAATACCCATACTATTTTGCCTGGGTAGATGACCCAAATAGTTTGCTTAGCAATGACGGTCTGAAACAGGCGATAGCTGAGACAAAAGACGACAAGGCCAAAGCTGAATTAGAGCTTGCACTTGCCTGGAGTGAGCGGGTCAACTGGTCAATAGCAGAAATCGTCAAGGACATGCCGCCATTTCCTTATGTGCGGGAAAGCTTAGAGAAGATTCAGCCGTTAGCGGATGTTATCGTGGTCTCAGCCACGCCCAACGAGGCGCTTAGGCGGGAGTGGGAAGAGCACGATATCGCCAGGCACACAGAAGTTATAGCCGGGCAGGAGATGGGCAAAAAGGCCCAGCACCTCGAATACGCTGCTAAAGGCAAGTACGAAAAGAACCATATTCTTATGGTCGGCGATGCGCCCGGAGATATGAAAGCAGCCAGGGCGAACGAGGCTTTGTTTTATCCGATTAATCCGGGCAATGAAATCGAATCCTGGAAGAGATTTCATGATGAGGCGTTTGATAAGTTCATCAACGGCGAATACGCCGGCGAGTATGAACAGAAACTAATCGCTGAATTTGACACATACCTGCCGGGAAAGCCACCCTGGGAGAAATAGAAATTTTTTTCACGCAATACGACATACGCGATACGCACGACGAGTCGAATGGTTATTGAGCGACAAAACAAAAATGGTTTCATTGATAATAACGAAGCTTCAGAGGCAATAGTCGAGTTTTTTGAGCAAAATGACTATGCCGGCAAAAAAATTCTGCTGATAATCCCCGACAACACCCGTTCGGGCCCCATCGGTGACATATTCAAAGGCATTTACGATTGTATAGGCCAAAAGGCAAAGGCCATCGATTGTTTGGTCGCACTCGGAACGCATCAGCCATTAACGGAAGAGCAATTCTGCAAGAGATTAACAATTACAATAGATCAGCGCAAAGGCAAGTACGCTTCGGTAAAATTTTTCAACCACGAATGGGAAAAGCCGCAAACATTCACCTCTATCGGAAAAATCTCAGCACATGAAATCGAGCAGCTCAGCAACGGCCTTTTTCGTGAAGAAGTTGACGTAGCTATCAATAAATTGCTCTTTGAATACGATGAGTTTTTTATATTAGGGCCTGTCTTTCCTCACGAAGTTGTGGGTTTCTCCGGTGGTCATAAATATATCTTTCCCGGAATCGCTGGTGAGAAAATCATAAACTTCTTTCACTGGCTCGGTGCAGTAATAACAAACCCGGTAATAAACGGAAATATCTGGACGCCGACGCGAAAGGTAGTTGAAAAAGCAGCTTCGTTTATAAAAATGCCGCATAAATTGTTCGCCATAGTGGCGGAGGAAAATAATCTCAAAGGGATATTCATCGGCGATTGTACAGAGACGTGGGAAAAAGCAGCCGAGTTATCAAAGGACGTCCATATTATTTACAAGGATAACGCCTATAAAACCGTCTTGGGCATTGCACCGAAGATGTACGACGATTTATGGCTGGCCGGAAAGGTAATGTACAAGCTCGAACCGATTGTCGCAGACGGCGGTACGCTGATTATATACGCTCCGCATATAAAAGAGCTCTCTTATACTCACGGCAGATTTATCGAGAAAATCGGTTATCATACACGCGATTATTTCCTCAATAGAATGGACGAATTCAGCGATATTCCGAGAGCGGTTATCGCGCACTCAACGCACGTCAAGGGCATCGGCAGGTATGTCGATGGCGACGAGAAACCGAGAATCAATGTTGCGCTTGCAACCGGAATAAGCAGAGAGCTTTGCCGAAAGGTCAATCTCGGGTTTATGGAGCCGGACCATATTGAAATACGCAATTTTGAAAATAAGGAGAACAAGGGTATTTTAGTTGTTCACAACGCCGGAGAAACACTTTATAGATTATCCAGCGGATATATACCAACAATTCCAAACGAGCATAAACAATAACCAAAGGGAGATAAATATATGGCACAGGCAGATATAGGGCTGATTGGTCTGGCGGTTATGGGTGAGAACCTTATCCTTAATATGGAAAGCAAGGGCTTTACGGTTGCGTGCTTTAACAGGACTCTCTCGAAGGTGGATGATTTTATCAACGGCAGGGCCAAGGGCAAAAATGTCATCGGCTGCAAATCAATCGAAGAGCTTGTCGCAGATTTAAAAAGACCGCGCAAGGTAATGCTGATGGTAAAGGCAGGTCAGCCGGCCGATGATTTTATCGAAAAGCTCCTGCCACATCTTGAAGACGGTGACATCATCATTGATGGCGGCAACAGTCATTTTCCAGATACTATTCGCCGCACCGAGTATGTCGAGAGCAAGGGCAAACTCTATATCGGCACCGGTGTGTCCGGCGGAGAGGAAGGGGCGTTTCGAGGGCCGTCAATGATGCCCGGCGGCTCGCCTGCCGCGTGGGAGCACGTCAAGCCCATCTTCCAGGCCATTTGCGCTAAGACGCCTGAAGGCGAGCCGTGCTGCGATTGGGTCGGTGAGAACGGGGCCGGTCATTTTGTAAAAATGGTTCACAATGGTATCGAATACGGCGATATGCAGATGATTTGCGAAACATACCAGATGATGAAACAGGGCCTCGGGATGAGCAATCAGCAGATGCACGAGGTTTTCGCCGTGTGGAATAAAGGCGAGCTTGATTCGTATCTTATCGAGATAACGCGGGACATCCTCGCCTACAAAGACGAAGACGGAAATGAAGTCATTGACCTTATCCTTGATACGGCAGGCCAAAAGGGCACAGGTAAATGGGCTGGCATTGAGGCCCTAAATCTCGGTCAGCCGCTAACTCTGATAGGTGAAGCCGTTTTTGCCCGGTGTCTGTCGGCATTAAAAGAAGAACGTATCGTCGCATCTAAAATCCTCAAGGGACCGAGGGCTAAATTCAAAGGCGACAAAGATAAATTCATCGAGGATTTGCGAAAGGCGCTTTACGCCTCAAAAATCATAAGCTATACCCAGGGCTATCAGCTAATGCGTGCAGCGGCGAAAGAATACAAATGGAACTTAAATTATGGCGGCATCGCCCTGATATGGCAGGGCGGCTGTATCATTCGCTCGGCCTTCCTGGGTAAAATAAAACAGGCATTCGATAAAAATCCAAACCTCGAAAACCTGCTGCTCGACCCCTTCTTCAAAAAAGCTGTGCATAAAGGCCAGAGCTCCTGGCGGCGGGTTGTTAATGCCGCAGTAAAGCTGGGTATTGCGATGCCGGCTATGAGCTCAGCCCTTGCCTTTTACGATGGTTATCGAAGTGCCCGCCTGCCAGCAAATTTGTTGCAGGCCCAGAGGGATTATTTCGGAGCGCATACTTACGAGCGGGTTGATAAGCCACGAGGCGAATTTTTCCACACGAACTGGACCGGCCACGGCGGGCAAACCAGCGCTTCAACATATACGGCCTGATGGGGGAATTTCAAGAAAAGCTGCTGATAGAGGTTGTATCAATAAGGCACATTTGGTATTTTAGACGGAGAAAAGTTAATCTCGTTAGGGAAATTCAAAAGTAAGGAATATCGCTATGTACAAGATTTTTATGCTGATTGCTTTGCCGATTATAGCGGTTGCGTGGCTCGCATATGCGCTCTGGGAGCGAAAGATGCGGATTGAGGAAAAGAAACAGCCAAGACAGGTATCACAACGGCTGCAAAAAAGCAGAAGCGAAATGACTGACTGGGCCCAGAAAATGGCACAGTTCAAAAAGCCCGCCCACAAACCCGACCAAAGCGAAAAAAGTACATAGTCACGGAGACACGAAGGCACAAAGTAGATAGGAAATAATTAAAAATTAAAACTTTGTGTCTTTGTGCCTTGGTGGCAAGAGTAAAAAATATGAATCAGTAGGTACAAAAATGGCTGAACCGTTTTTAACTGAAGATTTTCTCCTGCAAACCAAAACCGCAAGGACTCTTTATCACGAACACGCCGAAAAGATGCCTATCTACGACTATCACAGCCATCTGCCGGCTGACCAAATCGCCGCCGACCATCACTTCGATAACATCACACAGGCGTGGCTTTACGGCGACCATTACAAATGGCGGACAATGAGAGCCAACGGTATTGCGGAAAAATATATCACCGGTGATGCCGATGACTATGAAAAGTTCGAGAAATGGGCAGAAACCGTCCCATATTGCCTGCGAAATCCGCTTTATCACTGGACGCATCTTGAGCTTAAGCGTTATTTCGGTATCGATGATAAACTATTGGGCCCCGATACCGCAAAAGAGATTTACGAGACCTGCAGCGAAAAGTTAAGGACGCATCGGTTTAGTGTCCGCAATCTCTTACGCAAAATGAATGTAAAACTTCTCTGCACTACGGAGGACCCCCTCGATTCGCTGGAACATCATAAAAAAATTCGAGAAGACGGCTTTGAAATCAAGGTCCACGCTGCGTGGCGTCCAGATAAAGCGATGGCTGTTGGAGACCTTTGTGCTCTGAACGCATGGATTGATAAACTTGAGATGCTTTGTAACCTCGAGATAGTTAACTTCCGTTCATACATTACAGCAATCCGCCTGCGTCATTACTACTTCCATGAAAACGGCTGTCGGCTCTCCGACCATGGTTTAGAGACCGCCTATGCAGAAGATTATACCGAAAGCCAAATCAATAAGATATTTGACAAGATAAGGTCAGGAAAAAAACTGGACGGCTCAGAGCGTCTCAAATTCAAATCGGCAATGATGCTTGAATTCGCTTTGATGGATTACGAAGCCGGCTGGGTCCAGCAGCTTCATATCGGTGCGCTGCAGAACAACAACACACGAATGCTCAAAGCCCTCGGGCCTGATACCGGCTTCGATTCAATTGGTGATGCTGAGATAGCCCGGCCATTAGCCAGGTTTCTCGATTCACTCGATAAAAATAGCGAGTTGCCAAAAACCATTCTGTACAATCTGAATCCCAGGGACAACGCCTTGTTCGCCACTATGGCAGGCAATTTTCAGGATGGCATTACCCCAGGCAAAATTCAATACGGCTCTGCCTGGTGGTTTCTCGACCAAAGGGACGGAATCCGGGAGCAGCTGACCGTGCTTTCCAAAATGGGCTTACTTAGCAGGTTTGTTGGGATGCTGACGGATTCAAGGAGTTTCCTGTCGTATCCAAGACACGAGTATTTCAGAAGGATACTCTGTAATCTGCTCGGAAATGATGTTGAAGCCGGACTTTTGCCGAACGATTTGGATTTACTGGGAAAAATGGCCGAAAATATATGCTTCAACAACGCTAAAAGCTACTTCCTGATGGGGTTAGATTAGCCTGCCAGTAGCATTTTGCCTAAAATAATCCCGAAATTTAAAGAATTTTCTTGCAATTTTAGACGATAAACGATAGGATGTGAATACAATCAGGTTTCGAGCAAAATAAGGAGTGTGGGTTTCAAACACACTATCTAAT
>Ga0315543_1002405_pt1 | contig 18234 bp, 18 predicted proteins | sample SalMarSW160210MG_2_FD_203098 | JGI IMG/M metagenome (GOLD analysis project Ga0315543, IMG submission 203098) | Salt marsh sediment microbial communities from the Plum Island Ecosystem LTER, Massachusetts, United States - Salt Marsh Sediment SW1601-210 ...
ATAAGGGTGTTTGGTAATCAAATGAAAGTGCTATTCTGGAGGGGCAGCTGTACTATTAAGTTGTGCTTTGGATATTTTTTAGACATTTTGCTATTTCATAGGGAAAGCCTAAAATTTTCTTCGCCTTGTTTTGACACATAAAATCCTTAGAGGCCGATCCTTCGCTCTTCGAGCGATTCGGATTTCTATGAATTAACTATAATGCAACTTTAAGGATTATTTTTCTTAAGAATTGTTGGCAGATTATTGTATAAGAAAAAAAGAACAAAACCGGGAAACCTACTTTATCAGGAAGATGTTAATCGTTACTTGTAATGACAAAGATCATAGTATAAAAATAATTGGTGCTGGGTGCTGGGTCCCCTGACGCCTGCCTGGGCAGGCAGGCTCCTCCGTCGGTCAGGGTCTTCGGCCATGACGATCCCTCGTCTGTCATGGTCTCCGACTCGGTACTCGGTAAAAAATCTTCAATCTTTATTAGAATAAATCCCCCGTCACTGACTATCTCACTTTGTTCGATGTCAGGACACCCCCTTTGAGAAAGGGGGACGATTTTCTCGTACCCCTATTAACAGAATAGATCTCGTTACGCGTAACGCGTTACTCGTCACCTAAAATGACAAAGATCATAGAATAATTTGAATCTGGTGATTTAATTTGGAGTTCAATTTAATCTTTCATAACCATGTTCAACAAACTCATCGCCGCTATACTGCCTTACCTGCCCAAACGATTCGTCTGGATCTTTTCAAAACCCTATGTCGCAGGAGAAAGCCTGGATGACGCCATGCGGGTGTGCAGGGAACTGAACAGCCAGGGAATCAAGGTGACCATCGATGTGCTGGGCGAATTCATCGAAACCCTCGAAGAGGCAGAACAAAATAAACAGGAGTACATGGACCTGATCGATATTGCCGAAAAGGAGAAAATCGACGGGAACTACTCCGTCAAGCCGACCATGTTCGGACTGCTGATCGATAAAGAAGTCTGCTACCAACACATCCGTGAGATCGTCGCCAAAGCAGCCTCCTGCAACAACTTCATCCGTATCGATATGGAAGACTCCCAGTGCGTCGACCGGGAGATTGATCTGTTCCGGAAAATCCAAAAAGAATACCCCAAAAACGTGGGGCTGGTCTTCCAGGCGTACATGAGACGAACCCTGCAGGACCTGAACGACCTGATGGATATCCATACCGAAGAAAAACCCCTTAACTACCGCCTCTGCAAAGGGATTTATGTTGAACCCGTTGAGATCGCCTATAAAAAATACCAGGAGGTCAATGATCACTTCCTCGAAGATCTGGAGTTCATGCTCAAAAACAAAATCTATTCCGGGATCGCCACGCACGATAAACCGCTGGTCGAAGGTGCATACAGGCTGATCGAGAAATACAACGTTCCGAAAGATATGTACGAGTTCCAGATGCTCTACGGTGTCACCCCCGACCTCCGTCAGTCGATCGTGGATAAAGGACATGTTATGAGGGTGTATGTTCCCTTCGGGAAAGAGTGGTTTGGGTATTGTACACGCCGGCTCAAGGAAAATCCAAAAATGGCGTCGTATATTATAAAGGCGTTGTTTGTTAAAGGATAAGTCTTTATCCTTTTATTTTAAAAATTATAACATAACTTTTCATTTCCCCTCCCTCAAGCCCTGTGAAATCCTGCTTCCCAGTTCAACTTAATTGGATTTATCCAATGAAATAGCAGTATAACTTCTAAAGTAAAATATTATTTCACAGGGCAAGCCATTTTTCTGCGCGCCGTTCCCTATCGGCTTTCCTACCTTTCTTTTACCGCAAAAGAAAGGTAGGAAAGAAAGCTCCCGCTGCATAAGAATTGCTTGAAAACCAAGAGACCCAGCAGCCACAGATAAAATGAACTCGCCCAATGTTTGCATAAATGGTCTTGCTTAAATGAATCTGTCACAGCCAATTTGGTGGTAAAGGTGATGGAGAGGGGGCAGCATTTAGATCGGTGGGCTCAGACAGCATTTTATCTTTTTGACTACCCTGCGTCCTGGTTTTCATACGCAATTCTTATAAGGCGGTTTATTCGCCTTTCAGGCGATTGGGGTTTTGGCTCAAGGAAAACCCAAAAATGGCGTCGTATATCATAAAGGCGTTGTTTGTTAAGGGATAGGTTTGGTGGTAATGCGTTTAGATTGATATTAACCCCCAAAAATATTGGGTGCAATTTATTATTTTTCCTGCCTATGTAGGGTTGTTTCAAGGTAGAGACGCCATGCATGGCGTCTCTACATGCCTGAATTTCCGATGCATTATCGGAATTTTTTGTTTGACGTCTGTCCCGTTCCGGTCCAAGGTAGTCTTTCCCAGTGAATAGCAATGCAGTTGGACCGGGATTTCGTGGTTACACTAAACCCCGGGTGAGTTCACCCGGGGCTACCAATGTATCGCTCCTACGGAGCTGAAAATTGTATCTCTTTTTAGAAAATCTTCCTGTAACCCGTAACTATGGACTGAAGACTGTGTACTTTTTCCTGTAACTCGTAACCCGTATAACATAACAGTTCACTGTTCACTGCTCACCGAGAACCTGTTCCTCTCACCCACAGTGAAATATGCTCCTGCGTCACATTTCACCCCGATGAAATAAAAAGAATTTCATGGGGTAAACGTGGCAGGCACTCACCTCCTCTTCAATTTCTCGTCAAGGTATTGATCCCGGGAACGGAGGATGCGTTCTTTGATCTTTTCGAGTGTTAGTTCTTTTTCTTTTACCATCCTCGGCCAGTCCTGTTCCCGGTCGATATCATCAAAATAACAGAGGCTCTTGATGGCATGCAGATCGTTTCTCTGATCGTATTTTCTCCGGTAATATCCGATGATATCAGAAAACCCGTGATGCTCCAGAAGAAAATAGATATCGATAAAATCTTTGATTCGGGACCCATCCATTGTAATGGCATTTACCTTCATGGCAGCAATATCAGCCTGTGAAAACAACCGGATCCCTTCTTCTTCGATGGATTTATCAATTACCGGATATTTATGGGTGATAAAATCAACAAAAATCCCGTCGATTATGCCTTTCAGGGTATTTTTTTCAGAGAATTGCAATGAAAATCCATACTTTTTCTCAAGGTGTTCCAGTATTGTTCGCAGATCAAAATCCTCGTAAGTAAAAAGATCAATATCGATGGACTCCCGGTGCCCCAGGTGAAATGCCAGGGCTGTTCCACCAGCAAGCAGAAATCCCCGGAAGTACTGATCCTGCTGTAATGATTTCAATAATCTTACGACATCCGCAGGGACGGCATTTATTTGTAACATCTGAAACGCTGTTTTGGAATGTTGAGAAACGTACTGGCAAATTCGAGGGTTTTTTTATCAAGAAAACCGGCTTGCCGGATCTCCTTCCGGATGGTTTCAACTCCGTAAAAGGATACCAGGCATACCAGTTCATCAACGGTACCATAGGAAAATATCCGTTCAATAATCAACCTTCTGTTGGTAATCTCGTTGAACAGGTCAGGATCTACATCCCAGAAGAGTGCTTTTCGGACTTTCAGCTTCTCCATGCAGGTAAAAATAATCAAAATATGCGAGATTGTCAAAGGTTATTTTGATCGTTTATTAATCTAATGTGCTGTTTATCTTGGGATTGGAGAGATATACGGTGGCCCCTTGGGGCTGAAAATGTTAAACAGGGATAAAATTCCGGTTTTACGCTTGTTGTTTTTCCTTCCTTTTGAGGGTGGTTTCAAGGTAGAGACGCCATGCATGGCGTCTCTACATGCGTGAATTTCCGATGCATTATTGGACTTTGGGTATTTATTTACCAAGCGTATTCATCCCCCTGCCACTGCCTAAATCCACCACACCCCCCTTCGCCTTCCCTAATACCCAACACACAAGGGGGATATCTATGTCCAGGAACATTAGGGGAAAGGAACAAGTATCCCCCTCTTATTCAAAATAGGTATGATAGATTCCGGAAATCCCCTCCTTCAGGCTGATGCTTTCTTGCCATCCAAGTCTGTGTATCTTGCTTACATCCAACAGTTTCTGTGGTGTGCCGTCCGGTTTGGCAGTGTCCCATACTATCTCCCCCTTATACCCCACGATTGACCGGATGAGGTCGGCAAGTTCCTTAATGGTCTGGTCCTTTCCTGTACCGATATTGATGTGGGTGTTTTTAACCTGATCACCGTGTGCAAGATCTTGAATATCAATGTTTTTCATGATAAAGGCAAGGGCATCGGCCAGATCATCCGAATGAAGGAATTCCCGGCGGGGAGTACCGGTGCCCCAGAGCGTAATTTTCACTCCTGAAGTGGTTTCTGATATTCCATATTTTTTCAGGATCTCCAGGATCCTGTCATCCGGTGCCTCACCATCCAAACCTTCCACAGGCCGGTTAGTAAAATCTTTCCGGATGCCATTCCAGTCGTTCTCTTCCAGGCACTTGCCAAGGTGCAGTTTCCGGATCAGGGCAGGCAATACGTGTGATTTTTCCAGGTCATAATTATCATTCGGGCCGTAGAGATTGGTAGGCATGGCTGAAATAAAATTGGTTCCATACTGTATATTATAGGCTTCACACATTTTCATCCCTGCAATTTTAGCGATGGCATAGGGTTCGTTTGTGTATTCCAGCTCACCGGTCAGAAGATATTCCTCTTTCATCGGCTGAGGAGACAGTTTGGGGTATATACAGGAGGACCCCAGGAAGAGGAGTTTTTTTACCCTGTGCGTATAGGCTGCATGAATAATGTTGTTCTGGATCTGAAGGTTATCATAAAGGAACTGTGCCCTGTAGGTATTGTTGGCAATGATTCCGCCAACCCGGGCTGCCGCAATGATCACATAGTCGGGCTTTCCCTCGTCAAACAGTCCGTTTACCAGTGCCTGATTCGTGAGGTCGAGCTCCTCAATGGTCCGCAACAGGAAATTGCTATACCCTTTTTTGCGGAGATTACGCATGATGGCTGATCCGACCAGTCCCGTGTTACCTGCAACATAGATTTTATCCGATAATTCCATGAGAATATATTTTTTAAGTACCGTATTGTGTTGTTAAATCGTTTATATAATTCAAGATCCAGAATCAATCCCCCTTTATCCCCCTTTTCAAAGGGGGACAGGCTCAATTCAATCTTTCGTAGTCCCCCTTTTTCCTGAAGCCCCGTAAGGCATCCCTATGGGAGACTCCTTTGGAGAACTCCCACCTGCCCGCGAATCAACTGAGCCGTCGGACGGAGCTATCCCCTGGTGTATTTCAATACCTGGAGTTTCGTTCCTTAATTTTTTTGTAATCGGCATTCACCATGATCTGGACCAACTCATTAAATTTCGTTTCCGGGACCCATCCCAGTTTTTCTTTTGCCTTGGTAGCATCACCCAACAGAAGGTCCACTTCAGTGGGCCTGTAATACCTTGGATTGATGCCGACAACCTCTTTTCCGTTTGAAACGAGGTATCCCTTCTCCGCTTCACCTTTTCCTTTCCATTGTATTTTTTCACCCAGCACACCAAATGCCTCTTCAACAAACTCCCTGACGGTATGGGTTTCCCCTGTAGCCAGAACATAGTCATCCGGTCTATCAACCTGGAGGATCCTCCACATGCCCTCCACGTATTCAGGAGCATATCCCCAGTCCCTTTTTGCATCCATGTTTCCCAGGAGGAGTTTCTCCTGGTATCCCAGCATGATTTTGGCAACGGCTACGGAAATTTTTCTCGTGACAAAGGTTTTTCCCCGGCGCTCGGATTCATGATTGAACAGGATCCCGTTGCAGGCAAAGAGATTATATGCCTCCCGGTAATTTACGACAACCCAGTAGGCATACAATTTTGCTGCTGCATAGGGACTCCTCGGGTAAAACGGGGTTTTTTCTGTCTGTGGGGTCTCCTGCACCAGTCCATACAGTTCAGAAGATGATGCCTGGTAAAATCTTGTCTTTATGCCCGTCTCTTTAATGGCATCAAGAAATCTCAGGGTTCCGATGCCATCCACCTCTGCGGTATATTCAGGGACTTCAAAGGAGACCTGCACATGTGACTGGGCTCCGAGGTTGTAGATCTCATCGGGATTTATTTTTTCCACCAGGCGGTTCAAGTTACTGGAATCCGTCAGATCACCATAATGCAGGAAAAACCGTTTATTCAGCATTTCCGGATTGTTGTAGATGTGGTCAATGCGGAACGTGTTGAATGAACTTGATCTACGGATGATTCCGTGCACTTCATATTCTTTATCAAGCAACAGTTCTGTAAGGAATGATCCATCCTGTCCTGTAATTCCCGATATTAATGCTGTTTTCATAACACCCTGCAATGTATTCGTGAATCGGTAATAGTAAACCGTAAGAGAGGTTAAATATATTCATTTCCGTTTAGATTTTCTAAAGAATTGTCCTGGCATTTAAGCAAGGAGAATTTCCCGGTGTGAAATTCGTTATTCGGTGTTCGCCCGCCTGACCGGACGGGCAGGGTAACGGTAGTCGTAAATGTATTTAGGAACGTCTGGCATTTTCCGGTCCATACAGCGTTTTCCCGCTGAATCGCAATGCAGTTGGACCGAGGGTTTGCGTGTTAAATTAACCCAGGGTTGCCCCCTGACGATAAATGTCAGGGCTTACCCTGGGCTGTTATATTACGCCACGTTGTGGCTGAAAATCGATGGAAAAATTCAGGGTTCCTATAACATTTTTAGACAGACAATACAGGAAAACGCATTGCAGATCATTATACCGGCGTAGAGACGCGATTAATCGCGTCTCTACATCGATAAAATTACGAGGCATTTCGGGTAATGAAAATTGGAAAATCCTGATGTTTCTCGAAATCCGGACATTGAGACGCCAGGCATGGCGTCTCTACTTTCGTATGGTATCTGTTGGATGCGTGAATTCCTTTCGTTTCTCCTCAAACGCCCTCATCATCCTCTCCATCTCGGGCTGGGAAAGGACCACCTCCGGCCGGTCCGGGGCTTTGGGTCCTCCCCGCAGGTAATACATGATCAGGAAGGGGATACCCGCAGCCAGGTTGATCGCCACGATCTCGTCCGAAGGCACCATCCCCTGCTCCATTGCCCGCATCTTGATCTGATTCGATACATATTTGTACTGCGCCTCGGGATCACTCCATTCAATGTTACGGGAAATGCCCGTGTAGGCTGCCATGGTGAGGTTGTTGACGGCATTGACCTGTTCAATGTCCTTTGTCGTGGACAGGGCGGTGATCTCCGATTTCAGGCTTCCCAGGCGGGGCAGGATCACCACCTCATCCAGCAAAATGGTGTCTCGCGGCATGAAGATCCCCAGCAGGTAATCGTTCCGGGGTAAGGTGTCGGAAACGATGACCACGACATCCTTGTAGCCCACATAGGAGAATACGATGGTATCATTCACCGCTCCCAGGAAGGCAAACCGTCCGTTTGCATCCACCACCCCTCCCCTCCGGTTGTTGATGATGTAATGCGAGTTCACCAGCGACTCCCGGGTTTCCTTGTCGATGACAAAACCGGTCAGGCGGACCGGTTTGTCGGGTTTTACCTGGGAGAAGACAGATGATAATGATAGTCCCGGGAATATCATTATCATGAAATATTTTAAGAAAAAATGCATTTCAATAATCCCAATCCAATTTGATACCAATTTATAAAATCTATTGGTATATAACATCAAACATTTAGATATTATGAAACGCAATGCAAATCATTATACCGACGTAGAGACGCCATTCATGGCGTCTCTACATGCCTGAATTTCCGATGCATTATTGGAATTCTGGTATTCAATTAACAGGCGTATTCATCCCCCTGCCATGGCCTAAATCCACCACACCCCCCTTCGCCTAGCACAATCCAACCCACAAGGGGGATATATTTACGATTAACTTAACCCTGATAAAAGTCAAATTCAATATCCTCAAGTTTTGGTATGAAATTTTCATCAGTTTTGAAGATAACTGTTGAGTGAAACAGTTGACATACTTGAATTTGACTTTTCGTCAGCCATAAATGGCGAAAAATTCAAAGAATTTTTCGGGTTAAGAACACGAATAAAATATCCCCCTTTGGAGGGGGAATAAAAGGGGGAGGAAAATGCCGGTTTTGTTCTAATGTGCGCCTAGAGGAATGCGGTCCATGAAACGTTTTTCCATTGAATACCAGCGCAGTTGGACCGGTGTTAATGCGTTGATTTCCCTAACACAGAGGGTATTTTCAACGTAGAGACGTTGCATGCAACGTCTCTACATCGTTTAATGCATTAGACATTACGGGTAAAAAATGAATTCATTCAACAGGTATTCCTTCTTGTTTCTGATGAATCTGCGTGCAGAGACGCCAAGCATGGCGTCTCTATATGGGTAAATTTCCGATGAAATATTGGTTCGTTAGAGACAAGGCATTGCCTTGTTTCTACGTCTCACCGTCTCCCGTTCTCTACGTCTCAACGTCACCCCCTCACCCTCTCATCTCTTCATCCTCCAATCTCCCTGCCCCGAACTACCATCACCACATTTCCCCTCATCAAATTGCATTATCCACCAATTTCAAATATCTTTAAAGAAAAATAAATCAATAAACACCCATTATGGAACATAAATTACCGGAATTACCGTATTCGTTCGATGCGCTGGAGCCGATCATCTCCAGGAGAACCCTGGAATTTCACTACGGCAAACACCACCAGGCATATGTAAATAACCTCAATAACCTGATCCCGGGGACGGAATTTGCAGATGCCGACCTGGAAACGATCATCCGTAAAGCCGAGGGCGGGATCTTTAACAACGCCGCCCAGGTGTGGAATCATACCTTCTACTTTACCGGCTTCTCAACGGCAAAAAAAACCTTCCCCACCGGAACACTGTCGAAAAAGATCAATTCCCGGTACGGCTCGCTGGAAGAGTTCAAGGAGATGTTCTCCAAAGCCGCCGCCACCCTCTTCGGATCGGGCTGGGCATGGCTGGTGGAGGAACCGGACGGGTCGATCGAGATCGTCCAGACATCCAACGCCGGCAACCCACTGCGGGACGGCATGAAACCCATCCTCACCTGCGATGTGTGGGAACATGCTTACTACCTCGATTACCAGAACAGACGCCCGGACTATATCAAAGGTTTCTGGGAACTGGTGGATTGGGATGTTGTGTCGGGAAGGGTGTAGGGATTTCGGTTTTCGGATTGGTTTTTAAATCCTGGAGCTAAGAAACATCTAACGTATTTCCCGGGTTAGTAAGTTAGTAGTATAGTAGGTTATGCCATAGGCATCCCTTCGGGATTGAGTACATTGGTAAAAGATTATGGTTCTCGGTCCTCGGTCCTCGGTTTTGTTCAATTTTACGTATGGTACCATCTGGTCCAGGGAGCGATTTCCAGGAGGGAAATCAGTTTTGCCATAGGCATCCCTTCCCCGAAGGGACTCCCATGGAGCGGGACTGGTTCCTGGTTCCAAGTTCTCAGTTAAAAAAGTTTGTTCTAATGTGCATCTGGAGCCCTTCGGTCCATGGGAGTGATTTCCAGGGGAAATCGCAGTTTCTAGTTTTCGGTTCTCACCTGCCTGCCGGCGAGGCAGGGTTTTCAGTTTTTCAAAGATTTATACTAATTGACGTATGGCTAACAACTGTCCATGCGGTGTTTTCCCGTTCAATAACAACGCAGGACCGGATTAATGTATTGATTACCCTGATGCAAAGGGTATTAACAACGTAGAGACGTAAGATCTTACGTCTCTACATCGATAAAATCACGAGGCATTATTTCACGGGGTTGCCCTGGGCTGTTATATGACGCCACGTTGTGGCTGAAAATCGATGGGGAAATCCAGGGTTCCTATTCTTTTCACGCTGTTTGATGGTGTTTTCAATCTAAAGACAAACAGGTTGGGCGTCTCTACATGCGTGAATTTCCGATGCATTATCGTTTTCCAAAAATGAAAATCACAACCGCGATGATGAGCTGTACCAGCCCGGCAATGAACAGGCAATGTGCTGCCGTTTTATCGGGTAATCCGATAAACAGAACCGCACCAACGATAATCAACAGGATTCCCGTAATGAATTCAACCCAAAAAAGAGCCTTTGTAGTTTTTTCATTTCAGCTGATATGTACCGTAATGAACATGACCAGGATTATCCAGACCAGCAATCCCAATCCGTATGTTGAAAGAACAAAACGGACCCAGGCATGCATGAAGACACCGCCAGGTCTTAAAGATCCTGACAGGTCATTTACTTAAGAGTAAGTTTTCTCTATGCAAAAACCAAACAAACTATAGGAAGAAGGTCGATAACGTGAGAAGAATCATAACCACTGTTTGGATTATCAGTTTACCATACCGTGATCTTTCCGGTTTGAAGTTCCAGATAATAAACAATATCAAAAAAACTGCAAGTCCGGTGAGCGTGAATCCAGACATATATTCGCGTAAAGGGAATTGCAGGCTGGCAAATATTACGCTCATATACGCGCTGGCAAAAAAGTAGCCTACAAAAAACAAAAGGACTGTATGATCATCCTTGTTAGCACCTTTCAGAAAGTACCAACCACAACATAGGTAGAATAAGCTGAATATCAATATCAATAATGAAAATATTTCAATCTCTTTGAGGAGGAGTGCTAATATCGCCAAAACGGTTCCTATAATAAATATTCCTAGTTCAGTGTTTTTTATTGTTGTAAAATTTGTCATAACGAATAATTTTAGTTAATAATAACATCAATCACACAATCAATTGCTTTAAATGTTAAACACTGTGGCCAAGTAAAAACACACCAGGCTTTTTCAATATAACAGTCTTCACAGTCGCTAAGTTTTTCCAATTTCCCTAAGAAGCAGTCTTTCCATTCACCTTTGGAATCACCATATTCATTGTGAATATCTTTCATTCCAACAATTACATGCCTTAAAACAGAAGAAAAAACTAGTATTCTTTTTTTCTGGTAACAATTCATATAATCATTATCTATAATAATATTTTCAATAAAAATAGATTTTGTTATGTAAGAATCAAAACCTTCCTTAACCAATATTTTTAACAAAATCTCCTCAATTTGTATTTCTATGGGATCCAAATTATCTGTTTCCAAATTCACTAAATTCTCTGGAAGTTCCTCATTTAAAAATTCAAGGAATTCATCATAAATTGAATTTACACTATTTTTTTTCTCCAGTGTATTTTTGACTGCTTTTAACATACTATTATGAGTGATAATTCCAGCTTTTTCGTAAGGATTTAGGTAATTAACAACCTCGATATTTGTATAAACCTGATAATTTAGATTTTGATTAGCAATGATAGAAATTTTATTAATAAGTTCTTGCTTTTGAGATTCTTTGTGATCATCTGCATATTCTTCCGAACATGCACATAAAATCACAATGATTATTATTATGAATGATATTATTCTTTTCATTTTTTGCTGTTTTGTTTAATGCTTTGTTAATAAACACTAATATCCAAGTTTGATAATTAGGTTTTTTGACTATTCCAATTTTTTCATAGGCTAAATGATTTATTATTTTTCACCTACTCTGTCAAAGCTTTTCGGTTTCCGCTTTTGCTTTTTAAGGTTATTTTTTGTTGTCCTAACAATCAACATGTTCAGTCTGGATGTTTGATCCCAGGAACCATGGTTCCGGAATCATTTAACATAGCCCTTCAACCCTTAATTCTGAAAACAGCCAAAAGGTTACCCTCATTTCAGAAAAAATTGTTAAGAAAATATTAACAATTTGGGGATTTTGTTGTTGATTATGTGTTGAAAAGATTCGTTCCGGAACGTTCAACCGGCCGGCCAGAAAAGGATTGTAGGTTGTAGGAGAATTTCTTAAAAAACGTAATACGGTGTTCGCGGTTACGTAGTTCGTTAAAAAGAGTAATGTCTGGAGTTTTGCGGTCCAGGAAACGTTTTCCAGAGGAATAACAACGCAGTTGGACCGCTTTTTTTGGTAACATTAAACCCAGGGCTTCCCCCGTGAAATAGTGACATTTCAAGACGAATTGCTAAAATGAAACATTTTTACAATTTCCTGACGCAGCATCAAGGCGAGGCATTATTTCACGGGGTTGCCCTGGGCTGTTATATGACGCCACGTTGTGGCTGAAAATCGATGGGGAAATCCAGGGTTCCTATTCTTTCCCTGCCATTTGATGCTGTCTTGAACCAAAAGACGCCCAAATTGGGCGTCTCTACATGGATAAATTACCGGAACAATACCGGATTAATAAATAACAATCGTTCTAATGTACTTCCTCGTCTTGGCTATTATCTCAAGGTTATAAAACCCTTTTCCTTTCACATCAACGGTATACCGCATCTCCCCTACCTGGCCGGCATGCTTCTGATGCCAGATAAGCTGGCCGGTGAGGGTCAGTACGCGAAGCTCGATGTCCTGCATCTCGGATAACTGCATGTCAACATGGAACACGCCTTCGCTCGGGTTGGGATAGATCCTCAGGTTCAGTCCGCCCGCCTCATCAATGATCCCCGAATGGGGTGATACAACAATGTCGAAGGTGTCGGTTGTCGTATAAAGGCTATTATCGGTAGCCGTGACCACAATATTGTACGTTCCGACATCCTCTGGAGCTGGTGTACCAGTGAATTTACGCATGAGCCCGTCAAAGGAAAGCCAGGTGGGCAATCCTCCGCCAAAGGTTAGCGCTTCGGCGGAATAGGTTATCTGATCGCCTGGATCATCATCCACAAAGGTTCCTTCGGGGAAGATATAGCTGAACGATACCTTTGCCTCTGCATTGACATCCGCGATCTTCATGAACAGGATGGGCGGATCGTTCGTGTTGTTCACGGTCAGCAGGAAGAGGTCGGAGGCCGATGCTTCACCCCTGTCGGTGACGGTCACCTTGATCTCAATGGTTCCGACATCGCCATTCTCCGGTGTGCCGCTGAAGAGCAGCGTCTCCGGATCGAAGGTCAGCCACGCGGGCAGGCTGCTGTCATCGGACAGGGTAGCCATCCAGGTCAGCACATCCCCGGGATCTTCATCCGTAAAGGTATTACCCGGAATGGTGAATTCAAACAGTGCATCCTCATCTGTCTCCAGGTCAGCTACCGGGTTGGCGACCACCGGTGCATGGTTGGGCTCGGGTACAAGGTAGACACCCCATCCTTCAGCCAAATATCCGCCGGTAGTGGTGGCTGCCAGGTTGCAGTACTTAAATGTACAGAGCTCTCCCTGCGGCTTACCGATATCCCCGTCATTCGGATTACCCCCGGTAAAGCTTGACGCAATGCCCAGTGGCGGAGGATCCAGTGGACCGTATATCCTGTCGGGCTGTGCCAGCGACAGCTGGGCACAGAGAACAAGACAGACGACAGTCAGGGCCATTGGCCGTACTGTTGTGTAAAATTTTATTTTCATTATGTCGTGTTGCTGGTTACACGTTTTTCGGGTTTTGGTATTCCCGATGGACAGAACAAGTAAAGTTACGGGAATTGTTGTGAGATTTTATATTAATTTCCCAAAATTTTTAATGAAATTTCATTCACCAATGGTTTGATTTGAGCAAGGGAATAGTCTTTTTGATTACCATATATTAAACTATTCTTTTCCCACGCTCAAGCCCCGTGAAATAATTCTTCGCTTTAATATTCCGTCAGGGGCTGCCGCTATTTCACAGGGTAAGCCATTTTTCTGCGCGCCGTTCCCTATCGGCTTGCCTACCTTTCTCGCTTCACTCGGCTTCTGCCATAGGCATCACTACGTGAAGACAACATTGCTTACCAGGCCTAGTCGGCCACCCCCGCCTGGTGGTTTTCACTTTGTTTTGTCAACAAAAACAATTTGAGGCGGTTTTTTCGCCCTGACGGGCGATTGGGAAATTCAAGATAAAAGATATGCCAAAGGCCCCAAAGGGACTCCGATGGAGCGGGACAGTTCCAGCCTGCCTGCCGCAGGCAGGGTTTTCGGTTTTCGGTTAAAGGATTTTGTTCTGTTTTGCGTTTGGAGCACCTCGGTCCATGTTTGGATTTCCCGATGAATATCCATGCAGTTGGACCGGGTTTCCGGTAAGGAACGCGAGCCCCTGGCATGAATGCCAGGGTAATTCATTGAACTATAGCTATGTATCTATTGCCCCGGCATTTATGCCGGGGGGTAGGTGACGCCAGATCCAATCGCCGGAACTGCGAAGTCAATTGAACAGCCATTCAATTCATCCGGCGGATTGCAGGGATCAGGTTCAGAGTTGTAGTTTGACGTCTGGCATTTTCCGGTCCATGAAGTGTTTTCCCAGTGAATAGCAATGCAGTTGGACCGGCGGTTATACGGAACGCAAACCCCTGGCATAAATGCCAGGGTAATTCATTGAACTATAGGTCTACCAACGTGCAACCCCGCCCCGTGAAATAATTCTTCGCTTTAATATTCCGTCAGGGGCTGCCGCTATTTCACAGGGCAAGCCATTTTTCTGCGCGCCGTTCCCTATCGGCTTGCCTACCTTTCTTTTACCGTAAAAGAAAGGTAGGATCCATAGGAATGCCGATGGAGCAGGACAGTTCCAGGTTTTCGTTTTCGGTTAAAGGATTTTGTTCTATTTTACCTCTGGAGCACCTCGGGCCATGCGGTGATTTCCCGTTGAATAACAACGCAGTTGGACCGGGTTTCCGGTAAGGAACGCGAGCCCCTGGCATTCGCATAGCGATCCCTTATGGGAGAATGCCAGGGTAATTCATTGAACTATAGGTCTACCAACGTGCAACCCCCCCCCGTGAAATAATTCTACCAATTTAACATTCGTATTGGCTAATCTATATTTCACGGGGCCCGCCCTGTGAAATAATGCGTCGCTTTAGCACCCCGTCAGGGACAGTCGCTATTTCACAGGGCCCGTTTTGCAGGTCGTTGTTCGTAAAAAAAAATAAAAATTGATTAAGACCGACAACACAGGAAAACGCAATGCAAATCATTATACCAACGTAGAGACGCCATGCATGGCGTCTCTACATGCGTGAATTTCCGATGCATTATCGGACTGCCCCAAAATTACCGCCCGTGAACATTTTCAAAATAGATACCAATTGCTATTTTTGTAGCCTGTTTTTAACGAGATAAAGACATCATGAAAGCATACATCTTCCCCGGACAGGGGGCACAATTTCCCGGAATGGGCAAGGATCTGTATGAACGGTCTCCGGTTGCCAGGGAGCTTTTTGAGCAGGCTAACGACATCCTGGAATTTCGGATAACGGACATCATGTTTTCCGGTACAGAGGAAGAGCTGAAGCAAACACGGGTGACACAGCCTTCCATTTTCCTTCACTCAACCATCCTGGCAACCGTTCTCGGGGAGGAGTTTGATCCGGACATGGTAGCCGGACATTCGCTGGGTGAGTTTTCGGCACTGGTTGCCAACCGTTCACTCACCTTTACCGATGGGTTGACCCTGGTATCAAAACGGGCGATGGCAATGCAGAAAGCCTGTGAGAAGGAACCCTCCACCATGGCGGCGGTGATCGGTCTGGAGGATCACCTTGTGGAACAGGTCTGTGAGGCGATTGACGAGATCGTAGTGCCGGCAAATTATAACAGTCCAGGGCAGCTGGTTATTTCCGGCTCGGTCAGGGGTGTTGAAATGGCAATGAAGAAGCTTGAGGAGCTGGAAGCCCGGCGTGTGGTACGATTGATGGTCGGTGGAGCATTCCATTCCCCGTTGATGGAATCGGCGAAGAAGGAACTGGAAGAGGCGATCTATGAGACCCGTTTTTCCGATCCCACCTGCCCAGTTTACCAGAATTACACTGCCCGGGCAACCACGGATCCGGATGAGATACGAAAAAACCTGATTCAACAACTGATCTCTCCCGTTCTATGGACCCAGACGGTAAGGAACATGCTGAAAGAGGGCGCGACATCATTCATTGAAGTGGGTCCCGGCCAGGTATTGCAGGGACTGGTGAAAAAGGTGGAGCGGTCGGTTCCGGCGTTTAGTGCAGCTTTGAACCAATGATGTGAATAAACTCCTCGCGGGTGGGATCCTTGAGAAACTCCCCGGTAAATGCTGATGTGGTAGTCACCGAGTTTTGCTTCTGTACACCCCTCATCATCATGCAGAGGTGCTGGGCTTCAATAACCACACCCACGCCCAGCGGTTCAAGGGTCTCCTGAATGCAATCCCGGATCTGTGTTGTAAGCCGCTCCTGCACCTGTAACCTCCTTGAAAAGGCTTCTGCCACACGGGCGATCTTGCTCAATCCGGTGATGTGGTGATCGGGTATATAGGCGATGTGGGCTTTCCCGAAAAAAGGGATCATGTGGTGCTCACACATCGAATAGATCTCAATATCCTTAACAATAACCATCTGCTGATACTCTTCTTTAAACTTCGCCATTGAAAGTATCTCATAAGGATCAACCTGGTAGCCCTGCGTCATGTATTGTATTGATTTTGCTACCCGCTGGGGTGTATTTTCCAGTCCGTGCCGGTCAGGATCCTCTCCTATTACCCGGAGTATTTCTCTATACATTTCGGCTAATTCCCGGGTCGATTTATCGTTCCAGCGGTCTACTCTCGAATATCCCTTGTCGGTGTTTTTTCCGTATCCGTTATTAATTACTTCCATGTCCTGGTATTGTTATTTTCCAAAATATTCAACAACATTATTCTCTGTCTCCTCGATCCGGATCCGGTGAAGCTCAATTCCCAGTTTCCTGATGTGAGGATCCAGCTCCTCCCATATCGAGATGGCAATGTTCTCTGTTGAGGCAATCTTCCCCTTCATGAAGTCTACTTCCAGGTTGATGTTCCGGTGATCCAGCTTCTCGATCACATGGGCCCGGATCAGCTCACTGAGGGTTTTCAGGTTTACCACATACCCGATTTCCGGCTTGATCTCCCCTTTCACCGTAACATACAGCACGTAATTGTGTCCATGCCAGTTGGGATTGGAGCATTTACCGAATACTTCCAGGTTTTTCTCATCTGACCACTCTTCCCTGAATAACCGATGGGCGGCATTAAATCGTTCCCGGCGGGTTAAATAAACCATCGTGCTGCGTTTTCGGATTGCCTGTTTTTAATCCATAGTAAAAATGGGCTTTTTTTTTCGAAAAACAATATTTTTGGGGGTTCATATCCTGGCGGGTATCGTGAAAATGGTTATAGATCGAAGAAAACCCTTAACTTTAGGTAGGATTCTACCACCCCGTCTCCCGTCTGCCAGTTGGCAGACGGGATCCACCCCTCCTGACAAGGAGGGGAATTTTGGAGACGGTCGTGCTGATCAAGGGGGTGTTGGGGAGGACACCAAGGCATGCAACAGGGTTCGGTTAGCGTGGGCACCCGGTTTTCCCCCGACGTTACAGTCGGGAGCTATTGGGGTTAATCAAATCCCCCGTCCGCCACTGGCGGACACCCCCTTTTGGAAAGGGGGAGAAAAACGGGTTGCGATATACATGCAGGCAGGCCTCCGGGGTTCGGTTAGTGTGTGCAATGAAAGCCCCGGAGGTGCTGAAGGCATACCTAAGGTAGGCTGAAGCCCAATAGCCATGGTCTTACCCATGGTAAAGGATAAGAAAAATAACAAAGCCCCGGAGGGGCTGAAACCCAATAGCCATGGTTTAATCCATGGTACAGGATCAAAATAGAATAACAACCCCAGCGGGGTTGAAGTTATAAACACAAACAATTCATAAATTGATGTCAACCTACACACAAATACTCTATCAGATCGTGTTCGGATCAAAAAGCTATACCAGCTTTCTAACCAAACAAAACAGGGATATATTATATAATTATATTGTGGGTATTCTCCACAACAAAGAATGCCATTCCTATATCGTAAGCGGATATGGCAACCACATTTGGTGGTTGGCAGGTTGGTTACGGCGCATTTACATACCATATTTCACAAAAAGATCAACTGATTCAATACATAGCTGACCAGGAAAATCATCATAAAAAGATAACTTTCAAGGAGGAACTGATACATTTGTATAAAGAGCACGGGATAACGTTTAAAACTGAATATTTGCTTGAATAGGATCTTGAACCCCTGCCTGACGGCAGGCAGGCCGCAGGGGTTCGGTTAGCGTTTGCATTGATACCCCCGGGTGGAACCGGGGCTATTGGGTTTGAATCCCTCCGGGATTCGGTTAGCGTGTGCATTGACACCCCCGACGTTGATAGTCGGGGGCTATTGGGGTTAATCAAATCCCCCGTCCGCCACTGGCGGACACCCCCTTTTGGAAAGGGGGAGAAAAACGGGTTGCGATATACGTGCAGGCAGACCGCC
>Ga0315543_1002407_pt1 | contig 18228 bp, 15 predicted proteins | sample SalMarSW160210MG_2_FD_203098 | JGI IMG/M metagenome (GOLD analysis project Ga0315543, IMG submission 203098) | Salt marsh sediment microbial communities from the Plum Island Ecosystem LTER, Massachusetts, United States - Salt Marsh Sediment SW1601-210 ...
AGAAAATTGGCCAAAGCAGATTCTTATCTGCTCACACAAGCTTAAGAACGTGAAGCTTACGGCTATTGATTTTGAAAAAGTCATTGACAAAGCAGAAGATAATAGCTTCCTTTTTGTTGACCCTCCATATTTCAATGCCGACCAAGATAAATTCTATACATATTCATTTAAGAAAAATGATCACTTTAGACTTTGTAGGATACTGAAAAAAAATAGCAAAAGATTAAAATTTCTGCTAACTTATGACAATAGCCGTGAGGTTATAGAGATGTACAAGTGGGCAACTGAGTTGCATAAGAAAGAATGGAACTACACTCTCAACAGAACAGACGACCAAAGAAAAAATGCCCCTCACCGCAGAGGTAATAGATATAAAGGCCAAGAGTTATTTATAGTAAATTACAATTCTGTCAAACAATCAAATCTATTTTAATAATCAGTGATTTACAAAATTTTCAAAGAACCCTAAACATTCTTCAATAGGGATCCAACCATTATTGGGGCGATTTGTCCTTGGATCAAACCGGATGGTGGGATAATTGGGAACAAAACCACAATTATTAGGATTTCGACAATTCCTTCTTGTACACACTACTCCGCTAGTAGAAGTAATTGCAATATCTTCTGTTTTTGCTACATATATTTTATTGAAAGCAAAATTTTTCAAGTTCTCATTGTCAGAAGCACCTAGTCCTTCTAAAAACGACCTGCCTTCTTCTGTAGGTTTGAATTCGAACAACCCGCTTTCGTTATCTGTTTCGTAAAAGGCATTACCAATTGAAGATAAAACGACATCAAAATCTGACTGGACATATTGATCATTGTGAACAGATAGAACTTTTTGGCTTACTCCTAATCTTGGAGCCAAATCTGCAACTCTTGTACTTCCAAGAGTGCGACTACGCATACACTTTACTTTGATTTCGCTGTGACCATCGGGAAATAATTTATACGAGCCTTTTCTGGCTAACTTGCATTCAACACGAACAACTGTATTAGTAGCTTTATGAAGAACTCTTATATCTACATCATGAAAACCCGCTTGGGCATTCATAAATGGCTTGTCAATCGTCCAAACATCTGCAGGAAGTTTTTCTTGTAAGACCATCAACGCGGAGAATTCAAAAGCTTTACCCCGAATCATAGGAATGACTTTGGGTTCGTACATTGTTTCAGCAAAATATAAAAGAGGTATATTGTATTTATCGCAATATTCTCTTATTTTTTGTCGCCAATCGTCAGGCATAAACTAAAAATCACTAAATAGTTCTTGAATGTTTAGTTCGAGAGCCTTGCTTATTTTGTCTATGTTTACGAGCGTAATATTTTTCTCTGCTCTTTCTATCATCCCAATATAAGTACGATGTACACCGGCGCGCGCAGCTAGCTCTTCTTGTGACAAACCTAGTCGAATACGTTCGTTTCGCACTTTCTCACCAAATTTCTTTAAGATGTTCTTTTTCATAAGTTAGACTACATGAGTGTACCGACTTCTCGGATTTACGCTACATACTATAGTTAGCATTTGAATTGCTTTAGAAATGAACAGATAGTGAGGAATAACCTCGCGCAACCATGGAATTTTCGCGACAGTAGGCTATTTTATATTTCGCTCTCTTCCGTAAAATATTCTGCGATTTCGTTTAGGAAATCTGCTTTAATTGAAGAAATCAGTCCTAACCGTTTCATCCCCTCAATTTTTTCTTTAAGTTCTTCGATTGATATAAAACCGCATATTTCAGAAAGTGGCTTCTCTCGCAGCCTGAATGTAGGTCTGAGAATCTCATTCCTTACTTTGCCCCTACGAGTCTCAGGTGCGATAAGGAAAAGGTTTATCTTAATATTAGGCTGCAGTGCTAAAAGATCACTCATTCGCAATAGACCTGAATAAACCGAAGTTGTACATTCTATCTCAAAGGCAGAAACAATCCGATTCCCTCTTAGCCACAGAATATCAATTAGTTCAATAACCTTATTCGTCACATTATCAAACTGAGTAGGTAGTTCATTGACTATATTCGGCAGATTTTGTAAAGCCTTTCCATTGCACTCCTTGCCGCGGTCATTGCGTGCCACCCAAATGTCAAACCCCATCGCCGCACCAAGTCGAATCAATTGATATTGTATATCCGTGTGTTGACTTACCTCCCTTGTCAAACTTTCCCTCCCCTCTTCTAACGTCTCTTGTTCACTCTCATCTTCACGTTCCGGAATACTAACAAGAGTTTCCACAGTTTTACGCCCCTTACGTGTCTTTGCCCTATACAAAGGTTTACGCGCCCATTTACTTGGGTCCACCGGAGAAATATCGGATTCCTTTTCTGCCTTTCGAAGTAGCTCAAGAATAAGTTCGCCATCCTCTGTCCTTCTAAACTTCCTTGGGCTACCCCTAACAAAACCTTTGAATTTACCCCGGTCCTCCGGCCCTGTATAAAAATCAACACGCCCTTCGAGGGCCTCCATTGGCACACTGTTCTCTGGCTTAAGCATTATAATTGGCCGAACTTCAAGACGCTCTGGAAATTCTTCTCGCTCCCATATCCTCCGTCGGTCATCACTTTGACCAATAACTTCAAGCGCACCAATCCAGCGCATCACTCCTGTAACATAACAAAGCAGAATATCACCTGGCGGTATATTGCGAACTGTATTTCTCATTCGATGGCGAAACCCACTTACGGTTGCCCCATCTTTTAGGAATTCCTCCCACGTCGTACCCGTAAACAAATCTATCCAATAGTTCATAGTACTACGTCCTCTCTTAAACAGTCACACTACCTAAATTTCACCGCCCCATTTTACCCGCTCAACCCTAAATCATCAATAATCAATCATTTGCGCAGGGGGGTAAAAAAAGTTGAATATTCTTGTCCTGCCGTAGTCCTGGCGAAGGCGGATTCGAACGTTTTCGGCTCCTTTAGAACGTTTTTTTGCAGAAACTTGCGCGTTTTATCCCATTCGAAAAGGGTTTGAGGCGAAAATCCGCCTGTTTTTCGGCTGTTAAATGCGATTTTTTAGGACCCCGTTAGAAAGCCCGGGCGGGGCTCTCTTTCTAACGGGGTAAAAAATGTGCGAATTCGGCGAAAAAACTATTGCCAACAGAACGACTGACGATTATTATAATGGGTTTAGTGGTAAGAATTAACGGCTACCAAAGCCAAACTAAGGGTTTTAGAAAATGGTTTTGACGGGAATAAGTGAACAGTGCAGCACAGGGAACTAAACAACCTGTATGGCTGCGCTTTTGCGCAAATGGTGGCCTGGGAATCGGCGTTTCTGCTTCAATGCGAGGAAATGGACGAGGTCTGTTGTTACGGGAGGCGGCTGATGTAGTGTAAGGGTATGCTATAACCTCGGTTCGTTTGGTGTGCTGTTGAAGTGGAAGCTATTCAGGTTTCCACTTTTTTGTTTTGTGGGCCGGCCTGTTTTGTGATGTGTTGCAAAAAGGGGCCCTTTGGTTAGGAAGCTAAAGAAAGATGAGTCAGGAAATAATAAGAATTGTCGATAACATTGCACACGATAAGAATATCGATAAGGAGTCCATATTCGTTGATTTGGAAGAAGCTATGGTCTCCGCTGTCAGGAAGCATTTCGGTGAGCTGGAGAGCGAAATAGCCGTGCGTATCGACCGCGACACGGGGGAAATCACGGCCTTTAAGGACGAGGTTCAGATTGATATGAAACGGCTCGGCCGAATCCCCGCCCAGACCGCCAAGCAGGTGATGATTCAGAAGATAAGGGCTAACGAAAGGGACAGTATCTACGCCGAGTTCATCCAGCGAAAAGGGTCGATTGTAAGCGGCTCGATTGTTCGATACGAAAGCGGAACGCTGATTGTTAATTTAGACCACCGTGCCGAAGGCTTTATGCCGAAGAATGAGCAGATAATGGGACAGAGCCATCGCCCGGGTGAGCGGATTCGATGCCTGATTCTTGATGTGCGGGAAGTTGCCAGTCAGGTTAAGATTATTCTCTCCCGGACGCATCCTGATTTTATCCGCAGATTGTTCGAGCTGGAAGTTCCTGAGATTGCTGAAAGCATTATCGAAATACGCGCGCTGGTACGAGAAGCAGGGTATCGAACCAAGGTTGCGGTCGCCTCTCTTGACGAGAAAGTCGACCCTGTCGGAGCGTGTGTCGGGGTTCGAGGCAGCAGGATAAAGAACATAGTTGATGAGCTTGGCGGGGAGAAAATAGATATCGTCCGCTGGAATGAGTCGTCGCAGGTTCTTATTGCCAATGGTTTGATGCCGGCAAAGGTGAGCGAAATCGCGTTGTGTTTTGAGCTTGGCAGGGCGACAGTAGTGGTGGATGATGACCAGCTCAGCCTGGCTATCGGCAAGCACGGCCAGAACGTTCGGCTGGCTGCGAGACTGACCGGCTGGGATATCGATATCCTAACTCCCGACGAATACAATCAGGGTATTGAACGATTGACAAACTGCGTCAAGAGTGTCGAAGCCGCTGATGATACGTTGGTTGACAAGCTGATAGCGCTTGGAGTTATATCGGTTTTGGATTTAGACGATGTCGGGGCGGAACCGCTGATTAACGAACTGGGCATTGACGCCGGTTTAGCCGAGAAATTGATTGCAGCGGCAAGCAAAGAAGCCAAGCGTTTGGCGGCTGAACCGAAAAAGCAGGCAGAAAACATACTGGAGCAACAAGGTGACCGCCAACGTGATGAACCCGCCTTAGGCGGAGAGGTGGAAGCGGCAGATAACGAGCAGACAACAGCGAACAGTGAATAGCAGATTGAAAAAGAACCTAAATTCAATGTGCAAAGATTGGAGTTTTTTTGGCTGCTACGAGAGTTTACATTTTGGCGAAAGAGCTTGGAGTAAAAAGCACAGCTATTGTGAAGAAGTGCCAGGATGAGGGTCTGGACGTTAAGAACCATATGTCATCGATTTCAGCCGGTCTGGCGGCAACTATTTGTGAGTGGTTCAGCGAAGGAGAACATGCCACAACGGTTGAGACGACCGAGAAGGTAGATTTGAAGAAGGTCCGCCTCAAGAAGAAGCAGGCTCGAAAGCGGACAGCGAAGAAAGCAAAAGCCAAGAAAATTAAGAAGGCCGAATCCACTAAGGCCACAGCAGAACAAGAACCTGCGGTCGTGGCGGCTGGCGAAGAAGCAAAACCAAGCGAGGAACCCAAAGAACGAGAGCCGGAGCCGGTATTGCCGGCAGGGCCGATTTTAGAGAAGCCCGAGCCGGCTCGACTGAGCGGCCCACAGGTAGTTCGTGTCGAAGCACCGGAACCAGTAGAACCACGAAGGCCCAGGCCAAAGCCAAGGCCAAGATACGATGAGCCTGTTACTGAGCCGTTAATGTATGGCAAAGAGGAGTCGGGACAGTCAACTTTGGTTTCACCAAGGGCGAAGGGACAAGCGCCAAAGCAACGCAGAGAGAAAACGCATGGGCGTCGGCGGGATGAGCAGGATGCAGAAATCGGAAGAAAGTTTAAATCCAGCAAATGGCGTCAAAGGGATATTGAAGAAAGACGAGCTCGGCTTGATGCGGCCAGCGGTGAAGGTTTACGGTTAAGGCCGACGCGTAAAATCATTGCCAAGTTCCATGCAAGAGTTGCTGAACTCGGCAGGCCGGAAAAAGCGACCATAAGCGAGCCGATTACCGTAAAGGATTTGTCTTCGATTTTGACGGTTAAATCGGCTGATATTATCAGCAAATTGATGCAACAGGGTGCAATGGCCACAGTTAATCAGGTAATAAGCTCCGACGTTGCGGAACTGGTTGCTCTGGAGTTCGGCACGGAATTGGTCGTAGAGCATAAAAGTACGCTGGAAGAGCAGATACGGGCCAAATTTGACGGTCGCCAGAGGAATAATCTCGAGAAGCGTTCGGTGGTGGCCGCAATGCTGGGCCATGTTGACCACGGCAAGACCAGCTTGCTGGACAAGATAAGGTCAACTCATACGGCAGCCGGCGAGGCCGGCGGCATTACCCAGCATATTGGTGCATCTCAGGTTAGCTGGGACGATAAGAAGGTAACATTCCTCGATACTCCGGGCCACGAGGCCTTTACGGCGATGCGGGCCCGCGGTGCCAATATGACCGATGTTGTGGTTCTGACGGTTGCCGCCGATGATGGTGTGATGCCACAAACGATTGAGGCGATACATCATGCCAAGGCAGCGGGAGTCTCGGTTATTGTGGCGTTGAATAAAATAGATTTGGCCGGCACTGATGTAAATCGAGTCTACTCACAGTTAGCTGAGCAGGAGCTGTCACCGGTCGAATGGGGTGGAGAGACGGAAGTTGTAAAAACCAGTGCGGTTACCGGCGAAGGTATTAATGATTTGCTCGAACACCTCGATTATATAGCCGAGTTGCTTGATTTAAAGGCTGATAACACGGTACCTGCGACCGGGTGGGTAGTTGAGGCAAAGATGTCACCGCAGCTTGGTCCGGTGGCAACTCTTTTAATTAAAGAAGGCCGACTAAGCAAGGGCGATGTAGTGCTTGCCGGCGGTGCTTTCGGCAAAGTGAAGAGCTTGAAAGACAGCTACGGCAAGAAGATAAAGTCAGCTACAAGCTCTATGCCGGTGGAAATAACGGGTCTGAGCGATGTACCGCAGGCAGGCGACAGATTTTACAGTCTGGATGATATCAACAGAGCCAAAGCTGCCGCCGAGGAAAACCAAATGCTCTCGCGGGAAAGTTCGCTGGTGAAACGAGCACAGGTGACGCTGGATAATTTATTCAGCCAGATAGAAGCCGGCAAGACAGAAGAATTGAATCTTATCATTCGTGCTGATGTTCAGGGTTCGGTGGATGTTTTGACGAAATATTTATCTGAGCTGAGCACCGACGAGGTAAAGGTTAAGATTTTGCATGCGGCACCCGGCGGAATTACAGAAGGTGATTGTTTACTTGCCGAGGCGTCGAATGCCATTATTATCGGCTTTAACGTAGTAAGCGAGGAACACGTAGCCAAGATTGCAGAAGCCAAAGGGATTGAGATAAGACTCTACGATGTAATCTACCGCATAACGGAAGATTTACAAAAATCTATGGCTGGTCTGCTTAAGCCGGAGGAAAAAGAGGAGGCCGTTGGCAGGGCTGTGGTAAGAACTATTTTTAAGATTTCGAGGGTTGGGACGGTGGCCGGATGTTATGTCAGTGACGGTGTCGTGACGAAGAATGCCAAGGTTCGCCTGGTGCGCGACAATATCGTAATCAGAGACGGCATGGATATAGAGTCTTTAAGGCATTTCAAAGATGATGTTCGTGAGGTCAAGGCGGGGCTGGAGTGTGGCATTAAGATAGCGAAATTCGACGATGTTAAGGTCGATGACGTTTTTGACTTTTATAAAATAGTTAAGGTAGCAAGAACTCTTTGAGAGAAGACAGAAGTTAGAAAACAGAGGACAGAAAAAACAGAAATCTGACCTCTGACTTCTGAAATGCGAACTTTAACCGAACGATGGCGACAAGAAGACAGGAAAAGGTGGCCCGTGTGGTAAAAGAAGCGGTCAGCGACGCTATTGCCAACCATCTTAACGACCCGCGTATTGAGGGATTTGTGAGCGTTACGAGAGTTGACGTGGCCGCTGATCTGCGCAATGCGGACGTGTATTTGAGCATTTTCGGCAAGGATGAAGCAGCCCAGAACAAAACCTATTCGGCGATAACGCACGCAAGAAGCCGAATACAATCGCTGCTGGCAGATAAGCTACAGGGTAAATTCTGTCCTGTTTTGCGATTCCAGATGGATGAGAAATTCAAAAAGACACTGGAAATCATGAAATTGATAGACGAAGCCGCGAGTGAGCTGGAAAAGAAGGATTCGGTTGACGAGAGGTAAGAGCGGTTGTAAATTGGTAAGTGGCTGTTCAGTTCAAGAGGCGGCGGCAAATTGTCGGAACCGACGGAGGCCTTTATGAGAGACAGCAAAGAGTATTCGAAAAAAGTGAGTAAGCTGTACCGTTCATTGAAACGTAAATATCCGGAGGTCCAAAGAGTTGTATACGAGAGAGTAGTGGACGCTCTCGTTTATGCCATCATTAGCGCCGAATTGAGCGAGGCGGCGACTCAATCTGCCCTTAAGAGATTTTCGGATTACTTTGTTGACTGGAACGATTTACGTATTTCTCGAGTAGAAGAAATTGTCGAAGCACTGGGGGTAAATACATCTGTTACAAGAGATATAGCTTCAGCACTTACGAGGGCTTTAAAATCTGTATTCAGCAGGTATAATACGGTTAGTTTGCAGGCATTGTGTAATATGAGCAAACGTCCAGCCAGAGGGGTTCTTGAGAAGTTGGAAGGTACGAGCCGGTTTGTGGTCGATTATTGTATGCTTACGTCTCTACAGGGACACGCCATCCCGCTTACAAAAAAGATGATAGAATATCTGAAAAACAATGAGTTAGTCCACCCTGACGCTGACGAGCGGGAGATAGAAGGCTTTTTGGCCAGGCAGATTTCGGCTGAAAACGCATACGAGTTTTACTCTCTTTTACGGCGCCGGAGTGAAGCACGCAAGGCGGGAAGGAAGAAAGAAACTGTTCGTGAAACAAGAGCGAAAACCAAAAAGAGAGCAAAAAAGATGAAGGAGAAAAAATAGAAAGAAAGGAACGGCTGTTTGAGATGTCAGAAAAGGTATTAAAATTAGGTATTCCCACAGGCAGCTTGCAGAAGGCGACGATTGAACTTTTCGGCAAAGCAGGGTTTAGCATTGCCGATTCTGAGAGAAGTTTCCAGCCTCATATAGATGATGAGCAGATTCGGCTGATTTGTCTGCGCGCTCAGGAGATGAGCAGATATGTCGCCGATGGCATCATCGATGCCGGTATTACCGGCTATGACTGGATAATGGAAAACGAATCGGATGTCGTAGAAGTTGCTAAGCTTGCCTACAGCAAGGCTACAGGCGAGCCGGCCAAATGGGTATTAGCCGTGCCTGATGAATCGAAGGTAGCTAAGCCGGAGGACCTGGCCGGGGGTATAATCGCAACCGAGCTGGTTAACGTAACAAAGAAGTATTTCGCAGATAAAAGTATTGACGTAAAGGTCGAATTTAGCTGGGGCGCTACCGAGGTGAAGGCCCGGCTGGTGGATGCGATAGTGGAGCTTACCGAGACGGGGACATCACTTGCAGCGAATGACCTGCGAGTAATAGATACGGTGATAACATCCACGACAAGATTGATTGCAAATAAAAAGGCGTGGCAGGACAAATTCAAACGGGAAAAGATAGAAAACATCGCCATTTTGCTCAATGCGGCAATTGAAGCCCGCAGCAAAGTCGGCTTGAAGATGAATGTGAAAAAGAGCGACCTTGAAGAGGTTTTGAATACATTGCCCGCTGAGAAAAGCCCGACAATTTCGAGTCTGGCCGATTCGGATTATGTGGCAATAGAAGTGATTATCGAAGATAAAGTCGAACGGTCGCTGGTGCCGGTTTTAAAGCGTGCCGGAGCATCGGGAATAATCACTTATCCACTCAATAAGGTTATCCACTAATTTCGTATCTCGTTGTTCGTGATTCGTATTACGATTCACAAGATATCATTAGTTAGTGGGTGGGGGATTTAGATACTTAAACTCAAAGAAGAAGCCTTCGGGCGTGCTGATGCCATAAAAAGCGGACAGGCCGAAATATTTATGCACAGCATCGAACTCAGGTAGAAGACCGAAATTAACTAACTTACCGATTCCCCTTGAGCCAAATTTAATTGAAGCCGGCCCAGATGAGATAGCTGAAGACTCGGCTCTGCTGGCTTGCTTTACCATCCACCAGAAGGACTCGCTTGATGCTGCATTGTTTTGTAAAGAGGCCAGTCCGACAACCGAAGGGATGGCCGATTTGGCGGAGGTGAACCACTTTGTCGAGCCGACTGATACGGCGTCAGTACTGCTCAAAGCTCGGATAACCCTCTCAACAGCAGGCTCGCCTGCGAAAATCAGGTGAGTGTCAGTGATTGTAAAAGCTAATGTTGGCATTTGTGCAGCGTCTGATTTGGGGGAGGGGGACTGCATCGGCGTTGTGCCGGGTTTGAAAAACGGCAGGGCCGGCGGGCTGAGCAGATAAATGGTGTGGCCCAGAAGCTCGCGTCTGGCGTCGGGATTGTTCGCAGCTAAAAGTTTGCTGTGAAGAAGCGAGAGAGATTTTTCGAGGGCATTGCGGTTATTTACCGCCAAAGCAACAAGTGATTCTGTCGGTGTTGAACTGCTTGAGAACGGCTTATTGATGCTTTGAGAGATTACAATTTGCGAGCCTAGATGACTGATGACGTCACTTTTCAATCGCAATCCCGACTCGCCCTCGGGACTATCCGGCAAATCCAGTGCGTGCATCATAGCAGCATACTGAGGATTAAAACTGTAAAGAATGCCGTAGAGCTCATCGTAGGCCTTTTTAATGTTCAGATTAAAAAATGCTGCAGAACAGGCCGATGCAGGAATAAATCGAGGGGCTTTAAAAACGGCAGATTCGGTCTCGAGCATTCTACAAACACCTTTTTTGTCGCCGTTAATTTTGAGAAATGCTTTTCCAGAACCGGAACTGCCGGGGTTTCTGGCAAAGGCAATCGAGCAGCCGAGAGCGGCGACATTATCAATGCCCAGATTGGCTGACCATTGACGTGCTTTGCCAACAGAGTCTCTGGCGAGTATTGTTTTAATGATTTGTTTTATATTGATATAGAAATCGACATCGCGGTCAGGTCCGACAGTTTTCATAGCAGCGTTGTAGTCGGTGTCGTCAGCCAGCGTCGGACTGGCGGCGCCTTTGATATGTGCGATAACAAACTTGAGAAGTTCAAGATTCGTAGTGGCTATAAAAGAGTCGTCAATAAAGCAGTAATTCAGCACCGAGGAGGCTTCGTCGATTGATATTTCAATACTGACACCACGGTAATCCTCGCTTTTTTTCTGGTGTCCGCCGTATTCGATATTTTTTTCGAGCCTTTTGTCTAATGCTTCTTTGATTTTATCGATTCCTTCGCCCCACTGGGTTATTATCACGACCGGCGGCTCGTTGAAATCTTTGCTCTGCTCATTAAGCACTAAGGCGGCGGCAACCCTGCCCTGCGGTAATACATCCGCATTGAAAATCGTCTTAAAAATATCGTTGTCGTCCAATTTTTGGATTTTTTCGCGCCATTTTACCCTGGCGTTGTCGACAAAAGCAGCCATTGCCGGGTCTTTGTAGAGTTTGTAAAGGTTGGTTTTTTCGAATTGTGTTTTTAGCTGCTGGAAATCATCGATGTTCATCAACAGGACGGTTTCAGGAGGAACCAGCTTGGCCGTCTTAGGCAGCGTCTCAGCCTGGGCGGAAGCAGATGAGCTTAATAGCACAAAAGCACAATAGCAAAGGAGCATCAGGGCATAATTGAACTTGTGCCTTGTACACATATTAGTTGTTCTCGGGGCATATTTCACTTTCAGACCTTTCAATAATCTCGAATCCCGTTCGAGATGCACTTCACGATTGACGAGTTGCGGCTTTGTCTTTGACGGCGTTGTGAATCTGTTGTTTGTCAGGATTACTTTCGACGGGGTTAAGGAATTTCGGCACAGCCTTATTGCGTCTTTGGTCCGGCTGCAGGTATTTGAAGCCGGTGTTCGGATTGTCCTTGTCATATACGAAGGCGTCACGGTTCTCTATAAAATGCTTTACATAATCGACCGGTATTGCAAAGCCCAATCCGCCAAGGAATATATATCCCATATTCGTGACCCCGATTACCTCACCGGCCAGATTAAATAACGGGCCGCCGGAATTACCCGGGTTAATATCGGCATTTGTTTGGATGTAAACAAGGCCCTCGAAGGCCCTGTTTGTCGTGCTGATGACACCGTCGGTAACGGTTCGCTCCAAGCCGAGCGGATTGCCGACGGCGAAGACCTTTTCGCCCACCTTGATTCTATCGATGTCACCGAGGTATGCGTATTTGACCCTTGTGTCCCCGAGGTCTTCGACTTTCAATAGTACCAGGTCAACAAAAGGATTGATGGCTTCGATTTTGACGTTTTTGAATTTTTTTTTCTCAAAGCCATTTTTTGTCTTTTGGAACATAATAACTTCGATTCTTGTTTCTTTTTCTATTACGTGATAATTGGTAATGAGGTATCCTTCTTCATTCAAAAAGAAACCTGAGCCCATCCCTGCGGGGCTTGAAACCATTACGACGGCTTCGGAGAATGCGTCCACACATTTTTCGATGGTTGTTTTTTTCAGGTTGGCGGTGTGATATAATTGGCCGCTTACATCGCGCCGGGACCACGGTTCATTGGCATCCGCATCCAGGTCATTGACATCAATGTCCCCTGCCTCGAAGGTTCCTGTGTATTCGTATTCGAGTATCTTTTCCTTCGGAATAGTTAGAACGGCTGCGCCGACATCCACTATCAACCGGGTCTCTTTTTCTGCAAGTATATCGCCGGTTAAACTCTGGCCTTCTTTTAGGACGACTGTATCGGCCCAAGAAAGTACGCAAGTGCACAAGAGCACAAGAGTAAAAAGACATTTATGATTTATGTTCCTGAGCATTTATCACTCCTGAATCAACGTTTTAGTAAGACCGTTATTATAAGAATTATCTGTTTTTGATGCAAACAGAAAATAAACTTGCAAAGTAGTCTTTATTATTGAAAAATGAAAGGCCATAAGACCAAATACCAACGACTAAGTGGTGATTGCTAAAAGATGGTTTTTACGCTGCACAGATACATATTTCGCGAGCTTATGAAGGTTTTTATTCCTTCGGCGGTGGCCTTAACACTGATGTTGAGTCTTGGTAGTATTTTACGGCCGGTGCAGGAATACGGCGTAGGTCCTCGGCAGGTGGTTCATCTTATGGGCTATTTTCTGCCGATAACTCTGACTTTCGTATTGCCGATGGCCGCTTTATTTGCGGCGACTTTGGTTTACGGCCGATTTGCAAGCGATAATGAGCTTAATGCCTGCAAAGCAGGCGGAGTAAGCCTGCTGACACTGGTTTATCCGGGCCTGGTTCTGGCGATTATAGTGGCGATTGCAAATCTGATTTTGAGTTTCCACGTGATGCCTGCTTTCGTACACCGTGCGGAAAAATCTCTTAAGGCCGACGCAAAACAGATACTTTTCCGCAATGTTCAGCGAAGGGGTTACTATAAGCTGCCGCCGGACGGACGGTACCGAATCTACGCCGACCTGGCTAACCCGAGGAACAATACGCTTTCAGGTGTGGTCGTTACCGAAGTGAGAGGCTACGAAATAGAAAAGATTATCACCGCCGAAAGTGCCAGAGTAAACTTCGACCCGCATGAGAGGTTTAATGAAGTGCAAATAACAGCATATAACACATACCAAATGGGTTTTGAAGACGAGGCGCCGTTCTCTGCGGAATGGGTGCCGATGATGATGCCGTTCCCCTCGCTGCTGGGCGATGACATAAAGTTCAAGAAGATTGATGAGATGAAGAAGATTCGGCTCGACCTGATGAGTTTCGACCCGATTGCAAAATTAGCTCGCGATACTTATGCCCAATTTACCACTGAGCTGCTGGCAGAAGGTATTGCCGAAAAGATATCGGGTGGGCTCGAAGGCACTTTATCTCCTTCAGAAACCGCTGAGGATGCCAACAATTTCTATAAGCTACACAGCGGCGAGAAATTAGTTAAGTTTACTGCAGGTCGATGCAGTGTTCAAGACGAAGAAAAAGTGCAGTTATCCGACGGAGTTGTGGTGATTGAATACGATGCGGCCAGCAAGAAGGTTTTGCGTACTCTGCGATGTGCAAGGGCTTCGCTGCATATCGAGGGTGATAAATTTGCGCCGACTTTGACGATGGACCTCCGCAGCCCCACGTGGCGTCAGGCGGACGGCTCGGAGGGTTTGGCTCAACGCGTTATCATTCGCGGCTTGATTCTCCCCGAGGCCATAACGGATAAACTCGGAACCGTTGATGTTTTGGAAGCTGTCAGTCCGGCTTCGATTAGCTCGGCGCTGCCGAAAGGACCGAGCTCGAGACTAAATACTCTGCAAAATAAAGTTCAAAGAAAAATACAGGAGACACTGGCTGATATAAGGGCTGAGCTGCATTCGCGCCTGGTATTCGGAATTGGCTGTGTGGCAATGATGATGATTGGCATCGGTTTGGGCATTATCTTAAAAGGCGGACACTTGCTCAGTGCTTTCGGCGCAAGTTCGGTGCCCGCTGCGGTCCTGGTAGTTTGCATAATGATGGGCAAAAATATTACCAAGAACCCTTATACTCAAGTGAGTTCCGGCATAGTGCTGATGTGGACGGCCCTGGTTCTTTTGTCCGTGTTCACTGTGATGATGTACCGAAAGTTGTTGAAAAATTAAACGATACACGAGATTGGTATGAAGATACTGGATAAGTATGTTGCAAAGAATTTTCTGATTGGCTATGCAATCGCCTTTTGCGTGCTGATGGGCCTGCGAATAATTATTGATTTGTTCGTAAATATGGATGAATTTACCGAGCACGCCGACCTCGGCGCTTTTGCGGTTGTTGGAAACATATTGAGTTTTTACATCCTGCACAGCACGCTTTACTTTCGTGATTTTGCCGGAATGATAACTGTCGTTGCAGCCGCATTTTCGCTGGGCAAAATGGTCCGCTCGAATGAGTTAGTGGCCGTGATGGCTTCAGGCGTTAGTTTGAAGCGGGTGATTGTGCCGATAATTCTTCTTGCATTTCTGCTGATGGGCCTATTGATAATTGACCAGGAATTTCTGATACCGCCGCTCAGCGACAAGCTTGTGCGCGGCCAGGACGCCGTTCCCGGGCAGGAAACCTATGATGTATGGTTTATTGATGACGGCAAAGGTTCGTTAATTTGCTCTCAAAAATTCTACGTAAAAACATCAACCCTGCGCAAGCCGACTATCATCCTGCGCAGGAAAAAAACCGATTCGGCCATCTGGGAGGTAACCGGCCGGATATCAGCTGAAAATGCAGTTTACAATCCTAAAAGCGGCAAGTGGGATTTAATTAACGGGCAATTTATCGAAAAAGGTTCCCAAACCGGTGTGCAGCCGATAGCTTCTTATGCCAGTGACATTACTCCAAAGGATATCCCTGTCAGGCGCAGAGCCAGACATATAACTCTGCTCAGCTCGCATCAGTTAGGTGCTCTTGCAGCCCAAAAAACCAAAATCAAAGACCTCGCCCAACTTTACAGCCAGAAGCACTTTCGTATCACAGACCCTGTTATTAATCTGGTGATGCTTATGGTGTGCCTGCCGATTTTGGTTTGTCGTGACCCAAAGTCGATGAAGTCCTCTATTATGATTAGCTTTGGCACGACGGCAGCGTGTTTTGTCACAATTTTTGTCTGCAAAATGCTTGCCATAGAGGTTATCTTTGACAGAGTAATGCCGGAATTGTGGGCCTGGCTGCCGGTGTTTATCTTCGCACCGATAGCTTTTATCGAACTGGATTCAATGAAGACCTGAAAAATGTCATTGCGAGCGAAGCGCGGCAATCTCTACTCAAATCGAAAATTGTAAATCGAAAATCATAAATGGAAATGCTGCCTACTGCTCGAATGCTTGTTTTCCACTTCCCACCTGCCAATTTGGCACCAATGTAGACGATTATTTTCAAATAGTTTGTATATCCTCGTATAACTCCGGGAATTTATCCTGTCTGAGGCGAAATTTCGTTCCGTGATTATGCCCTGTTCTCGCGTCGAAATCTACATAGACATACCCCTTTTCGATAGCTTCGGTAAAAGTACGGATACTGAATTTTTGTAGCATTTGAATGTTTTCGTAAGAAAAATATTCTCTGCCTTTTTCAGTTTTAGATCTGGCCTGAACATAAAAACAATTCAAAAGTTTAGTACCAGCCTTATGCTCGAGATCGTCGAAACCCCAGTATGGCTGTGGTGATAATTCGTCAAGACCGATGCGTTTCTCTACCGATTTAAGCCATTCAGAATGTCGAGGGTCAACGGATTTTGCATCAAATGAAATAAGCACCTTTCGCTGCTGACGGTCAATAACTACCTTAAAACCTCTATCACTTCTTACTGTACCTGTTATCGTTTGTCTGAAGCTCATTTCCGTTGCTGGATATTTAGTTCCAGCTTCTTTATGTTTCCATCCGTATTTTAGTAGAAAAATCTGTGGGACGAATTTCATAGCACGAGGAGAAGGCTCCATATGAAATAAAGTCGTAAGGGAAGTTGTTTCTATTCTTTGGCATTTAAGTTCCCATTCGGCCGCATTAGGTACAGGCAAATTGTTTTCTTTAATACCGAGCAAATCTTCTAAGGTATTGCCAATCCCTCCGACATTGCCTTGTCTGGCAGAAAGAATCCAGCCCATGGCTTTAATTTCACGGAGTTTTTGAATTAGGGTTTCTTTGGTGTATATATTCATCAAAGTCCTCGTTTTTAGTGTTTCGCAGGTGGTCTCCAGAAATCGAGCAAATATTCAAACGTAACTCCCATAGTTATATAATTGCTCGGCCAGCCGAATATGCCTATCTGGTTTACTAGGTTCGTTCTATCCCAAATAATAACATTGCGCAGTTCATAACCTCGCTGCCTGAGTTCTTCGATTAGTGAAACATGTATCGTTATGCGGGTATTCTCCCACCACATATCAGGGACGTTAATAACGCAATGTCCTTTTGGTCGTAATAAGGGAAGCAATTGTTCGTATATATCACCCATTGACTGAGAATATTTTTCTAACGTTAAAATTCCTAAATCTCTCGGGTCCTGGGAATATTGCTCAATTTTATTAAGCTGGCCATTATCTCTATGGCGTCTCGATTTATTCTTTCTTTTGCGATTAAGCAAATTGGCATAAGGGGGAGAAGTCCAAATTAGGGAGATAGAATCTTTATCAAAATATTTTGGTATGTTTCTCGCATCGTCCTGAACCGCAATTTGTTGGGTTTCATTAAACATATTAGGGTTATCGGCCAATCTTCTACTGCAAAGCTCGACATACGATGCTTGTAAATCGAACCCGACACTGTTTCTATTAAGGTCGTTAGCTGCTATTAATGTTGTTCCGCTTCCGACAAAAGGATCTAAAACCAATTCTCCTTGATGAGTGAAAAGCTCGATAATTTTCTTGGCGAGGGAAATAGGAAATGTTGCGGGATGAATTGTTTTATCTCTTATATCTCTACCTTCATAGTAAAACTGCCAAACTCCTAATTGGCTTTTCAGCCAATCTTTTGCGGTCATACAATTGATGTGAGTAGGGCCACATTGACAAGTTCTTTTATGACCAATTGGCAGCTTTTTACCGTAATAATCATTTCCATTAAAAATCGCTGTTGGTAGCTGTATTTGAGCGGGTTCCATTGTTGATGACGTCGATTTATTCACAGTCATAATCCTTTCTATAATAACATGCGCTCCATCCGGTAAGGCTATAATCCTTACTTTTCATCATTATAGAATTTTAATGCTGTTAGTCAATAATCGCTTTTCGCTTTGATTATCAGCGAAATCAACGTCTAAAGCACCATTGAGACCGTATTACTCGGCATACTTATTTCCAATTCTCACCAAACACAACCCGGAAATCTTCTATTTTCTACTCGCCTTCGCGACTCCGCCCCGTCGAACACCACAAAAACGTATTTCTACTTTTTTGTACTCTGACTCCCCTTCGATCGAATATACTTCTCACGAAATTCGCGTATCAGCCCCAGCAATGGGCGATTCTCATTAACAGAAATATCATTATGTTTATCGATAGCAATATGAAGATATTCTGGGACTAAAGGGAGATATATCACCTCTGTTACTATTTGGCAAATATCCAAAAGCAGTAAGAGCAGATAGATAATAGTATCCAAATTCCGAGTCGTGGCTACTACAACTACTGGGCATCCCTCATCAAATAAGATATACTCTTTGGTATATCCCGGTGATATATGGGCCAAGTTTGAAAGAAATCCATAAAGTTTCCCACAGTGAGGTATTAACTCTTTTAGTTTTCCAACTGATCTCGTAACAGAAGTCTTGAAAAGTGAATCATCTTCAATCTCATGAATACCATACGCCCATGCCAATTGTTCAAGTATAAAGCGGCATATACACCCGGCCTCGAAAAAAAAGCCAAATCGAGCCAACAAAAGCGCCGATTGAAAACTAAGCTGATTTGAGAAATATTTGAACAGTTTCATAAGATTATGTCGAAAGAATGGTTAGAGACAATGTTAACGATTACGGAGGATCAATATCATGTCACAACCATTCTTTGTGCGTTCGTTATCGC
>Ga0315543_1002408_pt1 | contig 18223 bp, 11 predicted proteins | sample SalMarSW160210MG_2_FD_203098 | JGI IMG/M metagenome (GOLD analysis project Ga0315543, IMG submission 203098) | Salt marsh sediment microbial communities from the Plum Island Ecosystem LTER, Massachusetts, United States - Salt Marsh Sediment SW1601-210 ...
GCCCCGGATCTTCAGACCGAAAGCGACACGGGCGTCAGCGACAGCGACAACATTACCAGCGACACGACGCCGACGTTCGACCTCAGCGCCACGCCCTACTTCCGCCTGTACCGCAATGGTTCCCAAATCAGCGGTGATTTTGAAAATGGCGCTACGTACACAACGTCCGTTCAGCCGTACGGTACGTACGATTACACGGTGAGGGCCCTTGACGTCGCCGGCAACGAGTCGCCGCCAAGTGAGCCCCTGACGGTGACGATCGACAGACAAGGCCCGACAGTCCAGCACGTTCTTCTCAAGGGAACCGCCTGGGACGAAGCCTTTCTTGATTACCTCGATGCAGAAGGACTGGGCCATCCGACCGTGGCGCGGCTAGGCTATCGCGTACCGAGCGGCACCGCGCAGCTCGACACGCTCTCCTGGGGCAACCTCGATACCATTACGATCGCCTTTAGTGAAGACGCCGTTGTTGCCCAGAACGACCTGGCACTCTACGGCGTGAACGTGCCCGACTATGACATTGCCGACTTCAGCTATAACTCCGACAACTTCACCGCCACCTGGACGCTCGCTGAGCCGATCGACACGGATAGTCTATGGATCAGTGTGGCCGACACGGTACAGGACCCGGCGGGCAACGCCCTGGACGGCGAGTGGCAAAACGCGCACAGCGCGTTTCCCTCGGGCGACGGCACGCCGGGTGGCCATTTCAGCTTTGCGATCAATGTCCTCCCGGGCGATGCGGATGGCGACGGAATCGTCGGGCCGGCCGACGCGTCGACCATGGCCGCCAACTGGGGCGATACGGGCGCGTCGTGCGCCCCAGGCGACTTCACCGGCGACGGAGCGGTCAACGCCGACGATACAGTCGTTTTGGCGAGCCACTGGGGAGTACAGCTTCCATCTTGGCTGCCCGGCGACGCCGACTACAGCGGCACGGTCGACCGGGCCGACGCCGCCATTCTGGCGAGCCACTGGGGTCAGTCCGGGATGACCTGGGACGACGGTGATTTCGACGGCGACGGCATCGTTGGGCCCGCCGATGCCGCGATCCTGGCGGCCAACTTTGGAGCGACCATTCTGCCACCGATGGAAGAAGCATCTTCGGAGGCACCGGTTCCCTCTCCCGAGGCTCGCCCGCCTCTGATCGGCCCCGCTGAGGCCTATCCTACCGGCACGTCGCGGAGGTTGATCGAGCCGGTTGCCAGGAAGAATGCACTGCTGGACAAGCCAGCAGTGGCACCCGATGAGTATTCTGTAGGTCAGGCTGTGCCTGACAGTCGTCGTGAAAGGGTTGATTCCACTGTGGATTCTGAAGGGGACAGTCCCATTTTTGCTGTGCAAAAATCGGGACAGTCCCCTGCGGCGCACGACGTCGCACTGGCCGAGGAGTATGGCCCACGGCTTGAGCAGGCGAGTCTTCAGCGTGAGCGTTTGGCCTGGTCGCACGCGATGGCCCGGCAACAACAAGCACGGCAGCAGGATGACGCAGCCGACGAAGCGGCCGCCCTGGCGGTCGATCTGCTGCTTCTGGACCGCGGCTGAGAAAGAGACGGGCCTCAGTTCGTCGCCACCGCGGCCGGATTCTTGCGGTGGTTTTCCGCCCGGCTCGTGTCGATCTCCATCCGCATGGTCATGCGCCAAGAGCCGTCCGCCTCGGGCTGGACGTGCCAATGGGGTTGCACCACGACCGATTGATGGATCAACTCGAAACCGTCTTCCGATTGGCTCACCGTGTAGATCGGGAAGGTCCAGAAATGTGTCGGCCGCGACACGCTCAGGTGGATGTCGAGCCCCAGCCACCGGTCGACCAGTCCCAAGCCCTCGATGTCGGTCAGATCCAGACGCGTATCCAACTGTCCGAGGTCCGCCCCGGTCGCGTCGCAGAAATAGCGTCCTTCGACTCCGGCCGGCAGCCCGGCGAAGTTGAACTCGACGGCCAGGTGCAACGCCTGGTCCTGCGGCAACCCTTCGAGCAGGTAGGCGATTTCCAAGCTGGAGCTGCCCGCCTCGAGCGTCAGACCCTTGGTCAACCGGATCGGCGTGTCCGACACATGGCCTTCGCGCGACAATTGGACTTGGATCCGCTCCGGTTTGCGACGCACTCGCGCGTCGTAGGAGCCGCCGAGGAAATCCCCGAACTGGACCGCCTCGCCCGAGGCCACCGCTTCGAGTGAAACGTCCGCCTCGTAGAACCGGTCCAAAAGGCTCTTTCGCGGAGCGCTGTCGTACTGGAGATACTGATCCAGCCCCTCGTGCTTGAAGACGACGCGATCGTGGATGCTGGCACACTCGTCGTCCTGGTCATCGGCGCCGGCCGCCACCTTCTGGTGATAGGCCTCGGGCCGTCGCGCCAGCGTGGCCAACAGATTATGGCGGATCCGGCGAACGTCCAGTTCGTAGATCTGACCGCCGGCACTCGGCGCGATGAGCACGGCCAGACGGTCGTTGGCCAGTTGGATTTCCTGGCGCGCGTCGAAATTAAAGTCCTCGGCTTTCGCTTCGATCCAGCGCTCCGTCCGCCGGCTGGCCCGATGCAACAGATTCTCGGCCGAGATGAGGTGTTCGTAGATGGCGTTGCGCAAGTGGGGAAGGTAGATGCCGCCGAACGCGCCGTGCCAATAGGCGCAGTTGCACTGGCCGCGATACAGCTCGGCACGTGCCGCTTCGAGGAGCTCCCCGTCGACCGGCTCACCCAACGCGGCCGCCTTGGCGGCTTGTGCAAGCCGCCGGCTGATCTCGATCATCCGCGAGTACATCTCATCCGACTCGGGGTAGCGGACCTTGAAGTTCCGCCAGAAGCCGCCGCGGATGAATTCCCGCAGCAAGGGCCAATGGGGATTCTCTTTCATTTCGCTGGAGAGATGTGCGAACTCGATCTGCCGCTCGACCGGGAGGGCCCACTCGGTCATCTCCCGGTAGCTGCAGTCGGGCAGGTAGATTTTTCCGGCCGGCGCCACGTTGTCGACCGCCTCACCCAAGGTGGTCGTGTGAACCCACTCCCGGTTCTCCGTCAGGGCGTCGAAGAACCGCTCCAGCCAGCCTTCCCCATAGACGTGGTCGAACGTGCCGGGCCAGGAGCCGAGTTTCTCGCCGTCGTCGCCGAAGGTAACGATTGCCCCGGGACGTCGCTGGGCGATTTGGTCGAGGTATTCGATCGTTTGTTCGGGCAAACCGAAGGGAATCAAGTAGCGGAGACGCTCGCTGCCGGGAAAGACCGACATCACCCGACCGTCGTCCTCCGTGAGGCAGTGACCGGTCAACTGCGCCTGGCCGAGTCCGGCCGTCTTGAAGTGGAAATCGTCCAGCACGGTATACTCGATCCCCGCGTCGACCAGATCGCGCGTGTAGGACTGTTCCCAGATGCGCTCGGGTATCCACATGCCCCGGACCACGGTGCCGAGACGTTTTTCGAGCCAATTGGTGTAGTCGCGGATCTGGCCGACCCGATCGCGCGAAGGCAGCATCGCGAGGATCGGTTCATAGAAGGCGCCGCCGAGGATCTCCACGCGTCCCCGACGAACCAGTGCCACCAAGCGGTCGATGTAATCGGCGTGGCGAGCGTCAAGCCACTCCATCAGCGAGCCGCTTACGTGCAGAGAGATCTTGATCGAATCGTAACGTTCGAAGACGTCGAGAAACGGGCGGTAACTTCGCTGATAAGCCTGCTCAAAGACGTGCTCGAAGTTTCCAACGGGCTGGTGGTTGTGCAGGACCAGTGAGAATCGAATGGGGTTGGGCATAGTGGGTAGCGTTGCTCTTGGGGTCGGTGACTCCGCGCCGGCAAGAGGCGCAATTCAAAGGAAGACTACCTACTAATCGGCAATTATGCCCTAGTTTATCCAGTTCGCCTGGATGGAAAAGTTTCCGATTCGCGGGATTCCGCGTCGACCTCGCCGAGGAACATGGCCGCATCTTCGGGCGGAACCGGGTTAATGTAAAAACCGGTACCCCATTCGAAACCGGCCGCCTTGGTCAAACTCGGCATAATCTCTATATGCCAGTGATAGTGCCCAAGCTCCTGCGTGTCAAAGGGGGCCGTATGAATGATGTAATTATACGCGGGCTGATCCAACGCGGCCTCGATCTTGCCGATGACCTGACGCATCACGCCGGACAGTTCGTCCACCTCGTTTTTCTGGATGTTCTCGTAATGGCTTGCGTGCGTCTTCGGCAAGATCCACGTCTCGAACGGGAACCGGCTGGCAAAGGGACAAAAGGCCACGAAGCCCGGCGTGTCCAGAACGATCCGCTTCTCGTGGGCCAGCTCCTGCTGGATCATGTCGCAGTAGACGCACCGACCCCGATAATTGTGAAACTCCAGCGAACCGGTCATCTCCTCCCAAACGTTAATCGGGACGATCGGCGTGACGATCAGTTGGCTATGCGTGTGCTCCAGCGACGCGCCGGCCGCCGCGCCCACGTTCTTGAAAATCATCCCGTAGACGAACCGGGGGTCTTTTTTCAAGTCCACCAGGCGATCCCGATAAACCCAGAGCACCTCACGAATCTGCGACTCGCTCAATTCCGACGTGCTGATGAGGTGCCGGGGCGACTCGATGATCACTTCGTGGGCCCCGACGCCCTGCATGCGGTCGTACATGCCTTCACCCCGCTTATCCAGGTCGCCCTCGATCTCCAGGGCCGGAAACTTGTTAGGCACCACGCGCACGCGCCAGCCTTCGCGGTTCGGCTGCGAGCCGGCCTCGCGATACGCGATGATCTCGTCGGGTGTCTTGTCTTCGTGGCCCTCGCAGAATGGGCAAAACTTGCTCCGGCGGCGCCGCGGCGTGGAATCAAAGTCGTGCGGACGTTTGGCGCGACTCTTGGCCACGATCACCCAGCGGCCGACTATCGGATCTTTGCGTAAATCGGGCATCGTGTGCGTTCTCGTTTCTGCAATCGGAATGTCAATCGCCCTTCAAGAGTGCCTCTGCCGCCCGGGGAACCGGCTGCTCCTTCTCGGCCCGCCACTCGATGCGACGTACTTGAAGCGGTTCGAACTCAAGCCTTGTCCAGATTCGGTATTGTTTTCCGTCTGCGTCTTGATAGGTCACGATTCGGTATTCCTCGTACTCTCCTCGAAGTATGTTAGGGCGACGTCGCGGCCGCCCGGTCCCGGCCTGAGACTGGGCAAAGGGACCGGATCGAAACGGGCCGGGCCATCGCGATCGGACCAACGCCAGCCCGTGTGCTTCCAAAAGCGGTCCGAGTCTTTTTCGGTGGCTCCGAGCATGCCGCGACGCCTTTACCAGCAGGTAGGCACCGCCGAAGATCATCACATACCAAATTGGCTCAATGTCGGGCATCTTCTCTTACGCCTGCCACATGATCAATTCGTAGTCGGGCGAGGGCACGGCCGTTTCGATCGCTCCTTCGGCCGGCACCCGCTCGACGGGCTTCCCCTCCTTGAACAACTGAACGAAAAAATGGACCGGATCGTCGGTCCTCAGTGCCAGGCTGCCCAGCGGAACGGTCAACTCCAGGATCTGGTCGGCGGCGACTTTCAGCCCGGCATGGGCCACCGAGTCATCGTTATTCACAAGTTGCGCCTTGGGCGTCTTACGGTCAAGGCGGGATACCTGTATTTCGTAGCCTTCCGGCTGAAAGAACGCCAGCTTGATCGTGTCGATCTCCGAAAGTTTCTCGGTCAGCGGGCCCCCTCGAGCATCCAACCGCACGGCCAGACGCTGCAGATCGAACCCAAAATAGAGATCGGAGATCAGACCTGCCTCGGCCTGGCTCATCGTGCCGCGGGCGCCTTGGCAAACATGGTGTCCGCCGTCGATCCACTCGAAATACGTCCGCCGACCGTCCACCTTGACGCTGAGCAGGCCGCTCGGTTGGGTGTGGAGCCCGCCCTGGCGGTGTCCCTGGCTGATGGGTCGGGCCAATTCGGCGGGCGGTTGCTCGTCCAAGAGGCGATAGACGTTCTGCAGATGGGTGCGGAAGAGCCGGTCGAACATCGCGTCTTGCGTGCTTGTGTGGTCGTCGCCGAACCACCAGAACCAGTCGCTCCCCTCGGCAATGTACAGCTCGTTCCACGCCCGACGCAACAGTTCGTCCGGCTTGGCCTGCTGCTCGGTGCGCCCGAGCAGATGCTGCCGCGTCTGGTGGAGCAGGTCCCACGCCCGATTGCATTCCGCGTGCCCGATCCAGATCCCGAAATTGTGCCCGATCCAACTGCCGGGAAACAGATGGTTCAGTTTGTCGGTCGCCGGGTACTTTTTCAGGTAGTCGCTCACGCACACCGGAAGGATTTGCGGATGCTCGGCAATCCGGCGGTAGAGGGTGCGGAGGAAGTCGACGCCGGCGTTAGGATAGTATTCCCAGCAATTCTCTCCGTCGAGAATGATGCTTAAGAGCGTCGGCCGATGGCCGGCGTTGCCGCTGGTGGCCCGGCCCACCGCTTCCACCTTGGAGATGAAGTCGTCTACGGCGTGTTTTGCCTCGTAGCTCTGATAATGGAAGCCGATCTGGTCGCTCATCGCATGGTCGCGGAAGATGATCTGCAAATGCGCCTGATGTCCGTCGATTCGCCAGGGACGATAGAGCATCTCCGGATTGCGCAGAAAACCGTGCCCATCGCGCGAGACCCAGCCGTCGGTCGAACAGGAGAGAATCTCCTCGTCGGCGGCGAGCCACTCGATCCCCGCGGCGGCCATCGCCGGAAGCATGCCTTGGCAAACCGAGCCCTCCGACGGCCACATCCCGCGCGCCGGTCGGCCGAAGAGCTTCCGGTGGTAATCGGTCGCCATCGTGATCTGCCGCCGGACGTCCTCGCCATAGCTGTCCAGATGTTTCGGCAACACCACGTCGGGCATGGCGCGCCGGGCCAGGCGCTTGTCCCACAAGAGCGGCAAGATCGGGTGGAAGAAGGGTGTCGTGGTCAGCTCCACCTGGCCCCGCTCCTGCAACCGGCGATGCAGGGGCACCACCTCCGAGAGAATCTCGCGTTGCTTTTTCAGCAGCCAGATCTTTTCGTCCTGGCTGTAGTGCTTGCCCTTGGCGCGAAACGCGGCCAGGTCCTCATCCTGCTCGAAAGCCAACGGATGGAACCAGGCCAGATTGGACCAGACCTGTAAGTCCAGAAGATCCCGCTTGTTGAACCGCTTGCGCGCCTGTTCGGCCGAATCAATGGTCACGCCTCGCTTGCGATAGAGCTCGTCATAGCGAGGATAGGGCCGGATCATGCGATCCGGATGGACCATGAAGGAATGGTCCAGAAGATAATACAGGTCTTCGCGCGAAAGATCCTCCGGCGCCAGGCGCGAGACCCGCAAGTGCGTGTCTTCGTAGTCCTCTTCGACGTAGGCGAGCAACTGCTGCAAAAGCGAGGGCACGAGATTGATCGTGGCGTGCAGCTCGGGGACCGCCTCAAGCAGCCGGGCCATGCCCCAGTAGTCCTTGATCCCGTGCAGCCGGACCCAGGGCATCGGGTTCTCGCCCCCGACGTCGTCGGGATAATAGGGTTGATGGTGATGCCACAAAAGGGCCAAACAGACGTCGTGCATGGCTCCGCCTCGCGGGGTGCCTGGGCCATAGCGAAGCGGTGGCCCAGTACACAAGAAATCCGGGCCTTCGCTGCGCTCATTCCCGGGCACCCCGGTTAGTGTCCCAGTCCTCCGACAAAGCCTAGACGTGGGCCGCCTGTCTCATTCGCTCGACCGTTTTTGCGTAGAGCGTCAGGTATTGTCGTGCGCTTTGCTTCCATGACCAATCTTGACGCATGCCGGTGGTGATCAGTTGGCGCCAGACTTCCTTGTTCCCGTAGGCCTCGCACGCACGCTGGAGCGTCTCGGCCAGAGCCAGACTGCTATACTCGCTGAAACTGAACCCGTTGGCGGTGCTCGTCTGGAGCGTCTCCTCATGGGCGTCGACGATCGTGTCGGCCAGCCCGCCGGTCCCGCGGACCACCGGCACCGTGCCATAGGCCAGGCTGTACATCTGGTTGAGTCCGCAGGGTTCGTAACGGCTGGGCATCAGGAACATATCCGAGCCGGCCTCGATCCGGTGGGACAACGGTCCGGAAAACTCGATTCGGGCGGCGATCTTCCGGGGATATCGCTGGAGGAGGTCCTCAAGCTTCTTGTGAAACTCACCGTCGCCGGTTCCCAGCACGACCCATTGAACGTCCCGGTCCGGGGCCCATTGTTTCATGACCTCGACGACCAGGTCGATCCCCTTTTGCTGACAGAGCCGGCCGATCAGCCCGACCAAGGGCACGTTGGCCTTCCGGGGCAGGCCGACCTCTTTCTGCAAGGCGGCCTTGCACGCGGCCTTGCCTTGCTCGTAGGAGTCGACGTCGTAGTGGGCTGCCAGATGAGGATCGGTCGCGGGGTTCCACTCGGAGGTGTCCATCCCGTTGAGGATGCCTGAAAGCACGTCCCGCCGCTGGTGCAACGTGCCTTCCAGCCCGCAACCCATCGCGCGGCTTTGAATCTCCTGGGCATAGCGGGGACTGACCGTGTTGATCGAGTCGGCGAAGACCAGGCCGGTTTTCAGCAGATTCAGAAAGCCGTGAAACTCCATCTGATGCCAATTAAAATACTTCCAGTCGAGTCCCGTCAGCAACATGTCCCAGTGCCAAAACTGGCCTTGATAAGCCAGGTTGTGGATGGTCAACAACGAAGCGATGTTCTCGTAGCGAGGGATACCTCGGTACTCGATCTGGAGATAGGCCGGCACCAAGCCCGTCTGCCAATCGTTCACGTGGAGCACGTCGACGTGCAAGTCCAACAGCCGGATGGCCTCCAGTACGGCGCGCGAGAAAAAGACGAACCGCTCGCAGTTGTCGATGTAGTCCTTGCCGTCGGCCTGATAGAGCCCCTCTCGGTCGTAGTACTGGTCTTGTTGCACAAGATACACCGGCACGTCGGTGCCGGGCATCGTGCTGCGGAGCAGATGGCCGGTGACCGTCTTGCTCCCGATCGGTACGATGAAATCGATTCCCATCGGCTCGATCGGCACTGCGGCGCACCATGACTGGCGATAGGCGGGCAAAATGACGGTCGCTTCATGTCCCAAGGCGGCCAACTCGCCCGGCAAGGCGCCGCACACATCGGCTAGTCCACCCGTCTTCGAAAAGGGGATCGCTTCACTGCTGGCCAACAAGATGTTCACGCTGGAAAGCTCCGTGAGATGTATCAATACGAAATGGTCGGCGTTTCATGTCAGGTTCGAAGGTACCACAACGGCCCGAAACTCCAAAGGGGCATGAGCCATGACTTAGTCTGTCTGGGATGCCCACACTACCCAACTATCCCTATTGGTGCAATCGGAATTGACACGGGCGGGGTTGAGTTTTTCCCCGCTCCGCGCGGTGCATTTGCGTCTCGGCGGTAAGTTCGTGTCAAAAATGGGAATAGGTCCGGATTTGCATGCCCCTTCAAGCCCAGAGTCGTTCGAGGCGGGCAGTCACGGTCCCCCACACAGGGTGATGCTCTTCGGCCGCCCACACGCGTTGATGGCCCGGCGGCCGGCGCCGGGGCGAATCCCTTGACCAACCGGCTCATTTGTATTATTGTACTAATACAAGCCCAAAACTGCCCGGCTTCTCGCCACAACGAACCGACCGATGCAGATCCACATCTCCTCCACCAACGGCGTACCGATCTACCTGCAGATCGTCAACCAGGTAAAGTATCTGGTTGCCGCCGGTCGACTCGCCTCGGGCGAGGAGCTGCCGCCGATTCGCGCGCTGGCCGAGCGATTGCTCATCAATCCCAACACGGTCGCCCGGGCCTATCGAGAGCTGGAGACCGCGGGCCTGGTCGAGAAACGCCGCACGGCCGGCACCTACGTGGCCGACACCCGCTCGCCCTTGCGCCGGCAGGAACGTTTGAGGATTCTTCGAGAGCGCGTGGATGCCCTTCTGGCCGAAGCACGTCACATGGACATCGCGACCGATGAGGTGATCCAATTGGTTCACCGGCGCGACAAGCACATGACGTCTCGTTCCAAGGAGCAATAGTGCTTCATGTTTCATAGATTCCAACAGTCAGGGTGCCCGGGCCATAGCGCAGCGGTGGCCCGGAAAAGCAGGGCTCTGGGCCAGCGCTGCGCTATGGCCCAGGCACCCCCGGCTTCAGACGAAATGAGGTAGCGACGCATGACTCAACGAGATCACCCGACCACCGAGCCGGTCGTCGAAATGAAAAACGTCTCAAGGCGGTTCGGGTCGATCAGGGCAATGGATCATGTCGACCTGGCTATCCCGCGCGGTTCGGTGTTCGGCCTGGTCGGCGTTAACGGCGCCGGCAAGACGACGCTGATTCGCCACGTGTTGGGGCTGCTTCGCGCGGAGACCGGCTCGGTTCGTGTGTTCGGATTCGACCCGGTCGCCGATCCGGTGGGCGTCCTATCGCGCGTGGGCTACCTGGCCGAGGAGAACGACCTGCCCGATTGGATGCGCGTCGGCGAGCTGATCCGCTATACACAGGCATTTTATCCTACGTGGGACGAGGCCTATGCCGAGGAGCTTCGCCGGACTTTTGAGTTGGATCCGGCGGCCAAGGTCAAGCACCTCTCGAAAGGGCAGCGTGCCCGGACGGGGCTCTTGCTGGCGCTGGCCCATCGGCCTGAGATCCTGGTCCTCGACGAGCCCTCCTCGGGCTTGGACCCGATCGTTCGCCGCGACATCCTGGGCGCCATCATCCGCGCGATCTCCGAAGAAGGCCGGACGGTGCTGTTTTCCTCCCATCTGCTCCAGGAGGTGGAACGCGTGGTGGACTACGTCACGATGATGCACCAAGGACGAATCGTCCTGAGTGATCGGATCGACGAGATCAAGGCGACCCATCGTTGGGTCAACGTCCGGTTCGACCAGCCGCGCAGCGAGCCGCCGTCGATTTCGGGAGTGCTTGGCTGGAGCGGCACGGGCCACGAGTGGGTCGGCGTTTGCACCGGGCCGCTCGAACCGTTTGAGCGAGCCGTGGCGGACGCCGGCGCACAAATCATCGAGCAGCGATCGCTCTCGCTCGACGACATTTTCATTGCCCGGGTCGGAGCCGAGAACCTAGTCTCCGTGGAGGAGTGACCCATGCGAACGCCTGCCGCGGCCATTGCCTGGCAACTTTTTGCTCGGTACCGATGGTACTGGGTCGCTGGTATCGCCTACTTTGTCGCCGTGGCTATCCTGTGTCAGGTCTTGCCGGAATGCCCTTTTGCCAACGCCGTTCGATACTGTCTCGCCGTACCGCTCGTGGCGATGCCGGTAGGGGTATTCATCACGCTTGCGATCGGGTCGGACGGCGATATGGCCGATCGAGATTCGGTTTACCCGAAGCGAATGTTCACGCTGCCCGTGGCCGCCCGCACACTGGTCGCGTGGCCCATGTTCCTTGGCGCCGCGACGATGTTGGTGGTTTGCCTTGCACTGGGCCAGTGGGTTGTGCGGACGCTATGGCCGGAGGCGCCGCTTTGGCGGCCGACGTTACTGTTGACGGCATGCCTTGCGTGGTTTCAGACGCTCCAGTGGGTACCGTTCGGACTGCGTTGGCTTCGCGTGGGCATCGCCCTTGCGGCAATCGGCGCATTGGTTTCTGTGCCCGCGCTGGTAGGCATGGTCGAGCCGCCCGGCGTGTGGCTCGACGTGGTGCTGGCCGCGCAGATTCCACTGGCCTGCGGTGTGGCGATACGTGGCGTCTGTCGGGCACGTTGCGGTGACGGCCCGGACTGGCGGTGGATTCTCAATCGAATCAGAGGCCTTAGCCTCCGGCATCACCAGCGCAGCCGTCCTTTTCGCTCGGCATCCCAGGCGCAGCGGTGGCTGGAATGGCGGTTACACAGTACCGGTCTCTTCATCGCGATTGGGATCGGAACGGCTTTCCTTCTGGTAGGCATTCTCTATTGCAGCCCGTCTCCCGCCGCGAAAGACCTCCCAATCTTCGTACACCCAGCGTCCTTACTGCTGCTTCCCTTGCTCGTGGCCCTCATGGCGGGACCTGCGTTTGGACAATGCTGTTCACAGCACGCCAAATCGACCGCGTGTTCCTCGTTTCTGGCCACCCGACCCATCGACTGCGCCGGCCTCGTTCGCGCGAAGTTCACCGTCGCCATCGCGGGTGCGTTGGTCATGTACGCGCTGACGGTTCCGCTGGCCGTTGCATTGATGATCGGCCTTCAAGACTACCAAGGGCTGGAACAGGTGATGGCTCACGTGTCCTCACCGGCCGAACAGGTCGTGGTCGGGCTGGCCGCGCTGGTGCTACTGCCGGCCGCTACCTGGACACTGATTGCCACGAACATGTTTGTCAGCTTGACCGGCAGGAAGTGGGTGATCGTGGTCTTTTCGATCGTGGGCATGGGCCTTTTCTACACCATCCTTTGTCTGGGCATCTGGATCTCCTTGGTCTACCCAGAATTCATCGAAGCGATGGTTACGCTGGCGCCGTGGCTCTTGGGTGGGCTGGCCGCCGTGAAGTTGGCGTCGGCCGCCTGGGTGTTGCGGGTCCTCTGTCGTCGACGGCTGCTCGGTGAAACCACGGCAGTGCGACTGGTGGGCCTGTGGTTGGCCGTCGTCGTCGGGCTGCTGCTGTTGGCCGCGTGGCTGCTGCCCGGCAACCTCTTCGCCTGGCCGGTGGTGGTCTCCTGCGTAGTCCTGGCAGTGCCGGCGGTGCGGATCGGACTGGCACCGCTAGCTCTGGCCTGGAATCGACACCGCTAGGCAACGTCTGTTGGCGCCTCTGCCGTTACCCCTGCAACAGGGGCGTCGCGCCCATCCTTGATCGGCCCCTGGGCACTGTGTCTGGCCATGGGCCAGGTTCGCCCTGAACGCATTAAGGTAGACTTTCTCTCAAACACTGCGTGCAATTCTCACGCCGCCGGCCGTGCAGGTCTATGGTGGTCTTCCTCGCCGGAAAAACCCTTAAGGTCTGCCTATATTAAGCCGATGAGCCATCCGGTTTGACAGTCAAACACCGTACAAAGCGACCCCTGCGGGGGCGGTCTGTACCCTCTGTCTACGCGCGCGTAAATAATGAATCCGCCTCTGCCTATTTCCAGAGGCGAGGTGCAAAGTGGCACCACAGTAATGGTTTGCCGTTTTGACACTGCCTAGTTTTGGACTGCTCCGTGCCTATGGAAATCCTCCTTCGGCGGGAGACAATTCGATCGGGCAGGCAACGGCGGGATTGCTGCAGCGGTAGCCGTGCCGCAGGCAGCCGGCGGCCTTTGGGCGCCGAGCTGCAATCGGGCAATCGCCGTTGGCGAACTCTTTGCGCGCGCAGGGCGCGCGTCTATAACCGCGCCGAATGGTTGCCTTCAAGTCCCTCAGCGCGAATCGGGAAGCACTATCATCTGGCTCTCTTGCTGGCTTGCTTCCTGGCAGGCTGCTCGTCTCTGCGTCAACCAACCCAGCAGCCGGTAACCATCACTCGTCACCAGCCGCAGCAGGCCCCGCTGTTGACGCCTCCGGAGAACGACACGTCCGGCGGCCGGGCGGCTCCGCCGGCAGCGCGCTTGCTGGATCCTCACCGGGCAGCACAACTGAAGCAGCAGGCGGCCGCATCGCTGGCGGTCTCGAAGCCTACGCGTTTCGACGGCGTGTTGAAGGATCTGAGGAACGTGCTTCGTTCAGCCGGCTCTTCCGGCAACACGAAGCTGGTAGTTCCCGAGCCCAGCGAGGTCGGCTCAACCGGTCGGGCGCTCGGGGCTCAGGGGCAAGGTGTGGACGAGCCGCGACCGGGCGACTCGGCGCCTTCCGCGCCCGGGCCGACCCAGGGCGAACCGGTTCCAACGCCGGCCGGTTTTGTGCCAGTCACGCTCCACCTGAACAACGTGGGTGCACGACAGGCGCTCGAAATGCTCAGCCGCGAAGCCTCGGTGAACATCTTGGTTGCCTCCGGGGTTACTGGAAACGTGACCGCCAATCTTCGAGGGATGAGTTTCGACGAAGCACTCGACGCCATTCTGAGATTGTGCAATCTGGTGGCACACCGTGAAGGGCGAACGATTTTCGTCTATCCGCCGAGGGACCTTCCCCAGTTGGATCGAGTCCTGAAGGTGTTTCCGTTGGACTACGTGGCGGCCGACGAGGTGCTCACTTCCGTGAAGGGGCTACTCTCGGGCGCGGGCAGTGCGTACATAACGAAGATCGATCCCAACAACAACCGCAAGACGCAAGAGGCCATCGTCGTGGAGGACGCGCCCGACCACGTGCTGCGAGTGCAGCGCTACCTCTGCGAAATCGATTGCCCACCGCGCCAGATCTTGATCGAGGCCCACATACTGGAGGTGCAGCTCAAGGATAATCTGGTGCACGGCGTGAACTTCAAGGAGATTATCAAGACCGCCGGTAATATCGGAGAACTCGAGGTGTTCGGATTCGCGGATCCGGCGGCAACCTCGGCATTCTTTGCCAGGATCAACGGAAAGAACTTTGAAGCTCTGCTGGAAGCCCTCAAGGAAACGACCGACACGAAGACCTTGGCTTCACCGAAGGTACTTGCCCTGAACGGTCAGGCGGCACGCATCCAGATCGGTGAGAAACTGGGATACCGCGAGACGACCATGACCGAAACCGCCGCGACGGAGACCATCAAGTTTCTCGAGTTGGGTGTAATCCTGGAAGTCACGCCGCGGGTCAGCGCCAACAACGAAATCATCATGAACGTCAAGCCGAAAGTATCTGACGGAAAAATCAGCCTGACCGGCCTCCCGGAAGAGAAGACCACCGAGGTCGAAACCAACGTTATCTTGCAGGACGGTCAGGGGGTCATTATCGGCGGGCTTATCAAAGAAAAGGACAGCGACGGCCAGAGCAAGATCCCCTTCTTCGGCAACCTTCCCTACGTGGGAATGTTGTTTCAAGCTCGAAAGAAAGAATCGGAGCGTGCCGAGGTCATCATTGCCCTGCTTCCACGGGTGCTTCCGTACGCACCGTGTCCGGCCGCGCGGGAGCAACTCGAGATGCTTCGCACCACGACCCCTCTGTTCCATGGTCCTCTGCGCCGGTGTCCACGGCCGTGGGAACCGAGTTTGCGCGACGCGTTGCCCAGACGGGGCGACCGGCTCTAGGGAGCCGCGCGCCGCTGGTCTACTGTTACGCCGAACCGTGTTGGGATTCCCCCGATTTACCGGCACAATCCGATTGTTCCAATCGTCGTGCGCCATCCCCGACGGAAGGCATATCGGCATGTGCAACGCGTCATGGGTGTTCATCATCTCTACCTCCGGGCGGCTATCTTTCACTGATTCATCACGCTCCGAGCCATGGGCAGCACGTAGACCAATAATCCTATGCGTCCGGAGAGATTGCCTACGCCCGGATTTGACTTCGCTCTAACGCAACCTAGAGTAGGGTACAGATGTATGATGCCTCACCGCACGCGCGTCGGGCGGGGAGGCCGTGGGCTGCATAGCTCCACCTAAGTGCGAAAAGAGGACCAAGTCCCGTGAGTACCGCTATTGCCAGGATGCGAGCACGGTAACCATCCCCGGTGTTTCGTAGACCCTGTGTGGGTCGACCGAGTATGGTTCTCGCACCGGGATGGTCGGAAACCGCTACAGAAGGCGATGGACCGCATTGGTGGATAGCCCGTTGGTTACCAGTTTTGTTTCTCTAGTTTCGATGGGAGTGACCCATGAGTACAGCAATGTTTCGCAAGGTAGCAAACAGGCGGAAGGGATTCTCACTCGTCGAGTTGTCGGTCGTCGTGATCATCATCGGCGTCCTGGCAGCCTTTGGCGTGCCCCGGATGCTGCAGGCCGTCGAACGGTCGAAAGCCTCGGAAGCCTTCGGCTATCTGGCCGCGGTCCGCGGGGCCCAGGAGCGCTTCCAGGCCCGTGAAGGTACCTACACTATCACGATCGCGGATCTGGACATCGACCAGGACGCGCCGAAGTACTTCGAAGTGGGCACCATGGCCCTGGGCGATACGGCCAGTTTGGAGGATTCGTGGACGCTGACGTTGACACGTAAGGCGGGATCGTCCGGCTACGGCGCCTACACGGTCGTCTTCACTCAAGACGGCTTCGATACGACCAACAGCACGATTTGTGTGACGCCTGCCGACGTCATCAATCCGATGGGTACTTAGCGGTGATGTGCTCTAGGGGAGGTTGTGGCCATCCCGCGCCGCTGGAGGATTGATCGCGCTGGCTCCACGGTGTCCGACAATGGAATTGATCGAAAAGGTGCGGTCACCGGTGTGGCCGCACCTCTTTCGAATGGGGCTTCGTCGGAGCACTCGGCTGGGGTGGCTCACCCCGGCACGCCGGGGAAGCGGTGCATGCGGAAGACCAGAGATCTCGGCAACCGTCGACAGGGGACTGTCCCCCTTCGGTCGCGGAAGCGGACGGGTCCGTGTTTTCGGCTTGGAGGCGAGAATCGCAAGAAGTGTCTATCGGCCGAAGAATGGATCCATCCTCGACAAACGAGCATTTCATCACCGAAGCGGTCATCACCATGACACTGCCCTGGTACGCCGGCCGAAATCGCAGCGGATCGAACTCGCATGAAATGGCTACTTGCACGAATCGGGTTGCCGAAAGCGATCGGGGTATACGTCGATGAGGACGCGGTCGCATTGAGCCGGATCGTGGCCACACCGTTGGGCCCGGTCGAAATCACATGCCAAAGCGAAACGTTCGACGAGGGGCATCTCGCCGAGACCATCGGCCAACTGGTCGGCCCGCTGCTGGGGAAACGGAAGTTTCGACGGACGCCCGTCTCCGTGGGAATTCCTTCTCACCGGGTCTATTTCTCCACGCGGCCGGTTCACGCGGCCACCGGCGACTCCTCGGCGCACGTGTTGCTTCGCGAGGCGCTCCGCAGCCCGAATATTGCCGTGGGCGACATGGTCGTCGACGTCGTCAGGACCGAGCCGGACTCGCGCGACGTCGTCAGCATCGCTTCATGCGACAAGGCCTACTTGGGGCAAATTCTCGATGCGCTAAAGGCGTTGGATGTTTACCCATCCCGTACCGAGCCGGCGCCCTGCGCGTTGTTGCGGTTGGCCGGCGCCCGTCATCGTGTGCGCCGCAGTGCCAAGGTCGTGTTGCGGCTTTTTCTTTCGGGCACGCAAGTGCTGGCCGTGTTGGTGGTGAACAACCTGCCGCTGTTATGGCGTTTCACGAATCTGACGCAGGGCGAGGAAGCTTCCACGTTGCTGATGGCAAGCCGTTCCCTGCTGGCGACCAGCAAGGACTGTGGCGTGGAATCCCCGCTCGATGCCGTGATGATTCACGGCCGCGCGGAACTCAAGCGGCTGTTGGACCTCGATTGGCTAGAAGAGCAGTTGGATACGTCGATCGACTGGTTTGATGGCCCGGAACTGAACCAGTCGCAAATCGCCTACGGCGTGGCACAGGGTGGTCTCGATAAAGAAGGCGGTGGATTTGATCTGGGCCGATCGTTGAAACCCCGCCCGACGCTGCTGCAGCTCTTCCCCTGGCGCGACGCGGTCATGCAACTCGCCTTGTTGGTGTGCATGGCGCTGCTGCTCGGCTATACGTATTGGACATTGAGGGAATCCGAGCAAGTACTTCAAACCAACGTGGCCGTCTCTCCCGCGGAAGCCACGACAAAGAAGATGAAGCTCCAAAAGGAGAAGAAGCAACTGGGAATGCAGGTTTCCGCGATTCGCGAGTTTCTGAATACCCGCGTGCTTTGGACTTCCTGCCTGCGCGATCTTTCCCTGTGTGTTCCCGAGGAGATGTATCTCACCTCGGTTCGGGGCGTTTGCGAACTGCGCAGCCTGCAGAAGAAGAAGGGCAGCACGAAGACGAAGAAGTCACTTGCGTTGCGAGGGGCGGTTAGGCTTCCCGCCAGCGGCACCGTGCCTCCTGAGATCGATCGACTGCTGGTTGCGCTTCGCTCCGACCCGACACTGGAGGAAGAATTCCCGCTGGTCACGCTGGACGAACTGCAGCACATCCCGTCCAAGGCGGGCCAAGAACCCATGGCCATTTTTTCGATCGTTTGTTTGCCGGGTCAGAAGAAGGGTTCGGCGAAGAAAGGATCCGGGGCCGCGAAGGGAGGCAAGAAACCAAAATGAAGAACACGGAAAAACAGACCGCCATCCAAAAGCTGGCCGAGCGACTGCACGATCCGCTCCAGTTTCGCATTTTCGTCACCGGCGTGATCCTGGCCGTCGGTTATGTAGGAGTTTACATGCCGCTTGACAGCCGCATCGCAGAGACCACGCAACGCCTGACAAAGACAAGAGAATATCAAGACCTCGTTGACGAGGTCAAACAGTTGCGGGACGAAGTCGACCAG
>Ga0315543_1002409_pt1 | contig 18216 bp, 22 predicted proteins | sample SalMarSW160210MG_2_FD_203098 | JGI IMG/M metagenome (GOLD analysis project Ga0315543, IMG submission 203098) | Salt marsh sediment microbial communities from the Plum Island Ecosystem LTER, Massachusetts, United States - Salt Marsh Sediment SW1601-210 ...
CAACACCCCAATACCTTTTCGTCAGGTACTTCGACACTTCAAGAAAGAGGAAGAATCAGTAGCTGAACTTGATATCATACAGCAAAAATTGGATGCGTCACCTTCGTTGGGGACGCCTGAAATAACGATAAGGAAACCTTCCAGACTCGTTACTTTTGATTCGAACATTGCAAAGAAAATAATGTCTGATCCGAAGTTTGAGATGATAATTGCAGATGTGGAGTCTAAGATTAGAACAGACTACAGCCATGAAACCCTGAATGTGTACTTTAGTTTTTCAATAAGAAAGGACATAGTAGACCCTCATAGAGAAAAGACCATAATTCGCATTAGCCTGCCCGATTGTAGCTTTGATGAAAAAATGAAATATTGGGAAAAGATCGATGCTGACGTAAGGAACGTAATAAAAGCGTTGAATGTCACTGAACCTGAAAGAAAAGCAATAAACCGAAATCTGTTCATTCATGTGGAACCAACCTAGGATGGGGTTCATTGTTTACTCCAAGGCATAAACGATTTAAACCTAGGAAATTCCTAAAGCTGGCGTCCGATCTGATTAATGACAAGAAATATGAAAAAATATCTCGAATCAGGACAAGCATTGGGAGAGCATATTATGCAGCCCATCTATTCACGAAGGAAAAAATGGAGAGATTAGGTTGTAATGTGCCGGATGATCATACAGTTCATCGTTTCATTATTGATGAATTGATGGACAGAGGAGATACAACTATCGGGGACAAGCTAGATAGACTACTCGAAAAGAGACGTATTGCTGATTATCGCATGGACACTCCATTAAACATGGACGAAGGAAGATATTGTGTAAGACTTTCTGGCGAAGTTATCAATGATGCAGAACTACTTGGTCATAAGAAGAAATAGAATCAGAAACTTACCATCAATGAGCGAGGGAGTAATCTGAAGAGGTCTAACTATTTTTGAGGTGTATCTCACCCACATTGAGAACTGTAAACTCTCTTTTCTCATCTTGGAACGACCCAAACTTCGGGTTCTGGCTTCATTTCAACTGTAGCATAAAGCGCTAGAGCTTTAGCCCAAAACACATCATCATGCGTTCCACGTGGATGACTGAACGCAATATTCCCGTCTTTACGAAGCTCAAAACGTTCCACATTAAGCTCACTCACGTATTCGCCTTGGTAAGGCTTATTCCACGTGAAATATGGATACCAACATTGATTATTGATCATACGTTGCTTAAGCAAACTAGCCATCTCCTGCTTACGCGGCAACGTAAAAGTCACGCCCTCTACATTATCAATTTCAGCATTCTGCATATCCTCAACAATATAATCACCGACACCAGTCATGTCAACACGAATCTTGCAGAAGCCACCCCAACGATCTTGTAAGGCTTTAATGTAGCCTATCACACTTGCATAACTGGTTTCTAAAGGCCAGATTTTCAAATGGCGAAGCAGAAATTTGTTTCCGACTTTTTCAATCACAACTAACACGCTGTAATCTTGATGCTTGCCTAGATCTAGACCTGCGAAAAATTCGCCTTTTTGATAGCTGTCCCAAGGATAAAGCTCAATCTCATAACCCAACGTTCTCTGAGAAGCAATACATTTAGTTATGAGGCTCTGGGTAAGCCAAACCGTTTCGTCTTCAGCCCATTCCGCCTCCATCTCCCTTTTCCAACGCCACGGATCCTCAGCAAACTGCCGGCGAATCTTATCCAAAATCTTCTTTCGCAAAGGACCATTAGGCTCTTCGGCTTCTTTCCATGAAACATGACTTCGGGCAAAATCACTGAAGTCTTTATGATTAAAAATATTGTAGAAAACACTATCCGTGTTCCAAGGTGTGCTAGTGCACAAGAATTTACCGTTAGTAGTGCTTAACGTGAAAAGAACAGCATCATACAAGTCTTCATCATCAGCCACAAAATTGAACTCGTCAACATAAACCACATGCAAAGTAGGGCCTCTGATCGTGTCCGGATTATTCGGAAAAGCCTCTATGCAGCTGCCGTTAGTGAATGAAAGTTTTGTTTTCAAAGGCTTAAAATACATGCCTGGAGGCAAATGCTTAAGAAAATACGTGATCCTGCGAATGATCAGTTTTGCTTGACGCCAGCTAGGACCTAACACAGCCAAGTAACTGTCCTTATGTGTAACGGCATACCACAACAACAAAGCACTAATAATCCAGCTTTTACCCGATTGTCGACACCAGCGAGCAGCAATAAAATCACGTTCCAAAAACAGGTTGATCAAATCTACTTGGTATTCGGTGGGTTCAAATCCCACGACTTGACGGAAAAACTCAACAGGATCCCGGCTGAGCTTTCGAGCTTTCTCCATCTCCTTAGCTTCAACAATCTTGACGCTCTTTTGAAATCTATACCATTCAGGCATTATTTCAGCTGGACGCATGGTCCTAGCTCTTTTTTCTCGCGAGCTCCTCATACCTTGCTCTCCACTTAACGAGTTCCTTTTCGATTTCACGATAGTTAATATAATCCGCAAGAATATCCTTGTATGTGCGTGCAAGAGTCGCTATAACCTGTAATCTCTGAACCTCAACTTTGTCAAGCCCAGGTTCACCAGCAGCCTTCAAAGCAGCAGCCAAAATTTTCAAAGCATCCTCCACACTAGGAAGCTCTTTCGGTAACTTGAGAGAAGTAGTCGTCCTATAGCCCTTAGCGCCGACTACTTCTAAGCCAAGCCTCTTACATTTCTTTTTCACAGCATCAGGTGTCCGCTTCAACTCTGCAGCAACAACTTCCAAAGGCTGGTCCGCTTTCAAAAGCTTGCGAAGTTTTTCAACTTCAGCCTTAGTCCAAGGTTTTCCTTTAGGCATGTTGACTGATCAACACTCCTGACACAGTTCCTATCAAGCCGGATATTGCTGAAAATATCCCACTGCTCCATGTGCCCAGGAAAGCCATGTGAACTATTTCGAGGACTGAGAGGCAGGCGACCATGCCCATAGCGAATTTCACGCCTAAAACAAGTCTTTCACTAGGCGCTATTTCAAGCGTTTGAAGTCCTCTTCCACGCTTAACCGAGATCTTGCGTGTTAAAGCCCTTCTAATAGGATCCATGGTTTCTCACTTTCTGCTGCTTATGCTGGGTGGACATTCGCCTACTGCCCCGCAGAAAACTTGTGAAAAGAATTTCAGCTTCATAAAAAAGATTAGAGCCATCCCATTCAGTCTTATGACTTTTCCAACTGCGATCGGAATAGCAACATGCTCAATATACATAGGTGCTGCCACAAGCTTACTGGCAAAAGCCTCCAACTCGTCAGGCGTGTAAATGTTAAAGTTACGACTCATCCCAGCAGTGATAGCCAAACCTCGAATCTTCAAAGGCTTGTCAACGATTTTCTCCAAAATCGTGAAAGGCAAAATCGCAGAAACATACTCTCTCACTTTTTCCTTAGGCATAGGTTTCGTGTAATCCAAACCCTTTTCTTTACACGTAGCATAAAAAACGCTCAAAGCTTTCTTACACGACTTATTCGCGTAACCCTCAACATCTTGATCTTTCTTTGTATCATCCGTCTCTCCGTCACAATACTGTCCAGTCATCGAATCAAGCATCGAATGAAAGTCCTTGTGAACAGGCAACCAAGGCCAGACCTTAAATTTTGGTCAGCCGAGAAAAACAGCAAGCCCCTAGCAGCTGAGGAGGGAAAGAGCCCACTGCTTTCCTCAACTGCCACTGCAATATAATAATACACAAGACACAACATAAAAGATTTGCGATAGGAATTAGTAGACTCCAAAGCATTTTGAAAACAAATTTGAACTATAAAACTAACAAGTTAATTAGCGCGCGTGTTTTGCAAGAAGCTGCTTCAGGAAATTATATCTCGGGGCTTATACATTAGCGATTAAGATAAGAGAGGAGAAAAAGGAAGTTGTGGCTGAAGAGATTATTTGCCGGAATAATGCTCACACTACTTGTGATCGGCGCAATGTGTTGGTGTCTCAACATTACACAAGTTGGGTCTTCGGAATCTTCTACATCGAAGCTATCTAGATCGCTTACAACGAAATTTTTAGGATCACCCCGAACAGAATGGAGCAAAACATATGGAGGAGCCTATCATGATGTGGCATATTCTGTTGTCCAGACGGATGATGGAGGATACGCACTGGTAGGCTTGACATATTCCTTTGGCGCTGAAAAATGGGATCTCTATTTGGTTAAGACCGATCCGAATGGAACCATGCAATGGAATAAAACATACGGAGGCGCAGGTTGGGATGTAGCGTACAGTCTGATTCAGACAGCCGACGGAGGATACGCACTGGCAGGCTGGACAGATTCCTTTGGCGCTGGGGCCTGGCTGGTTAAGACCGACTCCTCTGGAAACATGCAATGGAATAAAACATACGGAGGAGGAGAGGTGTATTCGTTGGTTCAAGCGGATGACGAAGGCTACGTAATGGCTGGGGGCTTTGCAGAATCAAATGACAGTGCGGTTTTTTGGCTAGTTAAGGCGGATGCAAGCGGAAACATGCAATGGAATAAAACATACGGAAACACTGAGGTTGCTATTAATGTAGCATATTCGCTGGTTAAGACACACGATGGAGGATATGCTCTTGCAGGCACGTCAAGAGATTGGGACATGTATAGCTATGGATTGCTGGTTAAGACTGACTCGGCTGGCAACAAACAGTGGAACAGAAGCTATTCGGAAAGATCCAACGATTGGGTGATAAGTATGGTTCAGACAAGCGACGGAGGATACACGATGGCAGGTCGAACAGCTTTTGGAGATGGTCCACCTGATTTCTGGCTAATCAAGACTGATGAGAGTGGAAAAACGGAGTGGACCCACACTTACGGAGCGCGTGACGATTCTGGAGCTCAGTCCGTCATTCAGACTATTGATGGAGGATACGCAATAGTAGGTTCGACCTATGGAGATGGTGACATTGATGCCTGGCTGGTAAAGACCGATCCGAATGGAACCATGCAATGGAATAAAACATACGGAGGCGCAGATGCAGATGTAGGGAACAGTCTGATTCAGACAAGCGACAGAGGATACGCAATAGCTGGCAAGACGGGTCCTTCCGGTGAAGATAGTGATTTTTGGTTAATAAAACTCAAGGCGGATCAGAAGGAACCCTTTGTTGAAATAGTAGAAACCAAATCTGAGCCATGGAACTTATTATACGTTCCGTTCGGAGATATTGATGAAGCAAAAGAATACATTGAAAACTTCGAAGCAAGTCCATCCCCTGAAGATTTTGGCAACATTCCGGTTACAGTAGACATCTCAAATACAGGTGATCTGAGTGCAACTGGCGTTTCTATTGATGCTAGGATGACAGGTGATGTTTTGATGGTCGTTTTAGATCCTGCTGACATTAGGGATGATACAGCTGTTTCCTACCAGTTTGATTACACTGAAAGTGTCTTCACTGGTGGGACCATTGGTATGGGTGATGAAATCACGGAAAAGCTGATTCTTCCCATAAAATACTGCTCTCTAGTTGTTGGTGCTATATCGTTACTAGATAATATGAATGTAATGATGCCGCTAGAGATTGTCGTTCCAATGATATCTGTTCATGTGACTCTGACAATCAAAGGAAACTTTGATGACGTAGAATATGAAATTCCTGAAGACATCTTAGGCATTGGTGACCCCGCAGATTTGTTAAAGGAATGGAATTATCAGCTATCGCGAAGAGTTCAAGAAAAAGAAATTCAAGTTCTCCTAGAAACGTATTATTCACATGTGCTTGACCTTAAGCCTCCTGTCATTGACGTAAATCCCAACATTCCAACAGGAATCCACGAAACTACAGTGAACATACTTCCTGGAACATCAAAGACTGTTCTGACTCTGAAGATAGGAGTCGGAATAACATTCATAGGCATTGCATTACTGCCATGGGGAGCCACCACCCCAATAGGCGGCACTTTGATTGCCGTAGGGCTAGCTATGATCGTTCTCAACAACCCACCACCAGGCATGGGAACTGTCACCATCGAAACAGCATCCCCTGAAGTGAACATGACCTTAGAAGTTGTTCAGTCAATACCAAAGAACGTTCAGACAATCGATCATATCGTTGTCGAAGATGGACAGACATTTCATGTCATCACAGTAAGCAATTCCACTATCCTAACTTTCGATTTCAGCAAGGAAAACAAAGAAATCAACTTTTTCGCAAACGGTTCATCTGGCACTAAAGGCTTCTGTCACATCACTATTCCTGGAGATCTGCTAAATGGTAATTTCACAGCGATTAACTCTGATATCACAATACTAAATCAAAATCAGACACAAGCCAGCGTCTACTTAGAATATGACCACCCGAATACAGTGGTCATCGTTGGAACTACTGTCATACGAGAATTCCCAGCAACAATGTTCCTATGGGTTTTCATGATAATGACCTTGTTGGCAGCAGCTTACATAGTATTTCGAATGAGAGGCACTTGACTCCTCCTTTTCTCTTGGTATATCCTATATGCCTTCTAGCGCGCGCTCCAGTCCCTCTCTGTTCTCAGTTCAAAAATTTCACAAGTTTTCTGAGTTCTATACAAATCTCTGTCAACGCTGTAACGTCTCGGGCACTCTGGTTTGAGGTAGTGGGCACAATTTCCACACTCGACCTTTGGGACGCTCTTCTTTGGTGCCTCGCGCAACTCATCTGTAATGGTCATGAGTTCCTTGGGTTTTTCTCCTGTAGTTTTTGTTCTTACCTTTTCAGGCAAACCATATATTTTGATGTAGAGAGCGTGCATGAACATTAGACCGCCTATTATCAAAAGCATCAGTGGCAGTAGTGCCCTAAAGAACCTGAGAAAATTTTCACCATTCGGAATGATACGGAACGTTATCCAGGAAGCTAGTAATATTGCCCGATAAATCTCTGAAAGAAAAGCGGTGGAGACCAAGCCTGCAAAAAGCAGAATCGGTGCTACGAATAGATAGAGCATCAGTAAAATTTCATGCCCCGCTTTCAGTTGTTCGACTTCTGAAGGAAATTGGAAATCTGCTACATTTCCATCATCTGGATAAACAAAATCACAACTGATTTCACATTCTTCCTTGAATTCACAGATAATACAGCACGCATCCTTAGTCTCATTTCTACAATGGTTTCCTCTTAATAACACTATGTCGAATTCAGATTTGCACCTTCCCTTTAAAAAATATCTGCAATTTCGAGCTTCGTCAATTTTCATTATAGACCACAATACTATCTAGTGTTTGACGCACGTTACACCGTCAGTATAGAGCACTATATTTAATGAACTTTTCGCCTAAACTATAAAGCGCGCGCTGGGCGTGTACGCTAAAGCTTAACATCCTATATTTCAGTTTCAATCTCATCCGTCTTAACATTCCAATTGTGAAGCATAAAATCACTCAAAGCCCAATTACGACCAACTTTATCGGCTACTCGCTCACCAATCTCATTCAGCATCCGCTTATTCATACGCTTAATCCTACGACTAATATGATGATATTTCAAACCGTAACGCCGCACCTTAAAATGAATCTCTTTAGGAGACAACCCGGCGGCCCCACACTCATGCAGGACATCTAGAATCATCTCATCTCGACTGTCACGACAAACCATGCGTATTAAATACGCAGACTCAAAATCCATCATGTAACTAAGACCGAGGCTGAGCCCTCTCAGCATACGTTTGATCTCTCGAAGTTCCCTACTGTTACGGTCAATAAGGATGCGCATCCACTTGTATTTACCATACTTTTCCTCTGGACGACGTCTCTTCTTAACATTATTCGATTTAGCAGCTGTCAAAACTTCAAAAAACCCTCCACAAACAATGTATGGAACGTAGCAAATGTAGAGCCATTTGCCTAGACCAAACAGCATCACAAATATGCAGTCTTAAGAAACCCTTAGAAAACAACGCTTTCAACAAAACAACCATAATTTAAGCCTCCCCCAACAACATTCAAAACCGCTTTTAACAACCAAACATTCCCAAACACGAAGAGCATCTTCGTAAAAACCAGCTGCTTTGTAAACCCTAAGCAACATAATCAACCTCTCTTTTCACATTGTTCGGCGCAGCAGGCTGTTGCGGTTCTATTAACTTCTGAAAAATCTTCGTGAGTCCCTCCATACTGTCAACAAGTTTCAAAACATTATCGGTTAAAGCGTCAACCTTCATTTCTAAACGATTAAGAGTTATTGGAAAAAGCAGCCTTGCAGCACCTAACGTTTCACCATCATACTCTTCATGAGGCACAAGCTCCGGCGGACTATTATCAATACTTCCTAACCGCTCACCTTTCTCATCATGTACAATTATGGTACCATGCTTCACGATCTCCTTAGCCTCTTCACCATAAAAACGAAAAATAGGCTTATGCAAAGGAATAGCAACATCACCCAAAACCATGCCAAACCTGGTTTCCAACACATTCTTAACACGCTCAACAATACGACCCGAATCAAGCACCAACTCCTTCGTATCCCAACCCCGCAACTTACCAGGATGAACAATCACACTACGACTAGTCTTAACAACACGAACACCACCAATCTTAACACCCAACTTCACCCAATTCCGAGGATCCCCCAACTTCCGCCAAGCAATACACCGCTTCTCACCCTCAACCACACCAAACCTAACAGCATAATCCTCAAGCACCACAGGCTCCACAAGATCAACATTCTCACTCCTAGTGAGAACTTTTGAACCGTAATTCGTAAGACGGTAGATTTTAACGACATCTTTACGTTGAAGCTTCAAAAGACCTAGACGAAGTAGCTTATTTTTCCAATAAGTAATGTTACTTTTAACACAGCCAATGCGAGTTGCTGTCCGACTAGCCGTGTTGCCAGCACCAAGCATCTTAAGAACTTTCAAGCCCGTAGGCCCTAAGAGTTCAATAACTTTATTGAACTGTTGAACTCGCGTCTTACGAGAAAATAAACCCTTACGCCTACGAACCCCAGCCAAAAAATTCACCCACAAAGCCCAGCTGAAACAAATCTCACGACCACCTTCCCTCTAGTAACTTACCGATCAGACAGTCCACTGCGCAACGTTTCGGACAATCTTTGCGTTCACAATCAAGAATTTCCAACAAATCAGCTTGACGTTTACCAACAATCCTGCCTTTCACTTGCACCTGTCTCTGCATAACACAACACCAACAACTAACCTCACTCACAGCCATGCTTTTCCAGCTCCCGCAAACGTTTCTCATGATCCAAAACAACAACACACAACTCATCAAGAACAACCGCCAGCCTACACATCACATCCCGCAAATCCTCAACCAACAACCTGACAGGTTCCTCAACCACCGACAACCACCTTCCCTAACCTCCTTCAAACATCTAATCAGCCAATACAGAAACAAAAAAAAGGGAATTTGCGGGAGACATCGCCACCACATCGAGATTATAAGTTTATTATAGGTACTTCTGCGTTTATGATAGTACTGTTTTTCAGCGAAACCGTTTTGGTCTTCTGAAGAGCATTATGCTGTCTTTCTGGGTTACGTAGTCAAAGCCTGCGCTTAAGACTTGTTTGGCCTCTTCTATAGTGGTCGCCGTTGTCACCTCAAATTCGTCATCCTTAAAGTGAATCATGCTAATGTATTTCATGGTGTTTTCGATTCTTTTGTGGCCTAAGAGCTTTTTGACGGTTAGAACATTGCCGTTTGTGTAGTGGGCTATCATGCTTCCGCCCCAATGCCTAAAGGACCTAAATTGTACGGCTAGAAGTCTTGGGTTTTGTTGAAGTTCAGCTGCTCTTTTTCGGACTTGAGAGTAACACTTGAACATATTTTCATATGTCGTGGGAAAGATTCGCTCTGAAGTTTTCGGCAGGACGTTTAACATGGCCAGTAGTTTATTTGACACCTTTAATTGTCGAGGATTATGTCCCTTCACAGGTCGATTTATTGTTATGACATTGCCTGAAATATCTATCCAACGTAGCCTGAGAACTTCTCCAGGATCTGCGTAAGTTTCTTTCAAACATTGAAGGAAAGCAGCCATTCTTTTGCCTCGGCATGCAGCGATGAGTTGGTCAAGTTCGCTTTCTTCAGGGACAAAGGGCAATGTTTCTTCCTGCTTGTATTTCGGTCGATCCCATTTCATCTTCAACATTCTGGTGAAAGCATCGTAGGCGTAAACGAACAGCATCTTGGTCCCGTTTTTGCAGTTGTGTTTTCCAATTGTCTTTTTGACGCTTTCAGGATCCAGTAGGTCAGCTCCGAGTCTTACAAGCCTTTTGAGGTAATGGTGATACTTGTTTCCTTGAGGATAACCCTGCGCTTCGCACCAAGCCATGAACTGTATGATTAACCCTTTGACGTCGGCAGTTAGTGTTGTGCCCTCCCGCATGGGCTTTTCTTGTCGGGTTTCCACTTCGGTCAAGTTTTTCGTGCCTTCTGTCAAGGCTGCGCATACTTGACGAGGGTTAGGTATGTCAGCGTGCCTTTTTATTTTCTTCGTCAGAATATTCTGAACATGTTGAAACGTGTCTGAACCGTTGAAAGCGTGTTGAAAGTCTGGGTCAGAAAAACGGTAGGCGCAATTGCGGCAGATATAACGTTGTATAGGACCTAGGTTTGTGTAGCGTAAGCCGTCCTTCCAAGTTTTTAAGCTGTAACATTCAGGACATTTTATGGGTGGCTGTGCGGGACGCTTTGACCCAGCGGACTTCCCGTTTTGTGAACCCGCTTTTTTGTCAAGTATGCCGCCAGTAGAGGACAGCATTGTGGAAGCAGCCATTACCCAAAGTTCCCTTCTAGCCTTTTCTGAAGAGTACGTGGTTTCTGTAGTGAGTGTAGACTGCTGAAGCTTTCGGGATGGTTTTGTTCATTGAGTTTCACCATACATGTTGCTTGTGGCGTCGCCTCCATCGGTTATTTGAAGAAGAACTCGTCTCTGACGTTTTTGTTTATTTTGATGAAGTTTCGGGATTTACAGAAAGTTAGGATGCGGTTGAGTAACATGTCGCCTTTATTGTCGAATTCTTTCTTGAAGCCAAGTCTGCTTATGGCTACGCGGATCTCCACAACTTCAGAATCGCTTAAAATTTGATAGAAACCCTGCTTGTCCCCGGCATAATGCTCTAGAACTTCCCAATTTTCAACCAAATTGACCAAAGTTTTCACCTCTAACTATGTTGCCTCAAAAGTTTAAGTGATTTCTGGCGTCAGCAAAGAACACTATTCTTTGCGGGGGTCAGCAAGGAACAGTATCAGAAAACGGACATATCAAATGCGCGCGCAGAATGTGTAAGCGTTCACAAGAAGAAATGGAAGAGGTATACCGAAAATATAAGAGATTACGAGAAAGAAAAGAAGGACTAGATTCACCTTCGAGTATGCATTCTTGTATTAGTTAGTACGAACGCTATTATAGTCTTATTCACTCGGCCTTGATTTTTATCATCGTATAAATGACATATAGTCCGCCAAACAACACGCACAGCTTGGGAAAAATCCATAATAATGGGTCAACTCGTATGTTCAGAAGAAACTGGCAGGCATAAGACTCTTCTGCAAAGAATCTATAAAAAGTGCTAATTCCCCAATACGCAGTATCTAAAAGAATACCTAACATCAAAACGAAAAGGGCGGTCATTGCCGGTTGGTTTGACTTCTTTCTTGCAGAATAGAACCTTATTGTGAGATACCCGAATATGACTGCTAAGATAATGTAAATCAGACTCGAAACGATATTAAGTGCAAGTTCCACTTTGTTAGCCTCGGTTCTTTGCTGTAGCTTCAATAAAAGCCTCAGTAAAGCTTTCTTCAGGTATTTTCCTAGGAGAACCGGTTAGGAGACTGTCATACTGCTTGAAGGGTGAGTGGATCTTTAATCCAGTGGAAGTGATTTTGTATTCTCTCAGGGTTTTCTGGTGGTCGCTACCCCTCATCTTCAGAACTGCTAACATCCTCTTCATGGCTGATTCGATCTCAACAAATCTCAGCATAATTATGCAATCCACGATGAAGCCAAGCCCCCCATCGGCTGGGTTAGTGCCGAGCATTCGGGGTGCTTCATGGATCAACATAGAAGTTAGGTTTTTAGTCTTCAGATACATTATGAGGCGGTATGTCTCCTTTCTTAATTCACCTTGAGGGACGAACATTCCGAGATGGCTGATGGAATCGATGACTATTCTTCGTGGGTGTACTTCACGGATTGCTTCGTCAAGAAGGTGTTCCGAACCTTCGGATTCCAGCAGTAGGTTAGGCGATGTGCAGATTACCCTAAGTTTATTCTCCTCCTCGAGTTTTCTCAGGTCCCAGCCGAAATTTTTAGCGTCCCGATAGATTCTGTCTGGAAGCTGCTCAAAGGAGACACAGAGACCATTTTCACCATGTTGGGTGATGCCGGCTACGAGAAACTGCAATCCTAACAGCGTCTTACCCAGACCTGCACTTCCTGTGACTAAGATGGAGTCACCTTCCAAGAAACCTCCGCGTGTCATGTTATCCAGTTCTTTAATACCTGTCTTAACTCTTATCAAAGGCTACCACCACTCGCTTTCTGTTGTTCCATGTATTTGCTAATGACGCCTTGAACTTCTTTGTCTTTACTATAGTTCAAGGAAATAACTTCCGATTGACCCAGTTTTTTCAATCTTAAAATGCCCACGTCGAGAAGGTCTTTTATCTCCGATTCTATTACCTTACCGCTTCTTCCAACTCTTCGGGCTATACCCTCTAGAGTATCTATCAAGCCAGGGTTCTTGTGGAACAATATCAGGAGTTCTGCCTTTGCCTCGGAACTTAGAAGTCTTTGAATCAAGTTTAGTGGTTCACTCACGAGTGTACACCCTCTCTAGTAACTTGGTCATACATTCCACGAAACTTTCACCTTCAATCGGTTCAAGGCCTAATCTTTCGCAAGTCTTCTTCACGATTACGTTTTCAACGACCGTATGACCTTTCTGGAAGATCTCCTCAAGAGCTTCGTGTAAAAGTCCAATACTTCGCGGAATCTCCTCAACCTTCAATCCATAATTCTTTTCCATGATGTAATATACCACCTTTTTACAACTTTCACCAAACACCATCAAAGCATCATCAATGATCTCCAAAACGTCTTCAACACTTATCGCGTACACCAGCATGCCCTTTCTACAAGATCCTACTTTTGATCCCACCTAGTGAGAGATGGTTAACACCTTAGACTCTTTAACAGTTATGAAATCTAGACATAGACTGCTAATATGAACACTCAATACAGCCCACGGCACATTTAGCTTCACAACCACGTGCGCAAACGGAAAAAATAGAATTTTGTTCTATAACGTTCTTCCTATCGGAATGGTCTACTATAACTATGCGTTTTTGCGTCAAGTTAGCACGCGAGTCTCAGAACTCGAAGGTTATATTAGTGTATGTGATGGCGGCCAATATTATGGAGGCTGTGGCCTCGTCTGCTCGCGTAACCAGCTCGTCCAGGTTAACTGAGTTAAGCAGTATTGCCAGATAGGCTCTTGCAGTTAACTCGTATATGGATGCTTTGAAGCCTGCTTTGGTTTTCTTGCGGCCTGTTTTTTTGATGTAGCCTGATTTTTGTAGGGCTCTTACTCGTTTATTGACGGTTGCGTAGCGAACGTGTCTTAACCTTCTTCGGGTCTTCACTTGTTTGTGTATGTCGTAGATTGTCTGCGGGCCCTTGAGGGCGAGGATGCGGAAGATTGCACGGTTAAGTTTGGCTTCTCTGCCTTTGAAAACCTGGAGTCTTCCACTCTTACGCTTTCCCCTTGCCACACGCCGTTCTCACCATGACCCGTTAAAAGAAAATTGTGTAGAAGATGCTATTTACATTAATAGACAGGTTTTTGTAGTCTAAAACCCTCGGGAAAACGTTTCGGCGGGCAGAAACGCCCCTAGCGAGAAAAGTTTCGGCATGCAGATATTTAAGTAACTTTTACGTTTCCGTGTCAAAATTCAACTGTACGAGGGTTTTCAGAGCCTAATTTTTGCGGGGTAATTTCGGCATGCCGAAACGTTTTTACGGGGTCAAAGTGATGACAAGAGAGCCTTCTTTTGCGGTTACTTCCATGTCTAAGTCTTTTTTAAGGAAGGGCTTAACTTTGCTGTGGAATCTGCGGGGAATATGCAATGACATGCGTTCATACTCGTACACTTGTTTGCTTCCGAGATACCTTTTCCTAGAAACTCTACATTGGATTCTAACCATTCCGCTTAGTCTCCATGCAAAAATTATGTTTTTGTCTTTGGCTTCATAAAAGAGAATTGGTGAAACGACACTCTAGATAAGTGGAGAGAGATAGGTGAAAATGGTTCCTCACTTAAGGACGCATAAATGAAGCGCGTGCTGGTCAACGCCAATCTATTCCTTCTTTTTAGTTCATAACAACATTTATCTAAAAAACCTACTCTATGGTTGATGGGAAAGTGATAGACTGTTGGAAACAAACAGAGAAAGAATACAGAGTAGAGAGGAAGAAGCGTCACCTGAAGGTTGGGTTAAGTGTCCATTTTGCCCGTGTTGGTTTGTTTGTGAGGAAGATTTTGAGATTCACATGAAGGCTTTTGGGAGAGACAAAGAGAATCATTTTGTAAAGTATCTGAGAAAACATAACCTACCCTTCGACTATTATTCAAGGGAACAAAGAGAATCATGGGAGAAGAGGTATAGGGAGAAATAAAACGCGCGAATCAAACAGAAAAAGGCTACTTAAAGCAATGAAAATTCCCATAGAAAAAATAGAGGAGTAAACCTAGCGCGCGCTTTTCAGCATTGTCTGCTTTGATGGCTAATACCCATTTTCCTACATGTTGTTGTCCAGATTACATATCTACCATAATCGTTCATTGATAACATCAAAACCATACGCCCAACTTACTAGCATGTTTCATATGCGAGTTGAGCATATTTTGTTTACTATACTTTTGCTACTATCTCTTTAACAATACGTTCGACAGTTTCACTCTTTGCTGCAAGGCTGTGAAGTTCTGTAACCAAGTCACTTACAGTCGTAGGGTTTTCAACTGCATATTCACCTTTACCCAATCCATATTCCTCACAGTGTTTTTGAAGTGCTTGATTGAAAAGATCCTCACCAATTTCCTCTCTAAATGTTTTCTCAAGATTTGTTTTTATGCAAGCAAAGTCCCTACAGATTACTTCAGGGTAGTCTTCGGGCGAGTATTCAAACAATCTGCACATCTCTTGATTGAATTGTTTTGCTTTTTCATTTCCCAAGTCAGCATCCCAGACGGCAAATACGGGAATGTCTAGACTCTTAAAAATGGCAAGTGGGCGGTCCATATTGCGTTTTCCATTACAGTTTGTAACAGAGATTCCCATGCTTTCGAAATCATACCCTAAGGCAAGTGCAGTTCCCAGTATCAAAGCTCTATCTTTTATTCCTTCAACTAGTACAACAAGTCTTGAGAAGAATCCTTCATTCATTTGGGGTGTCATAACTGCGTGTAATCTTTGTTTCAAAGTTTCACCTGTGAAAGTTCCTTCTGGTTGACCACAAGCTCTCTCCAAGAATCTAGCAACATCATCTAAAGTAGTAAATGTAATCTTCGTCTGCTTGGGTAGTCCATTCCCGACATCGACTTTCCTAAAGATACGAATTTGATCAAATCTTTCTGTGTCGACTAACAAGGGGGAATGCGTGCAATATATAATCTGTATGTTCTCTGACACTCCTGCGATCTTCCCTTCAGATAGTTTCAGAAGAGTCTTAGCGAAGTGTCTTTGTCTATCGGGATGTTGAAAGAGCTCAGGTTCTTCTATCCCTATGATTAGATTTGGTATAGGCAGCTTTTCTTCTTCTCCCTCCTCTTCAGTCGGTTGAGTTGCTTGAGCATAAGTGAGATGTTGAAGCATAGTCAAGATAAATGCTCTTTGGAGACCATGTCCTGTGCGGTTCACTGGCGAGAGATATCCATCTTCCAATAGCCGAATATTGGCTGGTGGAAAAGGTAGATCAATAGCAAGTCGTGTTTCCCATGACAGATCCACTTTGGCATCAGGAACGAAGTCTTTCAATGTTGATGTAAGCTGTCCCGCTAAACCCTGTAACTCAGGGATTCTTGTGGGATCAAGTATATTTCCATATTCACTTTGGATACGCTCTTGCAACTCGACAAATTCGGGCTTATTTGCCAGAGTACTCCGAACGACTAAGTCTAAAATCTCAGTGATCATCGATCCTTTGGCTTCACTAGCTTCCTCAGCTGCGTCTTGTACAGCAGGAACCGGAATGAATCGGGTGTATCGCTCCAAACGGCTCTCGCCCACTTCTTTGAACCCAAAAAATTGACCTTCATCTCTGCTTCTTTCACATTGATCGGGATGGGATTTCTCCCACGCTGTCAACATAGCTTCTATTTCGTCTCTATTTGTATATGACGGAAAGGATCTGTATTTTTCGTTTTGTCTAAGCTCATTATACGCCTGACTAATGCCACTTCTTCCCCTAGCTTGTCTAAAAGCCTCAAATTCAGGGTTTTTTAACCTCCAGCCAAAATATCTCTGGCTTGTTCTACCAGGAGGATACTTCAGAACCTTCTCAATGATAAGATTGTCACCTGAGATATAGGGAGAAAAAAGCTCCTTCTCGTGTTCTGTAAGTTTTGTGAATGTTACAGTGATAGAAATATCGTCATTTGTGCTGTTTGCGAAAAAATCGCTTTCATCATATTTGGCATTTAGTTCATAAAATATTTTGAGAGCTTGAAGCAAGCAAGATTTTCCGGCACCGTTCTGCCCAACGAGAACTGTCAATGACTCACAGTTTAAAGTAGTATCCTTGAGACAGCGAAAATTTTGCACTCTAACAGACTTTATAATCATATAATCTTACAACCCCATTTTAGAAAACAGTGCTCGTTGGCGAATGAAGTGCATTCCCATTGCCCCTTAGGGTATAAATAAACAAGCTATCTATGCTTTTTGGTATTGCATACTCGAGAGATCTGGACTAACTCACGCAACTATTTAGGTAACTACTTTCGCTAGGAATCTTAGCGCGCGCTAATTCTGATTAGTTCTTTATGGTTCTGCTATAACTTTTCCACATTTTTCACATTTGGCAACTTCTAATGGTTCATACATTGGAATCATTACTCTAACTTTAGGCTCTGAACTAGGCTTTTCAATGAAAATCTTGTTCACCGGAATTCTATTCCAATGACCACAATCAGGACATTTCATTCTAAGCTTAGTCATCTTTCCCTCGGTCCTGCGGGGGCTCTGATCAGCTTGTATCTGTAAGCCAGAAAAGTCCTCGTGAATACCGCCACAAAAATCCCGCAAAAGCCAAAACCATCTTCATGATCCAATCCTCCTCAACATCCCAAACAAATTGGCGCATACCTCCTTTCTAACTGATATACTGGATACTGTTAACTTATTAGGGATGAACTCAGTCTGTTAAGCCTTCGACAGTTTTCCGAATAGGATTTTTTCTTAGCATATCTAGATAAAGATCATTTATCTGCTCTCTGATTTCCTCTATCTTGTCTGGCTTTAAGTGTGCTTCCTTTGAAAGCAAGGATAGTTGTTTGTGTGTTTCATTGTTTTCATCATATTTAGGTATTCTAACTGGTGGTCTTATTTTGAAGGAGCGTGAATCCGACGATTGCAAAATGTATTTCTCAACTATTGGAGCATTTAGAACTGCACATACATAATGAGCCTCATCTTCCGTAATGAAGTTGTTGTCCTTATCCTCACAGATGGATCCTGCGTGATTCTGAAATACAAATCGTTTCCTTCCATCCCAAGTTGTTTCAATTGGTGAAATAACCACTGCACACCACTTCGTATTGTCTCTGAAAGCCACATAGTAATCAGCAAAGCTATAGGGACCAACTCTCGCCATTCCATAAAATTCCCCAGCATCTGGTCCTCTTATCTTTTCATTGTATTCGGTTTGTGCTTTGATTAGATAATCATATTTGTCATAGTAATCTAGTAGTTTTGTTCCCGACAGGCTTAATCGACTCAGAGGTCTGTGTGGATTTGATTTATCATATGGGAATGGCACAACTATGCCTGAGAATTTGTGTTTGAATTTTTTGATTTCTACACCTTTGACCATTGGGAAAAGATATCGTGTTTCAAGTTCAATTGTATCCTCTGGGATATTATATTTTGACAGTTTGAATTGAAGGTTTGTAACCCATGCATATCCTTCTCTGGGTTGTGTTGGTGGATCAGTAGCTATTCTAAATAAGAGCAATTCTTGTGGATAA